>Ga0209726_10000401_pt1 | contig 82822 bp, 85 predicted proteins | sample Subgrocontami54m_FD_187453 | JGI IMG/M metagenome (GOLD analysis project Ga0209726, IMG submission 187453) | Subsurface groundwater microbial communities from S. Glens Falls, New York, USA - GMW46 contaminated, 5.4 m (SPAdes) (version 3) | ecosystem: Environmental > Aquatic > Deep subsurface >...
GGCGGCCTCGGCCGCACGCCCATCGTCGGCCACGCGATCCGCGAGTTCCTGCCCTGGCGCCACCTGCTGACCTACCTCGACGCGATTCTGCGCGTGTACAACCGCTACGGCCGGCGCGACAACAAATACAAGGCGCGGATCAAGATCCTGGTCAAGGAACTCACGCCCGAGGTGTTCGCGCAGAAGGTCGAGGAAGAATGGTCGCACCTGAGAGACGGCCCGGCGACGCTGATCGAAGCCGAAGTGCAGCGCATCGAAGGCCGCTTCACCCGTCCCGCCTACGCCCGGCTGCCGGCCGAGGACGCCTTCCTCGACGCCATGCTGGCTACGGACAGGGCTTTCGCCAACTGGCACCAGCGCAACATTCACCCGCACAAAGTGCCAGGCTATGCCGCGGTGACGCTGTCGCTCAAGCGCACCGGCGCCGCGCCCGGCGATGCGAGCGCAGCGCAGATGGATGCGATCGCCGGCCTGGCCGGGCGCTATTCGTTCGGCGAGCTGCGCGTGTCCCACGAGCAGAACCTGATCCTTGCCGACGTGCGCGCCTCCGATCTGCACGCGCTGTGGCGCGAAATCAAGCCGCTCGGCCTGGCTACGCCCAACATCGGCCTCCTGACCAACATCATCGCCTGCCCCGGCGGGGACTTCTGCTCGCTCGCCAATGCCAAAACCATCCCCGTGGCCGAGGCGATCCAGCGGCGTTTCGACGATCTGGACTACCTGCACGATATCGGCGAGCTCGACCTCAATATCTCCGGCTGCATGAATTCCTGCGGCCATCACCACATCGGCCACATCGGCATTCTCGGCGTAGACAAACAGGGCGAGGAGTTCTACCAGATCTCCATCGGCGGCGCGCAGGGCGTGGGCGCGTCGCTGGGAAAGGTGATCGGCCCTGCGTTCGCCCAGGACCAGGTGCCCGGCGTGATCGAAAAACTGATCGAGGTCTATCTCGCCGAGCGCGAAGGCGAGGAAGAGCGTTTCATCGATACGGTGCGCCGCATCGGCATCGAACCTTTCAAGGACTACGTGTATGGCACAGATCATCAAACACCGCGCCGTGATTCAAGACAGCTGGCGCTTGCTTGAGCAGGGATCGATCGGGGCGCTGCCCTACAGCGGCGATGTGATCGTGCCGCTCGATCTATGGACCCGCGAGCGCGACACGCTGTCGTTTCGCCTCGGGCGCATCGGAGTGTGGCTGAAAGCGGACGCCGACCCGGCGGCGATTGCGCCGGATCTGGCCCGCTTCGAGGTGATTGCGGTGCGCTTTGCCAGCTTTACCGACGGCCGCGGCTATTCCCTCGCGCGGCTGCTGCGCGAGCGCCATGGCTACCGCGGCGAGCTGCGCGCCATCGGCGACGTGCTGCGCGACCAGCTCTACTATCTCTCGCGCTGCGGCTTTGACGCCTTTGCGCTGCGCGCAGATCAGAACCCCGAGCAGGCGCTCTCCGCCTTCGACGATTTCAGCGAGGCCTACCAGGCCTCGGTCGAGCGGCCCGAGCCCCTATTCAGGCGGCGCCTGGAACCGGACCCGCAGAAGAAAGCGGCCTGAGGGCCAAAGTCACCCTGGCCGGCGCCGGGCCGGCCGCGCTGTCGGGCCGGCCGCGCTTGGCTAGAGCGGCGCCAACCTCTACAATCCGCCACAGGAGTTCAATAACAGGCGGATCCTGAATATGTCCGATGATTTCGTCGACTATGTGATGGAGTTGTTCGGGCCGTTTGGCACCGTCGGGGCGCGCCGCATGTTCGGCGGCCACGGCGTGTACCTTGACGGCCTGATGTTTGCCATCGTGTCGGAGGACATGCTCTACCTCAAGGCGGACGAGATGAACCGCGTCGAGTTCGAACAGGCGGGCTGCGAGATTTTCAGCTATGCGCGCAAGGGCAAGCGCGCCACGCTCGGCTTCTTCCGCGCGCCGGAGGACGCGATGGAATCGCCTGAGCTGATGCTGCCCTGGGCGCGCACCGCCTATGCCGCGGCCTTGCGCACGAATGCGAAAAAGCAGGTTGCAGAGCAGGCCGCCGGAAACGTCGCGCGCGCGGAAGAAAAGGCGCGCGCCGCCAAATCAGCCAAACCCGCGGAGAAGCAGCCGGCGAAAAAAACCCGCGCGGCGAAGCCGCCTGGCAAGAAGGCCGCGAGCAAGAAAATCGCCCGGCCGGCAAAACCGATCAAGCGCGGCAAGCCCAAATAAAAACCGCGCTGTCGCCGGCAAACCACGCCGGCACCACGGCGAGCTAAGATACGGGCTACGTCGTGACGCAGCGGACAAGATGAAAAAAAAACGCTTTGCCAGCCGCGAGGATCTGGGCCTGACGAAAGCCGAGTTTGCGATCCTCAGGCGCCTCAACACTCCCGAGAAAATTCAGGCTTACATCGACGCCATTCCGCAGAACTTCGAGATCGGCGGCGAAACCTGCCTGTCGGTGCGCGAAGCGCTCAACCAGCGCCGGGCGCTGTGCATCGAGGGCGCCATGATTGCCGCCGCCGCGCTGTGGGTGCATGGCGAGCCGCCGCTGCTGATGGACCTGAAGGCGACCCGCGACTACGACCACATCGTGACCCTGTTCCGCCGCAACGGCTGCTGGGGCGCGATGTCCAAGACCAATCATCCGGTGCTGCGCTGGCGCGACCCCGTGTACCGCAGCCTGCGCGAACTCGCTATGTCCTATTTTCACGAGTACTGCAACAAGCGCCACCAGAAGACGCTGCGCAGCTACTCCGTCGCCTTCGACCTGCGCCGGCTGGACCCGAAGTCATGGGTGACGCAGAAGAAAAGCTGCTGGGATGTGGGTTGGGCCCTGGACGCCGCCCGGCACTACCCGCTGATCACCAAAAGGCAGGCGAAGCTGCTGCGCTTGCGCGATCCGCTCGAACGCGAGGCGCAGAAACTGCGCCATCACAAGCCGCCGCGCCGGGGTTGAACACCCGCCTCGATCGACACGAACTGCGCACTATGCTTCCAAGCCAGCGGCCTTGCACCAACTGAGAAGGTCGCGGCGGCTCGGCGGGGCCCGGACGATCTGCGCAATCCTCGGATTGAACGAAGCTGCTTCACGCCGAACCGCGTTCGCGCTAATCGTCTGGGGTTATTAGAAACCAATTTCAAATTCGTTCTGTTTCCTAGGCGGTCCGGTTAAGGTTGGCCCTGCACAAGCGGTACCAACCAAAACGAATCCCCGGAGATTGACGATGTCCAGCAAATTCTATTCATGGATCGGCGCATTGGCGCTGGTGGCGGCGAGCGCGGCGCAGGCCGACACCACGCTGCTGAACGTGTCCTACGACCCCACGCGCGAGCTGTACGCGGATTTCAACGCCGCGTTTGCGAAGCACTGGAAAGCGAAAACCGGCGAAACGGTTTCAATAAAGCAATCGCATGGCGGATCGGGCAAGCAGGGGCGCTCGGTCATCGACGGGCTGGAAGCAGACGTGGTGACCCTCGCGCTGGCCTACGACGTGGACGCCCTGGCCGAGAAAGCCAATCTGATCCCCAGGGATTGGCAAAAGCGCCTGGCCCACAACAGCGCGCCCTACACCTCTACCATCGTCTTCCTGGTGCGCAAAGGCAATCCCAAGGGGGTGCGCGACTGGGACGATCTGGCCAAACCCGGCATAGCGGTGATCACCCCCAACCCCAAGACTTCGGGCGGCGCGCGCTGGAACTATCTCGCCGCCTGGGGTTACGCCCTGAAGAAATCCGGCAACGACGAAACCAAAGCGCAGGACTTTGTCGGCAAGCTCTTCGCGAACGTGCCGGTGCTGGATTCCGGCGCCCGCGGCTCGCTCATCACGTTCACCGAGCGCGGCATCGGCGACGTCTTCATCTCCTGGGAGAACGAAGCCTTTCTCGCAGTGAAGGAACTCGGCCCCGATAAATTCGATATCGTCGTGCCCACCATCAGCATCCTGGCCGAGCCGCCGGTGACGGTGGTGGACAAGGTGGTGGACAGGCGCGGCACGCGCAAGGTATCCGAGGCTTACCTGCAATACCTTTACAGCGACGAAGGCCAGGATATCGCCGGCAAGCACTATTACCGTCCGCGCGATGCCAAGGCCGCGACCAAGTACGCCAAGACCTTCACCAAGGTCGCTCTGTTCTCCATCGACGACGTGTTCGGCGGCTGGCAGAAGGCGCAGAAGACGCATTTCGCCGATGGTGGCGTATTCGACAAGATTTACCAGCCGGGGAAATGAGCTTCTCGCTGCGCACGCGGCATAGCGTCCTGCCCGGTTTCGGGCTGGCGCTGGGCTTTACCGTGCTCTACCTCTCGCTCATCGTGCTCATTCCGCTGTCGGCAGCGTTCATCAAGACTGCCACCATGAGCTGGGAGGCGTTCTGGAGCACGGTGACGGCGCCGCGCGTGCTCGCTTCGTTCGAGCTGAGCTTCGGCGCCGCGCTGATCGCCGCGGTGATCAACACCTTTTTCGGATTGATCGTCGCCTGGGTGCTGGTGCGCTATGACTTCACCGGGAAGAAACTGATCGATGCCATGGTGGACCTGCCGTTCGCGCTGCCGACCGCGGTGGCGGGGATCGCGCTCACCGCCGTGTACTCCTCCAAGGGCTGGATCGGCCAATACCTCGAACCGAACGGTATCAAGGTGGCGTTCACGCCGCTGGGGGTGGTGGTGGCGCTGACCTTCATCGGGCTCCCATTCGTGGTGCGCACGGTGCAACCGGTGCTCGCGGACCTGGAGCAGGAGCTCGAGGAAGCCGCCTCCGTTCTCGGCGCGACGCGCTGGCAAACCTTCGTCCGGGTGATCCTTCCGGCGATCCTGCCGGCGCTGATCACCGGGTTCGCGCTGTCGTTCGCGCGCGGCGTGGGCGAATACGGCTCGGTGATTTTCATCGCCGGCAACATGCCGATGAAATCGGAAATCGCGCCGCTTTTGATCATCACCAAGCTGGAACAATACGACTACGCCGGCGCCACCGCGATCGCGGTGGTGATGCTGATCGCTTCCTTCCTGCTGCTGTTCGCGATCAACCTGCTGCAGTGGTGGGCGCGGCGCCGCGGCGGCCAGGACTCCTGACATGAGCGCAACGGTCGCATTGCCTATGGCCGGATACCGCATCCCCGTGCGCCGGCACGCGCGCGCGGGGTCCGCCATCGTGCAGTGGTCGCTGATCGCGACCGCGCTCGCGTTCCTGACCCTGTTCCTGTTCGTGCCGCTGGCGGCGGTATTCTATGAGGCCTTGCGCAAGGGCCTGGACGCGTACATCGCCGCGCTCGCCGAACCCGACGCGCTCTCTTCGATCAAGCTCACGTTTCTGGTTGCGGCGGTTGCTGTCCCGGCGAACCTGGTCTTCGGCGTCGCCGCGGCCTGGGCCATCGCGCGCTTCGAGTTTCGCGGCAAGAATCTGCTGCTGACCTTCGTCGATCTGCCGTTTTCGGTGTCGCCGGTGATCTCGGGGCTGATCTATGTGCTGATTTTCGGAGCCCAGGGCTGGATCGGGCCGTGGCTGCAGGCACACGACATCAAGATCATTTTCGCGCTGCCCGGCATCGCGCTGGCGACGGTGTTCGTGACCTTTCCGTTCGTCGCACGCGAGCTGATTCCGCTGATGCAGGAACAGGGAAACGAGGAGGAGGAAGCGGCCATCGTGCTCGGCGCCTCCGGCTGGCAGACCTTCTGGCGCGTGACCCTGCCGAACATCAAGTGGGGCCTGCTCTACGGCGTGATCCTGTGCAACGCCCGCGGCATGGGCGAATTCGGCGCCGTGTCGGTGGTGTCCGGCCACATTCGCGGGCAGACCAACACCATGCCGCTGCACGTGGAAATCCTTTACAACGAGTACCAGTTCGCCGCGTCCTTCGCCGTGGCTTCGGTGCTCGCCCTGCTGGCCCTGGTCACGCTTGCGCTCAAGACTTACGTCGAGTGGCGCGCCCGCCACGAAACCCGCGAACCCGTTGCACAAGGACCCCACGAATGAGCATCGAAGTACGCAATATCAGCAAGCATTTTGGCAGCTTCACTGCGCTGGACGATGTCAGCCTCGACTTTCCGACCGGCGAGTTGGTGGCCCTGCTGGGGCCGTCGGGCTGCGGCAAGACGACCCTGCTGCGCATCATCGCGGGCCTCGAGACGGCGGAATCGGGCAGCGTACTGTTTCACGGCGAGGACGCCACCAGGCGCGAGGCGCGCGAGCGCCAGGTCGGTTTCGTGTTCCAGCACTACGCGCTGTTCCGCCACATGACGGTGTTCGAGAACATCGCCTTCGGACTGCGGGTGAAGCCGCGGCGCGAGCGGCCGGGCGAGGAGGTGATACGCGGCAAGGTCATGTCGCTGCTCAAGCTGGTGCAACTCGATTGGCTCGCCGAGCGCTATCCGTCGCAGCTCTCCGGCGGCCAGCGGCAGCGCATTGCGCTGGCGCGCGCGCTCGCGGTGGAACCCAAAGTACTGCTCTTGGACGAACCGTTCGGCGCGCTCGATGCCAAGGTGAGAAAGGAGTTGCGCCGCTGGTTGAGAAGGCTGCACGACGAAATTCACGTCACCAGCATTTTCGTGACCCACGACCAGGAGGAAGCTCTGGAGGTCGCCGACCGCGTGGTGCTCATGAACCGCGGCCGAATTGAGCAGATCGGCACACCCGAGCAGGTCTACGAGCGCCCGGCGACGCCGTTCGTGTACGGGTTCCTGGGCTCGGTGAACCTGTTCCACGGCCGCGCCCACGACGGCGTGATGCACTTTGGCAACATTGAACTGGACGTGCCGGAGCACGGCGACGCCGAGAACGCGCCGGCGGTGGCCTACACGCGCCCGCACGAGATCGAGGTCGGGCGCTTTGCGCCGGGCGAATCCGGCATATTGGCGCGGCTCAAGCGCGCCCTGATCGTGGGTCCGTCGGCGCGGCTGGAACTGGAGCGCGAGGACGATGCGGGCATGATCGAAGCCGAGATCCCGAGCGATCTCTACCGCAGCCTGGCGCTGCGCGAAGGCGAGACGCTGCTGGTGCGGCCGCGCAGGACCAAGGTCTTCCTCAACGCGGCCTGATTCGGCTGAGCGCGCGCTTTCGCGCTAATCGCCGGCGGTTATAAGAAACCAATTCGAAGTTCGTTCTGTTTTCGAACCGGTCCGGTTAAGGTTCGGCTGGTACGCATGAAAGGAAAATTAACAATGCTTAGTTTGATCAAGCAGGAGAGCGTCGTCGACGCATGGAAACTCCTGACCTTGGCCGCGAACGAATCGGCCGAAACCGTGAACCTGCCGGTCGGCCCGCTGCTGGTGCCGCTATCCGTGTGGCACGCGCGCCGGCGCGAGCTGGTGGAGCGGGAGTATGCGCACGGTTGGCCGCTGGGCGTGTGGCTGGCCGCCGGCGAGGGCCCCGTGGCCATTGCCGACGACGTCGACGACTTCAGCGTCGTCGCCGTGCACTTTCCCAAAGCCACCGATGGCCGCGGCTGCTTCACGGCGCGCGTGCTGCGGCGGCGCTATGGTTACCGCGGCGAGTTGCGCGCCTTCGGCGAGGTGCTGCGCGAGCAGTTGTTCTACCTGCGGCGCAGCGGTTTCGACGCCTTCACCCTGCGCGCCGATCAGGCCGCGCGCGCGCCGAGCGCCGGCTTGCACGAATTCGATAAAGCGCGTAAGGCGGCAACCCGCCAGCCGCTGCGCCTGGTCCCCCGATTCCCGGCATCCGAGCTTCCTCGCTTCGAAACGGGGCGCGCAGCATGAAGCGCGACCTTCCGTTCGATGTCAGCGACGCCGAGCTGCAGGCGGCTGTCGGGCGCAAGATCGCTGCCGCGATCGAACTGCTCTCGGACATCACGCGCAGTTTCCAGCCGACGGCGCTTGCCTCCAGCCTGGGCGCAGAAGACATGGTCCTGACCGATCTCATCGCCAAGAACGCGCCGGCGATCGAGGTCTTCACCCTCGATACCGGCCGGCTGCATGCGGAAACCCATCGTTTGTTGCAACAGATCACGAATCACTACGATCTGCGCATTCGGGTGGTCTATCCCAACGGTGATGCGTTGGAGCGCCTGGTCGAAGAGCACGGGATCAACGGATTCTTCGACAGCGTGGCAAGCCGCAAAGCCTGCTGCGACGTGCGCAAGGTGGAGCCGCTGCGGCGTGCTCTCAAAGGCAAGCGCGCCTGGATCACCGGCCTGCGCCGCGAGCAAGCCGTCACCCGGGCGAACCTGCCGCTGCAGGAGTACGACGCGGCGAACGGCCTGGAAAAATTCAGTCCTCTCGCGGACTGGCAGGAGCAGGAAGTCTGGGCCTATCTCCACCTCTTCGGCGTCCCCTACAATGCGCTGCACGACCGCGGCTTTCCGAGCATCGGTTGCGAACCCTGCACCCGCGCGGTGACGCCGGGCGAGGATATCCGGGCAGGACGCTGGTGGTGGGAGGAGCCGGGCGGCAAGGAATGCGGTCTGCATCCGGCGAAGCGCACGCAGGCAGGCCGTTGATCCCGGGCGCGCCGATGCACGCTCCCCTGCTGGCTTTTTCACCCCCGGTATCCGGCCAAAAAACATCCAACGCTCCTTCGATCATGAACCCAATCCATCACGAAATTCCGGGACTCGCCCGGGCAACGCTACGCGCTATCGGCACGCCTCGCCTCGATCACCTCGACTGGCTGGAATCGGAAGCCATTTACATCCTGCGCGAAGTGGCCGGCCAATGCGCGAACCCGGTCTTGCTGTTCTCCGGCGGGAAAGATTCGGTTTGCCTGCTGCGGCTGGCCGAAAAAGCGTTTCGGCCGGGGCGTTTCCCGTTCCCGCTGATGCATATCGACACCGGCCACAATTACCAGGAGGTGATCGCGTTTCGCGACCGGCGCGCCGCGCAATTGGGCGAGCGGCTGATCGTGCGCTCGCTCGAGGACTCGATCGGCCGCGGCACCGTGGTGGTCAAGAGCCCGACCGAATCGCGCAACAAGCACCAGTCGGTGACGTTGCTCGAGGCCATCGCCGAGTTCGGCTTCGACTGCTGCATCGGCGGCGCGCGGCGCGACGAGGAAAAGGCGCGTGCTAAGGAGCGGGTGTTCTCCTTTCGTGACGAGTTCGGCCAGTGGGATCCGAAGAACCAGCGCCCGGAGTTGTGGGATCTCTACAACGCCCGCACCTTCAAGGGCGAGAACATACGCGCATTTCCGATCTCGAACTGGACCGAGCTGGACGTGTGGCAATACATTGCACGGGAGGAGCTGGAATTGCCCTCCATCTATTTTGCCCACCGCCGCCGGATCGTGCGCCGCGGCACGGCCCTGGTCCCGGTGACCGGGCTGACGCCGGCGAAACCGGGCGATGAAGTGGTCGAGTTAAGCGTGCGCTTTCGCACCATAGGCGACATTCCCTGCACGGCGCCGGTGGAATCGTTCGCGGATTCCACCGACAAGATCGTCGCCGAGACGGCGACGATCACGATCACCGAACGCGGCGCAACCCGCCTCGACGACCAGACCTCGGAGGCATCGATGGAGCAGCGGAAAAAGGAAGGCTATTTCTGATGTCCGCCATAGACAACCTCTCCGCAATCGACAACGGACTGCTGCGTTTTCTCACTTGCGGCAGCGTCGACGACGGCAAGAGCACGCTCATCGGGCGCCTGCTCTACGACACCAAGTCCATACTCGCCGATGCCTTGCACGCGATCGAGCGCACGTCCAGGCGGCGCGGGCTCGACGGCATCGATCTGTCACTGCTCACCGACGGTCTTTCGGCCGAGCGCGAACAGGGCATCACTATCGACGTCGCCTACCGCTATTTCTCCACCGGGCGGCGCAAGTACATCATCGCCGACGCGCCCGGACACGAGCAGTACACGCGCAACATGGTGACCGCGGCATCCACGGCCGATCTCGCCATCATCCTGGTCGATGCGCGCAAGGGCGTGCTGACCCAGACCCGCCGCCATTCCTGTATCGCGCAGCTGGTCGGGATTCGCCACCTCGTCATGGCGGTGAACAAAATGGACCTGGTGGGCTATTCGCAACAGGCGTTCGAGACCATACAGCGCGATTACCTCGCGTTCGCCGGTCAGATCGGGATCGAGGACGTGCGTTTCGTGCCGCTGTCGGCCCTTCTTGGAGACATGGTCGTCGACCGCGGCGAGCGGCTAGCCTGGTATCGTGGGCCGGCGCTGCTGGAAATTCTCGAAGCGACACCAAGAGCCCACTCGGAGGCCGCCGAGCCATTCCGCTTCCCGGTGCAGTACGTCTGTCGTCCGCAGGCTGCGGACGACCCGGAACTGCACGACTTTCGCGGCTACATGGGCCGCGTGGAGTCGGGCACGATTGCGATCGGGGACGAAATTCGGGTGTTGCCCTCGGGCGGCACGGCCCGGATACGCGACATACGCTCGGGCGAGCGATCGCTGCTCATCGCCACCGCCGAACAATCAGTGACCCTGCTGCTCGACGCCGAACTCGACGTCAGCCGCGGCGACATGATGGTCGAAGCGACAGACGCGCTGCAGCCGCGCAAGCAGCTCGATTCAACGGTGTGCTGGCTGTCGGAAACGCCCCTCGACCTGAACCGGCGCTATGTGCTGCGCCACACCACGCGGGAAGTGAAGGCATCGGTGGCGGGCATCGCCCACCGCCTCGACATCAATACGCTGGAACGCGAGACAGCGGCGAGGCTGCAGATGAACGACATCGGCCAGGTGTCGTTCAAACTAGCGCAGCCGCTTTGTGCGGACCCCTACGCGTCCAATCGGACCACCGGCGCATTTATCGTCATCGACGAAGCGAGTAACAATACCGTCGGCGCCGGTATGATTTTGTAGCCAGGCGGGCGCAATACAGGGCGAGGTGGAAAACACCATCACCGGTCTCGGCTATCCCTCTCTCACCCTGGTGCGCCCCTCCTTGCTCGACGGCGGGCGGCGCCCCGAAAACCGCCCCGGAGAACGCGTCGGGCTCTGGTTCGCCGGGGTCTTCCGACCGCTCCTGCCGGCGCGCTACCGCGCCGTCGCCACGGACGTAGTGGCACGTACGCTATTGGCCGCAGCGTTTGCGCAGGCGCCGGGCGTCCACGTCATAGAATCGGAGCGCATCGCCTGATACCCCCGGCAAGCCTTCACAACCGATGGCAGGATTGGGTCAGAATACGCACCTTGACCCAGAAACTCGATCCATAACCACAGGACCCGCCATGCCCATCCCAGCGATTCTCGACGGTCATCTGACCCTGCCCGTGATCGGCTCGCCCATGTTCATCGTCTCCACGCCCGAACTGGTGATGGCCCAATGCAAGGCCGGCATCGTCGGCGCGTTCCCGGCGTTGAACGCCCGGCCCAAGGAACAGCTCGCCGTGTGGCTGGAGCGGATCACTACCGAGCTTGCCGCGTACCAGGCGGCGCACCCGGAAGAGAAGGTCGCGCCTTTCGCCGTGAACCAGATCGTGCACGCATCGAACGACAGGCTGATGCACGACATGGAAACCTGCGTGCGCTTCAAGGTGCCGATCATCATCACCAGCCTGCGCCCGCCGGGTGAAATAATCGAGGCCGCGCACGGCTACGGCGGCATCGTGCTGCATGACGTGATCAACGTGCGCCACGCGCGCAAGGCCGCCGAGGCGGGCGTGGACGGGCTGATCCTGGTGTGCGCCGGCGCCGGCGGGCACGCGGGCACGCTGTCGCCGTTCGCGCTGCTGCCGGAAGTGCGCAAATTCTTCGACAAGACGATCGTGCTCGCCGGCGCCATTTCCAGCGGCGCGTCGGTGCTCGCGGCGCAGGCGATCGGCGCCGACCTGGCCTACATGGGCACGCGCTTCATCGCCGTCAAGGAGGCGAACGCGAGCCACGACTACAAGCAGATGATCATCAAGTCGGCCGCGGACGATATCGTCTACACCGCGCTTTTTTCCGGCATCAACGGCAACTACCTCAAGCACAGCGTGCTCGCGACCGGACTCGACCCGGACAACCTGCCGCCGCCGGACAAGAACAAGATGAACTTCGGCTCGGGCGAAGGCAGCCAGCGCAAAGCCTGGCGCGACATCTGGAGCGCGGGGCAGGGCGTGGGCCAGATCGACGACATTCCCGGCACCGCCGAGCTGGTGGAGCGGCTGCGGCGCGAGTACGACGCCGCGCGCGCGCGCCTCGCGCTGTGACTTCGCGCTTTTTAGGCGATCGGAGCTTCCTCAACCCAGCTTCAGCAGCTTACGCGCGTTGCCTTCGTAGATCGCGTGGCGCTCGGCCGGCGACAGATCGAGGTGATCGATGATCTCGATGGTCCAGCGGGTATAGGCCGAGCCCTTTTCCGGATCGAACGGCGCATCGGAAGCGAACAGCACCTTGTCGGGGCCGAAGAATTTCAGCCCGCACTTGGTCGCTTCCAGGGAGCCGAACACAGCCGTGTCGGCGTAGAACATCTTGAAATAGTCCAGCGGCCGTTTCTTCAGCCGGGCGAGCAGGGCGTAATAGTTCTCGTCCGAGGTACGGCTGCCGAGCTGGTCCCAGCCGGGGCCGACGCGGCCCTCGAAGTAGGGGACCATCGCGCCCAGGTGATGGGTGATGATCTTCAGGTTCGGATGCTTGTCGAACAGGCCGGCGAACACGATGTGCGCCATGGCCACGCTGGTCTCGTAGGGCCAGCCGAAGGTCCACCAGATTTCGTAGTGGCTTTTCTTCTCGCCCTTGTAATCCGCAAAGTCGGCGCCGCGCGCCGGGTGCAGCCAGATGGGGCGGTCGAGTTTGGCCATCAGGTCGAATAGCGGCAGCGTCTCGGGCGCGGTGAGCGGCCGCCCGTTGACGTTGCTGAACACCTGCACCCCGACCGCCCCGAGTTCCTTGATCGCGCGGCGCGCCTCGAGCAGCAGGCCTTTCGGGTCGTTCATGGGCAAGGAGGCAACGAACGCGGGAAAGCGCTGCGGGTATTTGCGCACCAGCTTGGCGAAGCCGTCGTTGGCGAGCCGCGCCATTTCGGTCGAGAGTGGCGGCGGGCCAAACACCTCGATCGGCGGCGAGGGCAGGCTGAGCACCTGCGCGTAGTCATAGAACATATCCATGATGCGAAAGCGCTCGTCCAGGTCGACGATGCACGGAATTTCGCGCACGCGCTTTTGCATGTCGCGCCCCTTGGGCGAGACTTCGAGCATGCGCTCGTAGAATTTTTTCGGGAAAAAATGATTATAGATGTCGAGTTTCATCTGGCGATCGCCCTGATGGATTCAGTCGACACCGATATGTGCGGAGCGCACCACCCGAATCCAGCGTTCGAGGTCGGTTTCGACTAGGCGCGCGAGTTCTTCCGGCGTTCCCGTGACCGGGTTCAAGCCCTGCTTCTGCAGGCCCTCGCGCACCTCGGGCTGCGCCAGGATCGCCGCAACCTCGGCGCCTATCAGGCTTACCAGGTCGCGCGGCAGGCCGGCCGGGGCGAACAGCGCGTACCAGATGTCGACGTCGATGTCGCGCACGCCTTCCTCGGCCAGAGAGGGCAGTTCCGGCGTCACGGGCGAGCGGCGCGAACCGCCGGCGGCGAGAATGCGGAGTTTTCCGCCGCGCGCCTGCGGCAACGCGACGTGCACCGGCAGGAACATCGCCTGCACCTGCCCGCCCAGCAGATCGGTCACCGCCCCGGCCGTCCCTTTGTACGGCACGTGCGTGACGTCGATGCCGAAGTTCAGCTTGAACAATTCCATCGCCAGGTGGTGGGGCGTGCCATTGCCGGGCGAGGCGTAGTTCAGCCGGCCCGGCTGCGCCTTGGCCAGGGCGACGAATTCCGCCACCGATTTCGCCGGAACCGAGGGATGCACCACCAGCGCCAGGTTGCCGATCGCCGCGAGGCCGATCGGCGTGAAGCCGCGCACCGGGTCGTACGGCACCGAGCGCGACAGTGCTGCGTTCTGCACGATGGTGCTCGCGGTCATGAGCAGCGTATAGCCGTCCGCAGGCGACTTCGCCACGGCTTCGGTGCCGATATTGCCGCTGGCGCCGGCGCGGTTCTCGACCACCACCGGCACCTTGAGGCGCTCGGACAGCTTCTGCCCTATGACGCGCGCGAGTATGTCGATGCCGGTACCGGCGGTGAACGGCACGATCATGCGGATCGGCCGGCTGGGATAGCGCTCCTGGGCGTGAACCGCCGGCAACGCGGCGAGCGTCAGCGCAGCCGCCAGGGCGAGCGCAAAACCGCGCAACGTCAACTGCAGCATCCGGACTGACATCGCCTCCTCCTTCGCTAGTCACGGTCTCGGGCAATACCGCCCGACCCCGATAGTAAAGTTATTTCGTCCCGCGCGCAGGCTCGGGCCTGCGTGTCAGGCCACGCGCTTTTTTTGCTGCTGTTTTTGCTGCGCCGCCTTGGCGTGCAGCGCGGCGTAGGCGCCATGCGCAGCCGCTTCGGCGTCGCCGACGTGAATCGGCAACCCCATGTCGGAGAGCACCGAACCGAGCGCCGACAGGCACAGCATCACGTTCTCCGGCTTGCACGAATAGCCCATGAGGCCGATGCGCCAGATCTTGCCGCCCAGGGGGCCGAGCCCGGCGCCGATCTCGAGGTTGAACTCGGCGAGCAGGGTCTTGCGCACTTCGGCTTCGCGTGCCTTGATCGCCTCGGGTATGATCACCGCGTTCATCTGCGGCAGTTGCGCCTCTTCCTTCACCAGGAACTCGAGCCCCATCGCCTCGAGGCCGGCTTTCAGCGCGAGGTGATGGCGCATATGGCGCGCCCACGCATTCTCGATGCCCTCTTCCTTCAGGATCAACAGCGCCTCGTGCAGCGCGTACAGGCTGTTGGTGGGCGCCGTGTGGTGATAGGTGCGGTTGGTCGCGCCCCAGTAGCCGAGGAGCAGATTCATGTCCATGAACCAGGAATGGATCTTGTCCTTGCGCGCCTTGACCTGCTCGACCACGCGGTCGCTGAAGGACACGGGCGACAGGCCCGGCGTACACGACAGGCATTTCTGGCTGGCGGAGTAGATCGCGTCGACGTTCCATTCGTCGGTCAGCACCGGCGTGCCGCCGAGGGAGGTTACGGCATCGACGATGGCGAGCGCGCTGTGCCGGTGCGCGACCTCCACCAGCGCCTTCGCATCGGACTGTACCCCGGTCGAGGTCTCGGCATGCACGAAGGCCACGAGGCGCGCGTCGGGATTTTTCCTGAGCGCGTCTTCCAGCTTCTGCGGATCGATCGCCTCGCCCCAGGCATCCTCGACGGTGATCGGCGTGCCGCCTGCGCGCTCCACGTTCTCGATCATGCGCCCGCCGAACACGCCGTTCCTGCAGACGACGACCTTGTCACCGGGAGCGACCAGGTTGACGAAGCAATACTCCATGCCGACCGAGCCGGGGCCGGAGACGGGAAAGGTGAGCGCGTTATTGGTCTGATAGGCGTAACGCAGGAGCGATTTCAGTTCCTCCATCATCTCGACGAACACCGGATCGAGATAGCCGATCGCCGGCAGGCTCATCGCCGCCATCACGCGCGGGTTGATCTCCGAGGGCCCGGGCCCCATCAGCGTGCGCTGCGGCGGATGGAAAGAATGGATGCGTTTGGCTGGTGCGAAATCACTCATGGCGTCACTCCCTGGAAGAGGCGACCCGAACAGATCGTCGGGGCGCGATTTGACTCGGACCGGTTTCTTGGCGTTGGCTTCGTTGAGCACTTCGACCGCCGCGACCCTGCCCTCGGTGGCGTGCTCGACCTCCATCGCCCAGCGCGCCGGAACATAACCGGATTTGACCCAGTTATTGACGACCGCACGATCCAGGCGCAAGCGCCGGGCCACCTCGGCCTGGCTGCCGAAAATCGATACCAATCGTTCCGCGCAATTCATGCGAAAAAGTCTAGCATGGCAAGCTGGGTTTGACAAACTCCGATTGATTATCAGACTATTCTGACGTCGGCGTGATCCTCGACATCGCCGTCGTTATGGCCGAAAAGTCTTCTGCATCAAACGCTTTGTCTCCATCCTCGGCGGCCACACCCGCGGCGCTGACGCCGGGAAAATCGAACAGCTTGCGATCCAGCAGATGCGAGGGTGTTACCCGCTGCAAGCTGTTGAATATGGTTTCGACCCGACCCGGAAATTCCTTTTCCCATTGCCGCAGCAGTTGCTTCACCTGTTTTCGCTGCAGCTGGTCCTGCGAGCCGCACAGGTCACAGGGAATGATGGGGAAGGCGCGCACCTCGGCATAGCGCGCGAGATCGCTTTCTTTTACGTAGGCGAGAGGGCGTATCACGACGTGCTTGCCGTCGTCCGAGCCCAGCTTCGGCGGCATGGCCTTGAGCTTGCCGCCAAAAAACAGGTTCAGGAAAAAGGTCTCCAGAATGTCGTCGCGATGATGGCCGAGCGCGATCCTGGTCGCCCCGAGCTCGCCCGCCAAGCGGTAGAGCACGCCACGGCGCAGGCGCGAGCACAGCGAACACATGGTCTTGCCCTCGGGGATCAGGCGCTTGACCACCGAATAGGTGTCCTGCTGCGCAATCAGGAATTCGATGCCCAGCGACTTCAGGTAATCGGGCAACACATGCGCGGGATAACCCGGATGCTTCTGATCCAAGTTGACGGCGACGATGTCGAACGCGATCGGCGCGCGCGCCCGCAGTTTCAGCAGCACGTCGAGCAGGCCATAGCTGTCCTTGCCGCCCGAGAGGCAGACCATGACGCGATCGCCGGCTTCGATCATGTTGAAATCGGCGATCGCCTGCCCGGCCAGGCGGCACAGGCGCTTCTCCAGCTTGTTCGCTTCGAAGCGCTGCTTTTCCAGTTGCTTGTGATCGGGGGCGTTCATTTACATGTTCACGCTGCGCCCGCCGTCGACCGCGATGATCTGCCCGGTGACGTACGGCGCTTCCGCAATCAGGAAATATACCGCGCGTGCGACGTCATCGGGTTCGCCGATGCGCTTCAGCAGCGTATGCGAGATCACGCGCTGGCGCGTCACCTCGTCGAACGACCCGTCTTCGGGCCAGGCGATCGGCCCGGGCGCAACGGCGTTCACGCGCACCTCAGGCGCGAGTTCGCGCGCGAGCGACTTGGTGAGACCATCCAGCCCCGCTTTGGCAATGCTGTAGACCGCGTAGTTCTTCAACGGCCGCTCGGCGTGGATGTCGGTAATGTTGACGATGCAGCCCGCAACCTTCCTCAGATACGGCGCCGCCGCCTGGGACAAGAACAGGGGCGCCCTGAGATTCGCGCCAAGGAGTTCGTCCCAGTTGGCCGTGCTGATCGCGCCGACCGGCGTCGGAAAGAACGCCGAGGCGTTGTTGACCAGCGCATCAAGCGAACCGAAGCGCTCGGCGCAGGTTTTCACGATTTCCGCGAGGCCGGCGGTTTCCAGCAAATCGGCCTTTACCAGGATCACCGACTGCGCGCGCTGCAGGTTAAGCTCCGACTGCAGGGCGTGCGCCTCGCGCTCGGACGAGTGGTAATGCAGCGCCAGCCTGGCGCCGGCTCGGTGCAGCCGGCGCGCGATCGCCGCGCCGACGCGCTTGGCTGCGCCGGTGACGAGGATAGTCTTGTTGTGCAGCTGCGCAGACATGATTTGAAGATTTTACCGGATTCGCGCACTATGCATGATTGAACAAGGGGGCATGGCCCCCTTGTCCCCCGAGGGGACTTCCTTCGGGGCGTATATCCCCCAAGTCAGAGGAAGCTCTGATAGCGGGACAGATTGGATCAGAGCTCCCTATCTCGAATATGTCCGACTTGCCCACCCCGCCGGCCGCAGCGCTGGCGCACAGCGAACAGCTCGCGGCACTGATCCGCGGCGAGATCGCCGCCAACGGCGGCTGGATCCCGTTTGCGCGTTACATGGAGCTGGCGCTGTACGCGCCCGGCCTGGGCTATTACACCGCCGGCGCGAGAAAGCTCGGGCGCGAAGGCGATTTCACCACCGCGCCCGAAATGACCCCGCTGTATGGCCAGACGCTCGCGCGCCAGGCGGCCGAGGTGCTGGGATCCGGCCTCGACCAGATCCTGGAAATCGGCGCCGGCTCAGGTGCGCTTGCCGCCGCCCTGCTGGCGGAGCTGGAACGGCTGGAGCGGCTGCCCCGCCAGTACTATATTCTCGAAGTCAGCCCCGATCTGCGCGAGCGCGAGCGTGATCTGCTCGCGCTCAAGGTGCCGCACCTGCTGGAGCGCGTGGTCTGGCTCAACCGGCTGCCGACGCTGTATCAGGGCCTGGTCATCGCCAACGAGGTACTGGACGCGATGCCGGCGCACCTAGTCAGAGCCGGTGCCGCCGGCATCGAGGAGGCCTGCGTCGGATTGCAGGAGCAGACCTTTGCCTGGACCTGGCGACCGGCAGCCGCCGAGCTGCGCACGGCGGCCGAGGCGCTGCGGCTGCCGCAAGGCTACCAGACCGAAATCCAGCTGGTGGCCTGCGCTTTCGTGCGCACGCTGGCGCAATCGACGGCGCGCGGCGTGATCCTGCTCATCGACTACGGCTTTCCGGCGCACGAGTACTACCATGCCGAGCGCAGCCAAGGCACGCTGATGTGCCACTACCGTCACCGCGCACATGCCGATCCGTTTTTCCTGCCCGGGCTGCAGGACATCACCAGCCATATCGATTTCAGCGCCGTCGCGCGCGCCGGCCAGGAAGCAGGACTGGAACTGCTGGGCTACACCGGCCAGGCGCAGTTCCTGATCAACTGCGGCATCACCGACATCCTGTTGCGCACCCCGCCGGAAAATGCGGCGGCCTATCTGCCGCAGGCGGCCGCGGCGCAACAGCTGCTCTCGCCCGCGGAGATGGGCGAATTGTTCAAGGTCATCGCATTTGGGAAAGACTATGCCGCGCCGCTGATCGGCTTCGCCAGCGGCGACCGGCGTGCCTCCCTGTAGAAGATCGCCGTGGATATCGTCTCCGCCGCCATTCTGCTGATCCTGGTGATGGACCCCTTCGGCAATATGCCGCTGGTGATCTCCGTGCTCAAACACGTCGATGCGCCGCTGCGCACAAGAGTGGTGCTACGCGAATGCGCCATCGCCTACGGCGTGCTGCTCGCCTTCATGTTCGGCGGCGACAAGTTCATGCATTTGCTGCGGCTGTCGGACAATGCGCTGGCGATTGCCGGCGGATTGATCCTGTTTCTGATCGCGCTGCGCATGGTGTTCCCGCACGCCGAGGGCATTTTCGGCGACACCGGAGAGAAGGGCACGTTCATCGTGCCGCTCGCGATCCCCGCCATTGCCGGGCCGTCCGCGCTCGCCACCGTGCTTTTGCTGGTGTCGCGCGAGCCGCAGCGTGTTTTGGATTGGGTGGTGGCGCTCAGCCTCGCCATGCTGGTGTCCGCCCTGGTGATGATTTCGGCGCAGCGCATCAGTGGCTGGATCGGCAGGCGCGGCGTGATCGCGCTGGAGCGCCTGATGGGGCTGGTGCTCACCGCAATTGCGGTCGAAATGCTGCTCGCGGGCATAGAGCGGTTCATCGTGCAACTGCCGCGCTAGCGCGTTTGCGGCGAGCCTGGGAATGAACATGAATATGTTTGCGCACCTGCTGGAGAAGGTCTTGCCGTTGCCACCGTCACACCTTGCTGCCCGGTTGGACCGAGCCACCGCATTGTCGTGCATAACCATTTGTACCTATCTGCTGGCGGGGTGTGGTGGTAGCGGCGGCGGCGACGGCTCATCTGCGGCGGCAGTTGACATCGCGCCCTCCGCGCAGTTCGCCGGCATGCTGGTGAGCGCCGCGTCGGGCGCGGGCGCCCTGATGAGCGACTGGAGCGAGGGGACCTGCACCGATAATCGTCAGAAGAACTGGGTGCGTTCCTGGCTGAACGAGAACTACCTGTTCTACCGCGACGCGCCGCTGACGGGCATTGATCCCGATACTTACACCAACACGGTAGAAAACCTTTTTCTCGATTACACGGTAGGTGGAGTACCGTCGAAGGATCGTTTCAGCTTCGTGCTGACCCAGGCGGAGGCCGACGCCGTTTTTCAAAGCGGCACCGCGACCAATGTCGGCTTCACGCTGCGGCGTGATACCGGCAATGGCGGCATCATTCGAATCGCCTATGTGGATCCGAATGGGCCCGCGGCGGCGGCCGGGTTTGCGCGAGGGATGGTGCTCGCCTCCATCGACGGCGTAGCCACATCGTTCTCCATACCGGCGGCGCTGTCGGACAAGCTGTTCAACAGTGCCGCCGGCACTTCGTCGGAAGTCGGCGTGCAGGACGCACTCGGCGGACCGGTGCGCACATTGACCGTGACCAGCGCGACCTTTGCCACCTCACCAGTCATCGTCGATCGCGTTTTACCCGGCACCACCACGGCTTATCTGGCTTACAACAGTTTCGCCACGCCCTTGGGCGAAGTACAGCTGGCGGATGCGTTCACGCGTTTTGCCGCGGCGGGCGTCACCGATCTGGTTGTCGATCTGCGCTACAACGGCGGCGGTTTCGTCGATATTGCCGCGCAGCTAGGCTATATGGTAGCGGGGCAGGTGCAAAGCAGCGGCAAAGTATTCGAAACCCTGGTCTTCAACGACAAACGCAGCGCCGAGAGCACCAGTATCGGATTTGTCGGCACCATCACCAATTTTTTCGGCAACGGCGCTCGCGCGGGCGAGCCCCTTAGCGCGCTGAACCTGCGGCGGGTTTCGGTCCTTACGAGCGGCAGCACCTGCTCGGCGAGCGAGGCATTCATCAGCGCGCTGCGTGGCATCGATATCGATGTTGTACTGGTGGGTGGTACCACTTGCGGCAAGCCATACGGATTCACACAGGCCAACAACTGCACTCTGGCGTTCTTTGGCCTCGAGTTCGAAGGCCGCAACAACAAAGGTGTGGCGACCCCGGTTACCGGCATTCCGGCGACCTGTTCCGCCACTGATGATCTCGATCACGCTCTGGGCGACCCTGCCGAAGGAATGCTCGCCACGGCCCTCGGTTACCAGCTCGCGGGCAGCTGTCCGGCAGCGACGATGGTGGCCGCTTCTGCCACGCTTTCGCTATCCGCGGGCAGCGCGCAGACTACCGCTTCAATGAACGCCCGTACGCACAATCCCTATGTCCTGAACCCCGACATGGAATTCATGATCCATCCACTCGAAACCGTCAAACTGTACCGTACAGGCAAATGAAACACCCCGTGGCCGGCGCACTCGTTTGCCTGCTTGGCAGTCCGCTGATTGCGGGTTGTGCGAGCGCCGGCCCGCGCATGCCATCGACACCGGCTGTGCTGATCGAAAGCACGGCGCAATGTCGCGCGCAACTGAACGACGCAGCACGCGAGCTGCTTGGCAAGGTCGTGACGCTCACTGCCGATTCGTTTGCCGAAAATGATTCCGTTGTGCTGTCGACGGTCGGTCAGTCGGCAAGCGGCCGAATGATGCCGCCGACGCAGATGTTGCGGCTGCAACTTGCGTCGCAGGGCTGCCAATTGCAGCTTGATGGTCGCGATCGGGTGGTGGCGTTGCCGCACTGTACCTGCCGCGCTGTCGCCCGCAAATAGTCAATCGGACGATGTCCGATGAGCCGTTGAACGGAGAATGGGAGCCTGCCCGGCCCTAGATACCGTCGAGTTGCTCCGCTCTCATCCACTCGATGATGCGGTCGGCCACTTTCTGCCAGTCGGTTTCGAGCATCATCACATGCCCCATGCCTGGGAAAATCTCCGCCTGCGTGCCGTAGACGCGCGCCGCCTCCTCAACCTGCGACGGCGGCACCAGGATGTCGCTCCCGGCACCCAGCACCAGCATCGGCGGACAGCGTTCAGGCCGCAGCCGCGGCAAATCGAAAAACGTCATGTCCCACATCGCGCGCTGCGATTCCGGCTGCATCAGCCGGTAATAGACCTGCAGTTGGTCCAGCGCGACCGGGCTCGCGAACAGGGCGTGCTGCAAGCTGGCGAGCGAAGCGCGGCCGCGGTGCAGCATGGAGTTCAGATCGGCGAACAGGCCCGGATTGGAGAATGCCAGCGCGATCGAGGCCGACAACAGCCCCTGCGGCGGCACCGGCGCCATGAGTACGACGCCTGGCGCGCTGGCGCGCTCCAGGTACTTCTGCACCACGAAACCGCCCATGGAATGGCCGACGAGCACCGGATCACCGCCAACGGTGACTACCGCCTGCTCCAGATCGCGCACGTAATCGGCGATGGAAAGCCAGTCGAGGCGCTCGCGTCCGGGGCTGCGGCCGTGTCCGCTCAGGCTCACGGCGCAGGCGCGAAAGCCCTGCCCGGCGAAATAAGGCAGAAAATGCCGGGACCAGCACCAGGCCCCGGCGAAAGCGCCGTGCACGAACAAGAGCGGCCGCCCGCCGCCTCCGCTGGGCCCGGTCTCGATGATTTCAAGCTGTTCCAGCACACCGGAGCCGGAAGCCGTACCCATCGCCGGCGCGGCGCCTACGCCGGAATCGCCATGCCGCGCTGAACGGCCGGGCGCGCGCCGATAACGTCATACCAGCGTTTGACGTTGGGAAAATCGCCAAGCTCGGTGCGGTGCCACTCGTGGCGCGCCACCCAGGGGTAGGTGGCGATATCGGCGATCGAATACTCGCCGGCGAGATACGCAGCCTCGCCCAGACGCTTATCCAACACGCCGTAGAGTCGGTCTTTCTCCTTGCTGTAACGCTCGATCGCGTAGGGCACCTGTTCCTTGGCCGCGCGCAGGAAATGGTGCACCTGGCCGAACACCGGGCCGACGCCGCCCATCTGGAACATCAGCCATTGCAGTGCGAGGTACTTGCCGCGGTCGGATGCGGGCAGAAGCCTGCCGGTCTTGCCGGCGAGATAGACCAGGATCGCACCCGATTCGAACAGGGCGATGGGTTTTCCGTCCGGGCCGTCGGAATCGGCGAGGGCGGGAATTTTTCCGTTCGGGCAGAGCGCGAGGAACTGCGGCGTGAACTGCTCGCCCTTGCCGATGTCGACCGCGTGCGTGTTGTAAGACAAGCCGCATTCCTCCAGCATCACCGAAACCTTGCGGCCGTTGGGCGTCTTCCAGGTATAGAGGTCGATCATTTTCTGCTCCCTGTCCGTTTTTCTTCGTTGCGGCAGTTTACAATGATTCGATGCTTAAATGGCTTTTGACCCTGATCGTCGCCCTGTCCGTGCTGACCCTGTGCACACCGTGGCTAAGAAAATTCGGACTCGGGCGCCTGCCCGGCGACATCACGCTGCGTCGCAATGGCAGGGACTATTACCTGCCCTTCACCACTACCATCGTGTTGTCGATCGCGCTGACCCTGCTCGCGCGGCTGATCTGATCGCCGCGCCAGCGGGTTAGCGGTTTGGGATGCTCCGAAGGCCTCAATCCCCTTTGAGGGGAAAGTCCCTTTGGGGAACAAGGGGCCGGGTGGGAAGGGATGGGTCCCACCCCTTCCCCGGGCCCCCTTGTTCCGACCACCCCTTACGCCCTATCCTTGCAGGCGAGCGACGAACTGGCTTCAGTCGCACCTGCAGCCGCAGGCTTACGCCAGTATAATTTGCCGCGATGAGCCGCCTCGCTTTCCTGCTCCAGGTCCTGGCCGTGTGCTGGCCTTCCGCAACCCACGCTCAAGTCCCGGTCGATGCCATGCAGACGATGGAAGACGCGCGCAGGCGCTGGGCCGGGAGTCCGCACGGGCCCATGCTCGAGCGCATCCTTCCGCCCGCCTTTGAAGCCGCGCAGCTGCCCGAGCCCAAATCGCGCGGCGCGCGACTGACGCTGCGATACTGCGTGCAGTGCCATAACCTCGCCAACCCCGCCATGCACAATCCGGGAAAATGGCCTGGCATCGTCGAGCGAATGGTGCTGCGCATGGAGGGCCGCGGCAACATGGGCGTGCTGATGAAGGACATGATGGCCGGCGTGTCGGCCCCGACCGGGGAAGAAACCCGGGTCATAGTCGCGTACCTGCGCAAACACGGCCAGCGCGCGCTCGACCCGAAAAAATATCCCGCCGTGGACCTGCCGGAGGGGCGGTCATTCAAGCTCGCCTGCCAGCAATGCCACGTGCTGCCCGATCCGCGGCGCCATACGGCGAAGGAATGGCCGGCGGTGGTGGCGCGCATGGAAGAGAACATGCAGTGGATGAACCGCGTGGTCGGGAACCGCGATGTTCCCGGCGAGCCGCAACTGAAGGTCGAGGAAATAGTCGGTTTCCTCGTGCGTCACGCGAAGTAGTGCCGCCCTTGGGCGCGCCGCTTCACATTCCTACTTGAGGGCGAGTGCGGATTTCACCGCCGCCACGCGCGCCGCTCGTACCCGCGCGGCGATCTTGTGCGGCTCGGATTCGCGCGCCGCGATGGTGCCGGCGTCCACGGCGCGCGCGGCGCCGAGCGCAGCAAGCAGCCGCGGCGCGGCGGTGAACGGCCGGACGCGGTTGGCGTTCGAGCTCTCGACCGCCTGCAACAACTGCTCGAAGCGCGCCGGCCTGCGCCAGGCGTCGCACGCCTGCAGCAAGGCGACGATCGCCTCGGGTTTGAGCTTCGCGCCAAAACCGATTTGTTCAAAGTGGCGCAAGGCGAGCAGAGCCAGGTCGGCGCAGTCCCCGGGTGCGCGCAGGCGCGCGCTCATGCGGCGCAGCTCGCGCTCGGGCGCGTCGACGCCGGCGAGCGCGCAAGCGAGCACGGCGTAGCGCACCTCGAGCGCATAGTCCTGGGCGGCGGCGTAATCGAGCGCGCGCCGCGAGCGCGCATACTGCCCGCGACGCGTCCAGGCCGCGGCCAGTTCCGGCAGCACGCGCGCGAGCGCCCCGCAGTTCCTGAGCAGCGCGAACATTTTCGACGGCGCGGCTTCCATCAGCCCGACGGCCAGTTCCTGCCACACGCGCTCTGCAACCAGGGCATCGGCTTCGCCCGCGTCCACCATCGCGCGCATCAGGCGCAGCGTGGCCGGCGCCACTTTGAAGCCGAAGCGTGCGGCAAAGCGCGCCACGCGCAGGATCCGCACCGGGTCCTCCGCGAACGCCGGACTGACGTGGCGCAGCACGCCGCGCTTCAGGTCGGCCGCACCGCCGTAGGGATCGATCAGGTGGCCCCCTTGGTCGCGGGCGATGGCGTTGATGGTAAGGTCGCGCCGCGACAGATCCTGTTCGAGCGTCACGTCGGGCGCGGCATAGACCTGGAATCCCTTGTAGCCGCGCGCGGTCTTGCGCTCGGTGCGCGCCAAGGCATATTCCGCGCGCGTCTTCGGATGCAGGAACACCGGGAAATCCTTGCCCACCGGCTTGTAGCCGAGGCGGGTCATGTCCGCCGGCGTGGCGCCGACCACGACGTAGTCGCGGTCCTTCACCGGGAGCCCCAGAAGTTCATCGCGCACTGCGCCGCCGACTGCGTAAATCTTCACCGGAAGACTGTTGCCGTATCAGACCGGGGTCAGGCCGGCGCTAGGATTCACCGCAAAACGAGGGGATATCTCCTCGCCCCATACTTCCCCGGATCGGCCGATGCAAAACTCACTTTGCGGCGGGTTTTTCGGCATAAGGCTCGTCGGCGCGCACGAATTCGGTTTCGCGGCGCGCCTGCACCATCCAGTCCCGCACCGCCGGTAGCGCGAGCAGCGCATCGGCGTAGCGCTGCGCCGCCGGCGGCAGCGTGACGGCGTAGGTGAGAAAGCGCGTCGCCACCGGAGCGTAAAACGCGTCGGCGATGGTGAACTGCCCGAACAGCAGCTCCCCGCCCTTGCCGTAGCGCGCGCGGCAGGATTCCCAGATTTCGACGATGCGGTCGATATCCTTCTGCACCGCCGGACTCATGCCCTTGCCCGGCAGCGAAGCGCGGATATTCATCGGCATGGCGCCGCGCAAACCGCGAAAACCCGCATGCATTTCGGCGCAGATCGAGCGCGCGATCTGGCGCGCGCGCGGGTCGGCCGGCCACAGGCACTTGTCGGGAAACAGCTCGGCCGCGGCTTCGCAGATCGCGAGCGAATCCCATACCGGCTCGCCATCGACGATCAGCACCGGCACCTGGCCCGTGGGCGAGTAAGGTTCTACGCCACGGACGCTGCCCTCATCGCTGAATTTGAGCTGGATTTCCTCGAACGCGATGCCGGCCTGGGTGAGCAGCACCCACGGCCGCATCGACCAGGAGGAGTAGTTCTTGTTGGCGATTGCGAGCTTGAGCGGCTTCACGCTGCGTGCGTCTTTCTGCCGGCGCGGCAGCGCAGCAGGCTGAAGCGCGAGCGCGCGTAGGTCCCCTGCAGGTAGGCCGGCGCCACCGCCTCGACGGCGGTGGGCTGAATGCCGAACGGGAAAGGCGCCGCGCTGGTGCTGGCCAGCGACATCGACAACACGTTGTCGCGACTCATGAGCTTGCCCGGCAGCCACTCCATGATCCATGCCTGCAGCATGGAGTACTTGGCGTTGAGGCCGATGATGGGACGCGGGTGGCCGCTCGCGCGGCCGGCGAACTTGACCAGCTCGCGCAGGCTGTAGACCCTGGGGCCGCACAGATCGTAGGTCTTGCCGAAACTCTCGCGCTCGTCCAGCGCGTGCACCATGGCCCGCGCCACGTCTTCAACATAGACCGGCTGGAATTTCGCCTCCGGGCAAGCGAGCATCACCACCGGCAGAAAGCGCTGCAGCAGCGCGAACATGTTGAGGAAGCTGTCTTCCGCTCCGAACACCACCGACGGGCGGAATACGGTGATCGCGAGGCGCTTGCCTTCGGCGAACATCCAGTTCTCGCCGTCGCCCTTGGAGCGCAGATAGGCGCTCGGGCCCTTGCTCGACGCGTTCAGCGCGCTCATGTGCAGCAGGCGCGGAATGTGCAAATGTTCGCACGCCGCCGCCAGGTCCCGCGGCAGCTCGGCATGCGCGCGGCGGAAATCGACGCCGTAAGGCTCGCCCGGCCGGCTTTGCAGCACCCCCACCAGGTTGATCACCGCGTCGCAGCCGCGCAGGACGGCGGCGAGCTGCGGCGGATCGCACGCGTCTGCCTGCACCACATCGACCGTCGGCAGCATCAACAGGTGCTTGGCGCGCTCGCGCCGGCGCGTAGTCACGACGACCTGTTTGCCCTGTCCGGCGAGCATGCGCACCACATGGCGGCCGATAAAGCCGCTGCCGCCGAGGACGGCTATACGTTCGAGTTTCATTGCGGTTCTTCCGGTTCGGTCTGGCGCTGCGCCGCGAGGCGATCGTTGCCGCCGCGCGGCGCGATCATGCCCAGGCGCGCTTTCAGGGAGCGCTCCTGCCCTCCCAGCATGGCTGCGTAATACATGGTGTTGTTCATCACTTTCTTGACGTAGTCGCGGGTTTCGTTGAACGGTATGGTTTCCGCGTAGATCGCGCCTTCGAGCGCTCGGGCGCCGCGCCACCGGCGCGCGCGCCCGGGCCCTGCATTATAAGCCGCCGCGGCGAGTACCGGATTGCCGTCGAGATCGTCCAGCACATGGCGCAGGTAATAGGTGCCCAGGGCCGCATTGACGCCCGTATCGGTCACCCGCGCCCAGGAATAGTCCTGCATGCGCATGCGCCCGGCCACCCATTTCGCCGTCGCCGGCATGAGCTGCATCAGGCCGGCCGCTCCGGCCGAGGACTTGATCGCCGAAATGAAGCGGCTTTCCTGGCGCACCAGCCCCAGTACCCAGGCTTCTTCCAGCCGCTGCGCGCGCGCATGTTCGGCCAGCGCCTCGCGATGAGGCGCAGGATAGCGCAGGCTGAAATCGTGCAGCGCCAGTGTCTTGTCGGCGGTGTTGATCGCGCGATCGTACATTTCGTTCTGGCGCGCGAATTCGGCCGCCGCCAGGAGCTGCTTGTCGTCCATGCCGCGTATCGACCAGGCCCATTCGCGCAACGCCTCGAGCCGCAGGCCCAGCTGATACAGCGCCAGCGCGCGCTGGAACCCGGGCTCGCGCCCGATGGCGGCCACCCGTTGTGCCGTCGGCGTATAGCCCCTGGCTGGAATGGTGAAGGCGAGCCCCAGTTCCTCGGCGGCGAGCCGGGCATAGAAATGATGTTCGCCGGCGATGCGCGCGAACAGGGTGTGCGCCGCGGCAGCATTTCCGCGCGCCTGCGCGGCGCGCCCCTGCCAGTAGATCCAGGCCGGTTCGTTGCGTTGCAGCGGCGACATCATTTCCGCCGAAACCTGCACCTCGCCCCAGTCACCCTGGCGCAGTGCGGCGCGCAGGCGCCAGGCGAGTTGTTCTTCGGACAATTGCGTCCCCGCCGCCTCTGCATACCCGTACCATTCGAGCGCTTCAGGCAGATTGCGCCGCGCCGCCTGCAGCGCGAGCCGGCCCCAGACGTAGCCCTGCTCCTCGGCGGAAAATGGCGCGCGCAGCTTCTTGTCCCAGTAGCCTGCAGCCGCGAGCGGGTCGCTGCGCGCCAGCCGATCCAGGGCGAACATGGTGAGCTCGCGCACCGCGCGCTGCGACAGATTCTTTTTCTTGTCATCGACAAAGCGCTGCGCGCCGGCGGCCGCCGCAAAAAGCTGGCCGCGATTCAGCGCATGGCTGGCCGGCAGATATCCGGCGGTGTGCCACGCCGCGCTGACCGCTCCCGCCTCGAGCAGGATGCGTATGCGTTCCCACACCTGGCCGCTGGTGAACTGGCCCTGGGCGATGAGCGCCTCGGCCAGCGGCACGCAACCTTCGGGCAAATCGCGCGGCGCGTACCACTGCGCCCTGGCTTCGTCCAGGGCCGATGCGTCCTGCTGTTGCCAGCGCGCCTGCAGCGCATAGCAGGCGATTTCGCTGTCCTCGCCGATCTGCAACGGATATTCGGCGCGGAACAGATCCCATTGCCGCTTCCTGCCCAGCGCCTTCAGCCATTCCTTGCGCACCTGCTGCACGAGTACGCTGCCTTCCTCGCGCGCGAGAAAAGCGCGCACCTCCTGCGCTGACGCATTCTCCAGGCGCGGCAGCAGCAGCCAGGATTCGACATAGGGCTGGAGCAGATAACCCTGCAGCTGCGCGTGGTAGCGGGCGAGCCGGTCGTAGTCGCCCGCGCGCGCCGCGGCGCGCGCGGCGAGGAAGATATCGTCCTGCGTCTGCGGCTGGGGCACGCGCGCTTGCAGCGCGGCCGGCGCCAGGATGAGGGCGAGGATAAGGGCACGTAGCATAGGTGTTATATTCAGCTTTACGGCCAAATCCAAAGAAAATTTAGTATAAACGCTCTACAAACCAGATGGATGACGCGCGTCAAATATATGCAGCACGCTGAATTGATGGCCTGGCGCAAGAAGTTGCGCGGCGAACTGCTTGCGCGCAGGCAGGCGCTGCCCGCGGAGCGGCTGCACGCCTGGCGTTTAGCGATGGATCGGCATCTGCAATACGGGTTCCCCGGCCTGGCCAGGGGCGTGGTGGCCTTTTGCTGGCCCATCCGCAACGAGTACGACGCGCGCCACCTGCTGCGCTGGTTGCGCGAGCAGGGCGCGACCGCGGCACTGCCGGTAGTGGTCGCGCCGAAGGCGCCGCTCATTTTTCGCGAATGGCATCCGGGCGTGAAAATGGACTTGGGCAAGCTCGACATCCCCTATCCCAAGGCGGGCGCCGAACTGGTGCCCGACACGGTGCTGCTGCCGATGAACGGATTCGATGCGCAGGGCTACCGCCTCGGCTACGGCGGCGGCTTTTTCGACCGTACGCTGGAGCGCCTGCACGCGCGCAAACCGCTGGTGATAGGCGTGAGCTACGAGCTCGCCGCGATCGACACCATCCACCCCCAGCCCTGGGACATCCCCATGGATTACGTCGTCACCGAGCGCGGCGTATACCGGCGCGATGAGGGCAGACTCGAGTTCCTGGGCGTGCCGCAGGCGCGGCGCATCGAACTCAGTTCACCTGTTTGCTACGCGGACGGGCTTGCGCCGGGATATTTTGGCGAGGATACGGACGGAATGTCTTAAGTCTGCGGGAGCGTTCGTCAATCTGGCGCCTTAAGTACGGTCGCACTGTCGCATGTCACCAGCGGACTTGCGCGCCGCGCGCGCCGCGCGCGCCAACCGTGTGTTTTTGGTGCGGATGCTTCTTATCCGCACCAAAACACACGATTCCAGCCAGAAACGGACTCCGCAGTCCTGCATCAGGAGGTCAACCGAGGAACAGCTGGTACGCCGGGTTCTGGCTCTCGTCCCAGAACGGATAGCCCAGATCATGCAGGAATCGCCGGAATTGCGGCATTTCCCTGGGCGGCACCTGCATGCCGACCAGCACGCGGCCGTAGTCGGCGCCGTGATTGCGGTAATGGAACAGGCTGATGTTCCAGTCGGGGCGCATGCTGTTGAGGAAGCGCATCAGTGCGCCCGGCCGCTCCGGAAACTCGAAGCGGTACAACAGCTCGTTTTTCGCCAGCGCCGCATGCCCGCCGACCAAATGGCGCACATGCAGCTTGGCCATCTCGTTGTCGGACAGATCGATGGTTTTCAGGCCGTGGCGGCGCAGCTTGCGGATCAGGCGCGCGGTCTCGTCGCGATCGTGCACCTCCACGCCGACGAACACATGCGCCTCCTTCGAACCGGCGATGCGATAGTTGAACTCGGTGACGTTGCGCGCGCCCAGGGTGGCGCAGAATTTCTTGTAACTGCCGGGGCGCTCGGGGATGGTGACGGCGAGGATGGCCTCGCGATGCTCGCCCACCTCGGCGCGTTCGGCGACGAAACGCAGGCGGTCGAAATTCGTGTTGGCGCCGCAGGCCACCGCCACCAGGGTCTGGCCGCGCACGCCCTTTTTCTCCACATACGCCTTCGCCCCGGCGATGGCCAGCGCCCCCGCCGGTTCGAGGATGGAGCGGGTCTCCTCGAACACGTCCTTGATCGCGGCGCAGATCTCGTCGGTATCGACCAGGATGATCTCGTCGACGAATTGCTGGCACAGGCGGAAAGTCTCCTTCCCCACCTGCTTCACCGCGACGCCATCGGCGAACAGGCCCACCTGCGCCAGGCGCACACGCCGGCCGGCTTTGAGCGAACGCGCCATGGCATCGGAATCCACCGGCTGCACGCCGACGATACGGATCTCCGGGCGCAGGCGCTTGACGTAGGCGGCGATGCCCGAGATCAGCCCGCCGCCGCCGATGGCGACGAAAATCGCGTCGATCGGCGTCTTCGCCTGGCGCAGGATTTCCATGCCGATGGTGCCCTGGCCGGCGATCACGTCCGGATCGTCGTAAGGATGCACGAAGGTGAGCTTCCGGGATTTCTCCAGCTTGAGCGCATGGCGGTAAGCCTCGTCGTAGGAGTCGCCCACGAGCAGCACCTCGGCGCCGCGGGCAAGCACCGCGTCCACCTTGATCCGCGGCGTGGTCACCGGCATCACGATCACCGCCTTGCAGTGCAGGCGCTGCGCCGCCAGCGCCACGCCCTGGGCGTGGTTGCCGGCCGAGGCGGCGATGACCCCGCGCTTCAGCGTCGCCGGGGGCAACTGCGCCATTTTGTTGTACGCGCCGCGCAGCTTGAACGAGAATACCGGCTGCATGTCCTCGCGCTTGAGCAGCAGGGTATTGTGCAGGCGCGCCGACAGGATGGGCGCAGGCTCCAGCGGCGATTCGATCGCCACGTCGTAGACGCGCGCTTTGAGGATCTTTTCGAGGTAGTCGGGATGCATGGCGAGTCGATTCAAGTTAAGGGGCCATTCCGGAATTGCCGAAATGGCCTCCGATTTAGGGGAGCATGAGGGGAGGTATCCCCTCTTATTCATATGAACCGTAGGCGTCCAAGGGTAGCAGGATGTGCTTTGCCGCGGCAAGGCGACCGAAGGTCTCGATCCCGCTCGACGGGAAAGTCCCCGTGGGACGCATCCCGGCGCGCGTTTGGCGGAGCGTTGGCTTGATTGGCGCCGGTGCGAGCCTCGCATCGCTGTTCGGGGCGAGCTTCCTCGCCTCGACTCTGGTCCCGATCAGTTCCGAGGCGGCGCTGTTTGCCGTGCTCAAACTGCACGCGGACCTCGCCTGGCCCGCGATAGCGGTGGCCACGCTGGGTAACACGCTGGGCGGACTCACCACCTATCTGATCGGGCGCTACATCGGCTCGAAAAAGCCGCTGACCCAGCTCGAGCGCGTCAGCCGCTACGGCAGCCCGCTGCTGGCGCTGGCCTGGCTGCCGTTCGTCGGTGACGGCCTGTGCCTCGCCGCGGGCTGGGTCAAGCTCAATTGGGTCGCGGTGACGCTATGGTCGGCCGCCGGGCGCTTCGCGCGCTACTGGCTGGTAGCCCAGGGAGCACTTTGGTAAGCTAGCGCACATGGCGACCCGAAATAGCAAAGCCAAGCCGTTCTGGGAGCGTGGTTACGCTAGCCACGGCTATTGGCAGGACAAGAAAAAAATCGGCTGGGTAGCGCTCGACGGCAAGGGCAAGAACGGCATTTATCGCTGGCAGGCGGGCAGCCGCGCGGGCGAGGCGAAAACCCTGGGCGAGGCCAAGCGCGCGGTGGAGGAAACGGTGCTGTCGTTGGCGACCCAGTTGTCGCTGTTCGGGGATCCGGCCGGCGATTGAGTTCGCGCCTTCGTCCCGCTGGGAAGCGAATCCCTGGTTGGTCGTTTCATCGCAGGCGCCCCGCGATGCGTCTGCTGCTTTAAACGGGTTTCTCTGTATTCTCCGTGGCTTATTAAGCCTTTTCTTGCGTTCTATTGCGCCTTGCGGTGAACGTCCTCCCTTTTTCCGCTTCACAAAAATATCTCTTGCTATTGCGAATTGTTCTCATCTACAATAAGAACAATTCTCATATACCGCTGCTTTTTAGTGCCAATTTCCTTTGCGCAATATATTCATGAAATCGACCAAACGCTTTGCAGCCCAAGTGGTGCTGGTGACTTTTGCCGGATTTTCCGCTTCGGTCTCTGCCTTCCAGCCTCTTGTTACCGACGATACGGGCACCCAGGGCAGTGGCGGCAACCAGCTCGAGCTTTCGCTTAATGAGGACCGCGCAAAAGTCGCCGGCAACGTTGAGCGTTTGCGCACCGTGCCCGTCGTCTATACGCGTGGCCTGACCGAGACGCTCGATGTGTTTGCCGGGCTCAGCTACGCCCGGATTCGAGCTAGCACCTCCGCGGGCGACGCGAGTGGCGGCGGCAATCCTTCATTCGGCGCCAAGTGGCGGTTTTACGAAAACGAACAGAGCAAGACCGGTTTCGCGCTCAAGCCGGAAATCCTGTTACCGGTCAGCGCCGGTCGCGAAGCTGCCGGGCTGGGCAGGGGCAGAACTTCCGCCAACTTGACGCTTATCCTCACCCAGGAAGTTCCATTCGGTGCGATACACGCCAATGCCGGCGTGGGCCGTGACCGCTACGGGGACAGCCTGAACAATCCGGACACGACGACGACGCGCGCATCGATCGCCCCCGTGTGGGATGTCACCGATCAATGGAAGCTCGCCCTGGATCTGGGAACGGAATCCGCACGTGCCGCGGGCGTCAGGGCGCGCTCGAATTTCGTCGAGCTGGGCGCGATCTACTCGCCGAGCGAGGATCTCGATTTCGCCCTCGGCTTTCTGCGCTCGTCCGACAACGATAGTCCCAGCGCGACAAAGCATACCGCCACCGCGGGCATTACCTGGCGCTTCCGCTAAGTGGGAAAAAAGGATCAATTCCGGAGGTCAATGTGAAAAACATGGAAAATGGAATTTCAGGCGCGACTCTCGATCTAGCATTGATCGGTCACGCGCTGACTGTGCGGCAGGTTCAGGCGCCGCCTGCCGCGCCCGAATGGGCGCGCTGGCTGGAAGAAATCGGCTTCATCGTCGGCGAACGCGTGATGTTGATGACGCGCGGTCTGCCCGGCGGTGATCCACTGGTAGTCCGGATTGGCCAGTCGACCTTTGCCTTGCGCCGGGCCGAAGCGGCCTGCGTGCGGGTGGCGCCGCTGGATCAGGCACGTCTTGAGGAGCGCAAGGCATGAATCAAGCCGTCATCCACTTCCACCCAAGCGGGCCGCTGCTGGCGCTGGTCGGCAATCCAAACTGCGGCAAGACCGCGCTGTTCAATCTGCTCACCGGCAGCCGACAGAAGGTCGCCAACTACGCTGGTGTGACGGTCGAGCGCAAGGAGGGCCGGCTCACCACGCCCGCCGGCAGATTGCTGCGCGTACTCGACCTGCCGGGCGCTTACAGCTTGTATCCGCGCTCGCCCGATGAACGCGTGACCTGTGATGTGCTCTTTGGTCGTGCCGCCGGCGAGAAGCGGCCGGATCTGGTGGTGTGCGTAGTCGACGCCACCAACCTGCGGCGCAATCTGCGTCTGGCGCTTGCCGTCAAACGACTTGGCCTGCCCTGCGTTGTGGCGCTCAACATGACTGATCTGGCCGAGAAACGCGGCATCAAAGTCGAACCGGAGGCGCTGGCGACTGAACTCGGGCTGCCGGTAGTCAGCACCGTCGCCATTCAGAGCGCGGGCGCCGCGCCCTTGCTCGCGCTATTCGATGACACGGAGCTATGGCGCTCCGCGGCCGTGACGACGCCGTCGCACAGCCTTGCCCTGTCGGCAGCGACCGGCGAGCCCCACAGCAACGAGTCCGACCACGTCGCGGTGCGCCGCATCCTGCAACGACTCGGCCTGGACGAAGTCGTGCCGCACACGCCGAGCGATCGCATCGACCGCGTCGTTCTGCACCCGGTCATCGGGCCGATGCTGCTGGCACTGATACTGTTCCTCGTTTTTCAGGCGGTATTTGCCTGGGCCGAGGCGCCGATGAGCCTGATCGAGACGGCTACCGCCGGCCTGAGCGCGGCGGCGAGTGCGGTGTTGCCGGATATGTGGTTCAAGAGCCTGATCGTGGATGGCGTGATTGCCGGCGCCGGCGGCGTAATTGTGTTCCTGCCGCAGATTGTGATTCTGTTCTTCTTCATCCTGGTACTGGAGGAGTCGGGCTACCTGCCGCGCGCCGCTTTTCTGCTCGACCGGCTGATGGGCGGCGTGGGCCTGAGCGGACGTTCCTTCATCCCGCTGCTGTCGAGTTTCGCCTGTGCCATCCCCGGCATCATGGCCGCGCGCGCCATCGCCAACCCGCGCGACCGGCTGGTGACGATCATGATCGCGCCGCTGATGACCTGCTCGGCCCGGCTCCCCGTTTATGCGCTGCTGATCGGCGCCTTTATTCCAAAGCGGGAGGTGTGGGGCGGGCTGGAGTTGCAGGGGCTGGTCCTGTCGGCCCTGTACCTTGCGGGTATTGTCGGTGCGCTTGCCGTGGCTCTGGTGCTCAGACGATTTACCGCCGCCGGCCGCCAGGTGCGCCCGCTGATGATGGAATTGCCCAGCTTTCATTTGCCGACCGTACGCAACATCGCGATCGGCATCTGGCAAAGGGTGATGATATTCATGAAGCGGGTCGGCGGCATCATTCTCACACTGACCATCCTGTTGTGGTTTCTGGCGAGCTTTCCGGCGCCGCCGGACGGAGCAACTGGATCCGCGATCGAGTACAGTCTGGCGGGATTGCTGGGCAAGGCGCTGGCGCTGGTGTTCGAACCGATCGGATTCAATTGGCAGATCAGCATTGCGCTGGTGCCAGGATTGGCGGCACGGGAAGTGGCGGTGAGCGCGCTGGGCACCGTGTATGCGCTCTCGGCGACGGCTGATAACGCTGCGCAAGCCCTCGCGCCGCTGATCGCGCAGAGCTGGAGCCTGGCCACCGCCCTGTCCCTGCTCGCCTGGTATGTGTTTGCGCCGCAGTGTCTGGCCACGATCGCGGCGGTCAAGCGCGAGACCGGCGGCTGGACCATGCCGCTGATCATGCTGGGCTATCTGTTTGCGCTGGCCTATGCCGCCTCGTTCATCACTTACAGACTGGCACTGGCCATGGGGGCAGGCTGAGCGATAAAAACCTCTAGGCCGCGCTCAGCTTGGCGTATTCCAGCGCCAGCCACTTCATGCCCTGACGGCCGAAATTGATCTGCACGCGCGCATCCGGTCCCTGGCCTTCGGCATCGACGATCACGCCCTGACCGAATTTGGCGTGAACCACGTTCTGGCCGATGCGCCAGCCCATCTGGGTCGCGCGCGGCTGACTCCTGGGTATCGCGGCGTCGCGCGCCGAAGCGAGCACCGGCCCGGGCGAAGGCTCGGCGCCCATGCGCGGCGTCAGCCACTTCACCAGGCCGGCGGGGATCTCGTCGAGAAAGCGCGAGGCCACTTTCGGCAGCGTCTGCCCGTGCAGCATGCGGCTTTGCGCGAACGACAGGTACAGGCGCGAGCGCGCGCGCGTAATCGCCACGTACATCAGGCGCCGCTCCTCCTCCAGGCCGTCCGCCTCGTTGCGGCTCTGATCGTGCGGAAACAAGCCCTCTTCCAGCCCGGTCACGAATACCGCCTGGAATTCCAGGCCTTTGGCCGAGTGCACGGTCATCAGTTGCAGCGCGTCCGCGCCCTCGCCCGCCTGGTGCTCGCCCGCCTCGAGCGCGGCATGGGTGAGGAAAGCGGCCAGGTCCTGGGCCTCGTCCTGTTCCTGCACGAACAGCGCCGCCGCATTGACCAGCTCTTTCAGGTTCTCCAGCCGGTCGGCGCCGTCCTTCTCCGCCTGGAAATGCGCAAGCAGCCCGGACTTCGCCAGCATATGCTCGACGATCTCGGGCAGGGGCAGGCCTTCGGTCTCTTTGCGCAGCGCCGCGATCATGGCGACGAAGGCGCCGAGGGCGTTGCCCGCCTTGCCCGCGAGCTGCGGCACCGCGTTGTAGAGGCTGGTATCGCCCGCCTTGGCCGCATCCTGCAGCGCTTCGAGCGAACGCGCGCCGATGCCGCGCGCGGGAAAATTGACCACGCGCAGGAATGCGCTGTCGTCCTCGGAACTGGCGATCAGGCGCAGATAGGCGAGCGCGTGCTTGACTTCCATGCGCTCGAAAAAGCGCAGCCCGCCGTAGACGCGGTAGGGTATGCCGGCCGAAAACAGCGCGTGCTCGAGGATGCGCGACTGCGCGTTGGAGCGGTAGAGCACGCCGATTTCGCGCCGCGCGAGGCCGTCGCGGTTGAGCGCCTGCACTTCCTCGGCCAGCCAGTGCGCTTCGTAGCCGTCGGTCTGCGCCTCGTAAATGCGCAGCGGCTCGCCGTGCCCGGCCGCGGTCCACAGGTTCTTGCCCAGGCGCTTGCGGTTGTTGGAGATCAGCGCGTTGGCCGCATCCAGAATGTTGCCGTGCGAGCGGTAATTCTGCTCCAGGCGGATCACGTTCTCGACCTGGAAGTCGCGCTCGAAATCGGCCATGTTGCCGACGTTCGCGCCGCGGAAGGCGTAAATCGACTGGTCGTCGTCGCCGACCGCGAAAATCACGCTGCCAGGCCCGGTGAGGAGCTTCAGCCAGCGGTACTGCAGGCGGTTGGTGTCCTGAAACTCGTCCACCAGGATATGGCGGAAGCGAGCGCGGTAATGCTCGCGCAGGATTTCGTTTTTCGACAGCAGCTCGAAGCTGCGCAGCAGCAGCTCGGCGAAATCGAGCACGCCCTCGCGCTGGCACTGCTCGTCGTAGGCGGCGTAAATCTCGGCGTAACGCCGGCTGAATTCGTCGTAGGCCTCGGCTTCGCTCGCGCGCCTGCCTTCTTCCTTGTTGGCGTTGATGTAATGCTGCACCTGCTTCGGCGGGAAGCGGTTTTCGTCCACGTTCATCGCCTTGAGCACGCGCTTCACCAGCGACAACTGGTCGGCCGAGTCAAGGATCTGGAACAGCTGCGGCAGCCCGGCGTCGCGGTGATGCGCGCGCAGCAGGCGGTTGCACAGCCCGTGGAAGGTGCCGACCCACATGCCGCGGGTGGAGATCGGCAGCATCGCGGAAATGCGCGTGAGCATTTCCTTCGCCGCCTTGTTGGTGAACGTGACCGCGAGTATGCCGGCCGGGCTGACGTTGCCGGTCTGGATCAGCCAGGCGATGCGCGTGGTGAGCACCCGCGTCTTGCCCGAGCCCGCGCCCGCCAGGATCAGCGCGGACTGGTTCGGCAGGGTGACGGCGGCGAGTTGCTCAGGGTTGAGATTGGCGAGTAGCGACATCGAGCGGCAGGCGATTTTTCGAAGCGCGATTTTACCGCAGCAGCAGGTGCTGGCGGCCGGAGATTTCGCGCATCGCCCGATTTCCGGCGCCAGCGCGAGAACCCTGGCCGCATGCGCGGGCTGGGCGACGTGCTTGGAATCCGCGGCAAAATGAATTTTGCAGCGGCCGACATAGGGGAGTATGAGGGGGCGCACCTTCTCATTTTGAAATGAACTCTCAGGCGGTTCTGCCGAAGCACTTGCGCAACTGCGACTTCCGCTTCAGGCGGGATCCAGGGGAGGGCTTGTATAATGCGCCATCCTCACACAGCGAAACCTCCATGCAAGCCCAGTACCACGCCGAAACCATCGAGCGCGCCGCCCAGAAACATTGGGAGCAAACCCAGGCATTTCAGGCAGTCGAGGAGCCGCCGGGAAAAACCGCGCGCCCGAAATATTATTGCCTGTCGATGTTCCCCTACCCCTCGGGCAAGCTGCACATGGGGCACGTCAGAAATTACACCATCGGCGATGCGCTCACGCGCTTTTACCGCATGCGCGGCTACAACGTACTGCAACCCATGGGCTGGGACGCATTCGGACTGCCGGCCGAGAACGCCGCCATGGCCAACAGCGTGCCGCCGGCGAAGTGGACCTACGACAACATCGCCTACATGAAAAAGCAGCTCCAGTCGCTGGGCTTCGCCCTGGACTGGTCGCGCGAAGTCACCACCTGCCGGCCCGAGTACTACAAATGGAACCAGTGGCTGTTCCTGCGCATGCTCGAAAAAGGCCTGATGTACCTCAAGACCGGCACGGTCAACTGGGATCCGGTCGACCAGACGGTGCTCGCCAACGAGCAGGTCATCGACGGCCGCGGCTGGCGCACCGGGGCCCTGGTGGAAAAGCGCGAGATCCCGATGTACTACATGAAGATCACCGCTTACGCCGACGAGCTGCTCGCCGCGCTGGGTTCGCTGCCCGGCTGGCCCGAGCGGGTGAAAACCATGCAGGCCAACTGGATCGGCAAGAGCCATGGCGTGAATTTCGGTTTTCCCTATACCATCGACGGCGAACAAAAGCTGCTCAGAGTGTTCACCACCCGCGCCGACACCATCATGGGCGTGACCTTTTGCGCCGTGGCGGCCGAACACCCGCTCGCGACCCATGCCGCCAAAAATAATCCGCAGCTCGCCGCTTTCATCGACGAGTGCAAGCGCGGCGGGGTGCAGGAAGCCGACATCGCGCTGCAGGAAAAGAAAGGCATGCCCACCGGCCTCGCCGTGACCCATCCGATTTCGGGCGAACAGGTCCCGGTGTGGGTCGGCAATTACGTGCTCATGAGCTATGGCGAAGGCGCGGTGATGGGCGTGCCCGGGCACGACGAACGCGACTACGCCTTCGCCTTGAAATACCAGCTGCCGATCAAGTGCGTGATCCGCCATCCGGCGGGCGATGCCGTGCCCGAGCCGTGGAAAGCCGACTACGCCGAATACGGCAGCTGCATCAATTCGGGCAAGTACGACGGTCTGGCTTACGCCGAGGCGACCGACGCCATCGCCGCCGACCTGCGCGCCAAGGGCCTGGGCGACAAGCAGGTGGTGTGGCGCCTGCGCGACTGGGGCATCTCGCGCCAGCGCTACTGGGGCACGCCGATTCCCATCATCCACTGCAAGGATTGCGGCGCGGTGCCGGTGCCCGACAAAAACCTGCCAGTGGTCCTGCCCGAAGACCTGGTGCCCGACGGCTCGGGCAATCCGCTCAACAAGCACGCCGCGTTTCGCGACTGCGCCTGCCCGCGCTGCGGCAAACCCGCGCGGCGCGAGACCGACACCATGGACACGTTCGTCGATTCGTCCTGGTATTACATCCGCTACGCCTGCCCGGGCGCGGCGCAGATGGTGGACGCGCGCGTGAACTACTGGCTGCCGGTGGACCAGTACATCGGCGGCATCGAGCATGCCATCCTGCACCTCCTGTATTCGCGCTTCTGGACCAAGGTGATGCGCGACCTCGGCCTGGTCGAATTCGAGGAGCCGTTCGCGAACCTGCTCACCCAGGGCATGGTGCTGAACGAGATCTACTTCCGCAAGAGCGGCGCCGGGCGCATCGCCTACTACAACCCGGCCGAAATCGAGTGGCGCCTGGACGACAAGGGCCAGCGCGCGCATGCGGTGCTCAAGGCCGACGGCGAGGCGGTGGAGTCCGGCGGCATCGGCACCATGTCCAAGTCGAAGAGCAACGGCGTCGACCCGCAGTCCTTGATGGAGAACTACGGCGCCGACACCGCGCGCTTTTTCATGATGTTCGCGAGCCCGCCCGAGCAGACGCTCGAATGGTCCGACTCCGGCGTGCAGGGCGCCTACCGCTTTCTGAAACGGCTATGGGCGTACGCTTACGAGCACCGCGGCGAACTCGGCCGCGGCGCGGGGGGCCATGCCGCGCATCGGGCCGAGCAGCGCCGCGAGATACACCTGACGCTGAAGCAGGCGAACTACGACCTGAACAAGCATCAGTTCAACACCGTCGCTTCGGCCTGCATGAAAATCCTGAATGCGCTGGAACGCGCCGCGGGCCCGGCCAACAGCGGCAGCGCGCAGGGCGCCGCGCACGAACCCATCCTCGCCGAGGGCATGTCGATCCTGCTCAGATTGCTGTCGCCGATCGCGCCGCACATCACGCATGCGCTGTGGCGCGAGCTCGGTTACGGCGAGGACATCCTGCATGCCCCGTGGCCCGAGCCCGACGCGGCGGCGCTGGAGCAGGACGAGATCGATCTGGTGGTACAGGTGAACGGCAGGCTGCGCGGCAATATCCGCGTCGCCAAAACCGCCGGCAAGGACGCGATCGAAGCCGCCGCCATCGCCAACGAGCAGGTACAAAAATTCGTCGCCGGCCAGAAGGTGAAGAAAATCGTCGTCGTGCCCGGGCGATTGGTGAATGTGGTAGTTTGAATGCACAAGCTTTGCGGAGAGTCGATGCGTGCCGTGGCGATCGTCGTATTGGGACTGCTGACCGCAGCCTGCGGCTTCCAGCTGCGCGGGCAGGCCAGGCTGCCATTCGAGACCCTCTACGTCGCCCTTCCCGAAACCTCGCTGCTCGGAACCGAGTTGAAGCGCAACATCATCGCCGGCACCCACACCAGGCTGGTGAACGATCCGGCCCAGGCGCAGGCGATTCTCAGCCTGGTTGCCGAAGTGCGTGACAAGACCATCCTCTCGTTCGACAGCGCCGGCCGGGTGCGCGAACTCCAGCTGCACTATCGCCTGAGCTTCCGCGTGCGCGACGCCCGCGGCCGCGATTACCTGCCGCGAAGCGAAATCCGGGCCACACGCGACATTTCCTACAGCGACGCGCAGGTGCTGTCCAAGGAATCGGAAGAACAGCTGCTGTACCGCGACATGCAAAGCGACATGGTGCAGCAGATCCTGCGCCGCCTCGCCGCCGCGCCCGCCGAACCGATAGCCTTCGAACCCGAGGCAAAAGATGCAGCTGCGCGCTGAGGAGCTGGAACGCCACCTCGCGCGCAGTCTGGCAAACCTCTACGTCATCCACGGCGACGAGCCGCTGCAGTCGCTCGAGGCGGCCGACGCGATTCGCGCCCAGGCCCGCGCCCAGGGCTATGCCGAGCGCGAGGTGCTGGCGGTAGAGCGCGGTTTCGACTGGAGCCTGCTTTCGGCGAGCGGCGCCAACCTGTCGCTGTTCTCGTCGAAGAAACTGATCGAGCTGCGCATACCCGGCGGCAAACCCGGCACCGAAGGCGCAGCCGCGATCGTGCAGTACTGCGCCGCGCCCGTGCCGGACTTGCTTACCATCGTCTCGCTGCCCAAGCTGGACCGCAGAACCCAGGACACGGCCTGGTTCAAGGCGCTGACGCGCGACGGCGTGTTGATCAACACGTTCCAGGTCGAGCGCGCGCAATTGCCGCAGTGGATCGCGGCGCGCCTGGCGCGGCAAAAGCAAAAAGCCGACCGCGAGACGCTGCAATTCCTCGCCGACAGCGTCGAGGGCAATCTGCTCGCCGCGCACCAGGAAATCCAGAAGCTGGGGCTGTTGTTTCCGCCAGGCGAGCTCGCCTTCGATCCGGTGTGCGGCGCCGTGCTCAATGTCGCGCGCTACGACGCGTTCAAGCTGAACGAGGCGATGCTCGCGGGCGACACGGCGCGCCTCGCGCGCATGCTTGACGGCCTCAAGAGCGAAGGCGAGGCCCCACCGAAGATACTGTGGGTGCTCTCCGAGGAGATCCGCGCGGTGGCCAAGGTGCAGGCCGGCCTGGCCCAGGGCGAGGATCTGCAGCAGCTCTGCCGCAACAACCGCGTCTGGGGCGGAGTGCGCCAGCAGTTGGTGACCGAAGCCGCGCGCCGGCTCAAGTCGGCGGCGCTCGGCCAGGCCTTGCGCCACGCCGCGCGCATCGACCGCACGGTCAAGGGGCTGGCCCGCGGCGACGTCTGGGACGAGTTGCTGCAGCTGTGCCTGCGCTTTGCGCGCTAGCCCCGGGCGCCTTCCCGCCCGATTTGCGCAAATTCGACCGGACCTGAAGGGAGATCTGTCTCGCGCGTCTGCGGTCTTCCCCGGACAGCCCGGAACCACAGCACCCGTTCCGGCTAGGGCGCTGTAACTCTGGTCGCCGGTCAGATCGGATAATGCGCGCCCGGAATTTATCGGTTAATCAATTTTTTTTGCCGGTTGCGGCCGCGATTTAGTTGACGGCGCAAGCTGTTGCGTTGCAACATCCGTTTTCGGTCCAAAAAACAATAACAGTTGCAGAAGCCGGGGCGTTTTTCGCACAGGCCTGTGTTTCCGTTGCACACGCAATTTCGGGAGACATGAGCGGATGCATCCCCTCTGTTTTGTACTAAGCTCCAATTTCAAGGTGCGGACATGAATTTTTGCGTTGTGGGTGCAGGCTCTATCGGCGGCTTCGTCGGCGCGAAACTCGCGCTCGCCGGCGAAGACGTGACCCTGGTGGCGCGCGGCGCCAACCTTCAGGCGATCCGTGCGCATGGCATGCGCGTGATCATGCACGACGGCACCGAGCAGGTCGCCCAAAACGTCCGCGCCGCTGCGACGCCGGCCGAGGCCGGAGCGCACGATGTCGTCATCCTGGGATTGAAAGCGCATCAAGTACCGCCCGTGGCCGCGCAGATCGCCGCGCTGTGTCACAAAGATACCGTCATCATCCCGATGCAGAACGGCATTCCCTGGTGGTACTTCCAGCGCCATGGGGGCGAGTACGACGGGCGCGTGGTGAGCAGCGTCGATCCCGAGGGGGCGATCGCCGCGGCCGTCGATCCGCGGTGCCTGATCGGCTGCGTCGTCTATCCTGCGTGCGAACTTGCCGCACCCGGCGTGGTGCGCCACATCGAAGGCGACCGCTTCCCCCTGGGAGAGCTCGACGGCGCGAGCAGCGAGCGCGTGACCGCGATTGCCGCGACTTTCGCGCGCGCCGGCCTGAAATCGCCGATCCTGGACAACATCCGTGCCGAGATCTGGCTCAAGCTGTGGGGCAACCTGACGTTCAACCCGATCAGCTCGCTCACCCACTCTACGCTGGTCGACATTTGCCAGTTCCCGCTTACGCGCGAACTCGCAGCTGCGATGATGCGCGAGGCGCAGGCGGTGGCGAACCGCCTCGGCATCACTTTTCGCGTGACCCTGGACAAGCGCATCGCCGGCGCCGAACGGGTGGGCAAGCACAAGACCTCGATGCTGCAGGACGTCGAGGCCGGGCGCGACCCGGAGATCGACGCCCTCGTCGGCTCGGTGATCGAAATCGGGCGCATCGTCGGCGAACCGACGCCGCACATCGAAGCCGTGTTCGCGCTGGTGAAGCTGCTCGCCCGCACCATGCGCGAAGAAAAAGTCTACATCCGCGCGCATCCCTTCATCGGCTGAGAACCCGCTGCAAAATGAATTTTGCAGCGGTTGATACAGAGGAGCATGAGGGGACGCGCCCGAAGGAAGTCCCCAGAGGGGATGTCCCCTCATTTCGAGGTGAACTCGAAGTCCGGCGCGCCGGCGCTAATCCGACCAGAGCGTGAACACGCTCAGTCCGCGCTTTTCCAGCCGCGCGCGGCCCTCCAGCGTCGCCAGCTCGTGGATGAAACAGCACTCGGCCACCTTGCCGCCGACGTCATGGATCAGCATTACCGCGGCTTCGCTCACCGCGCCGGTGGCGAGCATGTCGTCGACCAGAACCACCTCCTCCCCGGGTGCGATGACATTCACGCTCATCTCGATCGGCTCGGAGGTGTTCCCGAATTCGTGCGTGCGTCCGATGGTCGCGCCCGGGAGCTTGCCCAGCTTGCGGATCGGCACGAAGCCCGCGTCCAGCCGGTAGGCGAGCGCCGCACCGATAACGAAGCCGCGCCATTCCATGCACGCGAATTTCCTGATCCCGCGGGGCGCATAGCGCGCCGCGAGCAAATCGATCACCGCGTGGAAGCCGGGACCGTCCGCAAGCAGCGTGGTGAGATCGTAGTAAGTATCTCCGGGCCTGGGGTAGTCGGGGATTTTTCGGACAAGGGAGCGTATATCCATTTCGGGCAGTGGTCCTTTCATGAGCGAGGTCGGGTCAGCGAAAACAATAGTCGCACATTTACCAGATTGACGGCCAGTGTGTCCAGATTCCTTTGCAGGAAGCGGACAACTCATTTGCTGCAAGACCGGACATCTCCATTTGCTCCAGACAGTCGGACGTCGGCATATCCCAATATAATGGGGTATAGGAATTTGAAAAGGCGCGGCGCCGTTCCGGAGGGCGACAACAAATCATGACAGTTCTTATTCTTGGCCTGATCCTCTTTCTGGGCGCGCACTCGACGCGCATCGTCGCCGACGACTGGCGCGCGGCGCAGCGCAAGCGTCTCGGCGAGGGCGCCTGGAAGGGCATCTACTCCGTGGTATCGCTTCTGGGTTTTGGCCTGATCGCATGGGGCTTCGGCCTGGCACGGCAGGCGCCGGTGGTGCTCTGGACCCCGCCCGTGGCCATGCGGCATGTGGCGGCGCTGCTGACCCTGATCGCGTTCGTCCTGCTCGCGGCGGCCTATGTGCCGCGCAATGCGATAAAGTCGCGCCTGCACCACCCTATGGTTCTCAGCGTGAAGACTTGGGCGCTTGCGCACCTGCTGGCCAACGGCAGGCTCGCCGGCGTGCTGTTGTTTGGCGCTTTCCTCGCCTGGGCGGTGGTCTGTTTTATCGCTGCGAAAAAACGCGACCGCGCCGCGGGTACGCAATATCCTGCCGGAAGCGCCGGCGCCACGGCAGCCACCGTGACCGTAGGCGTATTGCTGTGGGCGCTATTTGCGTTCTGGCTGCACGGCGCGCTGATCGGTACACGGCCATTCGGTTGATCCTTGCCGGTCCGGTTTATTGCCGAAATTCACCCCTGTGGGACGCTGCGCCAATCCGCCCTGCGAAAGCCGATGCCGCCTCTTCGCATTCCCAACTACTTTGGCAATAAACCGGATAGGCAAGGGTTGATCTGGGGCGCCCCATGACAGCAGCAAGATCCTGTCTCACTGGCGCAGGCGGATCGCCAGGCTTTGCGTCGATCGGCCGACCAGCCCCCCGGCATCGAAAATGCGCGCCTCGGCCAGGCCGCCTCCGTCGGGCCCCAGCAGCGTGCGCGCGTCGATGCAGATCCATTCGCCTTGCGCCTTGCGCAGCAGGTTGATGGTGAGATCCGAATTCACGAAAATATAGCGGTGGAAGTCGAGGGTGGCGCTGATGCCGTTGCCCGAGTCCGCGGCGACCGCGACGCGCTGCAAGCCGCTAGGCGCCTCGCCTGCGACCAGCGGATGGCGCAGGCGGAACCACACCGCTGACGGGCCGCGAAAAGCAACGCCTTGCGCGATCCGGCCTTCGATCAGTTCATGGTAGCCGGTCGTCTCGCTCGCAAACAGGAACGGGGCCGGCGGCGACTGCGCAAGCGAAAGCGGCGCCTGCGGCAGCGGATGCCCCGCAAGTTCGGCCGGAATCTCCAACCCGGCTTCGCGCTGCGCGACTGCGGTGAAGCGGGCGACGTCCTTGCCGCCGGCCATCATCCGCGCGGAAAAATGCGCCACGTTGCGCCCGGCGTAATCGGTCTGGACCTCGACCGCGAGTTCGGCGATCGGGATCGGGCGCAGCAGGTTGGCCGTCAGCCGCGCGACGTGCGTGAGCTCTAGCGCCGCGGCGGCGCGTTCGATGCAGCGCGCCGCGAGCGCGATCGGCGGGCCGCCATGCTGATGATCCGGATGCCAGGGGCCGCGGGTCAGGTCGGTCGAGGCGTAGTCGCCGCTCTCCAGCGCGAGGTAGGCGCTGGAGAGCGGCGGCGATTCCCGCCCCTCACCCGGTGATGGATGGGCCACGGGATTAGATCAGCAGTTCGCGCGCCGCGCCGCGCACATCCATCTCGTATTCGAGACCGATCACCGGCGGCCGCGCGTAATGCCACGTCAGCCCTCCCGCCGCCGCGCCGCGCGCCGCGATCTCCGCGCCGACGAGGGCGCCGATGTCCTGCACCGTGTAGGCCTGGGTGCTCACCGCATCCTTCCAGGAAAGACCGAGCGCCGCCAGGCGCCGCTCCATTTCCGTCAGGACGAAACGCACTTTCTCGCGCATCGCCTCGGGCAAGGTCTCGCCGTGGCGCACGGTGCGCTCGGCAAAACTGCCGGCGCCGTCGCGCGCCTCGCCGCCGCCCGCGATGATGAAGCTGCCGCGCTGCGCCAGCGGCGCTGGCACGGTGTAGGAGAAGGCGTAGAGCGCAGGCTCAGGCGGCGCGTCGTACTCGGGGCAGACGTTGGTGCGCGCCACCGGGTTGGTCCCGTCCTTGTAGATGCCCCAGCGCGCGAGGGTCTGCACGTATTCGCGGTTGAAGTCATGGAAACCCTGCTCGCTGAAGGGTGCCGCCGAGCGCAGCTCGCACGCGGCAAACGCGGTGCTCGGGCGGCCGAGCGCTTTGAGATGCGCCTCGACCGCGGCGAAGCCCGCGGCGAGCGGCAGCGGCCGTGCCAGGCGCGCGCGCTCGATCTCGAACCCGGGTTCGGCCGCCACCCCGCCCGAATACTGGAACACCGCCTTGATGTAACGATAGCCGCCTTGCCTGAATGCGATCACCTCGGACATGCCGTTTCTCCCCCAGGACAGAATCGCGACCGTAGCACGGCGCGGCGCGCGCTGGCAACGGCTGCGCCCGGCGCGCGCGCCGGGCGCGGCTCAACCGCGGCGCAGGCGGCGTTCGCGGCGGAAGTGCGAGACGGCCAGCAGCAGCGCCGCGCCTTGCAGCAGGGCGCAGGCGTAGAGCGGCGCGCCGATGCGCCAGTCCCCCTGCGGCAGATGCGACACCATCACCAGCAGGGGCGCGGCGAGCACCGGCGCGACCACCGCCGTCAGGCTGTTCAGGCCGCTCACCGCGCCCAGCGTCTTGCCCTGGCTGCGCGCGTCCGCGGCGCCCGAAATGATGCTCTGGATCGCAGCCGAAACCGTGGCGCCGAGCAGGTTGAGGAAAATGATCGCGAACATCATCCAGCCCTGGGTGGCTGCGCCCCAGGCGGCGTAGGCGAGCGTGGACGACACCAGCCCGAGCACGGCGAGGCGCTGTGCACTGAAGCGCTTGAGCAGGCGCCCGAGCAGCAGGCCCTGCGTGACCGCCGAGACGATGCCGACCGCCGCGAGCGACCAGCCGTTCTCCAGCGGCCCCCAGCCGAACTTGAACGTCGTGTACAGCACCCAGGAGGTATAGAGCAGGAACTGCGCGAGGCCGCTGCACGCGATCACGCCGACCAGCCGTCCCGCGCCCTTCAACTGGGCCAGATCGCGCAGCGAGGCGACCGGATTCGCCGCGCGCCAGTGAACCGCGTGCCGGCGCTCCGGCGGCAGCGACTCCGGCAGCACGAAGTAGCCGTACAGCAGGTTGACGAGGGCAAGACCGCCGGCGACAAAAAACGGCAGGCGCAGATCGATCGCGCCCAGCAGGCCGCCCACCACCGGCCCGAGGATGAAACCGACACCGAACATTGCCCCGAGCAGGCCGAAGCGCTTCGCCCGCCCTTCGGGCGGGGTGATATCGGCGACGTAGGCGTTGGCGATGGCGAGATTGGACTGCATCGCGCCGCTCACCAGGCGCACGGCGATCAGCATCCACAGCGCGGTCGCGAGCGCGGTGGCGAAAAAGCTCAGCGCGAGCCCGCAAAACCCGAGCAGCAGCACCGGGCGGCGGCCGTAGCGGTCCGAGAGCGCGCCCAGGATGGGCGAAGCGAAAAAGTTCGCCAGACTGAACGCAAACGTCACCACCCCGTACCAGAAGGCCTGGTCCGCCTGCGAACCGGTGAAGCTGCCGACCAGGGCCGGCAATACGGGAATCATCAGGCCTATCGCCACCATGTCGATCAGCGCGGTCAGCATGATGAAGGGCATCGCCGCATCGCGGTCGCGGCGCGCAGAAAAGAGCTTGAACCGGGATTTGGATGCGCCCATACGCGAAAGGTACCAGAGTCGGGTCGCGCCCGGCTGGAGCCGGCGCACCGGCATTGCGCTGCCGCTTTATTGTCCGGCGTCAAACTCCAGGGCGCGATGCCGTGATACCGTCGCTGGCGGCACTGGAGAAACGCGCATGAGCCTGCTTACGTTCGACGCACTGACCAGATCCTGGTCCGCGCCTGAATTCGCAATCAACGTCGTTGTAATTTTCAATCTGCTGGGCGCGCTGCTGCTCGGGCTGCTGGTCGGCTATGAACGCTCCTACCACGGCCGCGCCGCGGGCATGCGCACCTACGGCCTGGTGTGCATGGCTTCGGCCGCGCTGATGGTGATCGCGGGCTACCCGCTGCACTGGTACGGGGGAACCACCGCAATTTTCGGCCCCGTCGATCCCACGCGCATCATCCAGGGAATCGTCACCGGTATCGGCTTCCTCGGCGCCGGCGTGATCATGAAGGAGGGCTTCAGCATCAGCGGACTCACCACCGCCGCGTCGATCTGGACCTCGTCCGCGATCGGTGTCCTCGTGGGCATCGGCTTCTACCCCGCGGCCATCGTGATGGCGCTGCTGTCGGTCACCTGCATGATGTGGGTGTCCAGGCTGGAAGACTGGCTGCCCTCGCGCCAGGCGGTGGCGATCATGCTGCGTTTTCGCAAAGACTTCGTGCCGCGCGAGGAGGCGCTCGGACGCATGGCACGGGAGCGCGGCTACAAAATCATCCGCGGCACCATGTCGATCCGGCTCGAGGAAGGCCGGCCGGAATGGAATTTCATCGCGGTCGCCCTGGACAAGAAACGCGGCACCCGCATCGGCGAGCTGGCGCAGGAGCTCGCCGCTTTCGACGGCGTGGAGGATTTTCAACTGTCGCACGAGCGGAACTGATGGCGCGCCCGCGCAACGGCGCAGACGGCGGCGCCAACGCCGGCATCGATCCGGCCGAATGCATTTTCTGCAAGCCGAAGCGCGAGATCCTGGCCGAGAACGCGCACGCGCTCGCGTTCTTCGACTCCTACCCGGTGTCGCGCGGGCACGCGCTGGTGGTGCCCAAGCGCCACGTGGTCACCATCTTCGAGCTCGCCGACGCGGAATACGCCGACTGCTTCCGCCTGGTCCTGCCGCTCAAGGAACTGCTCCTCGCGCGCTACGCGCCGGACGGATTCAACGTCGGCGCCAACTGCGGCGAAGCCGCGGGGCAGTCGGTGTGGCACGCACACCTGCACGTAATCCCGCGATACAGGGGCGACGTGCCCAACCCGCGCGGCGGCGTGCGCGGCGTGATTCCGCACAAGGCGGGCTACTGAGGGTACGCAACGGCGCGCGCGCACCCCGACCTCGGGGGCGCATGCCCTCATGTCCACCTGGGCCCCGGGGCCGCGGCCCTGCCGCCGCATTCTCCGGCCAACTGGTGTTAGAGTTCACTTCCCCGGACCCGCGCCGGGACTGAAATTGCGCACCCGCCCGAAAGGAGCCGCCATGCCTGATTTGATCCTGCATCATTACCCGAGCTCGCCGTTTTCCGAAAAAATCCGCCTGATACTCGGCTACAAGAAACTGGCGTGGAAATCGGTGATCATCCCGCGCATCATGCCCAAGCCCGAGGTGGTGGCGCTCACCGGCGGCTACCGGCGCACCCCGCTGCTGCAGATCGGCGCCGACATTTATTGCGACACCGCGCTCATTTGCGACGTGCTCGAGCATCGCCAGCCCGTGCCCAGTCTCTATCCGCAAGGCAGCAACGGGGCGGTGAGGATCGTCGCGCAGTGGGCCGACTCCACTTTGTTCTGGGCGGCGATGGGCTATAGCTTCAGCCCGGCGGGCGCCGCATTCATGTTCAGGGACGAAGCGCCCGAAGTTGCCAAGGCTTTCGCCGAAGACCGCGCCAAGATGCGCGCCGGCGCAGGCCGCATGCCCGCCGCCGATGCGACCTCCGCGTACAGGTCGTACCTGCGCCGGATTGCGAGCATGGTGGACGAGCAAGCGTTTGTGATGGGCGGGCAGCCCAGTCTGGCGGATTTTTCCTGCTATCACGCGCTCTGGTTCACCCAGCGCATCGCGCCGCTGGCCGGCATCTTCGACGCCACGCCCAGCCTGTCCGCCTGGATGGGGCGCATGGCCGCCTTCGGGCAGGGCAGCGTGGAGCACGCCGACGCAGCGGCCGCAATCGCCACGGCCGCCAAATCCACGCCGGCCGGCGTCGAGAAAGACGTATTCCAGGACGATCACGGCATCGCGCTCGGCAGCAGGGTGAGCATCACCGCCGAGAGCTTCGGCCTGGAGCCGACCGAGGGCGAGCTGGTTGCCGCCACGCGCACGCGCTATACCCTGCGCCGCAGCGACGCGCGCGCCGGCACCGTCCATGTGCACTTCCCGCGCATCGGCTTTCAGTTGAAGGCGGTGAAAACGGCATGACATTCGCGCCGGAACCGTTAAGGTGAACACCCCGATGAAAATCGATTTCGTCTCCGACGTCTCCTGTCCCTGGTGCGTGATCGGGTTGAAGGCGCTGGAAGCGGCCATTGCCAGTCTGGACGACGAAGTGAAAACGGAGATCCATTTCCAGCCGTTCGAACTCAATCCGCAGATGCCGCCCGAGGGCCAGGACATCACCGAACATCTGGCGCAGAAATACGGCGCGACGCCAGAGCAATCGGAACAGACGCGCGCGATGATACGCGCGCGCGGCGAGGAGGTCGGGTTCGCTTTCGCACTGGACCAGCGCAGCCGCATTTACAACACCTTCGACGCCCACCGGCTGCTGCATTGGGCGGAGCTTGAAGACCGCCAGCTGGCGCTCGAGCACGCCCTGTTCAGGGCCTATTTCACCGACGGCGAGAACCCGGGCGCGCACGAAGTGCTGATACGTCTCGCCGGCGAGGTGGGCCTCGATCGCGCGCGCGCAAAGGAAATCCTTTCCTCCGACGCGTATGCCGGGGACGTGCGCAAGCAGCAACGCTTCTACCTCGAACAGGGCATCAACGCCGTGCCGGCGGTAATCGTCAACGAGCGCCACCTGATACAGGGCGGGCATCCGGCCAGCGTGTTCGAACAGGCGCTGCGCCGGATCGCGGCAGGCGAGCAGTAGCCCCGTGCCCGCCGCGGAACGGTTCGACACCAAAGACGCCCGCCACCCGCAAGGCAGCGCGGTTCGCGTCAGTCCGGATGCCCGGGCCGGGCGCGCGGGCGCGCCGCGCCCGCGATGAAGACGCTGCTGATCGTCTATCACTCCATGACCGGCGGCACGCTGCAGATGGCGCAGGCCGCGGCCGATGGCGCGGCCACGGAGCCATTGCTGCAGGTGCGGCTGCTGCGCGCCCCCGACGCGGCAGCGGACGACCTGCTGGGCGCCGACGGCTACATCTTCGCCACGCCGGAAAACCTCGCGGCGATCTCCGGCCTGATGAAAGATTTTTTCGACCGCAGCTATTACGCGGTGCTCGATCGGCTCAACGGCCGCCCCTACGCGAGCCTGATCTGCGCCGGCAGCGACGGCCAGAATGCCGCGCGGCAGATCGAGCGCATCGCCACGGGGTGGCGCCTGAAACCGGTCGCGCCTTCCCTGATCGTTTGCACCCACGCCCAGTCGCCTGAACAAATCCTGCGCCCGAAAACGATAGACGCCGGGGGCTTGCGCGCGTGCCGCGATATCGGCGCGGCGATGGCGGCGGGCCTGGCCCTCGGCGTTTTCTGATGACCCGGTTGAGCTGTCAAGGGACTAACGGAACTCTGCGCCAACCCGGCTCCGTGCCCGAGGTCTCATGCGCCTCGTTTAGTCTCTTATAAGTTGAGAGTTGACAGAAATGGCGAAGATTTCGATAAATGGCGACAGCGCATCCGCGGGGGGATTTACACGGGGGGGCGCGCCCCCTTGTTCGTAGGATAAGGGCTTTTCCCCGGCCGGAGATACTTTGTTTGGTTCCGGCTTGTCCGGCTTAGGGGGGGTATGGGAGTAGGGATTGCCTCGTTTTGTTGCAGATCCTAAGCCGCAACTGCCGCCGGCGCGCCGTCGGGCCGAGCCAAATCCGGGGGTCGAATTCGATCAGCCCGTTGCCCGTTGATCTTCAAGCCATCTGCTGCGCGCTTACTTGATTTTCGAATACGCCGTGGGTGTAAGCATGTAGTTCTCGATCTGTTGCACGATCGCGCCCTGTGCCTCCGTCTTGGCGCGCGCGGCAAGCCACTCGGGATCGCCGGCGAATGCGTTCCACTTTTGTTCGCGCTCGGCGAGGCTCTCCCATTCGAGCATGTAGTAAAGGGCATGGTTCGACGGGCCGATCAAAACCGTCCAGAAGCCCACTTGGCGAATGCCATGCTTCTCCCATATCCTGAGCGTTATGTTGGCAAAACGATGGTTGAGATCGCCCATCCGGCCCGGCATGCAGTGGTAGATACGCAGTTCGTGGATCATGGTTCCTCGCGATTAATAGTGATCAAGACATGATGCGCGGCTCGATGGCTGGAGAAATCACCCGCGCGCGATAAGTATCCTAGCCATCGGAAGCGAGGTCAAACGCCGCTCTTGATCGTTGCGGCGACGCGGACGCGCGCGCTGCACGCGATGGAGGCCATCCGCCGCGCCAGCGGCGGTTCATCACAGTTGGCGGCCCATCACCCGTTTAAGGCCGGCGTTATCCCGGATGCGGACGAATTTCTGCCGCACGGCGATCAACCCTTCCTCCTGGAACTTGGAGAAAGTGCGGCTGACAGTCTCCAGTTTGAGGCCCAGATAGCTGCCTATCTCCTCGCGCGTCATGCGCAGATTGAATTCGGACGGCGAGCAGCCGCGCGCAGCGAAGCGCTGCGACAGATCCAGCAGGAACATCGCCAGGCGTTCTTCGGCATTCATGCTGCCCAACTGCAGCATCACTCCGTGCTCGCGCACGATTTCACGGCTCATCATCTTGTAGAAGTGGTGCTGCAGGCCGGGAATTTCGTGCGCCAGCGCCTGCAACCCGGCAAAGGGAATGGCACAGACCTCGCTGTCCTCCAGGGCGACGGTATTGCAGGTATGCAGCTCCGGCCCGATCCCGTCCATGCCCAGGACCTCGCCTGGTATCGAGAACCCGGTTACCTGCTCGCGGCCATTCTCGATCAGAGCCAGGGACTTGAAGAAGCCATTGCGCACCGCATACAGGGAGGTGAAGCGATCGCCGCTACGGTACAGGCTTTCGCCGCGCCGCAGCCGCAAGCGATTGAACGCCAGGCGGTCGGCCACCTCCATCTCGGAGCGGGTCAGGCCGCAGCAGGGGACGCACAGCTCGCGCAGCTTGCAGCTCGAGCATACGGTCCGGCACTGCGCGATCTCGCCCGGCGCGGGGACCGCTGCGGGAGTGTCCGGCGCGCGGCGCGGACCGGGGATGCTCCGTAACATGGCATTTCTTTTCATAATGCCCTCCAATCAAGGCAAGCCGGCTACAGCGCGCAGCTTGGAGACGCAAACAAATGTCATGATCATCCCAGACTGCACAGCGCAGCGCGCACGCCCTTTCCTACCGTGGTAATGGTAATGGTATTTGCTCGAAACCGCCCGCACTTTTCGCCGGATCAGGCGCCGGGTATCGCGCACGAGCATGGCACTATTGAGCAATCAGGGGATTGACGGTACCCTGAGCCGACTCGGCGCCATTTTTTCAACACCCCGTCGAACCAGCAAACGCAAAGACAGATATGGAACCATTTCAATTCGGATTGTTGATTTGCGCCACGGTTTCGGGCGGGCGCAGGGAACTCTTCGGCGCCTGTGCTCACCCAGCGCGCGATCGCGGTTATCATTTCTTGCCACAGTAGGATATTCTGTCCGCCATGACCACGCATAAACCAAATAAACCCTTCTCCATGATTCGCGAGTTTCATCTTGCCGACTGGTTCACGCTGGCAAACGCGGTCTGCGGCATCGGGGCCTTGTTTTCCATGATGACCTACCTGCAAAGCAGCGACGTCAGGCATGTCTACTTTGCCTGCGGGCTGGTGCTTGCCGCTTTGGTCTTCGATGTCCTGGACGGGCGGATTGCGCGGTGGCGGCAGAAGACTTCCGCGATGGGCCGCGAGCTCGACTCCCTCGCCGATGTCATCTCCTTCGGCGTGGCCCCGGCCGTGATTGCGTACGGTTGCGGCATGCAGGGCCTGTACGACCGGATTGTCCTCGCCTATTTCGTTGCATGCGGGGTGTCCCGACTGGCGCGCTACAACGTCACCGCCGAGGCGTTGTCTGACGGCGAAGGCAAGGTGAAGTACTTCGAGGGAACGCCGATCCCGACTTCGCTGCTGCTGGTAATGCTGATGTTCGCGGCTGCCACGCAGGGCGCGTTGGGCGAGTCCCTCTGGTTCGGACAGGTGGTGCTTGCCGGCTTCACGCTGCATCCGATGGTGCTCATTTTCGCGGTTTCCGGCTCGCTCATGGTCAGCCGCATACGCATCCCGAAGCTCTGAGCCGCTGACGCGCGAACCGGCGGCGAAGGCAGCCCAGGCACCTCGGCGCCCGCCCCTCGGGCGCGGCATCGCCGCCTCAATCCAGGAATCGTGCATGGCACTTTCATCCGCGGAAATTGCAGACCTGAGGACGGCAAAGCGCCTGCTCGAAACCCCCGGCCTGGCCGCCAAGATCAGCAACTATGTCGGCGCCCCGATCGAGACGGGGTTCGCGTTGCTGCCGAAGAAATGGAATGTGCTGGTCAACGAGGCCACACGCAAATCGATAGCCACGGCACTCGAGGTCGCTCTCTGGACCATGGATCACCGCCGCGCGCCAGCTCCATCGAACTGGTGGCACAAACTGGCGGTAGGGACAACCGGCGCGGCTGGAGGCGCGTTCGGCCTGCCTGCGCTCACCATCGAGCTTCCCGTAACCACGACGATCATGCTGCGTTCGATCGCCGACATCGCGCGCAGCCAGGGTGAAAACCTGAAGACGCCTGAAGCGCGGCTTCAATGCGTTCAGGTACTGGCGCTGGGCGGAGGCTCGCGGAGCGATGACGGCAGCGAAACAGGATATTTCACTGCCCGGGCGGCGATGGCGAAAGCCGTTTCCGATGCGGTCCGGCATCTGGCCAAGAGCGGCCTGTCGCACCAAGGCGCTCCGGCCATGGTCCGCCTGATTGCGCTGATTGCATCCCGCTTCTCCATCGTCGTATCGGAGAAAGCGGCTGCACAAGCCGTGCCTGTGCTGGGCGCTTTTGGCGGCGCGGTAATCAACACTTTGTTCATCGATCATTTCCAGGATATGGGCAAGGGCCATTTCATCGTGCGCAGGCTGGAGCGCGTCCATGGTCCGGCAGAGGTCAAACGCATTTACCGGGAACTGCAAACGGCGCGCTAGGAAAACCCGGCCCGGATCGTGAGCAAACTTCTCTCGGAAATCTTCAACTGGCTGCTGCGGCAGGCGCTCACGCTGCTGCTTATTCTGGCCGTCCTGATCGCAGGGGTTTGGCTCCAGGGCGGATTGAAAAAGGTCGAGCAACTCAACCGCGACCGCGCCGGTCTGGTCGCCCGGACGGGCGCGCTTTCGAAGCAAATCGAAGCGCAAACACGCAACGCCGGCGAGCGCTCGAGGAAGTCGGCATTCGCCGTTGTGGACACCGGGTCGATGCTGAACCGGGCACAGGCGGAGCGGCAAAAACTGTGGGACCAACACCCCTGGGCGCGCAAGCTTCCGCTATCGGAAGCCTGGATAGAGATTGCCTTGCTCGATAAGGCGATTGCCGGCTATCAGGAGGCGATCGACAGGGAAACGGCATTCATCGAATCGTGGAAAAAAGAATTGAATGCCCTGACCATGCAGAAAAAGGGCGACATCGCGCGGATCGATGCACAGATAGCCGCTATCGACGACGAGCTGCGCAAAAACTACGTCGCGCGCTTGCTGGCCGTGGCCGGGCAAAAACTGCCCATCGCCCTGGCTGTCCTGCTCGGCCTAATGCTGCTTCCGCTCGGCATCAAGGTTTTCTTCTATTACATCGTTGCGCCATGGGTCACGAGCCGCCCGCCGATACGCATTCTGCCTGCGGCAGGGGGCAGCGTTGTTTCCCCGTCCGCGCAAGGGAAGCAGACACACGGCGGCGGAAAAATGTCCGCCGTTTCACAGGCGATCGTGCTGGGGGAGAAGCAGGAATTGCTGATCCAGCCTGAATACCTGCAAAGCACGTCGCTGCAGGCCGGAAAGAACACCAAGTGGCTGCTCGATGCGCGCTTTCCGTTCGCCAGCCTGCTCTCGGGCATGTACATGCTGACCCGGGTCAGCCCTGCCGGAGTGGAACCGGTCGTTGTTTCGGCAACCAAGGATCCCTTGAGCGAGGTCGGCATTATCGACCTGGCGGACGGCGCCGGCTTCGTCTGTCAGCCGCGCTCTCTGGCCGGAGTGATACAGGACCGGGATAGACCCATACGCGTCACCCGGCACTGGCGTTTGGGCAGCCTGCAAGGCTGGCTGACCCTGCAATTGCGCTTCCTGGTGTTCCACGGTCCGGGGCAGCTGGTCATGAAAGGCTGCCGCGGCATCCGCATCGAATCAGCCGGAACGGGACGATTGATCAATCAGGCCGCCACCCTGGGCTTCAGTGCCAACCTCGCTTACGCCAATACCCGCTGCGAGACGTTCATGTCCTACTGGAGCGGCAAGGAGGGCCTGTTCAACGATTTGTTCACGGGCGAGTCCGGTGTGTATGTGTACGAGGAAATGCCGGACTTGAAACGGGCAAGCGGCATAGCCGGGCGCGGTCTCCAGGGGTTTACGGATGCCGTGCTGAAGGTTTTCGGGGTGTAGCGCCGCTTCCCGGTGTGCGCGAGTCCGGTCCGGCGCAGGACCGTCCATTCCGGATTCGACCGCGGCAATCGATACGCGAAAGCGAAACCGTGCTATCGCCCGCCGAGTTCGCGCAACGCCCTCACCTTCGCCGCGACAGCCACCGCGTACGAGTCGGTCATGCCGGAAATGAAATCGGTGATCGCGAGCACGCGCGCGTAGAGCTCGGCCGCCGGCCTGCCGTCGGCCGAGAGGAACTGCCCCGGCAGAAACTCCAGTAGCGCGCGCGCGCCGGGCGCGAATGCGCCGCTCGCGGCGGCCTCGACTGCGCCGCCTGCGGCAGCCTCGACCGCGCCGACAAACGCATCCAGCAACTCCCCCAGGATCGCCGCGCCCGGGCTCTGCAGATTCAACACCACCGCCGAGTGATAGACCCGGTCGCGCGCGAGCGCGCGAAACGCCTCCAGCGCCTGCGCGTGCGGGATCACGGCGATCAGCTCCTGGTCGAAGCCGCCTTCGAGCATTGCCTGCTCGCGCGCGGCGAACGCTTCGGCCGCCTCTCCTACCAATGCGTCTATGGTGCGCGCGCGCAGGTACTCGACGCGCTTCTCGTCGGTGGATATCGCGCCTGCCTTGGTCCACGCCGCCGGGTCGCTCACGATGCCGCGATACAGCGGCTCGATTTCGGCGTAGCGCATCTCCCCCGCGCGGAAAGCGTCTTCGACATCGATCACGCAGTAGCTGATGTCGTCCGCCGCTTCGACCAGGAAGGCGAGCGGATGGCGGCACCAGCAGCAGGCCCCGGCGCGGCGCCGGATGAGTCCGGTCGCCTGCGCCACCGCATCGAAGCGCTCGCGGTCGGCGTGAAAGAAATTGTGTTTCCTCGCCGAGATGCCGGCCGGCGCGGGAAACGGCAGGTGCGCCGCGCGCGGATACTTCGCCACCGCGGCGAGCGTGGCGCAGGTGAGCTGCATCCCGCCCGCGTTGTCGGGCATGCCCAGGCGCGCGAGGATCCGGAAGGTCTGGGCGTTGCCCTCGAAGCGCTCGAAATCGGCGCGCTCCTCCGCGGCGAGGCGCGCGAGCACGGATGCGCCCAGTGCGGAAGTGTTGAACCAGGACTGGATCGCCGCCTCCCCCGCATGCCCGAACGGCGGGTTGCCGATGTCGTGGGCGAGGCAGGCGGCGGAGACGATGGCGCCGAAATCGCCTGCGCTGCAGCCGGTCGCCGCCGTCTCCGGGTGCGCGCGCAGCACGTGATCGCCCGCGAGCACGCCGAGCGAGCGCCCGACCGAGGCCACCTCCAGGCTGTGCGTCAGGCGCGTGCGCACATAGTCGTTCTTCGCCAGCGGGAACACCTGCGTCTTGTCCTGCAGGCGCCGGAACGCCGACGAAAACACGATCCGATCGAAGTCGCGCTGGAACGCCGAGCGCGGCCCGACCCCGGCCGCGGGCGGACCGCCCAGGCGGTGGTGGGACAAGAGCGAAGTCCAGTTCATGTATTGGCGCGACATGGGCGAACATCTTACGGGCAAATGGGCCGGCGGTGCAGCGGCGCGATTATCGACTTGGAGCAAGACCGCGCACCGACGAAGCCCTGCTGCTCGCTTGCCGCGGCGGCGACGGAATCGCTGTCGAAGCGCTCTACGCGCCCTGACGCGGGCCGCTGAATCGCTACTTCCTGCGCGCGTACGGCCAGGCGACGGAATGCCGCGCCACCTGGCTTGCGTTGTAACTACAGTGTATTTATCATACCTGCATGAGCACGCTTCGCTTCGAGTGGAACGAGAGCAAGGCATCGGCCAATGCAAGGAAGCACGGTGTTTCCTTCGATGAAGCTCGGTCGGCGTTCTTCGACGAACGTGCCCGCTTGATCGATGACCCCGAGCATTCCGAAGGCGAAGAGCGCTTCATTCTGTTGGGCTTGAGCAGTTCACTTCGCCTGCTTCTGGTTTGCCATTGCTATCGAAGCGAAGCGAACGTGATACGCATCATCTCAGCACGCAAGGCCACGGCCCGTGAGTCGAAGTTCTATCCATAAAGGTGCCCCATGCGCAAAGAATACGATTTTTCCAAGTCTCGAAAGAATCCGTATGCTTCACAATTGAAGAAGCAAATTACCATCCGGCTCGACGAAGACGCAATCACCTACTTCAAGGCGGTTTCCGAGGAAGTTGGCATCCCGTACCAAAGCCTGATCAATCTCTATCTTCGAGACTGCGCTGCCGCGAACCGGAAGCTCAATCTCACTTGGAAGTAGTCGCGTCGGCCGCGCCACTGGGGGCTAACCCCGCTCCCGCGCCCCGATCCTGTGAAACTCCTGCAATCAGCGATAACAGGCCACGCCGTGACGCATCGAGGTGAATCGGGCGGCGCCGTGCCGGCAGGGCGCGCATGAGCGCACGCAAGCCGCGCGTGGGGTTGGCGCTGGGCAGCGGCTCGGCGCGCGGCTGGGCGCACGTCGGCGTCATCCATGCCCTGGAACGCGCCGGCATCCGGCCGGACCTGGTGTGCGGCACCTCCATCGGCGCCCTGGTGGGAGCGGCCTACGTCGCGGGCGAGCTCGCGCGCTTCGAGCAATGGCTGCTCGGCCTCGGCATTGCGGACGTGCTCTCGTTCATGGATGTGCGCCTGAACGGCGGGATGATCAAGGGCGAACGCCTGATGGCGTTCTTCCGCCGCAATTTCATCGACCGGCCGGTCGAGGACCTGCCGATGCCTTTCGGCGTGGTAGCCACGGCGCTGCACACCGGGGCCGAAGTCTGGCTGCGCCAGGGCTCGACCATGGCGGCGGTGCGCGCCTCCATCGCCCTGCCCGCCCTGTTTACGCCGGTGGTGCACGAGGGCCGCGTGCTGGTGGACGGCGCCCTGGTCAACCCGGTGCCGGTATCGCTGGCGCGCGCGATGGGCGCCGATATCGTGATCGCCGTCGACCTCAGTTCCGACATCCTCAGCCGCCGCCACCGCGCCGAGCCCGAGCGCGAGGCGCCCGCCGCCGAGATCAGCGTATGGCGGCGCAAGCTGCAGGAACGTCTGGGCACGCTCATCCCCGCACGAGCGGACGACGATACGCCCAAGCTGCCGTCCATACTCGAGGTGGTGACCACCAGCATCAACATCATGCAGGTGCGCGTCACCCGCAGCCGCATGGCGGGCGATCCGCCCGATGCGATCGTGGCGCCGCGCCTGGCCCACCTCGGCCTGCTCGATTTTCACCGCGCCAGGGAAGCGATCGAGGCGGGCGAGCGCGCGGTGGCGGCGGCGCTGCCGGGCCTCAATGCGCTGTTCGACCATGCGCGATGAAGGCGCAGCGCTCCTGCGCGAAGACGCGCACATCGTCACGCAAGCCGCTGCCGTGACCCGCGACCAATGCGCCGAGGCCATGGCGCGTGACGCCGGACCGCCGGCCAGGCGGTCAGCCCTTGTCTGTGTCGCCGATCCGGGATCCGCTCGCCGGCAGCGGCTAGCACTGCACCTGCTGGCTGCAGTATTTCGTCAGTTCGACTACCTCGCAGCTCTCGCCGGCAGCCTGATGCGCCTTGCCGCCGAAATCCAGTGACAGGCGGAATTCGAACTTGCTGAAGAACTGGTCGAACATTTCCCCGCCCAGCGTTCCCAGCGCATACAACTCGTCGGCGCGCTCGTCATAGTCGAGAAGGATCGCGGCCAGGGGCTGGCGCGCCGGACCGGCGAGCACCGCCGCGCCCCGCGCGGGATCGTACTCGCTGTGCTCCGAGCAGCAGCGGATGACCCTGGAGCGCCTGCTTTGGCGCGTGCCTTCGGCGCGATAGCTGATAAAGCTGATCTGGCGCGAGGGGTAGCTCATCTTGTGCGCGCAGATGGCGGAGTAAGCGACGATGCTGCGCTGCGGGCCGACGCCCCCCTGCCAGCGGTAGGTGTGTGCATCGGCAGTACGCAGCGACGCGCCCGATTCGAGCGGCCGGCCGAGATTCAGCAGAAAGCACGGGGTAGCCGCGAACGGATAATTGAACACGAAATTGACATGCGCCGGCAGGCTGGCCGCCCGTAGCGGTTTGCCTTCCGGCCCGACCAGGCGCGCGCGCGCGTAGTAACGGGGGCTGGCGTCGGCCGCCAGCGTGAACCCCGGGGTCGCGGCGAACGTCGCCGCGGCGCAGGTCTGCAGGAAGATGCGTCTTCGCATGTTTCGGCCCAGCGCATTTCAGACTGCGCGCTACGCTACCGGCCGAAGCGCGTCCTGTCAATAAGCAGGTGGGCATAGGCAGGCGGGCAGGCCGCCGCAACCACGGCGCCGAAATCGCCGGCGGTGTAGCCGCTGCCGGAGATGGCTTGCGGCTGCGTTTCCCGATCAGGCAATCCGCAGGAGGGACGATTTGTTCAGTAGTACGGTGCGGCGATGCCTTCGGCGGCGAAGGCCCGCTGCGTCGCCGGACGCGCCATGACCGTTTCGAGAAAGCGCGCCATATGCGGCCGCTTGCGCGCCGGATGGTGCATTGCGCGCGTCCACCGGCACAGCATGAGCAGATAGGGATCGACGGCGCGATACTCCGCGCCCAGCAGAAACGGGCCCGTGCCGGCGGCCAGCGCCGCCTCGATCAGGTCGAGCATGTCACCGGTACGGCTCTCGGCATGCGCCTTGATCCGGGCCGCCGCGGCGGCATCGTCGGCCAGGCGCTCCGGATAGAAATAGAGGATGAGTTCGGCCTGCACGGTGTTGGTGAGGTAGACCAGCCACTTGTAGAACTCGGCCCGCTCCTTGCTGCCCAGCGCAGGCGCCAGCCCGGCCGCGGCATGGCGGTCGGCCAGATGCAGGCAGATCGCCGCCGTCTCGTACAGCACCAGGTCGCCATCGACCAGCACCGGGATGCGGCCAGCCGGGTTGAGCTTGAGGTAGGCGGGACTCTTTTGCTCATTCTTCGTGCGATCGACCAGCACCAGCTTGTAGTCCGCGCCGATTTCCTCCAGCAGAATATGCGGCGCGAGATTGGCATTGCCGGGGTAATAGTAGAGCTGGTACATGGCTTTTCCTCAAGGCCGAAATGGCCGGGCGCCGCAGATGCGGATTATGCTGTGAATTCCTGATACCTGCGCAAACGCCGCTATCGCCAGGCGCGCGTTCGCAAGCAGGCTGCCAGGATCTTTCGGATGACTGCATCTGCCATCATTCTCAAGCACTACAATCCCCGTAGGCAGCGGCGCATAATTCGCGAAAAGGAGCAGCAGTGGGCAAACTCTACGAAGGCATCACCCCCGAACTCATCGCCTGGGTCGAGGAGCAGCACCTGTTCTTCGTCGGCACGGCGCCGCTCGCAGCCGAGGGGCACGTGAACTGCTCGCCCAAGGGCCTGGACACGCTGCGCATCCTCGATGCGCGCCACGTCGCCTATCTCGACCTCACCGGCAGCGGCGCGGAGACCATCGCGCACCTGCGCGAGAACGGCCGCATCGTGTTCATGTTCTGCGCGCTCGCCGGCCCGCCCAAGATCGTGCGCTTCCACGGCAAGGGCGCGGTGGCCACGCCGGCATCGCCCGCGTGGCCGAAACTGATTTCCCTGTTCCCCGAATATCCGGGCGCGCGGGCGATCATCCACGCCGAGATCACGCGCGTGAGCGACTCCTGCGGCTACGGCGTGCCGAAGTTCGAATACGTCGAGGAGCGCGACACGCTCACGCGCTGGGCCGATGCCAAGAAAATCGAAGGCCTGCCCCTGTTTCGCAAACAACACAACGCGCGCAGCATCGACGGCCTGCCCAGCCTCGATCCGGAATAGTGACAACGATTGTCCGCCATATAAATAACCGAGGGGAAAAACCATGATGCGAAAAATACTTGCAGCCGTTGCGGCCGGCGTCGTGCTCGCGCTGCTGGCGGCGAGCGCCGCCGCGCAGTACCCGAACAAGGCGGTGAGGGTGATCGTGCCCTTCCCCGCGGGCGGTGCGGCCGACACCATCATGCGCGTGATCTCGCCGCCGCTCGCGCAGGCGCTCGGCCAGCCGGTGGTGGTGGAGAACCGCCCCGGCGCCGACGGCGCGATCGCCGCCGACGCGGTGCTGAAGTCGCCGCCCGACGGCTATACGCTGTTCATGGCCACGAGCAGCGCCATGTCGGCGGTGCCGGCGATGCGCAAGAGCCCGCCCTACGACCCGGTGGCCGCGTTCACGCCGATCACCAAGGTGGGCACGTTCTCCTATTTCCTGTTCACGCATCCGTCGGTGCCGGCGAAAAGCGTCAACGAACTGATCGACTACATCCGCGCCAACCCGGGCAGGCTCAACTACGCCGGCGCGACCACCACCGGCATCATGGCGGCGGTGCAGCTCGCCAGCTTCGCCAGGCTCGACATGGTGCGCGTGCCCTACAAGGGCGAGGGCCCCGCCAGCATCGACCTCATCGGCGGGCGCGTGCACCTGATGTTCGCCACGCCGACCAACGCGCTCGGCCCGGCGAAGGAAGGGCGCCTGCGCGTGCTCGCCACGCTGCTGCCGCAGCGCAGCCCCGCCGCGCCCGACGCGCCCACCATGGCGGAAGCCGGCGCGCCCAGGCTCTCGATCGTGCCCTGGGCCGGGTTCTTCGGGCCGGCGAAACTCCCGCCCGACATCGTGGCGCGCCTCAACCGCGAGATCACCGCGATCCTCAGGCGGCCCGAAGTGCGCGCGCAGATCGAGCGCCAGGCGTTCGAAGTGCAGGAGTCGACGCCCGAAGAGCTGGCCGCGTACACCAGGGAACAGGTGGAAGTGTGGAAGACCGCGGTACGCGACAGCGGCATGCCGCTGGAATAATCCACCGCCATGGCGAAAGTTGCGGGCACGGGCGCGCAGATCGAAGTCAGCAACGCGATCTACCTCGCCGGCCGCGGCGCGGTGATCGTCGGCCACGTGCGCTCAGGTGCGGTGCGCGTCGGGCAGCTGAGCGCGCCGCTTGCGCTCGGCGATGCAGCGGCGCAGCGCCTCGAGGTGAGCGTGGTCGAGCGCCTGTCGTCGATGGACGCGCGCGGCCAGGCCGTGGGCATCGCGTTTCGGAAATCGCCCGACCTCGACGACCTCAAGCGCCGGTTTCCCGCAGGCAGCATGCTGGTGCTGGAGGAGCCGGGCGAAGCAGGAGCGCGGACGGCGTAAGCATTTCGATGCGGCCGCGAAACTTGGCATCGCGCTGCGCATGCGCGCGACGCTGCGGTCACGGCCCCGCCACTGGAACAGGATGACGCACAACACAGCGGACCCGGCAGACGCCATCCACAGGAGGGCTGTTATCGCAATTGCCACCGCCACCGGCAGCACTTCGCTGCTGGTCAGCGTGTGGTTTCCGTTCCTGCCGCTGTACCTGCTGCAGGTCGGCGCCAAAGACGAACCCGCGGCCTTGTTCTGGGTGGCGGTGGGGATGAGCGCGCTGGGCGCGGGCCGGTTGATCGGCGGGCCGCTGTGGGGGCTGCTGTCCGACCGGCTCGGGCGGAAGAAAATGTTCGTGCGGGCGGTGTATTCGGCCGCGCTGACCTCGCTGCTGCTGAGCATGATCAGCGCGCCCTGGCAGATCGCGATCGCGCTCGGGGTGCAGGGTCTGCTCTCCGGCTTCATCCCCGCGGCGGTCGCGCTGATGAGCGTCAGCGTGCCGGACGCCAAGGTCAGGGACGCGCTGAATGCGGTCTCCGGCGCCCAGTACCTGGGCAACGCGGTCGGCCCGGCGGCCGGCGCGGCCATGGCGATCGCCTTCGGCTACCGCGGCGCGATCTTCTGCTCCGGCCTGCTGGTGGCCGCGGTGGCGACGGCGGTCATTTTTCTGGTGCCCGCGGACACCATCCGCATGCGCGAGCGCGACACTAGCGGCGCTGCCATCGCACTGCCGCCGTTCAGGCCGACGCTGCAATTCGCGCTGGCGATCCTGCTCTACTTCGCGCTGTTCGCCATGGGCACGTTCAGGGCCATCGCCACGCCGATCGCATTGAAGGACATCGCCGGCGACCACGTCACCGCGGCCACCGGCCTCGCGTTCGCGCTGGGCGGCATCGCCAGCGCCCTGGGCGTGTGGATGCTGTCGACGCGTCCTTTCCGCAAACTGCGCCTGCGCAACATCCTCGCCGTCACCTGCGTGCTCACCGCACTGGGGCATTTGCTGCTCGCGGTGAGCGATACCGTCTGGCTGTACGTGCTTGCGTTTACGCTGGCCGCGTTTCTCAACGCGTCGATGATGCCGGCGACCAACACCATGATCGCGCTCAACGTCAGCCGCGAGCGGCGCGGCACCGCGTTCGGCATCGGCAGCGCCGCGCAGGCGGTCGCGTTCATGGTCGGTCCGATGGCGGCGGCGATGTTTGCGACGATTTCGCTTAAAGCGGGGTTTGTTGCTGTGAGCGTGGTACTGGTTGGGTTGGCGGGGTTGGTGGCGTTTGCTGTGCGGGAGCCGGCGGGGGGGAAATAGGCAGAAGCTTAAGATGGCAAACCCACTGTCTCCTGTCCGCGCAGATAACGCAGCAAGAGGGTTGTGGTGACGGGCAACTGCACTAGACCTCGCACCCTAAAGTCAGTAGCTTCTTTAGTCGTTGAAACCCGAATCTTCGCTCAGAACGCGGGGCGCAATTCATGAGCCGCATTTTGTTGCGCGTTCTGCCCAAGTTCGACGGAAATTCCCTAGGTTTCGTGCAAGAATTTTGATCGGAGAAGAACGTTGTCTCGGTGAAACTCTAGATAGTGTCGTTGGCCATCAGAAAATTTCCCGACGTTTCTCTTCTTTGTCCAATCGATACCCATCTTCAACAATGATTCCGGATGGGCCACGGGGGAGACAATAAGTTCACCGTCGTTTTCGAATCCAATAAATCCTCGGTCGAACAAGTGATCGATCGTCGGCGTCAGCAACAGTCCGTTTTCGCCGTCGAGGCGCTCTTCGTTATTGGAATCTCGCCAGGGTTTGCAGTGACTAGCACGCAAGTGCTCTTCTCGGTCTACACCCGTAATTCGGCACGAACGCTCAAGCGACATTACACGCTGCTTGAAAAGACCCTGCCCGCGGCGTGCCATTACCACGGCCTCACGCACAGTCTCTGGTACATGTTCGTCTTTCCGCACGCGATCCATTTCATGTTGCTCCCATTGGAGCAATCCGATTGCGGGTTGTATCGGTGCTTCTTCAGTAACTCTGTGGCGCGAGACTATTGCACGAGCCTCGGCACCAAGAAGATCTACCAATGCACCTGCAAAGCTTTCAGGCAGGGAAGTTAAGTAAACGCTTTGCAGCCCGTGGCCATTGGCTCTAAGGGGCGAGTACTGATTGGGCAAGTGCGGCGCTAGTACGGTCATATGGTCTGACGGTCTTGCCGGCAATTGAAGCTGGGCAAACCGAACATCCACCCGCCACCCTATTTTTTCCCAATATGCACCCGCCTGGCCAAATTCGAGTGGCTTTGGAGCTTCGTAGGCGTGTGAGGCAACGATCCCGATCGCGCGAACCCAGGTATCAGCGAACGAAAACACAACGTCGCCAGGAGCAATCTCGCGCATGAAATCGTAGAACGGATTTGCGTGCCCGTTAGACTTGCGCTTAGGGGACCAAAGGTATCCACCCAGCACTTCGTGTCGGTAGGTTTGGTTTTGGTTGACCCACCAGTAGCGCACTTTGCCTAGTACTCTAAATTCAGGAAACGCAAATCAAGAAACTGATTCTAGCTGCAATGAGAGCAGTGTGCCCCTTTTTGCATTTTCCGCGATGCCCTGGAGACTATAGAATGCCACCATGACCCACGACGAAATCCTTGCAGCATTCGACCGCATTCGCGTCTGGCAACAAGGAGACCGGCGCGCGGTGCATAAGCCGCTGCTGGTGCTGCTCGCGCTCGGCCGCCTGCTGCGCGGCGAAGCGCCGCTGGTGGAATTCGCCGGCATCGAGGACAAGCTTGGGAAGCTGCTGGAGGAGTTCGGCCCCTCCGGCTCCGAAAAGACCCGGCACAATCCATTTTGGCATCTGCGCACCGACGGCGTCTGGCAACTTGCCGGACCGGCCGAAATCACCTCCCGCCCCGCCGGCGCCACGCCGACGATCACCGAGTTGCGGCGCGGTCACGTCGAAGGCGGATTCGCTGAGCCGGTGCGACTCGCCCTCGCGCACGATCCCGTGCTCGTCGCGGAGATCGCCCGCCGCATCCTGAACGCGCATTTTCCGGAGAGCATCCGCCAGGACGTGGCCGATGCCGTCGGCCTCAGCCTCGATGCGGACAACGCGGCCACACCTGACCAACAGCAGCGCCGCCGCGATCCCGCGTTTCGGGAAAAGGTGCTGCTCGCCTACGAATACCGCTGCTGCGTCTGCGGGCACGACCTGCGCATGGGCGGCCACGCGATCGGCCTGGAAGCCGCGCACATCAAGTGGTTCCAGGCGCGCGGGCCGGACGTGGTGCAAAACGGCCTCGCGCTTTGTTCCCTCCACCACAAGATTTTCGACCTCGGCGCGTTCACCGTGCTGCCTGAGAACCACCAGATCGTGTTCAGCCGCCACCTGATGGGCGGCGACGACACCAGGGCGAAGCTGCTCGCCCACCACGGCGCCGGCCTGATCCAGCCGCAAGGCAAGGAATGCCTGCCGCAGCCGGAGTTTCTGGCGTGGCACCGGGCGGAGGTGTTCAAGGAGCCGGCGCGGGAGTAGCGGCACACGCCGATCACCCCCGCGGGCGGACCCGCTACCTGCGCCCCGCTCAGACGGCCTTGCGCAGCGTCTTGAGCATTTGCCAGGACGCCCGCCCGGGCACTCTGCATTCCCAGAAGGTCCAGCCATTGACGGGATTTTTCGTTATCGACATTGCCGCCGCGGAAGGCGTATCGAAGCGCTCGCCGCTCAGGACCAGCGCCCCGCCCGCGACGCGCCCGAGATACGTTTGCCCCTTGTAGTTCGCCCGGAATTCCGTGCCGGCCGGGAGCCGAACGCCTTTGGTGACCCAGTCGCCCGGCGCGGGAACATTCGCGGCGGGAGCGGACTTGCCGGTCCGGGGCAGGCCGAGCAGCTCGCGCAGGACATCGTTTTCCGTGATGTCCTCGGAAGGGCGGCGCAGGGTCAGAGCCTTGTACACGTCGAAGTCTACTTCGATGGTTCTCATGGTCGGCGTTCTCGCAGGTCAGGTCACGTGCTTCGGGAGTATTATAGTACTATAGTTTGTGGAATAACGTCAAGATCCCGCCGCGGGTCTTTGGGTTTTCGCACTATGCATCATCTGGCGGGCGGTGCTATTGTGGGGCTTGAAAAAGCCGCTTGAATAGCTATAATGTTTAACATATATAACATTATTGGGGCCTCCGGTGCGGCTACAGGAGCTTGGCTACGCGATTCGGCAGGCGCGGCTCGAACGCGGACTGACGCAGGCCCGGTTGGCAAACGCGGCGGGCCTGTCCCGCACTACGCTCAACCAGTTGGAGAACGGCTTGTTTCCGGATCTCGGCGTGAGGAAGGTCCTTGCGATACTCGAAAAGCTGCGGCTCGATCTCGCGGTACAGCCAGTCCCCGAAACCCGCCGTCCGGATTTCATTCGCATGGCGTGCACCACGGCCAATGTGAGCTATAAGATCGCACTGACCGAGGACGAACTTATCCGCGCGCTGCTCACGGGAAAGACGCCTGCCGGCAAGCGGCCGCATTTGCGCGCGCTCCTGGACGAAGCCGCGCCTGAGTTGCTGCGGGGCTTGGTCGGCGAAGCAGGCAAATGGACCAAACCCAGCAGGGTGGAGAAGAACCTGGGGAAAATCGCCCATGACGTCGGCGCCGCCCGAAGGATGGCAACTTGGCTGAAGACCGCCTGAAGCTCTGGCAGACGCTGTTTCAGCGCGCTCTGCTGCTGATCGATTCCGCCCGCGACAACGGGGCGACGCTCGACTACTGGAGCTTCGGCGGCGGCACCGTGCTCATGCGGCGGCACCACCATCGTTTCAGCAAGGACATCGACATTTTTGTTCCCGATCCGCAATGTCTGCCTTACCTGAGTCCGAGGCTCAACGACCAGGCGGAATCACTGACTTCGGATTACATCGAACAGGCTGGTTTTCTGAAGCTCAACTTCCCCGAAGGCGAGATCGATTTCGTCGCGTCGGCGCCCTTGACGGAAAGTGCCACGGTCATCGAGACCCTGTTCGAGCGCGAGGTTCAGATGGAGACGTCCTCCGAGATCATCGCAAAGAAGGTCTGGCACAGAGGGGAACAATTCACGGCGCGAGACATCTTCGATTTGGCCATGGTAGCGGAGAAGGAGCCGGAGGCGCTGTTGCAGATCCAACCCATCCTGCGCGACCGCCGGGACGTCATACTTGCAGGAATTGCCTCGCAAGAGTCCGCACTCAGAGAAACCTTCGCGGCGCTTGAAGTTCTCGACTATCAGCGGAGCTTCGATGAATGCGTCGAATTGGCCAGGAACGCCCTGGGATAAGGCGACGACGTGACGGCGTTGCCAAACGCGGGCATGCTTGACCGCGCGGAGGGCGGCGGGACCGTATTTCCGTTCGACGCGATGAAGATCGAGTTCATGTTGCAGGCGGCATAGACCGACCGCGGCCAGCGCCCGGCACGAGCGCGCACGCCCTTTGGAGCAGGCAATGCCGATCAAAGAAGAAATCACCTCGCAGCGCGTCCCGGTCAAGATCTGGACCGACGACGCCGACGAGAATTCGAAGCGCCAGCTGGAGAACATCGCCAGCCTGCCCATCATCCACCACCACGTCGCCGCCATGCCCGACGTGCATCTGGGCATCGGCGCGACCATCGGCTCGGTGATCGCCACGCGCGCGGCCATCATCCCGGCCGCGGTGGGCGTGGATATCGGCTGCGGCATGGTCGCCTGCCGGCTGTCGCTCACGGGAAACCAGCTCGACGAGCGAGCGCTGAAAAAGGTGTTCGATCAGATCAGCCGCGACGTGCCGGTCGGGCGCGAGCAGCACGGCGACAGCCGCGCGCTTACGGGAGCGGCGCGGCCATTTGCGGCGCGGTTGAAGGCGATGACGCAAAAGCATCCGCAGCTCCTGAAGGCGGTCGGCAGGCATTCGAACTGGGTCAATCAGATGGGGACGCTGGGCGGCGGCAATCACTTCATCGAGGTGTGCCTGGACGAATCGAACCGGGTGTGGGTGATGCTGCACTCGGGCAGCCGCGGCATCGGCAATGCGCTCGCGACCTATTTCATCGGGCTCGCGCGCCGCGACATGGAACGCTCGCTGATCCAGCTGCCGGACCGCGATCTCGCCTACTTTGCCGAAGGCAGCGAACATTTCGGCGACTACGTCGAAGCAGTGAGCTGGGCGCAGGAATACGCGATGCAGAACCGGCGCGAGATGGTCGATCTGGTGCTCGCGGCGCTCAAGCGCCACCTGCCCGCGTTCGATGTCACCGGCGAAGTGGTGAACTGCCACCACAACTACGTCGCGCAGGAGCATCACTACGGCGCGGATGTCTGGCTCACGCGCAAGGGCGCGATCCGCGCGCGCGCCGGCGACCTGGGCATCATCCCGGGGAGCATGGGAGCGCAGAGCTTCATTGTGCGCGGCAAGGGCAATGCGGAGAGTTTCGATTCCTGCGCGCATGGCGCGGGGCGCAGGATGAGCCGCACTGCCGCGAACAAGCAGTTTTCCCCGGCCGACCTCGCGCGCCAGACCGAGGGCGTGATCTGCCGCAAGGACAAGGGCGTGGTCGACGAGATACCCGGCGCCTACAAGGACATCGACGCGGTGATGGCGAACCAGGCCGATCTGGTCGAGGTGTTGCACACCTTAAAACAAGTGGTGTGCGTGAAGGGATAGGCAGGCTCGCGAACGCCCGCGCCGAAACGATCCGCGCTTGGCGTTTCGCTAGCGCTTCAACGGCGACCGGGGCCGCGACTGGAGTCGCGATCGGCGTCGCGATCGGAACCGCGAGCAGAGTCGCTACCCGAGCCGCGATGGGAGCCGCGATCGGGGTCGCGACCGGGACCGCGAGCAGAGTCGCTACCGGAGCCGCGATGGGAGCCGCGGACGGAGTCGCTACCGGGACCGCGACCGGGGCCGCGCGCGGAGTCGCGCCTGCCGCCGTGGTCCCCGCCCCCGATGCGCGGCCGAATATCGATCCGCGGGGCGAAATACACGGGCGGCGGAGCGTAATACATCGGCGCCGGGCCGTAGTAGTCGAGCGAGCCCGTGTAGCGGCCCGGAGCCACCGGCACCCCCACGCATCCGCCCAGCAGGGCCAGCGCCGACACGAATAAGCTCAGTCTGATTATGTTCATGGTCGTATCCTCCGTGTCATTCTAGGCCCGCGGAAGTCGCATGTATCCCGCGCAGATGTAACAGTTCGTTACCGGCGGCGGAGCTAAGGTAAAGTGCGCGGCTGGCGGCAAACCCGGGCCAGCCGCGCTACGAAAGGAAGGTCATGGATCTGAATCTGATGGGGAAGCGCGCGCTCGTCACCGGCGGCTCCAAGGGCATAGGCAGGGCCTGCGCGCAGGTGCTGGCGGAGGAAGGATGCGCGGTGACGATCGCCTCGCGCGACGCGCAAACGCTCGCGGCCGCGGCCGCAGACATCCGCGCGAAGACCGGCGTGGAGGTGCAGTGGCAGGCCGCCGACCTGTCGCAGCGCGGCGTGGCCGAAGCGCTCGCTGCCGCCGCGGGCGAACTGGATATCCTGGTCAACAATGCGGGCGCGATCCCCGGCGGCGACCTGCAGAAGGTGGACGAAGACACCTGGCGCCGCGCCTGGGACCTGAAGGTGTTCGGCTACATCAACCTCACGCGCGCGGTGTATGCGCGGATGAAAGCGAAGAACAGCGGCGTGATCGTCAACGTGCTCGGCAACGCGGGCGAAAAGCTCAACGCCGCCTATATCGCCGGGAGCACGGCCAACGCCGGGCTGATGGCGTTCACGCGCACGCTCGGCGGCGCCTCGCCCGCGGACGGCATACGCGTCGTCGGCGTGAGCCCCGGCCCGGTGGCGACCGACCGGCTGCTGTCGCTGTACAAGCAAATGGCGGCGACGAAACTCGGCGACGCCAACCGCTACGAGGAACTGTTCAAGGGCATGGCGTTCGAGCGGCCGGCGACGGCCGAGGAGATCGCCTGGACGGTGGCGTTCGCGGCCTCGGAACGCTCGTCCTACACCAGCGGCATCTACATCACCGTCGACGGCGGACTGGCGGCGCGATCCTGACGCGGGGGTCGGCGGGGCGGGGCGCGATTTCCCCTCACCCCGGCCCACTCCCCGCCCCACAGGGACTCGCTTCGGTCGCAAGCGGGGCGAGGGAGCAAATCCTCTGTGCCGATCTCGCGCAAACGGGGCGACCCCGCGCCGCCTAGTAAGCCCAGTAAGGCCCCGTGCCGTGCGCGGTGCCGGCCCCCTCGATGGCCCCGAAAACAGTGCGCCCGAAAAAGAACGGCATGCCCCAGTCGAAGCGAGTGCTCGAGAAGCTGCCGCCGACGGAGGCCGCCCTGACCGAGCCGTCGAGCGCCTGCAGATTCTCGACGGTGAAATTGACCGTGCCGGACGCAGCATTGACAGTAGACGTATTCACGGCGGACAGGAAAAGCGTCGTCCCGGGGCAATAGAAACCGGATGACAGGGAACACGACGGGATGCTCGCGTCGGGAAAAAACAAACCGTTCGAGCCGCTGTCGATGAAGCTCCTGGGCAGCGACCTGCCTTTGTAGGTGGTGGTGAAATGGCCGTCGCCGTCTGTTGCGTACACCGTGGCGGAACCGATCTGGTTGTTGGCCTGGGTGTCGATGCCGAAGATGAGCGCGCCGGTGAGCGTGGTGGCGCCGCCGGCGGCAACCGCAGGCATCGCCACGACCACGCCGTTGTTGTTGACGGCGAACGCGGCGACCGGGTTCGCCACCTGGTCGGCAAGCGGCATCACGGCGCCGGCGCAACTCGAGTCGGTGCATTCGTAGTAGGTCCCGTTAGCCGCCTGTGTCGTGCAGCGAGAGCCGCAATCCTGGTTGAACAGGCCGACGCCGAGTATGCCGTTGGCCCCCAGCCGGGCCACCGTGCCCAGGTTGCTGAATCCGCTGTTGCTGCAGCCGGAAGGGATGGGCGTGAATGCAGCGCCGGTGTCGCTGATCAGTTGCACCGGCAGGGACGGCGCGGTCTCGCCGGCGATTTTCACGTCCGCGCGACGCACCGAACCCCAGAGATAGCCGCTGACGAACAGGGCGCATTCGCCGATCGCGTTGCCGCCGGCGCCGGTGACTGCAGGCAGCGCCAGGTCAGGGTCGAGCACGCCCGGGGCGATGATGCGCAGTCCGGAGGACCCGGTGTCGAGCAGCACATGATCGATGGTCTGGCAGGTCGATGTGCCGGGACGGCACAAGGTTACGCTGACGAAAGGCACGTTGACGATGTTGTTGACACCGGCGGGGCCGCTGTCGATGACCACCGGGGCGATGTTGCCGGTGAGGTCCGTTACGCCTAGCGCCACCGCCCCGCTCGCGCTGCCGCCCGCGCCGATGCAGCCAAGGCTGTAGGTGTAGGTGCCCGCGATCGGCTGCACCACAACAATGCTCCCGCTGGGGCCCCGGCTGCCGGCCCAGGCACCTGAGGCGACGCAGGACGATGCGTCGGTCGCGGACCAGGTGAGCGTGGAAGACTGCCCCGCCGGCACGCTCGCCGGCGCCAGGGACAGGCTGACGGTGGGCATCGGAGTGGCGGCCGCAACGACAATCGATGCGCTGTTGGCGGCGCCATTGCAGGTAAGGCTGTAGGTGTGCGTGCCTACGGCGGATGGCGTGACCAGCCGCGTGCCCGAAAGCGCCACCGTTCCGCTCCAGGCGCCGGTTGTGTCACCGCTTGCCTGGCAGCCGGTCGCGTTGGAGCTCGACCAGGTCAGCGTGGTCGATTCGCCGAGGGTAAGCGAGGTCGGGCTGGCGCCGATGCTGACGATGACCGGATTGTTGGGGGAGGAGGACGCGAGTGTGGCCGCAGAAGACGCGCCTCCTCCACTGCTGCCGCCGCAAGAGAGCAGCAGGAAACATGCGGCGAGGGCGGCAAGCCGCAGGAAGCCGCTTGCACGCGGATGCTGGAAGCGGGCGTTCATGTGCGGCCTGTGCTCCACGTCAGCGCAGGTCGGCGGCGGTGAAACCGGCGGGCAATTCCGCCGGGATCCAGGCGCTGCCTTCGAACGCGCGCATACGGCCGCCCGAGTTGATGACGACTTCGGGGAGGCTTATCGCCATGGACGATCGGCCCGCCCTGGGCATCCTGGCCGATTCGGCCGCCATCGTGTCGAAGTACTTGCCCAGCAATGCCTTCAGGTCCGGCAGGGTAGGCCCGTCCCAGGTGAGGGCAAATACGAGGCCGCCGGCCGAGACGTATTCGCGCACGCGGGTGCCGCTCGCCAGGGTGGTGTCGCGCGTGACGTAGTTGGTCCCGGCGGAGGTGACACTGGACACGGCCGTCGTCGCCTCCGTATTGAACTGTTGCGGAAGTCCGCCGAGTACAGCATGGCTGACACCCGCGTAAGCCAGCAGCAGAACTGAAATGAATGGCGCGGCGCGCATGAGCGTTCCCTTGGGGCAATCAGGGCAGATCGGGCGGATGTGGATGTGCTTGTATCCGGGGTTCGCGCCTATCTTACCCCAAGGCGCGGGGTCGCCGGCGGGGGCGTTGACGGCGGCAGGCTCTGCCGGGTCCGCGGGGGGCCGGCCGCTACCGCCGATTTCGCGCGCACGCTGTGGCATGAATTGCTCCGTTCGAAAGAAACAGAAACGCCGTCCTCGCGGCTTGCAGCGGAAGCCTCCTCGTCGGAAGGCTCCCCAGCCGAAAGCTCCTTTTTTGGCCGGTACAATGCGAACAGCTGAATCCGGAATATATTCCGGGCGCAAGCTGCAATAAATCGATGCAGACGAGACGGTCCGGCGCGCGTCCGGCGCAAGCTGGATTCCCACCGGCGCGGCGCGCGCGCTGCGCGGCTGCTAGAATCGGCGCGAATCAGGGACGTCTTCTGCCAAAGGGAAATCATGGACCTCACCGATCTGACACTCTCCGGGCTGGCCGCATTGCTGCGGCGGGGCGAATGCTCGAGCCGCGAAATTGTCGACGCGCACCTGGCGCGCATCGCGCGCCTGGACGGAAGCTTGCACGCCTACGTCGAGGTCTATGCAAACGAGGCGCGGCAGCTCGCGGACGGCGCCGACCGTGCGCGCGCGACGCGCCTGCCGCTGGGCCCGTTGCACGGGCTGCCGATCTGCATCAAGGATCTGTGCGATATAGCCGGCCGCAAGGGCACCATCGGCTCGCGCATGTGGATGGATCGCCGCGCCGATGTGACTTCGGCCACGGTCGAGCGCCTGCTCGCCGCCGGCATGATCCCGCTGGGGAAGACGCACATGGTCGAGTTCGCTTTCGGCGCCTGGGGCAGCAACCCCTTGATGGGCGCGCCGCGCAATCCCTGGGACGGCGCCTGCCAGCGCGTGCCCGGCGGGTCGTCGAGCGGCACCGCGGTCGCGGTCGCGGCCGGGCTCGCGCCGGCGGGCATCGGCAGCGACACCGGCGGCTCGGTGCGCATCCCCTCGGCGTTCAACGGCCTGGTCGGCCTCAAGGTCACCTATGGCCGCATCAGCCTGCACGGCACCGGCCTGCTCAGCTGGACGCTGGATTCGATCGGCCCGCTGGCGCGTTCGGTGGAGGATTGCGCCGAGCTGTTGCGCGCGCTTGCCGGCCCGGATGCGCGCGACGCGGCGACGCTGACGCAGCCGCCGCTGGACTTGCCGGCGCAATTCGCGGCCGGTGGGCTTGAACATTTGCGCATCGCGCTGCCCGAGCGCGCGCAATTCCCGGATTTCATGCACGCGGCGGTGCTCGATGCCTGGGCCGGCGCGGCCAAAGTGCTGGAAAAACTCGGCGCCGAGATCGTGCCGGTACGGCTGCCGGATTGGTATTTCGATCTGGCGCGGCAGGTGGGCGTGGTCATCGCGTCGGAAGCCTTCGCGCTGCACCGCGACCATATCGAGGACCTGCAGCAGCCGATCGGCGAGGCGGTGCGCGCGCGCATACTCGGCGCGCGCAATCTCGCGCCCGGCGAATATGCCGGGACGCTGCGCAGCATGGCCGAACGCCGGCGCACTTTCGGCGAATGGTTCCGGCGTTTCGATGCAATCCTGCTGCCTACGGTCGCCGTGCCGGCGCCGCCGCTGCAGGAGATCGACGAAGCCTCCCCGGTGCCGGCCTACTTCACCCGGCCGCAGAATTATCTCGGCCTGACATCGCTAGCCATGCCGGCGGGACTGCACCAGGGCCTGCCGCTGAGCGTGCAGATCATCGGCAAGCCGTTTGCCGAGCGCCAGATCCTGGAAATCGGCAAGGCCTACCAGGACGAGACCGGATTCAACCGGCTGCGGCCGGATGCCGCGGGATTCCCTTTACCTTAGCGCACGCGCGCTGCCACCGGGACGTTACCCTCGATGACCGGGGCGAGGGTGGGGTATAGTTCAGGGCAGTGATGAAATACAAATAAAACATTGTTCGCGTCTGCAACCATGCAGGCCGTGCGCAGGGAGTCGAGGATGGAGTTGGAGGGAAACGCAGCAGCGCCGCGCGCTGCCGAGCGCGACAGCGCCCGGCGCATCTATTTCACGCTCGCCGCGATCATCGGCGGCCTGGTCAGCGTCTACTTCGTGCTGGTGCCGGTATTCGGGCTCAACCTGGCGTTCCACTTCTACCTGATGCTGTGGATCACCATGGCGTCGGCGTTCAACGTCGCATCGGGCTTTTCCGGCTATATGCCCTTCGGCTATGTCGCCTTCTACGGCGTGGGCGCGTTCACCACCGCGATCCTGGTGCAAAAACTCGGCTTTCCGGTGCTGGCGGCGCTGCCCTTTTCCGGCATTGCCGGGGTGGTGCTGGGGCTCCTGTTCGCGCCCACGCTGCGCCTGTCGGGAATCTACTTCGCCATCGTCAGCCTGGCGCTGGCGAGCATCTGCCGCCTGATCATCACCAATATGCCGGAAGAGATCACCGGCGGCTCTTTCGGCCTGCAACTGGGCAGCCGGGCGGAGCCGGTGTTGTCCTTCTACGTCATGATGTTGGTGATGCTGCTCGCGCTCGGCACCATCCTGTGGCTGTCACGCTCGCGCCTGGGCAAGGCGCTGCGCGCGGTGCGCGACGATGCCGAAGCGGCCGACATGATGGGCGTGAACGTGGTGCGCGTGCGCCTCTACGGCTGGCTGATCGCGGCGTTTTTCCCGGCGCTATGCGGCGGGATCGAGGCCTGGTACACCAACGTGGTCGATACCGAGACCGCGTTCAACACCCTGACCACGGCGAAAACGGTGATCTACGCGGTGGCGGGCGGCCTCGGCACGGTCACCGGGCCCATCGTCGGCGCCATCGGCATGGTGTGGCTGGACGAGCTGATCTGGCGGCAGTTCCCGCGCGTGAACCTGCTCATCCTCGGCATCGCCACGATTGCGCTGGTGCTGTTCCTGCCGCGCGGCATAGTCGGCACGCTGCTGCGCCGCCGCCCGCAGTGGCGCCGGTATATTCCGTGACGGCCTCCTGAGCGCGCGCTATGGAACTCCTCGTCCTCAACGGTTTGGTCAACGGTCTGATCGTAGGCGGCGTGTACGCGCTGATCGGCTTGAGCCTGACCCTGCTCTACGGCGTGCTGCGCATCGTCAATTTCGCGCACGGGGAGTTCGTCATCGGCGGCTCGTTTCTCGCCTATGTGCTGTTCAGCAGCTTGGGGCTGGCGCCGCTGCTGGCGCTGCCCGTCGCCGCGATTACGTTTTTCGCGGCCGGCTGGCTCGCCTATTACGTGCTGATCCCCAGGCTCGCGCGCAGCGACGATCCGGAGATCATGTCCTTTCTCATGATGTACGGGCTGTCGCTCGCGCTCGCCGCGGTGATGCTGCTGATGTTCGAGGCGGATTCGCGCTCGATCGATTACGCCTTCACGCCGATCTCGATGAAAGTCGGGCCGATTTATGTGTCGACGGCGCGCATCGTCGCCTTCGGCGTCACCATCGTGATCTCGGCGGCATTGGCCTGGTTTCTGTATCGCACCCTCCCGGGCAAGGCGCTGCGCGCCACCATCATGAACCGCGAGGCGATCCAGATCGTCGGCGTCGATGTGGAGAAGCTGTCCGCCTTCGCCTTCGCGCTCGCCACCGGCATCGCCGGCGTGACCGGCGTGCTGATCGCGCTGGTGTTCCCGGCGTTCAACGCGTTCTCGGGCGCGGAGTATTCGATCATCGGCTTCATCGTGGTGGTGCTGGGCGGGCTGGGCAACCCGGTCGGGGCATTGATCGCCGGCGTCATCTATGGCCTCGCAGAGCAGCTCGCGACGGTGTTCCTGCCGCAGGCGCTGGCGCAGATCGTCGGCTTCGGTATTCTGGTCGGCACCATCCTGATTCGCCCCACGGGCATACTCGGCTGGCGGGTGCAGCGATGACCGTAACGACAACGACAGCGATCGAGGTTCATGAACTGCACAAGCACTTCGGCGGCCTGGTCGCGCTCGACGGCATCGAACTCGAGGCGCGCGCGGGGGAGGTGCTGGGCATCATCGGCGTGAACGGGGCCGGCAAGACCACGCTGATGAACTGCATCTGCGGCATCTATCGCGCCGACCGCGGCCGGGTGTCGATCGGCGGGCGCGACATGACCGGCCTCTCGCCGCACGAGATCGCGCACGCCGGGGTCGGCCGCACGTTCCAGGTTCCGCGCGTGTTCCGCAAGATGTCGCTGATCGACAATCTGCTGGTGCCGGTGCTCGACCGCGCCGAGCCGGACCGCGCGCTGATCGAGCGCGCCGAGGCCATGCTCGAGCAGATGCGCCTGATCGAGCTGCGCCACAATTTCGCCGAGGAACTTTCCGGCGGCCAGCAAAAGCTGCTGGAGATGGCGCGCATGCTCATGCCCGAACCCAGGGTGGTGATGCTGGACGAGCCGTTTGCCGGCGTGCATCCGACGCTGTGCCGTTTCATGATCGAGAGAATCGAGGCGATTGCCGCGGGCGGCAAGACGGTGCTCCTGATCAGCCACGATCTGACTTCGATCTACCGGCTGTCCCACCGCGTGGCGGCGCTGAACCAGGGCCGCGTCATCGCCGAGGGCAGCGTGGACGAGATCCGCGGCAATCCCGCGGTGGTGGAGGCTTACCTTGGCGCCTGAGCGCATCGGCGGCGACGCCGAAGGCAGCAAACACGGCGAGCGGCCGGTGCTGGAGCTGCGCGCGGTCGACGTAGCCTACCACGGCGACATTCGCATCCTGCAGGGCGTGTCCATGGCGGTGCGCCCCGGGCGCATCACCGGCGTGATCGGACCCAACGGCGCCGGCAAATCGACGGCGCTGCGCGCGCTCTACGGGCTGCTGAAACCGGTGGCGGGCGATGTGCTGATCGACGGCGAGGTGGTCACCGGGATGAAGCCCTGGCGTTTCATCGAGCGCGGCATCGCGCTGGTGCCGCAGGGCCGCAGCCTGTTCAACGAGCTTAGCGTCGAGGACAATCTGCGCCTCGCCTGCTGGTCGTTTCGCAAGGACAAGGCGCGGGTGGCCGAGGCGCTGGCGCGCGCGTACCAGCAATTTCCGATGCTGAAAGAGCGCCGCAACCACGCGGCCGGCGCCATGAGCGGCGGCCAGCAGCGTTTCCTCGAACTCGGGCGCGCGCTCGCGCTGCAGCCGCGCGTGATCCTGCTCGACGAGCCGACTGCTATGATCGCACCCAAGCTGGCGGCGGAGATCTACGAGTTCATTCACGGCCTGCCGGGGCGGGGAATCACCGTGCTGCTGGTCGACCAGAACGTGCGCCAGTGCGTGCGCATCGCGGATCATGTGTATGTGCTCGAGCTCGGGCGCAACAAGGTGGACGGCTCGGTCGGCGCGTTTACCCAGGATGCGGATTTGCGCAGCCTGATCGCCGAATGGGTGGATTACCGGATCGACGCTTGAAGGGGCCGGCGTCGGCGGTGGTGAAAGCGGCCCCGATACATTTCCATGACTTGTTTTCAAGGAGAAGGATATGCAACGTAGATCATTCCTGCTGGCGCTGGCCGCGCCGGCACTGCTCGCCGCATTGGGTTCGGGCCCGGTCGCGGCGCAAGCGGACAAGCCGATCCGCATCGGCATGACCGTTTCGTCTGCCGGCACGTTCGCGCTCCAGGCGCAGTCGGGCTCGCGCGGCGTCGAAGTCTGGATCGACGAGGTCAACAGCCGCGGCGGCATAGAGATCGGCGGCAAGAAGCGCAAAGTGGAGCTGGTCAAGCTCGACGACCGCAGCGACAAGGCGCTGGTGCCCAGGGTGTACGAAACCCTGATCAAGGACGAGAAGGTCGACTTGCTGTTCGGGCCGTTCGGCTCGACCCTGACCGCCACCGCGGCGAACGCCACCGAAACCGCGGGCAAGTTCATGATCATCTGGTCCGCCTCGGCCGACTCGATCTACAAGCAGGGATACAAATACATCGTCTCGGCGACGCAGATCGCGGGCTCGCTGCTCGGCCAGCCCCCGGTGCGCGCGCTGCACGCGATGGGCGTGAAGAAGATCGCCTTCGCCTATCTGGACGAGCCGTTCCCGGCCTCGCTCACCCAGGGCGCGATCGATCTGGCGAAGCAGCTCGGCATGGAAGTCACCATGGACGAGAAATTCGCCAAGGGCACCAAGGACTTCAACATTCTGATCCAGAAGGCCAAGGCGAGCGGCGCGGAAGCGTTCTATCCGACCGCGTACGAGGGCGACCAGATGACGATCGCGCGCCAGATCCGCGAGGTCAACGCCGATTTCAAGGCGGTGGTCCTGTTCTATGCGTCGCAGCCGCAGTTCCTGCAGCAGTCGGGCAAGGACGGCCATTACGTCTTCAGCGAAACCTTGCTGCACGACAAGATCAACTGGAAGGTGACGCAGGGATTGAACCGGGCGCAGATGATCGAGCGCTACAACAAGCTCTTCCCCAATGCGAAATTCCCGGCCGACTTCCAGACCGCGCTCGCCTACGGCGCCGGCGTGATCACCGAGGCCATCATCAAGAACGCACAGTCCCTCGATGCCGCCAAGCTGAAGGATGCGGCGGTAAAGCTGAGCGGCAAGATCGTCACCGTCACCGGCGAGTACCAGATCGACGAAACCGGCAAGCAGCTCAAGAACGAGTTCGCGGTGATCCAGACCCTGCCGGGCGGACTGGAAGTGGTGTATCCGCCGCCCGTGGCCACGGCCAAGCCGGTCTATCCGGTGCCGCCTTTCGCCCAACGGAAGTAAAGCACGCATAGCCAGGGGCGGGCGCTCCGGACGCAAACCGGAGTGCCCGCCCACGCGCGTTCCGGCTTGGTGTAGAGTTGCCCGCTCAAGCCGAAGGAGGATCCGCGATGCGCGCATGGTTATTTGCGGGAACGCTGCTGGCGGCCGCGGCGAGTCAGGCCGCCGATCCGCTGCCGATATTCGATGCCCATCTGCACTACAGCCACGATGCCTGGGAGGTGGTGCCGCCGCAGGACGTGATCGCGCTGCTGAAGAAGGGCGGCGTGCGGCGCGCGCTGGTATCGAGTTCGAACGACGACGGCACGCAGAAGCTCTACGCCGAGGCACCGGAGCTCATCATCCCGGAGCTGCGGCCCTACCGCAGCCGCGGCGAGATCGGCACCTGGTTCAACGACCCCACGGTCGTCACGCACCTGGAGGACCGGCTCAAGCGCTACAAGTATGTGGCCATCGGCGAATTCCATCTCTACGGCGCCAGCGCCGATCTGCCGGTGCCGCGGCGCATGGTCGAACTCGCGCGCGAGTACAAGCTGTTCCTGCACGCGCATTCGGACGCAGACGCGATCGAGCGCCTGTTCCGGCAGGATCCGAACGCGCGCATCCTCTGGGCGCATTCGGGATTCGACCAGCCGGCCAAAGTGCGCGAGATGCTGCGCAAGCACAGGAACCTGTACGCGGACCTGGCGTTTCGCAGCGACCACGGCAGCGGCGGCAAGGTCGATCCCGAGTGGCGCGCCGCGTTCCTGGAGTTTCCGGACCGCTTCATGGTCGGCACCGACACGTTCGCGCCGGAGCGCTGGCACTACGTGGTCGAGCACGCCAACTGGTCGCGCCGCTGGCTGCAGGATCTGCCGCCCGCCGTCGCCGAAAAAATCGCCTACCGCAACGGCGAGGCGATCTTCGGCAATCTGATCGCGCGATGATGCGCACGGCGATGCCGGCGGCGGGCGCACTGCGCGGCGTCGCGCTGGCCGCCCTCCTCGTCGCATCGCCCGCCGCCTACGCCGCCTGCGACGCAGGCCCGGGCGTGCTGCGCGGCGAGACGCCCAAGGTGGCGCTGGCGTTTCGCACCACGCCGCCCGTGATCAAGGTGGGCGAGCTGTTTTCGCTGCAAGCGCAAGTGTGCCCGCAGGAGGGCGTCAGTGTCGCCGGGCTGAAGGTCGACGCCGGCATGCCCGCGCACAAGCACGGCATGAACTACCAGCCGCGCGTGAGCAGCACCGGCGCGGGGAAGTACACCGCGACCGGCCTCATGTTCCATATGCCGGGCCAGTGGCAATTCACGTTCGACGTGGAAACGCCCGCAGGGCGCGAACGCATACGCGTCGATTACACGGCCGAGTGATGCCGAGGGCGGCGCGCCTCGTTGCGGCTGCGCTCCTGGCCAGAGGCCTTGTACGCCTGGCCAGCGGCCTCGTGCTCCTGACCAGAGGCCTCGTGCTCCTGGCCAGAGGCCTCGTGCTCTTGGCCAGAAGCCTCGTGCTCTTGGCCAGAAGCCTCGTGCTCCTGACCGGCGGCCTCGTGCCCCCGGCCGCTACGTCCGCGGCCCATACACCCGAGGAAATCCGCAACATCCAGAGGCACGGCCCCTGGCCGCAGGCGGTGCCGCGCGACCCCTCCAACCGCGCATCGGGCAACATCGATGCGATTGCGCTCGGGCGCGCGCTGTTTTTCGACCCGCGGCTGTCGCCGCGCGAGGACCTCGCCTGCGCCACCTGCCACCTGCCGGAGCGTGCGCTCACCGACGGGCGCGACCGCGG
>Ga0209726_10000410_pt1 | contig 81957 bp, 57 predicted proteins | sample Subgrocontami54m_FD_187453 | JGI IMG/M metagenome (GOLD analysis project Ga0209726, IMG submission 187453) | Subsurface groundwater microbial communities from S. Glens Falls, New York, USA - GMW46 contaminated, 5.4 m (SPAdes) (version 3) | ecosystem: Environmental > Aquatic > Deep subsurface >...
GAATATCTCCATTCACCACACTAAATCCGGTGTTGATGTTCCAGGAAGTCGTGGCACCTGCCGTCGGCTGATTGATCGTCACATTCCCATTCACCGTCAGCGTAACCGCCGCGGCCTGCGTTACTGAGCTCGCCAACGAACTCGCATTGAATGTCAATGACGTGCAAGATCCATTCGTGTTGAGCGTGTAACTTGCTCCGGAACCGATCACCGCAGCCGGGAAATCCGTACCCGCCGTCCCACCGATCGTCTTCACCGCGCCGGTGAATGTCAGCGTGTTCGCTCCACCGCTCAACGTTCCTCCGTTATTTGTCCAGTTCCCAGCCAGCGTGACGCTTCCTCCAAGCGTGACACTCACCCCTGCATTGATTTGAACATTCCCAAAGGTCACCGCAGATGTCGGCGTGACCGTCGATGTGTTCGTGAAGGTTGTATTGCTCGTGCCATTGAGCATTAACGCCGTCGTGCCTGCGCTCAGGTTGCCTCCGATATTGAGGTTCGATCCTGCTGCCGTTGAGAATACCGGATTGTTCACACCGCCGTATGTTAAACCACTATTAAAATTGACCGTCCCTGCACCGCTCATCGAGAGCGTGCCGGAGCTGAGTGTCGATGCATTGTTCAGGGTGATCGTTCCCGTCGTCACACTGATCACCTCATTAGCAGGATTCGTGTTGGAGGAATAGCTCAGCGAGCCCGTTACCGTAAGTGATCCTGTCGTGACGGCAGTCTGCGCGACTCGTGATGGCGTCGCATTCGCCCCGCCAATCAACATATCTCCATTCACCACGCCAATGCCGGCATTGACATTCCATGAAGTTATCGCACCGGCTGTCGGCTGATTCACCGTCACATTCCCATTCACCGTAAGTGTTATCGCCGCAGCCTCTGTCAATGAACTCGCCGCCGAGCTCGCATTGAATGTCAATGATGTGCAAGATCCATTCGCATTGAGCGTGTAACTCGCTCCGGTAGCGATCACGACCGCCGGGAAATCCGTGCCCGCCGTCCCACCGATCGTCTTCGCCGCACCGCTGAATGTCACCGTGTTCGCTCCACCGCTCAACGTACCTCCGTTATTGGTCCAGTTCCCGGCCACCGCCGCATTCCCTCCAAGCGTGACACTCACTCCTGCGTTGATCTGAACATTCCCAAAGGTCACCGCAGATGTCGGCGTGATCGTCGATGTGTTCGTGAAGGTTGTATTGCTCGTGCCATTGAGTGTTAACGCCGTCGTGCTTACAGTCAGGTTCCCTCCCATATTGAGGTTCGATCCTGCCGTCGAGAATACCGGATTATTTGCGCCGCCGTATGTTAAACCACTATTAAAATTCACCGTCCCTGCACCGCTCATCGAGAACGTGCCGGCGCTGAGTGTCAGTGCATTGTTCAGGGTGATCGTTCCTGTCGTCACGCTGATCACCTCCGTTGCTGCGCTGGCATTCACCGCGTAAGTCAGGTTCCCCGCCACCGTCAACGAACCGGTTGTGACTGCAATCTGGGCGACTCGTGATGGCGTCGCATTCGTCCCGCCAATGAGAATATCTCCATTCACCACACTAAATCCGGTGTTGATGTTCCAGGAAGTCGTGGCACCTGCCGTCGGCTGATTGATCGTCACATTCCCATTCACCGTCAGCGTAACCGCCGCGGCCTGCGTTAATGAACTCGCCAACGAACCTCCAGCAAATGCCAGCGACGTAGAAGAGTTATCATTATTCATCGTGTATGTGGCGCCAGCCGCCACGACCATTGCCGGGAAGCTCGTGCTTGTTGTTCCACCGATCGTCTTCACCGCGCCGGTGAATGTCAGCGTGTTCGCTCCACCATTCAGGGTGCCTCCGTTATTTGTCCAGTTCCCGGCCAGCGTGACGCTTCCTCCAAGCGTGACACTCACCCCTGCGTTGATCTGAACATTCCCAAAGGTCACCGCAGATGTCGGCGTGACCGTTGATGTGTTCGTGAAAGTGACGTTGCTCGTGCCGTTGAATGTCAGCGCCGTCGTGCCTGCGCTCAGGTTCCCTCCTATGTTGAGGTTCGATCCTGCTGCCGTTGAGAGCACCGGATTGTTCACACCGCCGTATGTTAAACCACTATTAAAATTGACCGTCCCTGCACCGCTCATCGAGAGCGTGCCGAAGCTGAGTGTCAGTGCATTGTTCAGGGTGATCGTTCCTGTCGTCACGCTGATCACCTCCGTTGCTGAGCTTGCATTGGACGCATAGGTTACGGAGCCCGTCACCGTCAACGATCCGGTGGTCACGGCAATCTGGGCAATACGTGCCGACGTAAGATCTGTTCCTCCGATCGATATGTTTCCGTTCACCACGCCAATGCCCGCGTTGATGTTCCAGGAAGTTGTCACGCCGGCCGTCGGTTGATTGATCGTCACATTCCCATTCACCGTCAGCGTCACCCCGGCAGTCTGGGCCAGTGAACTCGCCAGTGAGCTCGCGGCGAACGTCAGCGACGTAGAAGAGTTATCATTATTCATCGTGTATGTGGCGCCAGCCGCCAGGAACATTGCCGGGAAGCTTGTGCTGGCTGTTCCACCGATCGTCTTCGCAGCACCGCTGAACGTCACCGTGTTCGCTCCACCGCTCAACGTACCTCCATTATTTGTCCAGTTCCCGGAAACGGTAACGCTTCCTGCGAGCGTGACAACGACGGCCGGGTTGACCTGAACATTCCCAAAGGTCACCGCCGACGTCGGCGTGACCGTCGAGGTATTTGTGAATGTTGTATTGCTCGTGCCGTTGAAGGTCAGCGCCGTCGTCGCACCGAGGTTTCCTCCGATGTTCATATTCGAACCGGCTGCCGTCGACAAGACGGGGTTATTCACTCCACCATAGGCCAACCCACCGTTGAAGTTGACCGTCCCCGCTCCTGTCATCGAGAGCGTACCTGAACTGAGAGCCATCGAATTGCCGAGGGCCACCGTCCCGGTTGTCACGCTGATCAGCTCGTTGGCGGAATTCGTATTCGAAGCCCAGGTAACCGAACCGGTTACAGAGAGCGACCCGGTGGTCACTGCGATTTGTGAGACTCGCGATGCGGTGCTGTTCGACCCTCCGATCAGAACGTCGCCGTTGACCGTTGTGGATCCTCCGTTAATATTCCACGACATTGTCACTGCAGCCGTGGGCTGGTTGACGGTGGCATTGTTCAGAACCGTCAGAACGTTCACTCCGGCGTGGGTCAGTGCGTTGGCCAGCGCCATCGATGTGAATGTCAGAGAGTTTACTGTTGCTGACGCTATGTCCAGTGTAACGGTGACTGCCGCACCGACCAAGGCGGTATTTCCGACGACCACATCGTCAGAGGAGGTGGGTACGGCTTGTCTGCCATAGGCTTGAATCACAGCGTTCGCGCCTGCATTAGCCGTTAATGTAAGTTGGGTGGCATTTTGGATCGAGGCTATCGTGCCGATAACAGTCCCTGGAGCAGTTTGCAAGACCAACACATCACCCGGTAACAATTCTGTATCGAAGGCTGTCCCGGTACCGGTAACTGTTGTACTAGCAGTACTTGCAGTTATGGTGCCTGTGCGATTCTGAATCCATGTGGAAATAGCGCTCCAACTCGCAGCTCCGGTCACTCGTGTGGACACCACGGCAGCAAATGCTTCTGGCCTTGACGAAAAAACTGCCCCCACAATGAAAAGAGTTGAAATTATTCGCTGCTTCATATTTGAACCTCTTGTTTATCAATGACTTACATCATCGGGCATTTGTCAATCCAAGCTTGAAGCGGAACTTTAGTCATGGCGCATAAGCCGTTTTGCCCAATGATCTTTCGCACACAAAATAGTGTTCGAATATCGGTCATATTCATTTTATTGTCAAGCACATTTATTCGCAAAAATTTATTTTCTATTTTTTGAGCATTATTTGATATCCGCTACACCTCGCAGCATCAACCCGAATAGAATCTCTGCCGCCGTCGGAGTTGTGTCTGTTTTCAATCCCTCGACTAAACGCACGCCACCTGTTCGGAAACGGACAAAGACATGCTCCTCAGACCTCATTTCGTGGCATTTTCGCAATGTAACGATTGGCACGCTCTTTGACCCTTGTGTTGACATACTCATATGGACCGACCAATTGATCCGGCACAACTCATCAGGAAGCGAAGACGAAGGCTTATTCAGATAGGCGTTGTCGTTGGGGGGATAATTACCCTCTTTCTCATTTTTTCCGCATGGATTCACCCCTCGATCGAGCGAAAAGACCTACAGACGGCCATCGTACAGCGCGGAGCCATTGAAGGTTCGATCTCCGCCTCAGGCACCATCGTCCCGAAATTCGAGCAGGCCATCTCAAGCCCCGGCGAGACACGGCTTCTGGCGGTACGAAAGAGACCCGGCGAAAATGTCAGGAAGGGAGAATCGCTTCTCGACCTTGACCGGAGCGAGCTGAGTCTTGCTTTGGAGAGGGCAGAAAAGGAACTCGCTCTGAAAGCCAACAAGCAGACTCAATTGAAGCTCGACATGGAGCGAACGTTGAACGACCTCAACGGCCAGCTCAACATCAAAGACCTCCGGCTTGAATACCTCCGTTCAAAATCGGAGCAAGCGGACAAGATGTTTGCCCTGGGCGCAATCTCTAAAGATCAGCTCGACCAGACGAAGCTCGAGGAACATATCGCCACCATCGAACGGCAGGATCTGGAAAAATCGGTCCAAAGCACGAAACAATCTCTCGGCAACCAGCTTGAGGGGATGACGACCGAGGTCCGGACGCTGTTGCGGGAGAAAGACGACATCCGGCGGCAACTCGATCTGTTGTCGTGCCGGGCCGCCCAGGATGGCGTGGTGACGTGGGTTCAGGATCAGATCGGCTCGAGTGTGCATCGCGGCGACATCATCGCCCGGGTGGCCGATTTGAGTAGTTACAGAGTGGAAGCTTCGCTGTCAGACATCCATGCGTCGCGTCTTAGGGTCGGCATGCCGGCCAAAATTCGACTGAACGATCTTACCATCCCGGGCGAAATTCAGACGGTCTATCCGAACATCGAGAACGGCATTGCCAAAATCGCGCTTCTGCTTCAGGACGGGTCGAATAAATCGCTGAGACCCAACCTCCGCGTCGACGTCGCTCTTGTCACCACCAGGAGGGAAAGCACGCTCACGGTGAAAAAAGGTCCGTTCGTCGGCGGGGAGGATGAGCAGGATGTCTTCGTCGTCAAAGGCAACTCGGCCCGGCGTGTCCGCGTCAGAATCGGTTTGAGAAGTTTCGATGAGGTCGAGATCACCGGAGAAGTATCGCCGGGAGACGAGATCATCATTTCGAACATGAACGAATACAAGCATCTCTCGCAGATCAAGATCGACTAATCTCACAGGAGAACAGATGATCACACTTCAAAACATCGAGAAGGTCTACAGCACGGAGAGAATTGAAACGGTTGCCCTGCAATCGATCAATCTCAATATCCCGGAAGGGGAATTCATCTCGATCATGGGTCCGTCCGGCTCGGGAAAGAGCACGCTTCTGAATATTATCGGACTGCTCGACGTTCCGACGAAGGGCCATCTCACACTCAACGGCACATCGATAGATTCGTACGGCGACAAGCAGCTCGCGCGCGTGCGGAACGAGCGCATCGGTTTCATCTTCCAGACGTTCCACCTCATCAACGATCTCAGCGTCGTCGACAACGTCGAAGTGCCGCTGCTCTACCGGCGGATGTCCGGTGCGGAGCGCCGCAAGCTCGCGCTGAGAGCGTTGGAGCGGCTCGACCTGAGCTCTCGTTCGCACCACTTTCCTTCACAGCTTTCGGGCGGGCAGCAGCAGCGCGTCGCGATCGCACGGGCCATCGTCGGCAACCCGAGAATCATTCTCGCGGACGAGCCGACCGGAAACCTCGACAGCCAGATGGGCGAGGAGATCATGAGAATCCTGCTTGAGCTGAACAAGCAGGAGAAAACCACTGTCCTCATGGTGACGCACGATCCGAGACTGGCGGAAAAAACCGAAAGGACTGTGCGACTTTTTGATGGACGGCAGGTGAATTAGGGGTTGGGGGGTTGCGGTTTGGGATGTGAGGTTTGGGTTTAGAGAAGGATATCTCGATTTCGGATTTTAGATTTTAGATTTTGTGCGCCGAAGGCGCATCCCCGCCAAAAAGATGGCGGGCAAGCGCCTGTGGCGGAGATTTCGGATTTGTCCCACTTCTGGATTCCGCTTCCTAGGCGGGATTCCGGAAGGCGGAATTTAGAATTTCTCAAAAGGTGCTCAATGATTAAGAATTACATAAAGATTGCGTTCAAGGTGCTGCTGCGAAGAAAGTTCTTCACGTTCATCAGTCTCTTTGCGATCAGCCTCACCCTTGTTGTGCTGATGGTGGCAACGGCGGCGCTCGACCACATGTTCGGTCCGATGCCTCCGGAAACGAAACAGGACCGCACGCTCGGTGTGTTCCGGGCGCTCATGGCGGGAAAGCAGAACATCGAGATCGGGAATGCCGGCTACGGATTTCTCTCCAAGTACGTCAAGACAATTCCCGACGTTGAGATGGTCGCGATTTATACCGTCGACAGGTCGGTGTCGTCGTACAAAGACGGATACGAAATCAAATCACAGTTAAAGCGTACAGACGGTGAGTTCTGGAAGATCCTCGAATTTCAGTTCATCGAAGGCGGGCCGATCACCGACGAGGATGAACGCAATGCCAATTTCGTCGCCGTGATCAACCGGGCCACTAAAGAGAAATTTTTCGGCAGCGAAGCTGCGGTTGGAAAGTTCATCGAAGCCGACCGCCAGCGTTTCCGCGTCATTGGGGTCGTGCCGAATGTCCCGGTCTTTCGTCAGATTCCCTTTGCCGATATCTGGGTGCCGATCAGCACCTCGCGCGATCCTGAATATCGCGAGAGGCTCACATCGAATTTCAACGGACTCATCCTGGCGCGCAGCAGGTCGGACTTTGATCGCATCAAGAAAGACTTCCGTGCTCTTCTTGCAAAGGTGCCGCTGCCGAGCTCCAAATTCAACACGTTTCAAAGTGAAGCAGAGACGCTGTTCGATTCCTACGCTCGCGAACAATTGGGCGGAGTGTACAGCAGCAACGAGGATTACTCGAAGACGGGCATCGGCTCGAATTCGGCTCAATTCACTGCAGTCCTTGTGCTGGCCGCATTTCTCTTCATGCTGCTCCCGACAATCAATCTCGTGAACATCAACATCAGCCGGATCATCGAACGCGCGTCGGAGATCGGCGTACGGAAGTCGTTCGGCGCGTCGTCCGGCACGCTCGTTGGACAGTTCCTCGTCGAGAATCTCCTCCTCACGTTCATCGGAGGGATCATCGGATTTATCCTCTCGGTCGCCATCCTTCAAATGATCACGAGCAGCGGCATGATCCAATATGCGGAATTCCATCTCAACATCAGGATCTTTCTCTATGCATTCGCTTTAATTGTTGTCTTCGGCGTGTTCTCCGGCGTCTACCCGGCGTGGAAAATGGCGCACATGCACCCGGTCAACGCTTTGAAAGGAGTCGTGCGATGATCCGTCATCTTCTGAAAATGGTCTGGAACAGAAAGCGTGTGAACGGTCTCATCATGATCGAGATCTTCTTTTCGTTTGTCGTTTTGTTTGCAGTGATCGCCACGGCCGCCTTCCACGTCGTGAACTTCCGGCAGCCGCTTGGATTTTCGATCGACCGCGTCTGGAGCATTCGTGTGAACACGCGTCTGCCCTGGAGAACGAACATGAAAGAAAAGGTCGACGGGATGAATCAGGTCACTCTTGCCCTTCGTGATCTCCCCGAGATCGAATCGATCGGCGGCATGTCGATGCGGCCCTACTCTCATTCGACGTCGGGCTTCAACGTCGACTACAAGGGAAGCGAGATCTCGGCGCAGGTGAACCAGGCGACCGACGGCCTGAAGGACGTCTTGAACATTGATCTCGTTGCAGGCCGATGGTTTTCCGCCGATGACGATGGACCGACGTACAAGCCGGCGGTGATCAATGAACAATTGGCAAGAGTCGTTTTCGGATCGGAAGATCCGTTGGGTAAGGAGCTCCCATTTAATAAATATCGGGTTGTGGGCGTGATGCGAGATTTCCGTAAGGCCGGAGAATTTTCCCAGCTGGTCAACTATTTGATCTCGCGCATCAGGACCAACGATACCACCGACTATAACATTCTCTATGATATTCTCATCAAATTGAAACCCGGCACGACGGCGGCGTTTCAGGAGCGACTGGTGAAAACGATGGAGGCGGTAGCAAAGAATTGGACTTTTGATGTCACACAGCTCGAGCATGAGCGTGAGGCAGATTTCAAAACGCGCCTCGCGCCGCTCATCGCCGGAGCCATCGTTGCCGCCTTCCTGCTATCCATGGTGGCGCTTGGACTTATCGGTGTGCTGTGGCAGAATGTCTCCCAGCGGACAAAAGAGATCGGCTTGCGCCGGGCACTCGGCGGGACTGCCCGCCACGTCTCGCGGCAGATCCAGGGTGAACAGTTCGTCATCACGACGATCGGCGTTGCGGCCGGATCGCTTCTCGTGCTTCAGATTCCTCTCCTCAATCTCATCGACGTCATCAAGCCGGGCATCTACGTTGCTTCACTGATGATCTCGCTCATCCTGATGTATGTGCTGACATATCTCTGCAGCATGTTTCCGAGCTGGCTCGCGATGGATATCGAGCCCGCGGAAGCGCTTCATTACGAGTAGAGTCCATTTCGCAAATGGACTCGGGCGTGCGATTTCGGATCAAACCATTTCGCGAATGGGCTCGGTTGTCCGATCACGGATCGGGCGCTTCGGGCGGAGTCTTGCATTTTACACCGGCATGAGCTAATTTACGCTCATCTATGAGCGCCACAATCCTCATCGTCGACGACGACTCATCCGTCGTTGCGTCTCTTGCGCTTCTCCTGAAGCAGGCGGGGTACCGGTCCCGGGCGGCGACGTCACCTGGCCAGGCGCTCGAAGAGTTGAAGCATCAGCCCATCGAGCTGGTCCTGCAAGACATGAACTTCTCCCGTCAGACGACGGGTGAAGAAGGCCTCTCGCTCCTCCGGCAGATTAAGTCCATCCGCCCCACCCTCCCGGTGATTCTCATGACGGCCTGGGGATCGATCGCCCTTGCCGTACAGGGGGTCAAGGCCGGGGCATCTGATTTTGTCACGAAACCGTGGACGAACGAACAATTGCTGCATGCGATCCGTACGGCCCTGGGGCTCGCAGCCACCGAGCCGGGCAATCATCCCGAAACGGCGTCACGAGAGGAATTGGACGGCCGGTACGATTTCAGCGGCATCATCGGGAAGGATCCGAAGCTCCTGAATATTTTGCGGATCGTCGGGAGAGTGAGTGCGACGGATGCGTCGGTTCTCATCACGGGCGAGAGCGGCACAGGCAAAGAACTCATCGCCGAGGCGATCCACCGGAACAGCCACCGGAAGGAAAAACCGTTCGTCAAGGTCAATCTCGGAGGGATATCCTCATCACTCTTTGAGACCGAAATGTTCGGCCACGTCAAAGGCGCCTTCACCGACGCCCGGCAGGACCGGAAAGGGCGCTTTGAGATCGCGGATGGCGGCACTATTTTTCTCGACGAGATCGGCGACCTCGATGCGGCATGCCAGGTCAAACTGCTGCGCGTCCTCCAGGATCGTACATACGAAGTCCTCGGCTCGAGCGCGACCCGAACGGTCGATGTCCGGGTTATCTCCGCCACCAATGCGGATCTCCCGGAGATGATCGAGGCAGGCGAATTCAGGGAGGACCTGCTCTACCGGCTCAATCTCATTGCACTGCACGTGCCTCCCCTTCGTGAGCACACAGGAGACATCGCTCTTCTGGCGCGCCATTTTCTCTCGAACGTCGGCAATATCTACCGCAGGAACAACCTGTCGATCAGCGAAAGCGGTATGCAATGGCTCCAGCACCTTCCCTGGAACGGCAACATTCGCCAGCTCCGTCAGGCGATCGAACGGGCCGTCCTGATGACGTCGAAGGAGGTGCTGGATGTCGACGACTTCCGCATGCCACTGTCGATGGATGCGAGTGAGCCGGGTGCAACCGCTCTCCCCGGCGCTGCCGGCACGCTGGAGGAGATGGAGCGCGCCATGATCGTCAAGAGCATGGAACAATTCGGAGGCAACATCAGCAGGGTCGCCGAGGCATTGGGCCTGAGCCGGGCTGCATTGTATCGCCGACTGGAGAAGTTCGGAATCCTATCGTGAGCCTCCGCCGGAAGCTGTTCTCTTATCTCCTTTTCATTCATGTTTCCTTCGCCGTCGTGGTAACGTACCTCCTCTGGGATCACCGCATCTGGCTGCTTGCGGTGGAAGCTTTTTCCATACTTTCCTTTCTCATTGGCCTGAGAATCTTCCGGGAGCTTTTCCAGCCTCTGGAGCTTGTCACATCGGGCGTGGAGTTCATGAAGGAGGGCGATTTCACCACCCGTCTGCGCAAACTCGGTCCGCCTGAGATGGATGCGCTCGTCAGCGTTTATAACCAGATGGTCGACCATCTCCGTGCTGAGCGGGTGAGAATCCAGGAACAGCATTATTTCCTCGAAAGAATTCTCAGTGTCTCCCCCGCCGCCATTATCACCCTCGATTACGACGAGAGGATATCGTTCGTGAATCGTGCCGGTGAATCGCTCCTCCAGCTCTCCTTCACCGAACTCAAGGGGAAAAGGGTGAAAGATCTTGATACGCCGTTCGCGAGCGCCATGAGTGAGGTGACGATGGGAGATGCCGCGATCATCCTCCTCCGGGGCGTCCGGAAGGTGAAATGCTACAAGTCTCACTTCATCGACCAGGGCCACCGGCGAACGTTCTATATGGTTGAGGAATTGACCGACGAGCTGAGGAGGACCGAGAAAGCGGCGTACGAAAAGCTCATTCGCATGTTGTCACACGAGGTGAACAATTCTCTCGGCGCGGCTAACTCTCTCCTCCACTCATGCCTCCACTACAAGGATCAGCTTCGCGGCGAGGACAGAGATGACTTTGAGAGTGCGCTCACGGTAGCGATCGCCCGGGCGGAGCATCTTAATTCATTCATGAAAAGCTTCGCCGATATCGTCAAACTCCCGCTGCCGCGGCGGCAAGCTGCCGACATTCGGGCCATCCTCCAGGATCTCGTCTCTTTGCTCGATGCCGATCTCACAAAACGGAGGATCACGATCGTATGGGACGTTCAAGGCGCGGTGGATGCGGTCCTCGTCGACAGGCACCAGATGGAGCAGGTCCTTCTCAATGTCCTCAAGAACGCGATGGAAGCCATAGGCGCCGGCGGAGTGATCACGATCCGCCTTGGTAAGGCCGGACGGAACAGTTTTGTGACGATCGAGGACACCGGATGCGGTATGACTGACGAGACGCGGCGACATCTTTTCACTCCCTTCTTCAGCACGAAAGAGAACGGCCGCGGGGTCGGCCTCACCCTTGTGCAGGAAATCCTCGTCCAGCACAAATTCGAGTTTTCCCTCGACAGCATCCCCGGTCAGCCGACACGCTTCACGATCCTCTTCACACGGTCGTGAGCACCGACGAGCGAAGGGGACAGAATTGTAAAACTCAAGTTTCCTTCGTAAATTCCAACCGGGTCAATGGAATATGCTGTCTGAACAACCATACAGAGGAACAAAATGAATATACTCCTTGTCGATGATGAGCCGTCGTTCAGGTTACTCGTAGGCGATTACCTCAGCGAGCAGGGCCACACCGTCTTTCTTGCTGACGACGGTGAGGAAGGAATCAGGAAGGTCATTCACGAAAAAATTGACGTGGTGATATCGGATCTCCACATGCATGTCATGGATGGAGCCACATTTTGCAAATCTTCGAGGGCGTTGCCCGGCTTCAGGGATCTTCCGTTTCTTTTCGTTTCCGCCTACGAAGACGAGGGGACCCTCGCCGCCATCCGCTCATTTGAGAACAGTATGTTCCTCCGGAAGGGCGGGCCCATGAGCGAGATCATCAAGTGGGTCAACTATCTCACAACGCCGACCGAACAGGGAGGAGGTTTTTCCCCTGCACAAGAGGAACCGGCGCCGTCCTCTCTGGTACCGGCGCAGAAGGCGGCTCCCCCCGCGGCCATTGGAAGAAACGGGAAGGACCCCGCTAAGAGTCCCATTCTCATTGTTGATGATGACGATGCGTTGAGACTAACGCTCGCCGATCTCCTCACCAGGGAAGGATACACCGTCTCCGAAGCAGCCGACGGACAGGAGGCAATGGAGCTGGTCGAGAAACAATACTTTGACCTTATCCTCCTTGATGTCGTGATGCCGAGCGTTTCAGGTTTTGAGGTGTTGAAGTTTGTCAAAGAGAAGACCCCCTGGACAAAGGTGATCATGCTCACGGCATACTCCGACCTCAAGCTGGCGGTGGAATCGAAACGACTTGGCGCCGCAGATTTTATTGCTAAACCGTTCATGCAGCCCGATCTGCTCAATACCATTGAGCAGGTCCTCTCGAAATAATGTCCGATGGTTCGGGCACCCACTTCAATCACCCGATTCCCGGTATGGGCCGCCGAATCGGCCACAAGATAATCCCACCCGCCTTCGCCGCCGATCTTTATGCGATCGACAATATGAAGCTGAGGCGGGATGCGTGAATCGGATGTGCGATGAATATAAAAGTCTTTGCGGGTAAAATCAACCCCAAATCTCGCCCAGCTCTGCCCGGAGAACGCAACTTGTCGTCGGATTGTTCTCCTCGACCGCGGAGTTCAATTTCGCGTGATTGGGATGACTCTCCCCTATTCGGGCGTCATTTCAATAGTGTCACCCTTATTGCCTCCGTGAATCTGGCGTAGGGTTCTGCGGTCGCGACGGCTTCCAAACGGCAGAAGTACACCCCGCTCGGCAGGGCGCTTGCATCCCATTCCATCGATTTGTATCCCGCATCCTCTATCACATCAGCCAGCATCGCGATTTCCTTGCCGAGCAGCGTGTAAATCTTCAGCGTCACATGCGAGGCCACCGGCAACTGATAACGGATAACTGTTGACGGATTGAACGGGTTGGGATAATTGTCATAGAGTTTGAACTTTGTGGGGGCGTGCGGACTTGACAGATCCACACCCGTAGGAGTGATTGTCGGCCTTAACCCCCAACCATGAAAATAGCCCGGGTAACTGAAGTTGTTATCCACTACCCGGATTTTCCACCACCCTGCCGCCGATTGACCATTGAATCCACTCAGTGCGGCGGCGGGTTTGATCGTCGGGCTGTAAGGAGGAAGGATGCCGCTCATCACAGAAAAGTCGGCAGTGTCGTCGAAGATCGTCATGAGGTCATTATTTCCTCCTCCTTGTCCATTGAACATGATAGAGGAAAAACCTGAAGGGGCAACGAGCTGAACCGTGAGGTCACTCACGAGCAAGTGATTGACGAGGACGAACATTTTGAGGCTGGACACGATACCCGGAGTAATGACAAGAACGGAATCGATGAATCCGGTCGGTAGTCCGTCAGGGATCAACGCCCTCTTTGTGCTCGTCAACCACGTCCCATCAGCGAAGTTTGTCCCAAGCTCACTTGTGATAATCGGCGGACGGTCAAAGAAATCGCTTTGTTGGACCGGGGAACTGATGAAGGCATTCCCTCTGAATACGAGATCTGGGACGTATCCTGCCGCTGAATAGCTGTTCAGGGAATTTGTCCATTCATTGAAGTTGTAGAGGCCCAACCCCGTCGTCACATAGGTCATTGTCGCAAACATCAGCTCGTTTATTTGGGTTTGCGTGCGGGCGTAGTTCCATATTCTCACCTCGTCGATCATCCCGTTGAAGAAAAACTCGTTGTAGCCGGCAGAGTTGTTGGTGCCGATCTTCAGGGAGTCCGTGTTTGTCCCGATAGAACCCGTAATGGCGTTTGAACTCAGTGCCTCCTTGCCGTTGATGTACACCTTCGTCGTTGTCCCATCGTAGGTGGCAGCTACGTGCGTCCACTGGTAGAATGGAATCTCAAACGAGGAAGGTGTTTCAACATATACGCCGGCGCCGCCTTTGGGATAGAATTGAACAACGTTCACACCGCCTGATTGCTGCTGGAGGTTCAGCATGTACGACGAGAAGTAATTCTTGGAAACAATGATGTTGTTGCTCGGGGTGGCGTTGGGTGATGGTCGAACCCAGGCTTCAACTGTCACACCGCTCGTCGGATCGAAATCGGTTATGTCTGGCGCAGCGCACCACGATTGACCATCCAGCACAAGACAGTTATTATAGTCCACATAGTTCACCGGCTTCTGGTTGTATGATCTGAACGTCACATTTCGGTTTAAACAGTTGTTGTTGACCGCACCGCTGCCGTCGACCAGCGGGAGGAAAGAATCAAAACACCACGAATCCAGCAAGCCTGCGTATGGTCCCGTCGGTTTAAACACCTGCAATGGAATATTCATGTCTCGCTGGATATCTCCTTGTGTCCGGGCTATACTCCAAAGGCGCAGGTTATCCATTTCCCCGGGGAAAAAGAGATTCATGCTGCCGTTGAACAGGCATCCCCCGATGAATGTGGAATCCGTAAGAACACCGACGCCAAATGCCCTTGCGGCAGATGTGTCAAGAATTCCGTTCAGATAGATCTTCGATTCTGCACCATCATACGTTACAGCAATATGAGTCCATTGGTTGGGCGTGATAGGGGTCTTGCTGAAGAGCCCTGGGTCGGGACCATTTGCTTTAAAATACAAGTAGCCCCCATTCCAGTAGATGCCAAGGTAAAGCTCAGCGAGGTTATAGTTTCCGCCCCAAATCGTTTTGATATTTCCACCCGCGGTGAACGTCGGCTTGATCCATGCTTCAATTGTTATTTGTGAAGTAGGACTCAGCTCCGAATGACTCGGGACGGCAAAGTAGCTGCTTGTCCCATTGAATACCGCGGTCTGGTTATTGTCGTATTGCGCAGGCGCGATGCCGACTGCACAAAACGTCAGGAGCACTAAGAATGTGGGCATCTTTTCTCTGCCGGCTCGTTTCCGAGCCAAGCGCTGTGCGAGACGACGGGCCATCTCTGTGACGCCGGCCCCATGCGTTGTTGATGCAACTGCGGAGATCAAGCAGAATGGTAGAATTCGCTTCATATCTGACTCCATGCTTGTTTTGAAAGAGGCGATTGTTGTTATCGATTGAGAGCTTGCACAATACTGCGGTTGTCCGTCTTGTTCTGTGAAATTCGTGCTAAAGATCGCCTATCAATAACGACATAGGTCCAAACAAAATCAAGCTTCTTTTCATGATACTCGCGACCTAACATTTCTTTTGAACTATTTTGTCATGATCATCCTTCGCACCTCAACGAAACTTCCAGCGGTGAGCCGGCAGATGTAAACCCCGCTGGGAACATTGGTGGCGTTCCAACTCACGGACTTGTACCCTGCATCCTGAATCCCATCCACCAGTGTCGCCACCTCTTGCCCGAGAAGATCGTACACTTTCAACGTCACGAAACTATTAACGATTAACTGATAACGAATAACAGTTAACGGATTGAATGGGTTGGGATAGTTTTGCTCAAGAGAAAATTCCATGGGGATTGCGGATTTCGGATTTGAGATTTCGGATTCAGGTGGTGATGGCGGCAGATCCGTTGTCGGCACTATCCTGATCGCCGTCAGACCGGGTGGAATCGAGAATGAGGACAACGTCAGGCGCCCGCTTTGATTCACCTTCACCCAATATGCATTTCCGGGCTCAATCGTATTGGTCGCCTGGTAGATCCCTTGATAGCCAAAGAACTGGGAAGTCACGATTCCTGCCGGATCGGATGTCACTTGCGTGACAGGGATTGACTGAGAAAGAGAGCCAATCAAATTCCAACCCGTGCTTACGGTCTCTTGTACCGCAGGTAATTGTGTTCCTGTGATCGGATTGATCTGCGCCCCATTAAATTTCAGCCAGAAACCTCTGCCATTTTCGAGTGTGGGCTTGACAACATAGCTCCCTTCGTACGCGAACGCATTTGAGATGGCTGATGAATAAAGTGCATTCTTTGAATAATCACTTACGACGAGCGGAACAGAAACCAGATTCCACCGGTCGTTCAATGCATATTGTGCTGTGGTCTCGGGCACCGTGCACAACACCCATTCACTGAAATGATCGACATCCTTCACGACGATCTCCTTTGGCTGGGGGCGGACTTCCACCAACGACGCCACGTCAAAAAGCTCAGCACTGCTTCCGCGCGTCGCGACACGAACGCGCCATGGGAAGGGCTCAGGAGCTTCCGGCGGCGAGTAGTCAAACGTAACATCCGCCATAAAACTTCCGCCCGGCGGCATGTCCATGGCATCAATAGTCCAATACACATTTTCTCCAAGCATAGCGATCCTGTCGTGATTGAACGGCGGCGGGGGAGGAGGAATCTTAGGGTATTTCACCACTTTCACCTTGAGACCATTCGGGAAGCCATTCAAATGGTTTACCTGTATCGAGATCCCTGTGTTGTCAAAGGCATGAAGACTAAGGTCGTATATGGTAGAGATAGAGACGAATGCATTGGCAAGATTGCAGTAGATGTCTCTGTCAGGACTACTGTAACTAGGATTGTTGCGGCTATCCTCCCACGTGACGATAGCAGCTCCCGGTGCCGCCTCGACGATCGCCAGGGGTGGTCCCTGATCAAAGTGAGCATAGCTGATTGGCAAACCAGAAGAAAGCCAGAGCAGCTTACCTGAAGGATCCACCCGCTGCGCGTAGATGTCGATCTCGGTGGTATCACCGCCAAGGCGGTCCCACGCGATAATCGCGCCGCCACTACCATCCTGTGCAATGACAGGAGCGAAGAATTGGGCGCCTGATTCATTGTAGACCAAGAGCGGGCTGCCGCCGTTCCATATGAGGTTGCCGCTGCCGTCGACGCGTTGCGCCTGGATTCCACCCGAGATGTCGGAGGCTGAGATGATCGCCCCGCCAGCGCCGTCGCTGACGCAGCCGGGACTGCCGTAGAAGGAGCCGAAAGTGTACCCGACATTGACGCCTATGTTCGAAGGAGGCGTCCACGGCGTTGAACCCGACGAATTGATGCGCTGGGCATAAAGGTGATTGTCATCTCCGATTCTAGGACCAGTGAATGTTGCGATTGCGCCCGCGCTGCCATCGCTCGCCATATGGAGTTGTACTGCACCCCAATTTGAAACCAGACTCAGAGTCGCTCCATTTGCAACCCACTGCGTTGTGCCAGATGCGTTCACACGCTGTGCATAAATGTCGGCTGCTGGAGTTAGACCCGAGTTGCGATAATCTTCCCACGCGATGATTGCGCCGCCTGCATCATCGCTGACGATATTTGGATCCAGCTGATTGTTTGATGCCGCGCAAATGGCAACGCCGTTTGAATCACCGCTTACGATCCATTGTCGCACTCCATTAGCGTTGATGCGTTGAGCGTAGATGTCATAGTTCGTGGTGCCATTGCGGTTGTCTTGCCATGAGATAATCGCGCCTCCTGCACCGTCTCTGACAATCGCGGCACCACCTTGTTTTGTGAGAGGATCCGTGCAAACGACAACACCATTTGCCGTCCATTGTGTCATGCCGCTGGCATTGATCCGCTGAGCGTAGATGTCGGTCCCAAAAACGTTGCGGGAATCAGTCCAAACAATAATTGCTCCGCCCGAATCATCACTGCAGAGTTGTGGATTGTACTGATCGTAATTCGCCGAGCAGAGGGCGACACCATTCAGCGCCCATTGCCGGATGCCGCTCGCATTGAAACGCTGTGCGTAGATGTCGTATGCCGTCGAACCGGAGTCGCGCGCATCAAACCACGCGATGATGCAGCCGTTTACGCCGTCGGTGGTCATCTGCGGGGCTTTTTGCTTATTGGGCGCCGTGCAGACAGGCGTATTAACCGTGGGATCGTTTGACCACTGCCCAAGCACCGCCGGGCTTGCCGTGAGGGAGGACACGGCTATCGACACGATCATCGAGAACAAGTTGTGGTGTTTCATGGCTTTCTCCTTCTTCAATTGGTTGTGTTGAGTTGAAAGATTTTCTAACCACGGAATTCACAAAGAGACCAAGGCCCTTTCTGTATCTTCTCCGAAGGAGTCCTTCGGACGTGACTTGGTGCCTTTGTGGCAAAGTCTCTGTCTTTTTACTATTTCAACATCATCATCTTTCGCGTGCTCACGTACGACGGCGAAAGATCCACCGGTTTCGCCTCAAGCCGAACCATATAAACCCCGCTGGCGACCGCCGACGCCGACCATACGACCGACTTGAAACCAGCGCCCTGCACCTCATCCACCAACGTCTCGACTTCGCGTCCCAGGATATCATAGATCCTTATTGACACTCTCGCATCTTTCGGGAGCTCGTATCGTACCGTCGTCGTTGGATTGAAGGGATTGGGATAGTTTCCGTCAAGAGCAAATTCCTTCGGGAGAGTTGACTCTTCCTCACCCGGCATTGCCGGTGGCCTTTCCAAAATCGGAACAATCTTGATCGACGCAGAAGCAGGCCCCATCGAAGAAGACGTGAGAATGAGTTTTCCGTTTTGATTGACTTTCACCCAACACGCATTGCCGGGCTCAATCGTAGTGGTCGTGTAGTACGTACCACTGTAGGCGAAGAATTGCGACGTTGTCATACCGCCAGGACTCGAAGTGATGGACGATGTATTGATGGGTGAAGAAATGGAGCCGATCATATTCCACCCTTGCCGGACCGTTACTGTGTCGCGGATTCGAAGATATCCAGTCATAGCCACGGTCTGCGATGTCCCGAATTTCAGCCAATATCCCTGACCATTGAGGAGTGATGACTTGACCACATATATTCCTTCATACGAGAATGCGTTCGATACCGCTATGGGATAAAGTGCCGACTTCCCATAGTTACTTACCGTCAGCGGGACGGACATCATATTCCAACCGGTCAGAACGGTGACACTCACCGTGGTCTGCGCGTACTGTAATACGAGCGGCGCCAGGAAGCCGGCTTGAAGTCCGTTGTTCCCTCCCGCCGCCGATCCGACAAAAGGCTGCCCCGTATTGGCCCGGACGATCCTCTGATTATCCTGGGCCTTGACAAACCCACTGTTGAACGAGGACCATACGCGGACGTTCTGTGCATGTGCTGGACTGGCTGCAGCCGATGCGAGGAGCAACGTCACCACGCGCATCCTTATGAATCGGATAAAAAATTGTTGTGTTGTCATTTGCAGATCTCCCTAGTGGATAATCACACTGCTGAGCGGAGCGATCAACCGGCCACGCTTGAAGAAGGTGAGTGGAGCTTGCAGGTAATCCCCGGGATAAATGTGAATGTTTGAACCGTTCCCGGCGGTGTTGATGGCATCTTGAATAAGTTGATATGGATATTGAAAGGTGCCGTCCTGGAACCCAGTATTGTCGATATTGACGTAGACATCGGTCAGGATTCTCGCGCGGAACATCCCTCGCCCGTGTGTCGCAGCGATGAGATATTCGCTCCCCTGCCAGAAGAGCTCATCGACGGCGACATTGGCCGGACCTTCGTTGGCGGCATACAGAGGAACTACATTCCAGTGTAGACCTTTATCTTCCGAGGCAAATACGCCGAGGTCTGTTCCGATGTAAATCCAGTTCTCGTTTTGGGGGTTATATCGTACTGTGTTGACTTGGATCGCGGGCAGGCTGAACGGATACGTGCCAATGATTCGAGTCCAGCTCCCGCCGCTGTTGGTGGTCATCCATACGTTTTCGTAGCTATAATATCCTGTGGTCACGATGACTTCGCTGGAATTCACCGGATTGATGGCGATGTCGGTGATGTACCTGTTCGGCAGTTCCGCATCAACGTCCATCCACGAAGCGCCGGCATTGGTTGAGTATGATACCGTGCCATTGTTATAACCGACCCAAATGATATTAGAGTTACCTGCGGCTATGTCAACTGCGCTGCACTTTTCACGCGAGGGAATTGAATCCCGTATGCGATACCAATCGTCCCCGGAGTTTATCGTCCGCCAGATGCGCTTCCCGCCTGCAACGAGGATGGTGGGATTGTTCGGATCCATCACAAACGGCGCAATGAATAAGGTAAGGTTTTTGTTATTGAAGTCTTGGAGCCCGGAAATTTTTTGCGCGTACGTGGTTCCCCCATCAGTACTTCGTTCAATGCCGAGGTACTGGAATTCACCAAAGACGACGTTTGGCGTATTGTAGTTCACCGCCGAAAAGCCGCCATCGCCGCCGAACGGCGCTATCGTCCAGCCTTCCGTTCCCCATGCCGGGCGATAATGATCCTGACTGTTGTCCTGTGTTCCCCCGACTATGATGCTGCCATCAAGCGCGGCTGAGCCGCCATAGAACTGTGTTATACCGAGGTTATTGTTCAGTTCGGTCCATTCAGACCTGCGGGTGATCGTTCGTATATCCTGCGTTACCTGGAGTCCACCGTCAGTCCCGACGTAGACCTTTCTATTGGTCGTCCCATTATACCCGGGATCGTTGACAATGATATGGTTGTCGGCATGGAGCGGGAGAATATCGACCAATGTGCTCCCCCCGTCCGTGCTCCTCGCGCACCCTAATCCTCCGATCACAATGATGTCGGGATCCATGGGGTCGACCCAAATGGGATTGGCGTAATCCCCTTGATCTCCGAGATAGCCCGAACCGGTATTCATGAGCGTCCAAGTAGCAGCACCGAAATTCCCCCGCCAAATCTCTCCCCCATTTTTGTTCATCGACACATACATCACTAATAAGGTTGAAGGAGCGAAAGCAACTTCACAGCGACCGGTATCCAAAGGGAGTTTGCCCGGATTGCCCGTCGTAAGCATGTTGAATGTCGTTCCGTAATCAGAAGAGTAATACGCGCCGGTCATCGTTCCAACCAGTACGTTATTTGCGAACGAGGGATGATATTGCACATCCGTTGCCATCGAGGGAGGAAAGAGAACGTTGTTCCACGTCGCTCCTCCGTTTGTGGTTTTCCAGACGCCGCCTGAAATCGCGGCCAGGAGCACTCCCGAACTGTCGGGGTGATGGGCTAGGCGGCCGACGTACAACCAATTCTTCGTCGAGGGAAGCTGGCTCCACGTCACGCCGGCATCGGTGCTCTTGAATACTCCGGCTCCCTGCAATCCATCACCGTTGCCAAAGCCTTCCCCCGTTCCCGCATACAGGACATTGTAATTCTTGGGATCCATCACCAACGACGTTACGGCAAGGTTCGCCATGAAATCATCGACGGGATACCATGAAGCGCCTGCGTTATCCGTCCTCCATATTCCTCCCGACACGCTGCCAATCCAAATAGTATTGGGATTAGTTGGGTGAATGAGGATCGAGCGAATCCTGCCGCCAACATTTCCCGGACCGAGCCACTCCCAATTTGAAATGCCGCCGTCCTCCGTTTGCCTGACACCCTTCGAACCGGTGATCCCGCGCCTCTTTGAAACTCCGAAGCTTTGCTGAAGTGCCCGGAGCCGGTCGATCTCTTTCTTGGCGTCGACCAGTGCGTTCGGGCGAACTCGGCCTGTTTCATCCGCGCGTTGCATCATGCGCAGCCGTGCACGCTCTACAGGATCTTCCCGTCCTTTTTCCTCCTGTGGGGCACCGACCGTAGTTAACGGCATCAGAAGCGCCAGAACTGAAATCCACCACATACAAACATTGAGGTATTGTCGTTTCGTCTTCATGCGATTATCTCCTCATCGAGCGGATGATTCTCATTGCAGATTCACAAGTACAAGGACGAGTCCCTTGCCTGCCCTGAGTCGTGTCATTGCTTTGCCGATCACCGCGCCGTGCGATCGATTTTGGTCGAGTGCTTTCATCGCCGTGCCGGGCACGGAAGAGGTTGTGAGGAGATCTCCCGGCTCGATCGAAGAGGAAAGCGCCTCGGCCTTGCAGTACACTCGTCCGGCGATGGCGACCAGGTTGTTTCCCCCGGCGATTCCGTCCTGCCTGAGTGTAATTCCCGGGCTGATGCCGCCGGCGCCGCTGATGATCCCGGCAACTTTTGGATCGTATGCGATCGTGCTGACGGCAAGTTTGCCGGGGTGATCCGGGTCGATCGCCATAACTGTTCCCGGTTCCGGTTCAACTGACGATTCGACTTCGAACGGCTCGGCAAGGTCACTGCCGCCATTAATCTGGAGAAGGTTTGCCTGTACTTTACCGTTGAAGATACCGGCCCATCCTGCCGCCCCGGTCGCCTCAAAGTATCCCCCGACTGCACCCCCTTTACCCACAACGCCTGTCCCCGTCGCACTGTAAATAGCTTCTCCGTAAACCCCGACAGTATCCGAGATGCCGGCGACACCGTAATTGTTGCTACTACTCCCACGGACACCAATCCCAGCCCGTCCACCCAATAAATTGCTGGCGGATCCCGCGCAAGCCGTTCCTCCGAATGCATTTCTTGCATAAAACGCCGAGTAATCGTTGCTGAAACTTTCAACCTCAAGCCCCATCCCGACGTCATTCAGGATATACGCTGCAATACCGAAATGAACCGAGTCCCTCACGGCAAACCGAGCAGCAAAGGCACCGGGCGTTGAAGTTCCGATGCCAACTTTCCCAGCATTATAGAAGAGGGTATTACCCGACGAAGACCAGCTGCCGGCCGTCGCGAGGGCTACTTGAGCTGTATCGGCTTTCAGCGATCTTATGCTATAAGGGGATGCTGTGAGCTTTATGCGACTTCCCATTTCAGGATCGGCGCCGATCTGTAAACTGAGCCAATACTGCCGGTCGAAAAGCAGCGAATCGGGAAGTGCCGTCACATCGCCGAGATGAGTTTCAAAAAGGCCCCCTTTGAGCTGGACACTCTTGGCCTCTGTCCATTTCGCGGTGCCGCCGGTGGCAACATCGTAAAACCGAAAGGTCATATTATACATACTGTCGGGTTTCGGGACTCCCAAAGTATCGGTGAGAATGCCCTGGTAGGAGAGCAATCGTGGAATTTGGCCGAAAGTCAAACCGGCCAGCGTAAGAACACATAACGTCAGAACTATTCCTCGTGAGATCATAAGAGCTCCTTTCTTTGTGAAATCATTTTACTGGCTGATCAATTGATGTCCGCAATCCTTCAATAACTTGCTGTTGCTGTGCAACTGTTCGCTCAAGTTCCTTAATTGCCTCAACAAGCACCGGTATCAATCCCTGATAATTCACCGAATAAAATCCTTTGCCGTCAAGACGGACGATCTCAGGGAGAACTTCCTTTACCTGTTGCGCGAGCAGGCCGACGTCACGGTGTTCAGGAAACTGCATGCCTTTATCCGCATCGGTTCGCCAGTCGAATCGAACTGGCTGAAGTCTTTTGACGAGACTTAGCCCGTCAGACAACGGCGTAATATTCTTTTTGTAGCGTTCGTCGGATATCGAATAGTATCCCCCCGTGGCATTCACCGCACCGCTCGCGTTAACGGCATAGAACGATGCATCATACGTTCTCGCATATACTGCATCGGCATGCTGGCTGATGGCGGTGACCCCGACAGCGCCACTGGTTCCTTCTCCATAAACTCCCGTTCCGTTCCCACCATTGGTTCCATACACACCAAACGCATATGTGCCGTAGGCCACCCCTTTGACTCCGGCTGCACCGACGTTGTTGCTGTTGGTACTGCCAAAAACTCCATACGTCAATCCACTCGATTGCGCCGCATCGCCGGATACTCCGGCAGCATCGTCGGTTGCGCTGTTCGTGGTCCCAACCACACCAAATGTTTTCCCGGACGTGGCCGAAGCGTAGCCTGTAACCCCGCGCGAATAGTCGCTGGTGCTCTTCACGCCTCCCCAGACGCCAAACACCAAGCCGGTTGCTGCCAGAGATCTTCCGAAAATTGCCGTGCTAAAGGGATCGGTGCTCAGGCTCGTAATGGTCAGTCCCAACCCAACCTGTGTCGTATCATCCTGAGGGAGTGCAAATCGTGCCGTGTCCGCATATGCCGAGCGCATACTGTACGGCGCCGAAGATAGTTGCATCCGCGGCGTGAGCTCTGGGTCTCCGCCGATCTGCAATGATAGCCAGTATGGGATGCCGAATTTGAGTGGGTCGGGGAACGGCGTTGAATCTCCAAGGGAGGTCCAGAAAAGCCCGCCGCGGATCTGGACGTTTTTCGATTCCGTCCACAGCGCCGATCCCGCCGAAGGCGCATCATAGATACGGAACGTCATGCTGTATATGCCGTCGGGCTTGGCGCTACCGGAAGAATCGGTTAAGATTCCCTGATACGCGATGGTCCGTGGGACCTGGGCTTCGGCAAGAAAGACCCACAACACTGCGAAGGCGATCGCTGTAAGATATTTCATATCATTAGTCTCCTTGAATTTTTCACATCCTATTTGAGGACAATCATCTTTCGCGTGCTCACGTACGCCGGCGAACGGTCTGCCGGTTTCGCCTCAAGCCGAACCATGTAAACGCCGCTGGCAACTGCCGACGCTGACCATACGACCGACTTGAATCCCGCATCCTGCACCTCATCCGCCAACGTTATGACTTCGCGTCCCAGGATATCATAGATCTTTATCGACACTCTCGCGTCCTTCGGGAGTTCGTATCGTATCGTCGTCGTTGGGTTGAAGGGATTTGGAAAATTCTGGCGCAGGATGTATGCCTTTGGCAGTTCTTTTTCGGACGAGGCCGCAAGAAAGAGCTTGAGGGGCGACCCGGGACTCGAGATTACCGCATCTCCGGTGTGGTTCATGAGAAACTCTTTCTTCCCTGCAAGGAGCTTTGCCCCTTCAGTGAATTCCTTCACTTCCCAGGAAATTGTCAGAGGGTATTCCGCCGACGAAATTTCGATCTTTACTTCCTTCTCCCGGGATTTTTCCGACACCTCGAGCATCCGATTTGTGGCAAATCGCACATCCATCACCCCATCAAATGGCACGGGAGGAATTTCCCACTTCTCGGCCTCGACATTTGATTTCGTGCAACTGAAGTAAAGGGATCGCTCTCTTCCGGCGGCATCCCGAACCAGCAATTTGTTCAAATCAGTCAGATCAGTCTTGCTGTCGGTTTGTGCTGCGGTTAGCGGCTTGGCCTGCGATGTCCTCGAAGGTTCCATCATTACCGATCCCGTTTTCAGCACGAGGCGGCCGGCATGGCGCACCTTGATCCAGTACCCCTTTCCTGGCTTCAGTGTATCTTCGATGAAATACCCTGAACCCGTGCTGTAACCCCAATAATTTGAGATGGGGGTGACTGAATCAAGTGGCGTGATGTCCAAGATCCGGATCGGGTACGAAAGGCATCCGACCATATTCCATTTGTCGGCGACGATGATGGTGTCCCGCGCGATGCTCGTCCCGGTGAAGTGATTCAATCCCGGGCCTGAAAACTTGATCCAGTAGCCGATGGAATTCTTGAGCGAATCCCGGACGACATAGGAACCCTGGTACAGAAAGGCATTCGACGTGCCGGTTGGATAAAGAACACTTTTTCGAACATCGTTCATGATAAAAGGGACCGAAATCATATTCCATCCGCCTTCAAATGCCACATCGAGGGTTGACGTCGTGCCGGAAAGATACCGGAGTCCCGGCATATATCCGCTTTCAAGATTCGCCCCAGCTGCCATCATCATTTGAATGGCCGGCTGACCGACCGATCCCTGGAGAGTGATTCCTCCGGCTGTTGAGTTTCCGCCTCCGCGATCGATGACATGCCATGGATGCATGATGGATTGGGCTTTGAGTGTAACACTTGATGCGATCAAGGTTACTGCAATCAGGAGTACATTCGGTTTCATGGCCAGTTTCCCTACAAGAGTTCTCAGAGGATAGGAGTAAACATTCATCATTATTGTTCATATGTTATGAGGATGACCATGGGTGCCGAGAGAATACTACTTGAATTGGCCGCCATGTTAGCTACCTTGATGTTGCCAGCGTTGTCACCGTACCAGTAAAACTCATAACCGGGAGTGAGTTTGTATCCAGGTTCCAACCAGCCGCCTGTACCCGTCCAGGATACCAGAACCGAGACTGACAGAATCTTCGCATCAACAAGCCCATGCGGGATAGTGACCGTGCTTCCCTGGGAGGCGGCTGTCGTCCCGGTGATTTTTTTCATCCGGATAGCGGGGGCATCACTACCGAGTTTTGTGTATGCGTCGGCGGTGACGTCCCCCGCGACATGAAGCAGGGATTGCGGCGATAGCGTGCCTATGCCGACATTGCCCCACTGACCAATTGTCATGCGGTTGGTGAAATTCGTATAAAAGTCAAGACCATACTGATTTGCTCCGGTTGTTCGTTTCGAGGCGATACCTTCCCCGCTGGCCGAGCCAAACGTCAGGCCGGGATTGGCGACGCCGTTGTTCGCATCTGCCTGATCGATGTTCACTGCAGCGTTGACGCTAAGATTCTGTTGGGGGCCCGCAGTCCCGATGCCGACATTGCCACCGATGTCGATACGCATTCTTTCAAGGTCGTTCTGGGCGAAGAGCATGGGGATATTTTCCTTCGACCAAATGTGCCATTGATTGCCCGATGAAGGCCCCACCCACGAATAGGCATTGCCGCCGCGATAAAATTCTACCTGACCCGCCCGGTTAACCCCTTGAGGATCTATTCTCATAAAAACATCTCCGGCCTTGGAGACGTGTAACTGCTGAGCCGGGCTTGTCGTGCCGATACCGACGTTGCCAGGATGAGCTATTGTCATGTAATCAAAAACTCCCGGAGCGATACCTCCGGATATGCGAAGCCCCTGTCCCCCGGGATTGTCAATGTGATACCAGCCACTTCCATCAGGTGGATAGAATGTCACTGCGCCGGCCCGGTATCCGGGCCAACCCAGGCCGAGCGATAATGAATCTGCAACATGCAATCTATGCGCTGGAAACGTTGTCCCGATGCCGACGTTGCCCGAGTCAGTAATCATAAAATTGTACTGCGCCGGGCTGCCGGTCGTGCCCGGATTGCTGGCTGTGCGAAACATTAATAATCCACCATTGGTATGACCGATCCCGAATCGCTGGCCAGCCGCGTTGGCTTGCCACGCAATGGCTGACGCATTCTCCAGCTCGACGGCGCCTTTCCAAAAATTCGAGGTCCACGAGGGACCGCCGCCGATGCTCAAGCGGTGGATTGGCGTTGTCGTGCCGATCCCGACATTACCGTTATTGTAATAAAGATCGCTGCCGGTTGGAATCCACGGGGCGAGCGCATACGGTGCGCTCGTTAATTGTGTGCGCGGAGAGAACGTCAGAGGGTACGAAGGTCCGGCCGGCCCCGACGTCGCAGTGACCTGAAGGTAAAATTGTTTCGTGAATGGAAATGTCATCGTATCGAGGATGACGCTGAAGGTCCCGTGCTGGACAGGAACGCTGCTGAATATCTCACTCCATTGAGAGGCGCCGCCGGCCGCAGTGTCATAGAGATCGAATTGCAGCGCATAGCTGCCGTCGGCAACCGGTGTTCCTGTGGTTGTCGTCAGCAGTCCCTGATACGAAATAGATTGCGGTACGGCAGCGGCGGAGCTCAGTGCCATGCGCCCAAGCTGAAACGATGCAGCTGGAGTCGACTTCTTTTGTACTACCTCTTGTCCTGTGGCAACAGCAGAGACCACCAGAAATAAGATTGCGAGGAACAGATATTGGTGTTTCATGGTTCATCTCCGTGCATTGTGGTTTATTGCGTAAATAATGTTTTGATCGCTTCGTCGTTAACGTTATTTGATGAGTACCATTTTTTTATTTTCGACATGATGTTTTGATCCATCCACGGCATTTGCTTCAAGGCTGTAAATGTATATCCCACTCGCGTGCCCGGAAGCATCCCAATGCACAGCGTACGAACCGGCATCCTGGCCTTCATCGACGAGCATAACTATCTCTTGGCCAAGCATGTTGAAGATTTTCATACTTACCTGGCTATTAACCGGTAACGAATAACGGATGACAGTCGACGGGTTGAACGGGTTGGGATAGTTCTGCTCAAGGCTGAAACTGCGCGGGGTTTCTCCGCCGTCGGCGGACAGGATTGAGGTTTCAGGATCGGGCACCGATGGCGGTAACTCTGATGTCGGCACTATCCGTATCTTCCCCGCGGCTTGAGGGAAATTCACCGACGAAGAGAGGACCAGTATCCCGGGTGTGTTGACTTTCACCCAATACGCCTTGCCCGGCTCAATGGTATTGCTAATCGTGTATGTGCCCTGGTATCCAAAAAATTGTGAGGTCATGATGCCGGGTGGAATCGACATCACCTGTGCGGTGGAAATCGGTTGTGAGATCGAGCCGATCATATTCCAGCCGGGGCTGACAGGGATCGAATCCATTGTAATCGGATATCCGCTCACTGCCACCCCTCCACTGTCGGCAAATTTCAACCAATATCCGACACCTCTAAGCAGTATGTCCTCGGCGCCGTACACGCCGTGATAGGAATATGCCTGGGACACCGCCGAAGGGAAGAGAGCCGATTTGCTGTTGTTATCGACCTGCATGGCGACGGAGACCATGTTCCATTTTGGATTGTGCGGATAGGTTCTCTCGATTTTCTTGATCACCTTGTTGCCTTGCCACTCGCCGATATGGTATGATGGCTTGTTTCCAGCGGAAGTGAAGTCTCCGCCCGCGAGGATGTCGATGCCTCTGATCGCCAGCGCGCGGTCGACGCTGTTGAGTCCTGATCCCATGGCGGACCAGGAGGTGTCGTCCCAGAGCGCAATATTGCTTGCACTCGTGCCGCCGGCAGTTCCAAATTCGCCTCCGGCGACGACATGCCCGGAGTCGGCCGCAAGAGCGTAGACGATCCCGTCGATGCCGCCGCTCCCAACGGAAGACCAGGTCGATCCATCCCACTTGGCAATGTGACCGGCAGACACAACACCGGCCATCGTAAACATCCCACCCGCATAGATATCGCCCTCCCTGGCCGTCACGGCGAAGACGGGCAGGTTCATGCCGCCGCCCGGCGACGACCAGGTTGCGCCGTTCCATCGGGCAATGTAAGGAAGGGAGAAGGTAACGCTCGTGGTAAATATTCCTCCTGCAAAAACACCCGAGTCGTTGACCGCCAAAGCGTAGACCGTGTTGTCCAGCCCATCTCCGAGCGCGGACCAATTCGAACCGTTCCATCTCGCAACGTGGTTCGCCGGAATTCCCGACGCCGTCAAGAACGCGCCGCCGGCATAGAGGTCGGATCCTTTGACAGCCAGGGCATAGACTGTCCCGTCGATCCCGGCATCCAATGTCGACCAGCTCGAGCCGTCCCATTTCGCAATGTGGTTGACCGTGATGCTCGGATTCACTCCGCCGCGTGTTGTCAGAAAGTCGCCGCCAACATAGAGATCGTTGCCCGAGACCGCGAGCGTGTAAACTGTGCTGTCGAGCCCGCCGTCGAGATCTGTCCATGTCGTGTCGTTCCATTTCCCGATTCGGAAAACAGGAACCACACCACTTACTAAGAAACCCCCGCCGGCATAAATATCATTTCCAGCCGCAGCAAGAGCTTGCACAGGTGAGTTCATACCCTGTCCCGGCATGCCATGCCAGTTTGAGCCATCCCAGTAGGCAATGCTTCGAGCTGGCTGGCCCCCTATGATATCAAATTGACCATCTACATAGAGAACGCCCCCACCGAATGTCACTGCATTTATCTCTCCGCCCGTAATGACGTGATTAAGCGGTATCCATGAACTCCCATCCCACTTTGCGATCCTATCACTCTGGAATCCACCTGCAGTGTTGAAGGAACCACCTGCAAAAAGATTTGATCCGTCCGTAGCGAGGGCATGAACATAGTTGTTCGTCCCTGTTCCAAGTGCTGACCATGATGAACCGTTCCACTTCGCGATGTTCTTGGCATTTGTGACGCCGGCAGTTGAAAACCCTCCTCCAGCATAGAGATCACTCCCCACGAACACCAATGAAGAAACCGTAGGTGCGGATCCACCCCCTATCCCCAATCCTAATGCACTCCAGTTTGCTCCGTCCCACTTTGCAATCCTGGAAGTTGATGCTACTCCACTGGCACTTGAGAAGGATCCACCGACATACAGATCTGATCCATTCACGACGAGTGTATTAACCTCATCGTCAGTACCGGTTCCCAGTGCGGACCAACTGGCGCCGTTCCATTTTGCGACATGGTTGACTGTAACTCCACCCCCAAGCGTGAAGAGCCCGCCGATATACAGATCTGATCCATTCACGGCCAATTGATTAACTAACCCGTTCGTACCGGATCCCAATGGCGACCAATTCACTCCATCCCATTGAGCAACGTTGTGTGCGCTGATTCCACCTGCTGAGTCAAATGTGCCGCCCGCATAAAGCGTTCCCGCCACGATGGTGATTGCATCGACATTTCCTTGAACACCAGAACCTAATGATGACCATTGAGTACCGTCCCATCTCGCAATGTGTTGTGGCGAGCCTCCCGGCACCACTTTCATGATTCCGCCGCCGACGTAGAGGTTCGCACCATCAATTGCAATCGCAAACAAAATGTCGGATGTTCCAGCAATTCCAAATCTTTCATTCCATGCCTCATCTCCCGGCATATACATCGGCGTTTTGGGAGATCGGCTAAACATCGGCTCTCCGTGCGGTCCGGGTTTCATCGAGTAGCCGCGCACATCGAGACTTCCGGTAAATCCGGTCCGAGTGTTGATTGTACCATCAGCATTGAGAAGCGCTTGCACCTGCACCATCGGCTGGCCTTCTGAAGATTGCGTTTGCGCATTAACAGTTAAAGCCCAAAGCGGCAGGCAAAGAGCGAGCGAGATCGAGATCGATTTCATGGCATTTTCCATCTCTTCATTTAAATTGTGTGGGAAAAATTTCCGCGCACTGCATAATATGTATCGTCGAGAGCAGCATTGCGTGCTACCGCATCAACTCTTGCAGCTCAAACAAGCGATCTTTGAGAACATACCCATGCGCGCCGCTTTGGTGCGCCGCGTCGCGCAATTCCACATCATCAAAATTGCTGACAATGATGATGCGCGCGTCCGGAAACTGAGTGCGAATTGTTTTTGTCGCACTCAATCCATCCATATTCGGCATCTTGATGTCCATAAGCACCCAATCCGGACGAATTCTCTCGTAGGTGCGAACCGCTTCCACCCCGTCGCGGCATTCGCAGAATTCCGATTCGTCCCGGATGTTCCGGACATACGCTGTTATCATCGCCCGCATCCGCGGGCTGTCGTCAACAATCATGATCATAGATCGGCCGCCGGAAGGCGGCATCTCACATAAAATACAGCCGAAGGGAGGACAAAGACGTGGGAAGTTTTACGCGATCTTTACTGCCGATTTACCTACGAGGCATAGGTAAACCTACCTACAGGGATGGGAAGCTTGAGAAAAAGGAACGGGGGGGAGCGCCTCAGAGCCAGGATTTGTTCTGAATCGCGAATTTGAGCAGTTGGTGGGTTCCATGAATTTGAAGCTTGCCGGAAATGTTTAACCGGTGATTGTCGATCGTGCGCACGCTGACATTGAACGCGACGGCGATCTCTTTGCTCGTTTTTCCTTCAGCGATCAACTTGAGCACATTACGCTCGGTCGGCGTCAGATCATCTATGCCGGGCACCGATTTTTTCAGTGCGCTTGTGCGCATATGTCGGCCGACGACATGGGCTGAAAGGGCCGGGCTGGTATAATACTTCCCGTCGTTTACCTGGAAAACGGCATCCACAATTTCCCGGGCTGCGCTTTCCTTGAGGACATACCCCCGCACACCAAGATCCATCGCCCTGTCGAACATTTCCCGATCGTTGTACATCGTCAGGAAAATAACGGGGACGACGATGCCCTTCGTCTGAAGTTGTTTGATGACTTCAAGACCGTCCAATTTCGGCATATCGATGTCCACCACCGCGACGTCAGGTACGGAAGCTTCGATGGAGCGGAGAGCCGCCTCACCGTCCGATACTTCGTCGATAATACGGATACCGTCATGCGCGGCGAGAAGTTGACGCAGTCCGCTGCGGAATATCGGATGATCGTCGGCAATAATGATCCGGATTGGTTCAGCCATTAGCGCCACCTGTGAAGGGGATATCGATCACCAGGGCGGTTCCCAGCCCCGGGTTGGACGAGAATGTCAGGTGCCCGTTGAGAATCCTCACCCGTTCACCGATTCCAATAAGGCCGAATCCGTTCGCCAGTTCTCCCGGCGCCGGCGGGACAGAGCGGGGACTTTCAAAGCCTTTGCCGTTATCCCGAATCGTAACCGAAATCCGCCCTTCGTTCTTCTTGATGAAGATAGTCGCTTCTGTGGCACGAGCGTGTTTGGCAATGTTGGTCATGGCTTCCTGGACGATCCTGTAAATATGACTTTCCTGTTCCTTAGCAAACAAGCCTTCGAGCGGATCGATATCCGAGGTCACAGCGATCTTCGTCGATTCGGACATTCTTCGGACGATCGAATTGAGGCTCGTCGTGAGACCCAATTTGTCGAGATGGTAGGGCCGGAGATTCAGCGCTATTTCCCGCACATCGCCAATCGCCTGCGTCGTCACCGCCGAAATGTCGTTGAGGCGTTCGCGAACCTCCGTATCCGAAAATGATGAGTCAAGTGCGAGAAGGGTGTGATTCTGTATCACGAGTAGGTTTTGGCCGAGACTATCGTGAAGCTCGGCGGCGATCCGCTTTCGCTCATGTTCCTGCGACTCGATAAGCCGTCGGGCAAAGTCTTGATGCAGCAGCTTGTCTTTCTTGAATCGGGATACCCTTCTGTAGTAGATCAGCGGTCCGGCTCCAAGGAAGAGCACGGCGCCGAAGGACCGGAACCACCATCGGCCCCACAAGGGAGGCACAATCGTGAACGAGAACGTTGCCGGCATTGTGGTCTTGATGCCGTCACTATTCAAGGCGATGACTTCGAACGTGTAGCTCCCCGGGCTCAGAGCGGCGTACGTGACCGACCGTTGATGTAAGGGGCTGCTCCAACCCGAGTCGATTCCCTGGAACCTGTATTGATAACGGACTGCTTTCCCGTCCCTGAAACTCAGCCCGATGTACTCTATGATGATATTGTTCTGATAGTGTGGGAACTCCATGCCATCATGAACCTCGATCGTCCGATCATTAACCGAGACCTTTGAGATGTACACCGGCGGCGAAATGCCCTCCCTGTCCTCTTGCTCCACTGCGACAGCTTCTCTTGGGTGGACAAGCCAGACGGTTTTCGTTGGTTTCGAGTAGAACACTGCATAAGGTTCACTTGTCGTCAACTCTGACCAGCGAAGCTCTCCCAGATTATCAGTGCTGACCGACATCGCACCCGCACCCGTTCCAAGCCACATGTGGTGCCGTTCGTCTTTTGCGATTGTCCATACTACGTAGCTCAGAAGACCATCCTTGATCGAGATTGTTTGAAACTTCGACCCATCGTAAATCGCGAGACCTCCAAAGCGAGTTCCAATCCACAACCTACCGTTGTCGTCTTCAGAAAGCGCGCGTACGCCATTGTCCGGCAAGCCTTCGGTAGTCCTGAAATGTTTCAACTCTCTGCGAGTCAAATCTCCGCCGACGAGCTCTGCAAGTCCCTCACTGAAACTCCCGAACCATACATTTCCTTTCGAGTCTTTAAAGATCGCGCGAACGGATGACATCCGGATTTCATCCTCTTGCCTGAGGATCGTGAGGAACTTTGGCGGAGCGGCATTAAGATCGACGACTCCGATTCCATTGCCCATGCTTAGCCATAGGTAATCTTGTGGATCGACATAAAACATCCATATAAGAGCGCTCGGAAAGTGCTTCCCTGAGTTCAGCGTGTACAATTTCTGAAGTGTCGAAGGTCCACGCTCATGGGAGATAATTGTGTCGCATTCGAGGGTGGAATCGGCGTATTGGAGCCATAGCCTCCCTCGATGATCTGAGCGGACAGCAGAGAGCCCGGCTGGACCACTGTCACGAAGAAGTCGATGGTCGACCGTCGACCAGACGCCGTTCTCGTCCTTCCAACATTCCCACACCCCGGGAGAATTTTGGAGCCACAGATGTCCCGCTCGATCGGCGAAGCCGGTTCCATTGTTATTCAAGGCAAGTTTCACCACGTTTTTCTCGGAGAGCTTGTACAAACCGCTGCTCGTGCCGCCAAACCAAATGTCTCCTTCTCGATCCTCAAGGATCGGATCGAAGACACTTTCCTGTAAGCCGTTCGTTCGGTTGTATGCTGTAAAATGGCCATTGGGAAAATCCTTCTTCGGAATTCGAAGAAGCCCGTTGGTTGTCGTGATCCATAATTCGCCATTACGGTCGAGCACCAGCTGATTGATGATTCCGTACGAACCGCTGTGCCATGTGGTAACCAGGCGCTCTCCAATGAATCGTCTCAAGGTGCTATCCTTCCCGATTATCCAGATATCCCCCTCCCGATCTACCGTCATGTGATTGATGTAGCCATTTGGCTGGAAGTCGAGGTTGATGACACGTTCGGTTCGCCCGGCAGGAGAATATATATAGATGCGGCGATTCACGCCGAACCATATTCTTCCATCTGGTGCAAGGGCAACATCGTTACCGCTTATATATTCTGGCGGATGTATTGGAAAAGGTTGGAGTGTATCCCCGCCAACTTTGAACACGCCGCTCGACGTCATGAACCACAGCGTTCCTTCTCGATCCTCTACAATATTCCCAGCAAAGATTCTCGGAGGACCTGGTGGAAATCGAAATGCAGCAAAAACCCCATCCTTGTACCGTGTCACTCCATCGGCAATGGATGCAATCCACATCGTTCCCGGTGCTTGCCGGCTCTCGATCACCGCAGTAACATAAGGGTTCACGAGTCCATCGACCGTCGTGTACGTCTTGAAAACCTCGCCATCGTAAACGCTTAAACCCTCATCAGTGCCGATCCAAAGAAATCCTTTTGAATCCTGACAGAGCGCAGTGATATGGTTGGACGGCAGGCCGTCAGTCGTCGTGTAATTGTGGAAGGGAGGGCTCTGGCTCAACAAACTCTGCGCGAAGCACATAGCGAGTACAATGAGGAGCGCAGCGAAGCTTCCGATTCTTTTCATGAATTCATGCGAGGTCGCCATCCAGACGCGAGAAGATGTCAGTTGCAAGGAAGTTACAAAATCAAGCCGGAAGAAGCAAGGGAACAGCAGATTTCAGCCGCAGGCTGTAATAACTCCTTAAGAATGTCAGGTAGAGAACTCGATAGAAATGTCAGGTTTGAGCATCTTGGGATCCTCACCAAATTGATGAAGGATCTCAGTAATGAACGAAGCACAAACTTTGACAATGAGCCAACGAGAACGAGAACGCCTGAAAGTGTTACACCAGATTGAGAAGGGCAAGATTCGCTGCGCCGATGCTGCAGAAAGCCTCAGTATCAGTGAACGCCATCTCTACCGGCTGCTCGTGCGATACCGAGCTGAAGGAGATGAAGGGCTGGTTCACCGCTTGCGAGGCTGCCTTTCCAATCGAGGCTTTCCTCGTAAGCTCCGTATGCGGGTCCTTGAACTCTACCGCATGCGATATAGCGATTACGGCCCAACTCTCTTTGCCGAGATGATTGCTAAGGAACATTCAACTGATCTTCCACTCATCGATCACGAGACCCTCAGGCGATGGCTTCTGAAAGCCTCGTTGTGGACGGCCGAGCGTACGCGAAAAGCCCATCGACGCAAACGCGAACGCCGGGAAAAGATCGGTTCTCTCGTACAATTCGATGGTAGCGATCACGATTGGTTTGAAGGACGAGCGCCTTGGTGTACGCTCTTGGTTGCTATCGACGATGCCTCCGGACGGGTCTTCATGCGCTTTGCCCAATCCGAGAACGCTCACGATGTTCTCTTCACTCTCAGACGTTATGTTGAGCAATACGGCATTCCTCAAGAGATTTACACCGATAAAGCCAACATCTACCATCCTCAAAGCAAGGGCGGCAAACTTACCGATGTTGGCCATGCACTGACTCGTTTAGGCGTTCGCATGATCCTGGCTCATTCGCCCCAAGCCAAGGGACGCGTTGAGAGATCCAACCGTACTCATCAAGACCGGCTCGTCAAGGCTCTCCGTCGCCATAAGATCAGCTCCATTGATGCTGCTAACCGTTTCCTCGATGAGGTCTATCTCAAAGAACACAACTACCAATTTGCCTCTCTCGATGGACTCGGTGACATCCATCGCCCGAGTGAAGGCATTGACTTCAACAATATCTTTTGCTTTGAAACATCTCGTCGAGTTTATAACGATTTCACCATCACTCTCAATGCTTCCTTCATCCAATTAGAGCGTTCCCGCGCTCCACTTCCTCCACCAGGTCGCTCCGTCATTGTGCGCCGGTGGCTCGACGATTCCTTGCATATCTTCTTCAACAACAACGAACTTCCTTTTTCCATCTTGAAAGCAAAACCCAAACTCGTTTCCCGTCCGCCGCTACCACCACCAAAACATCCCTGGAGACACAAGAATCTCATCGGACGGGCTCACTACCTAAATGCTACTGCAAATATCAAACTCAAAAGAACTTCTAAGAAGAATGTCGTACCTTTAACTACCTCTCCAACATGACATTTCTAAAGAGTTAATTAACGTGACATTTCTAAGGAGTTTCAACAGATTTCAGCCGCAGGCTGATGAGCCTCCGGCTCAAATGGATTAATGAATTGGGAGACCATTGCATTTTCAGCTCTTTTTCATAAAGGATTTGTATATTTGATGGACAAGGATAACTCCTGATGCGAATTCTTTTGATCGAAGATGAGCGGAGGATTGCCGCGGCGATCGCCAAGAGCCTCCGCGCCGAAGGTTATGCCGTCGATGTTGCGCATGACGGCATCCGCGGTGAAGAGCTTGCCCTGACCAATGACAATGATGTGATCGTTCTCGATGTCATGCTCCCCAGGCAGGACGGTTGGACGACTTGCAGCAATCTCCGGCAAAAGAAGCTCCTCACACCGATTCTTATGCTTACCGCTCTCGATGACGTGAACGACCGCATCAAGGGGCTCGACAACGGCGCCGATGATTATCTCGTCAAACCGTTTCACTTTGGCGAGCTCCTTGCGCGCATCCGGTCGCTTGCGCGGAGAGCGTCGGAAGTGCGAACATCGAACATCGAGATGTTCGGCCTCAGACTCGACATGGATACGCACAAGGCCTTCCGCGGCGGGCAGGAGATCTCCCTGACGGCAAAGGAATTTGCACTCCTCAGATTGTTCATGATGAATCCCGGTAAGATCCTCTCACGTGAAATGATCTCAGAGCATCTTTGGGACATGAATTTCGAGCCGAGAAGCAATGTCATCGAATCGTTCATCAAGTTCCTTCGTCAGAAAGTGGATAAGGGCTTCCCGGTCCAGCTCATCCACACCGCACGCGGCTCAGGTTACATGTTTTCCGACACGGCGCCATGACATGCTCTTCCGGTAAACCATGACGATCAAGACGAAGATCATTCTCGCGACGACCGCTGTCTTCGGCGTCATGCTGACGCTCTTCGCCGTCGTCATCTACGAGAGCACAAAAGAAGCCGAGCTGACCAAGCTCGACGCGCGGCTTGAGAGCCACGCCGAGAAAATCGCAACCGAACTTGAGGAGGACAACGATGAACCGGTCTTTCCTGACCGTCCCCGGTTAGCCGCCTTGCACACGGAAGGATTACCGGAGACCCATTTTCAATTGATCGATCGAAAGGGCGATATCGTCATCGGCGACAGCATGCTCATGAAATATTCGACGCTTCGTTGGGAGGAAGCACTTCAGGGCACGTCGCCGAAAGCCGTGTTCACGATCGGCGAGCACAGCTACAGGTGCACGTGGGCCAGGGTCGAGATCAACGACCAATTCCCATTTGTGATCCAGCTCGCAGCTCCGATGTCCGAACTGGAAGGTCGATTGCACGACCTCCAGTTTCTTTTTCTCACAACCATCCCGCTCGCGCTGCTTCTCGCAGCTCTTGCGGTCTACTTCATAACACGCATGGCCTTCCGCCCGATCGAGAGTATGGTTGAAACGGCAAGACACATCACCGGAACAGACCTTCATCACCGCGTCGACCTCCCCAGGGCTCATGACGAAGTACGGCTGCTCGGAGAGACATTCAACAACATGATCGATCGCCTTGATGCAGCATTCAGAAGTCAAAAGCAATTTATCGCCGATGCGTCTCATGAGATCCGGACGCCCCTGACAGTCATCTGCACGGAATTGGAGTACGCCGAGCAGCATGCGGGAGAACAGCCGGTCAGGGAGAGCCTCCAGACCTCACTCGCGGAGATCGATCACCTCGCCAAACTGGCCGACGGGCTTCTCCTGCTGGCCAGACTCGATGGTTCTCAATCGAACCTGCGTTTTCAAACTGTGCGGCTCGATGAGCTTCTCCTGGAATGCATCCAGCGCGTACGAAGCGTCGCCGAGCGGAAACGGATCGCCATGAGCCTGCACATCCAGGAAGCCGTCGAGTTCGCCGGGGACAGAGAAAAACTTCAAAGCATCATCCTGAATCTTCTCGATAATGCCGTGAAGTATTCCTCACATGATACGACGGTGACCATTTCACTTTTCTTCAAGGACGCAGCACGAGATGCCGTCATGCTGACCGTAGCCGATCAGGGCCCCGGCATACCTTCTTCCGAGCTTACGCACATCTTCAAACGCTTCTATCGAGCGGATCCGTCGCGGAGCGCCACAAGGGGAAGCGGGTTAGGCCTCGCGATCGTCGAACGCCTCGTCGAGTTGCATGGCGGAACTGTTTCCGTTCAAAGCGAAGTGGGCAAAGGGAGCACATTCCTTGTCGAATTGCCGCTGACGGGAAAATCATCATTCCCCTCCTTCGCGGCTGTACAGACCGACATGTCGACATGAATTTTCATCTCGTTTTCATTTTTGAGTTGTATTTTGAATCTACCCTGCCGACTAATGGCACGATGAAATCAATCATTTACTTCGAAAGGAGCTTCGTATGAGAGCCAACGTTCATCAGAAAAGCACTGCATGCATCCTCCTCGCGGCGGTGATGCTGCTCGCAAGCTTATCGGCCGCCCAGGGGCAGGAAAAGAAAAAGAAGTTCACAAAGAGTGATGTTCCCGCGGCGGTCATCTCTTCGTTTGAAAAAGCCTATCCTAAAGCGACGATCAAAGGCGCCAGCAAGGAAGAAGAGAAGGGAACCACATACTACGAGATCGAAAGCGTGGACGGCAAAACAAAGCGCGACTTGCTCTACACCGCAGACGGGAAGGTGAATGAAATAGAGGAGAGTCTGGATGCGGCTGCACTGCCTGCGGAAATCAAGAACACACTGAACAAAGAGTATCCTAAAGGCAAAGTTGTCAAGGCCGAAAAGGTCACGCACGATTCAACTGTCGGATACGAACTCCATGTAAAAATCGGGAAGGCGACAAAGGAGATCGTTTTCGATTCAAACGGAAAGATCGTAAAGGGCGACAAGAACGGCAAGGAAAAGGAAGAAGATGAAGAGGAGGAGGATGATTGAGCGGGCCCGATCTCAGTTGATGCCCACGCCGTATGATGCATGAAGGGAGCGGAGGATCGATTGCTGAGTAGTTCCTGCTGCCAGTGTTCGGTGCTGGCAGCGCTGTTCATTGTTGGATATTCATTGCTCCCGGCACAGCAGGCACTCACGCTCGACGGCTGCATCGAGATCGCCCTGCGGCAGAGTCTGAACGCCCGAAGCACGGAGAACGCATTCCGTTCTGCGCAACTCGCTCATCGGGAGATCGGTCGATCGGCGCTTCCCCGATTGAAACTCGAAGGCAAGGCGCTGAACGCACCGAATTCTGATCATTTCGGATACGATGCTGCGATCACCGACGGCGGTCAGTTTTCGGCCCAGGTCGGCATGCAGGAGGTGCTCTTCGATGGCGGCGCAAGGAGTCTCAGATCGGATCAACTGGCCGTCGACATTGAGCGGCTCCGCACGGAGCAGCGCCGCGTCGAGCGTGACATCCGTTACGCCGTACGAGTTGCGTTCTTCGACCTCATCCAGTCCGAGCTCGAGGTCGCTCTCCAGCTACAGCGCGTCGACGACCTTTCCGGCTACCTCGGAGTTGTCACCCGCCTGTTCCACGGTGGACGCGTCAACTATACCGATGTACTCAAGACCGAGGTGAGGTTTGAGAATGCGCGCGTCACGTTGCGGCGAGCTGCGCAGACGCGCGCCGCCGCGAAAGTGTCACTAGCCGAAGCGATGGGGATGCCGCACGACACCCTCTTCACCCTCGCCGGTTCGCTCGAGCCGCCTGAGCCCCCCGCGGCCGATTCACTTCTCCGGCAGGTCACCGTTGACTCGCTTCACAATCTCGACCTTCTCATCGCCGATTTTTCGATTCGAAGAAGCATGGTCGACATCGACCTGGCACGTACGGAACGCCTGCCGGCAATTGCGCTTTCCGCGGATGTTGGATGGCTTTCGTCGGGAGATAATCTTCGCGCGCCGCCGGAGCAGCGCGTCAGCACGGTCGGCTATTCGATCGGCGTTTCAATTGAAAACCTTCTCTTCAATTGGGGCATGACCGATTTGAGAGTACAGCAGCAGGAGCTTGAGGCCGCAAACATCCGATTGAGCTACGAGCAGCAGCGTCGAGCCCTCGTCGCTGACGCCGCGCGGCTGCGAATTCAGCTGACGAGCGCGGTTGATCAGCTCGAGTCGATCGACCGCACGCTCAAGGTGGCCGAAGATAACTATGTGCTGACAAAAGCCCAATACGCGGGGGGCGCCGCGATGGCGCTTGAAGTGCTTTCCGCTGAGCAATTACTCGCCGAGAACCGATTGTCCAATCTGCAGACCCGCGGCGATCTGCAGCGGCTCATCGCGAGGATAGAACAATTGTCGGAACATTAAACTTGAGGATGCAGTGAATTCTCGTACCGTTGCTCTTTGTCTGTTTCTGCTTATCATCGGATGCAATCGTCCAAATGGCGACAGCGAAGGATCCCCTTCCGGCAACATCCATGTGCCGGTCAGCGTCAGCCGAGTCATCAAGGGGAATATTGAAGCCACCGTAACGGCATCCGGAGCCACCGAAGCGCTGCGGAAAGAGAAAGTCGTCTCTCCGGTCGCCGGGCGGGTGATTTCTCTGAACGTCCTTGAAGGCTCATCCGTTCACATCGGGGACGTCTTGATGACCTTGAGAACGCGCGAAGCACAGGCCACAATCGAAGGTGCCCAGTCACTGCTGCGATCCGCACGGACGGATCGGCAGAAACAGGATGCAGAGCGGGCTCTGGCCCTGGCAGACTCCCTGCAGCCCCAAATCACACTACGGGCGAGATTCGACGGGGTCGTCGCATCCCGGAACGTGACCGAGGGAGAGCTTGTCGCAGACCAGGCGGAGCTCCTGACGATCATCGATGTATCGACGATCGTCTTCCTGGCCGACGTTCCGATCAACAGCATCTCGAACGTTCGCCCCGGTCTCGGAGCACGCGTCCGGTTCCCACAGCTCCTGGCCGGCGAGCTCAGCGCTGTCGTCGATGCCGTCAGTCCCCAGGCCGAATCTCAAAGCCAATCGGTGAAAGCCCGGCTTCGCTTTCGCGGATTGACGGAACAGCAGCAGCGGCTGCTCAAGGCGAACGTTCCGGGCACCGCCCGGATCATCATCGACGTGCACCGTGATGCTCTCCTTGTCGGTCGATCGGTGCTCCTTCATGACGACGAGACCGACACCTATTCCGTCGTCATCGTGACCGAAGACTCATTGGCACACATTGTCCCCGTGACGGTCGGCGCTCGAACCGATTCGACGGTTGAGGTCCGAAGCGAGCAGCTTCGTGCCGGCCAGAACGTCATCATCCGCGGTCAATATGCCCTCACAGATTCTATCCGAGTGACGCTCGAACCGCAATGAGTATTTTCGGCTACAGTCATCGTCACGCAAAGGCGTTCCTTTTCACCGTGTCGGTTCTGGCTGTCGGGGGCATCGCGATGATGCTGCACCTTCCTATTTCGCTCTTCCCCGACATCACGTTCCCACGGATTGTGATCATTGCCGACAACGGCACCGAGCCGGCCGAGCGAATGATGGTGGAAGTGACCAAGCCGCTTGAGGAAGTCGCCACCGCGATTCCGGGCGTACGGTATGTCCGCTCCACCACTGCGCGCGGCTTCACGGAGATCTCCATCGGTCTCGATTGGAGCAGCGACGTTCAGCAAACGCTCGGGCTCCTGCAGGGGCGAATTGCCAATATCCGCAACGCATTGCCGCCGGCGGCAGCTGTTCAGGCCGAACAGATGACGGTCGCGATCTTTCCGATTGCAGGATACAGTCTCACCTCAGACTCCTTGTCGCTTGTCCAGCTCCGCGACATCGCCCTTTACCAGATACGCCCGGCCCTCCTGCGCATCGCCGGCGTGGCACGTGTGGAGGTCACCGGCGGCGATACACGCGAGTTCCTTGTCAAGGTCAATCCGGACAAGCTTGCATCATATCGAATCACGGTCCAACAGGTCTCCGATGCGGTCGAACATACCAATTTTGTAGCGTCGACGGGCCTCGTCAGTGACAACTACCGGCTGTATCTCTCGCTTGTCTCCGGATTATTGAAAACGACTGACGACATCTCGAGCATCATCGTGACGGTCCGTCACGGCGTCCCGGTCCGCGTGAGCGACGTCGCTTCGATCGAGCCGTCTGTCGCAGATCAATACATTCGGACCACGGCGCATGGGACCGACGCGGTCCTGATCAACGTTCTGAAGCAGCCGACGGGGAGCACCGTGCGCATCGCCCGCGACGTCACCGATCTGATCCGGCGGCTTTCACTCCCTCCCGCTGTGCGTTTTGAGAATTTTTATGACCAGGGAGATTTTATCAGCAGCTCGATTGCCGCCGTCCGCGACAGCATGCTCATCGGAATTGCGCTGGCCATGCTCGTTGTGCTTCTCTTCCTGAAAAGCTGGCGGCTCACGCTGGTGGTGCTCATCATCGTTCCGACAACGGTCGCCGTGACATTCCTCTGCCTGGGAGCCCTTGGCAAAACCATCAATATCATGACGCTCGGCGGCATCGCGGCGGCGATCGGACTCATCATCGACGATTCGATCGTCATCATCGAATACGTTTTCACCCGGTTCGCCCGGCTCGATCGCGCATCGCGGACGCCGGCCGGCTTCGCACAGGCTGCCGATGAAGGTATCCGCTCGCTCATGCCTGCCATCATCGGCTCGACGGCAAGCACGATCGTGATTCAGATTCCGCTGGCGTTTCTCGGCGGCGTGACCGGCGCGTTCTTCGCGTCGCTCTCGATCACGATGGTCTGCGCTCTCACGATCTCGTTTCTCCTTTCGATAACGCTCGCTCCGCTCCTCGCTTCCCGGCTCCTGCGCGACCGCGACATTGACAGAGAAGTGGCGCACGAGCATCACGTCTCACGCATAGGGGCGGTCTATGAGAAAGTGCTCGGCTGGTCGATACGATACCGGCTCGCGGTTCTACCGGTCTCCGCGCTCATTGTGCTCCTCGCCTACGGAGTTTATCTCCGCCTCGGATCGAGTTTCATGCCGGAGATGGACGAAGGGACGTTCATCCTGGACTATATTGCGCCGCCGGGGACGTCGTTGGCCGAGACAAACCGGATGCTGATGCATGTCGAGAATATTCTCCTGTCGGTGCCCGAAGTTGACTCCTATTCACGGCGCACGGGCACCCAGCTGGGGTTCTTCATCACGGAGCCGAACGCAGGCGACTATAGCGTGAAGCTGAGATCCCGCCGCTCGCGATCGATCGAAGAGGTCATGGACGACGTCCGCGAAAAAGTCCATGACACGGAGCCGTCATTACAGATCGACTTCTTTCAACTCATGATGGATGTCATCGGCGATCTCACGAACTCCCCTTCGCCGATCGAGATCAAGCTGTTCGGCGAAGATGCCGAGCTCCTCCGGGCCAAGGCAAAGGAAGTCAGGCAGCTCATCGAAAGCGTTCCGGGTGTTGTGGACGCATTCGATGGCATCATCATCTCAGGGCCATCGCTCGTCATCCGTGTCGACGCCCGCAAAGCGGCGCTGGCAGGCTTTTCACCGCAGGACGTGCTTTCGCAGGTTGAGAACATCATGGAAGGGCGCGTCGATACGAAAGTCCAGAAGGGGGAGAAACTGATCGGTGTGCATGTGCGCTATCCCGATGCCTATCGCCGGGACATCAACCTTATCACGGGGCTCAGACTCATTTCGCCGAATGGGGATCTCATCCCTCTGTCGACCATGGCTTCGATCGAGCGAATAGCCGGTGAAGCGGAGATCAAGCGGGATCAGCTGCAGCAGCTCGTTGCGGTGACGGCGCGGACCTCCGGCCGCGATCTCGGCACCACGATGTCGGACATCCGAAAATTGCTCTCATCGAAGCTGGGCCTTCCGCCGAACGTCACGATCGACTACGGTGGCATCTACCAGACACAGCAGGAGTCGTTCACCGGATTGACGTTCGTCGCCGTCGCCGCACTTCTCCTTGTCGTGATCGTGTTGCTCTTTGAGTTCGGCGAATTCGCCGTTCCGTTTTCGATCTTCATGATCAATGCGATGTCGCTCCTCGGTGTTTTTGGCGCGTTGTGGCTCACAGACGTCACACTGAACGTTTCCAGCCTAGTCGGCATTATTCTCATCATCGGCATCGTGGCGGAAAACGCCGTGTTTGTCTTCCATACGGTGAAGGAGTTTCAACGGGAAGGAGTTTCGCTTGAAGATGCTCTGATGAGGGCGCTCCGGCAGCGCGCGCGCCCGATTCTCATGACAACTCTCGCGGCAGTGCTCACTCTCCTGCCGCTTGCGCTCGGCATCGGATCGGGGGCTCAGATGCAGCAGCCGCTCGCGATCGCGGTGATCGGCGGTTTCTCGATTTCGACTCTGCTTATTCTCTTCGTCCTGCCAGCGATTGTATCGCTCGGCCGATCGAAATGATTTCGTTGGTAGTGAGTGTGGGGCGATGAGTAGTGAGCGGAGAGCTTGAAGCGGTTAATCCACAGCGTGAAAATGATAGGAACTCATCCCGCGTGAGGCCGTCCAAAAAGTTTCTCGCAAAGGTGCAAAGTAATTCTAGGATCATTCTTGAAGCGTAAGCCGTTGCGATCTTTGCGTCTCGCGTGAAACAAATCCTGTGCTTTTCAGACAGCCTCAGGAAATTCCATCCGTCTCCCCGCCCGCAGAGAGCCTAACAGTACTTAGTCAAACTATTTCCCGGACACCACACTAATGGCGGGGCCATCATTCATGCGGCGCCGAGCGGGCAGGGGCGGGAGATACCTCACCCCTGCCGCCTCGTGCTCAGGCACTAATTCAACACATGAATGTCCTTCTTCGCACATATTTCCTTGAGAATGTGCGGCCAGACGGTGACACTGACTTCGCCCAGATGAGCTTTCCTCAATAGCAGCATCGTTGTGCGCGACTGACCGATGCCGCCACCTATGCTGAGAGGAATCTCATCGTTCATGATCGCCTTGTGATACGGAAACTTCAGGAAGTCGAGCTGATGCGTGATCTCGAGCTGCTTCTTGAGCGTTTCCTTGTTCACGCGAATTCCCATCGAGGTCAACTCATGGCGACGCTTCGTGATCGGATTCCATACCAGGATGTCGCCATTCAGACCATGCATCGGTCTCCCGTCCGAGGATTTCGTTTCCGTCACCCAATCGTCGTAATCTGCCGCTCTCAGTTCATGAGGATAGCCGTCCTTGAGTATCCAGCCGATGCCGATGATGAAGACGGCCGGGTACTTCTGCAGAATCGCCGTCTCCCGCGCCTTCCGGGGCATGTCGGGATACATGTCGAGGATATCTTCCGCATGAAGGAACGTCAGCTCATCGGGCAAATTGGGATACTTCTCCGTCTTCAGTTTCGGAAACTGATTCTGAATATACGTTTCTGCGCCTTTGATGACCTTCCAGATTCCCCGGACGGTGTCCTTAAGAAAATTGAGGTTGCGCTGATCGGCTGTGATGACTTTCTCCCAGTCCCACTGATCGACGTAGACGCTGTGGTCATGGTCGAGGAAGTAGTCCTTGCGCACAGCCCGCATGTCGGTCACGAGGCCTTCGCCGACCGTCATGTCGAATTGCTTCAACGCCATTCTCTTCCATTTCGTCGCGGCCTGCACGACCTGCGCATCGACAGGGTGTTTATTGTAATCGTTCGACACATGAAACTGGATCGGGGTTCGCGATCCGTCACGATCGAGGAGATCGTTCACGCCGCTCTGCGTGTCGACGATGAGAGGAACTTCCACGTGAATGAGGTTCAGCTCCTTGCACAGGTTGTCCTCGATATATCGTTTGAGCGCCGTAAGCGCGAGCTGCGTTTCCTTCGGATTCAACAACGAATGATAATTGGTCGGCAGAATTTTTTCGACCTCTTCATAATTGCCTATCCCGGGTCCTGCAAGATCAGCTTTTTTGTTCGACATGGATGTTATCTCCTTCCAAAATGGAAATGTTCATGATGGTGTATTTGAAATTGCATGGCTTGCGATAATTATTGTCAACCGCAGTTCTCTGTTCAAATGGACATAGACAATAACGTGGTACGGGCATATGCGGAGCGTCCTTCACTTAGTGTCTTTGTGACTTTGTGGCAAAGTGCGTTTTACCACCAAGGCACAAAGTCACAAAGGCTTTGTTGGACGGCCTCAAGAATGCCGCCTTTTGGCTGCACCGCTCATCGTCAGCAAATCCGCGGCAGCTGTTCTCCGGTGAGCATGTCGACGATCCTCGTTCCGCCGATCGGAGTTCTCAGAACGACCGTGCCGGGATGATCGGCAACGACTTCTCCGATGACCCTGCTTCCGGTCCCGAGCGGATGGTTTCGCATCGCCCCGAGGACTTTCTCCGCATCATCATGAGGGACAAATGCGAGGAGCTTTCCTTCGTTCGCCACATAAAGCGGATCGAGCCCGAGAATTTCACACGCACCCTCCACGGCATCGCTGACGGGAATATTCTCTTCAACAATGCTTATTCCGACATGCGAGGAACCGGCTATTTCGTTCAACGCAGTCGCTATCCCGCCGCGTGTGGGATCACGCAGGACATGAATTTCTTTGCTGGCCCAAAATATCTCCGCTACAAGGCCGTTCAGCGGCGCAGTGTCACTCCGGATCGGCGAGCTGAACTCCAGTCCTTCTCTCACAGACATGACAGCGATCCCGTGCGTACCGATCTCCCCGTTCACGATGATCCGGTCGCCGGGCTTCGCGCGGTTTGGACTGATATCGATTCCATGTTCGACGATCCCAACGCCCGATGTGTTGATGAATATCTTGTCCCCTTTCCCACGATCCACGACTTTCGTATCACCCGTGACAAGAACAACTCCTGCCTCCTTTGCCGCCTGCTGCATCGATCGAACGATCGTCCAGAGCTCCTCCATCGGAAGGCCCTCCTCGATGATCAACGCGACCGAGAGGTAAAGCGGCCTCGCGCCGCACATCGCCAGGTCGTTCACGGTGCCGTTGACGGCAAGCTTGCCGATATCGCCTCCGGGAAAAAAGATCGGATCGATCACGTAGGAGTCTGTCGAAAACGCCATCCTCTCTCCGCCGACGCGGAAGATCGCCCCGTCATGGAGAGGTTCGAGCATCTCATTCCGGAAGAGCGGCAAGAACATTTTCTGGATGAGGCGGTGCGTGAGTTTCCCGCCGCTTCCATGCGCCAGAAGGACATTCGGATAATCGTCCAGGGGGATCGGGCAGGTGAAACCCGGTGTAATTTCAACGTCATCTGTTTTCATGTGATTTCTCCTTCCGGGATGCCGGCCGGCACCGCGCGATATCGATGGTATGCCGCACAGGCTCCTTCGGATGAGACCATCGGCGCACCGAGCGGATGCTCAGGCGTACATTCTTTGCCGAACGCGCGACATTCAATCGGCTTTTTTATCCCTTGCAGCACAAGACCCGCTTCACAGAGCGGCGATTCATTGATGACGAGCGATTCGAGCTCAAAGAAATTTTCTGCATCAAATTCACGATACGCGTCTCGTAGTTTCAGCCCGCTCCGTGGAATCATGCCGATGCCGCGCCACTGCCGATCGGTCGGCTCAAAGACCTCGGACAGCAACCGCTTCGCTTCGGCGTTTCCTTCACGCCGCACCGATCTCGCATACTGGTTCTCGACGTCATGACGCCCCTCTTCGAGCTGCTTCAGGAGCATGCAGGTTCCCTGAAGAATATCAATCGGTTCGAATCCGGTGACAACAAAGGGCACATGATATTTTGCTGCGATCGGGAAATACTCTTCGTACCCGGTCACGGAGCAGACATGCCCCGCCGCAAGGAAACCCTGCACCCGATTATCCGGCGATGAGAGAATTACCTCGACGGCGGGAGGCACCAAGACATTCGCACAGAGAACGAAGAAATTTCTCAGGCCCAGGCGTTTCGCCTGCCAGACAGCCATCGCGTTCGCAGGCGCAGTCGTCTCAAATCCGACAGCAAAGAACACGATGTTCTTGTGCGGGTTCGTGGCGGCTATTTTGAGCGCGTCGAGGGGCGAATAGACGATGCGCACGTTGCCTCCTTCTGCCTTCACGGCCAGAAGATCCTTCGTCGATCCGGGCACGCGCAGCATGTCGCCGAACGATGTGAAGATCACATCCGGGCGTGAAGCGATGGCGATCGCTTTCTCGATGAGCTCGACCGGCGTCACACAGACCGGGCATCCCGGACCGTGCGCAAGGGTCACGCTCTTCGGGAGAAGAGCCTCGATCCCGTATTTCACAATGGTGTGAGTCTGGCCGCCGCAAATCTCCATGATCGTCCAGGGCCGGGTGGTGATCGATCCGATAGCCCGGGCAAACGATGCTGCCGTGCGCGCGTCTCTGTACTCGTCGATGAACTTCATCGTCATGAATCGAGACCCCCTTCGATTTCCCTGAAGAGCTCCAGTGTTTTTTGAGCTTCAGCTTCATCCAATTTGCTGATAGCAAAACCGACATGAACAATCACATATTCTCCCACAGCAATATCAGGAATCCAGTCAAGGCAGACCTGTTTCCGGACGCCGCCGAAGCTCACCGTCCCCATGAGCGGTTTCGAGACCCCGTCGATCTCAACGACTTTTCCCGGTATGGCCAGGCACATTTTTCTCTTCCTCGATTTGTTTGTCATTCACGATTGCGACGGCAACTCCGGAATCGATGAGAACATCATCACCGACTTTGGCTACCGGCGTCAGCAAAAGCTGTACTTCCTCGACCGCGCCTTTCACACGGACTTTTCCGATTCTCATCCCCTCTTCGACACGGATATCAGCAAGTTTACCAACGAGCAGCGTCATGGCATAGCCTCAACCTGGCGCGAAGGTTGAGTGAGTGCTTCGGCGCGCTTTTCCCGACTCCTTATGACCGCGTAAATTTGTCCAAGCGCGATCCCGCCATCGTTGGGTGGAACCCTTTGATGCCAGTAGGGATGGAACCCCTCTGCTTCGAGTCTCCGTATCGTTCTCTCGGTCAGATATCTGTTCTGAAAGCAGCCGCCAGTCAGAAGTACCCGCTCTTCGCCGATCCGGCCGGCGATCTCGACGATGATCTCTGAGAGTGTATTGTGGAACTTCGTCGAAATCACCGCGGGAGCGACGCGCATCCGAACATCTTCGACAATTTGGTGAACCAGAGGGCCCCAATGGACAATCATCCGCGGCCCTGGGTGCAGACTTTGGGCTCGGCCCTTCTTGTCGGATACGCTCAGGATCTGGAATGGATATTGATTGTCGGTCTTGCACGATGCTGTGAGGAATTCCAATTCCATCGCCGCCTGGCCTTCAAAGCTCATGCGCTGCCGAAGGCCAATGATCGACGCCACCGCATCGAACAATCTTCCAGCACTTGAAGTCAGGGGTGAATTGACGCCCTTGTTCAACATTTGCCTGAGCATGATGCGCTCTTCGGCCGTAAGGGAGTGTATCGCCGCCAAATCGTCCATCTCAAACGCATCATTTCCATACAGTTCGTACAACAGACCAAGCGCCGTTCTTCTCGGCTCCCTGATCGCCTTCTCGCCGCCCGGCAACCTGAATCGTCTCAATGTCGCAACCCGATCGAAGGAGCTTTCATTCGTCAGCAAGAACTCTCCTCCCCATATCGTTCCATCGAGGCCGTAGCCCGTACCGTCCCACGACACTCCGAGTACACGTCCGTCCAACTGATTTTCCGCCATACATGAGGCGACATGCGCATAGTGATGCTGGACTCCAACCACCCGGACGCCAAGGTTCTGCGCGTACTTCGTCGAATAGTAATCAGGATGCATATCACAGGCGATCGCTGGAGCGCCGGCTCCATACATTTTCCGCAGATCATCGACCGCAGCCTGAAACGCATCGCAGGAAGCAGGCGTGTCAAGATTACCCAAATGTTGACTGATAAAAATATTCGCACGGGAGGAAAGGGCGATCGTGTTTTTCAATTGCGCGCCCACAGAGAGAACCGAAGAATCCCCACCCTGGTTTTTTCCGAGATTGACCGGCAAAGGTGCATAACCTCTTCCCCTCCGAAGGACCAGTTCACGGCCCATCATCATGCGTACGATCGAATCGTCGATCGGCCGCCTGATCGGTCGATCATGCACAAGAAAAAGATCCGCAACACCACGCAACCGCTCCAACGCTTCCACTTCATCAATGCAGATCGGTTCATCGGACAGATTGCCGCTCGTCGCGACCACCGGAAAGCCAAGCGCCTTCATGAGGATGTGATGTAACGGGGTCGAAGGGAGCATTATTCCAAGCGTGGGGTTGTTTGGGGCGATGGAGGAAGAGAGGATGAATTTCGTGCGCCGGAGGCGCATCCGCCTGTGGCGGAGATTGCGGATTTCGTGCGCCGGAGGCGCATCCGCCTGTGGCGGAGATTGCGGATTTGGATTATCGGATGTGCGATGTGCGATGTGAGATATGCGATCAAGAAGGACGATGGGAGATTCCGGAGAGAGGAGCAGACGCTCTTCAAGGCCGGAGACTTCGCATTCCTCCTTCACCGATTCGATTGATGGGAACATCAATGCGAATGGTTTCTCCTCACGATGCTTCCGCCGGCGTAGTCTCGTGACGGCTTCGTCGTTTCGTGCGTCGACCATGAGATGAAATCCGCCGATCCCCTTGATCGCAACGATCAGTCCGGACCTGATCGCGTCGACAGTTTTCATCATGGCATCATGATGTGCCGCCAAAGCTTTGCCATCGGCGTCCCAAAGTTCGAGATGAGGGCCGCAGGTCGGACAAGCGTTCGGCTGCGCATGAAAACGGCGGTCGGCCGGATCTTCATACTCGGATCGGCAGCGGTCACACATACCGAATTTTCTCATCGTCGTGTTGATACGGTCGTATGGCAGACGCTCTATAATAGAGAAGCGCGGACCGCAATTCGTACAATTCGTGAACGGGTACAGAAAACGCCGATTCTGCGGATCAAGCACTTCCTGCAGGCAATCCGAACAGGTCGCAACATCAGGCATGATCAATGCCGTTGATGTTCCGTTGTGAGAACTCGGCCGAATCACGAAGTCCTTATATCCGACCGGATCAAGGAATGAACATTCAAGACTCTGAATAAATGATCGGGGCGGTTTTTCCTTTTCAATTTCAATGACAAACGCATCGAGATTTTCTTTTGCTCCCTCAACTTCAATGACAACACCTTGTTCCGAATTCTTCACCCAGCCGGCAAGCCCCCGTTCTGTCGCAAGCCGGTAGATGAATGGACGAAAGCCGACACCCTGAACCGCTCCGAGTATCACGATCCGAAGGCGGCAAGGTCGACCGCTGCTATGTTGACCGTTGTGAATCATTCCTCAAAGTCCACGCTCTCAAGAAGAATATCCTGCGCATGCGGATCTGCGACATCCGTTTGTTCATCGATCGTCAGCCGCGCTCCCTCCGCGATCGTTCCGGTTGTCGAATGCATAAAATGCTCGCGCAAATGATCGCCGGAGATATGAGCGAGCGCGCCGAGCCTGACGCGGACATCGACTACGCGGGCTGCCTTGTGCTCAATGGCAACTGATTCGATCTTGCTTATGAGATCGGCGATAAGTGAGAATTCATGCATGGGGTATTAGGGTGATGTTTAGGAAATACTTTGATTAAGTCTGGTCATTTTGTTAAGCACGAAATTTAGCATGATTCAGATCTTCAACTATTTTCTTTACCACCATGTCCGATGCTTGTTTGACTTCCGCCGACAACCCGCTTCCTGAAGCAAAATTTTTTCCCTCTATTCCATAGACCGTCATGCGGGGTGGAAGCTGTTGAAGCACGCGCGAAAGCTCAATCGCTTCTGCGATACCGAACGCGTGCGTTGAATAGTGAAAAAAACCCATGGGCAGTTTCTCAGCGTGCGCCTCGAACCGCTGGACTGTCCCCGGAGGCGCGCCGGAGGAAACTGCATCGATGAGAATCACGGTTTCGGCATTTTTCCATACCTCCATCAAGGCGCTTCCTTCTCCGCTTTCCTCGATCACGCTCACATTCGGCGCATTGCCGGCCTTGAGCTCCCTTGCAACGACCAGCCCAACAGCATCGTCGCATCGATATTCATTGCCGACGCCGATGATCAGGACTTTGGATGCTGCCATTTTTCACTCCCGGTCAATCCTAACCTTGAGAAAATGTGTCGCGCATGAAATACAGGGATCGTAATTCCGAATGACCTGTTCACATTGCCACGTGAGCTTGTCGTTCGTCAGGTTAATGTTCTTTTCGACGTACTGGCGCAAGTCGTTCTCGATGGTTTTCTGATTCTGCGATGTGGGAGGAACGATTTTCGCGTCAAGGATCGTCCCGTGCTCATCAAGCTTGTAACGATGATAGAGAATTCCGCGCGGCGCCTCCGTGCATCCGAAGCCGGTTCCCGCCTTCGGTATGATCGGAATCGCGGGTGCATGCAGCGGTTCATACTCCTTGATGATCCTCAGCGCTTCATCGCAGGCATAGACGATCTCGACAGCACGGACGATGATCCCTTTAAAAGGATTACGGCATTCTTTCAATAGTCCGGCCGAGCGCGCCGCCTCCTGAGCGAGCGGGCCAAGCTTGTCGAAATTGAGATTGTACCGCGCAAGCGGACCGACAAAATATGCTCCTCGTCCCTTCAATACAGAGTGAAGCGCATTCGAATGTTCGACATGTTCCTCTATGAAATGATCATCATACTCACGCACGGAAATATCCAGGCCGCGGTTCGAGACGATGCGCCCTTCGTTGAACGGATATTCATCGGGATGGCGAAGGGCGACAAACTCATAATCGAGCTCAAAGTCCGGAAAGGAGAGCGCCGCCGTGAACTTCACCGTCTCCAGCGCAGCATCGCGCGCCCACTTGAGGCGTTCGGCGAGCACGTTCAGTTCTTTTTTTGTCGGCAGTTTATAGAAGCCGCCGACTTTCACATTGATCGGATGGATCTCCCTTCCGCCGATGAGAGCGACGATCTCATTTCCGACTTTCTTGAGCTGCAGCCCACGCTGAACAACAGCCGGATGATCTTTGGCCAACTGGATGGCGTCCTGGTAGCCGAGAAAATCGGGCGCATGGAGCAGATAGATGTGGAGCACGTGGCTTTCGATCCACTCACCGCAGTAGATCAAGCGCCGGAGCCCGCGAAGCTGTCCGTCCACTTTCACTCCGCAGGCATCTTCCATGGCATGGATGGAGCTCATCTGATAAGCGACCGGGCAGATGCCGCAAATACGCGCCGTGATATCGGGCGCCTCCGTATATTTTCTGCCGCGGAGAAATGCCTCGAAAAATCGCGGCGGCTCGAAGATCTTGAGTTTGACGTCGGTGACGACCCCGTTCTTCACCTTCACGAGCATCGCCCCTTCGCCTTCCACGCGGGCCAGATAATCGACCTTGACAGTTTTACTTTTCATGCGCTTCACTTTCTTTTCGGAAGGCGTCCGCATAGGCATTGAAACTGCGGAAAAGCCGCATCAGCTCATCATCGCTCATCCCACTTTCTTTCCAGGACCGACTGAGTGAAGCCGTGTTTGGCGTCTCTTTCGGGCCGTAGCATCCGAAGCAGCCGCGATCGTACGACGGACAAAGAGCGCCGCAGCCGGCCTGTGTCACGGGCCCCATGCACGGCGTTCCGACGGCGACCAATCTGCAGACGATGCCCCGCCTCTTGCACTCGAGGCAGACGCTGTACCCAGGGGTGTTCGGCTTTCGGCCGTTGAGGAACGCGCTTAACACTTCGACAAGCTGATATTTATTGATCGGGCAACCCCGAAGTTGAAAATCGACGGGGACATGATCGGCGATCGCCGTCGATTTGTTCAGCGTCGAAATGAACTCCGGAGATGCGTAGACGATCGAGGTGAATTCTTTAACGTCCTTGAAATTTCGCAGCGCCTGGATGCCTCCGGCAGTTGCGCAGGCCCCGATCGTAATGAGCAATTTGGATTGCCGGCGCACCTGATGAATGCGTTCGGCGTCATGCGGCGTCGAGATCGACCCTTCCACAAGCGAGATATCGTACGGTCCTTTGACGACCGCGCGGGATGCTTCCGGAAAATTCGCGATATTCACCGCGCCAGCGACGGCAAGCAGCTCATCTTCGCAATCGAGAAGACTCAACTGGCAACCGTCGCACGAGGAGAACTTCCATACGGCAAGTTTGGGTTTCTTTGATTTCTTCATATGGCGCGCTGTTCAAAAACTTTTGCATGCATGAATTGCCGCAACTGAATTGCCACGGCCTTCAGGCCGTGGAGAGAGACCACAAACAAATTGGGCTTTAGCCCCTACAATACGGCCTGGTTTTGTGATCATGGGTTGAAACCCATAGTGCTTCTTATTTGATTTCTGTCCACGAGCTGTCCGTAGGACTCCTTTGGAGAAGCTCGTGGCTATTCATTCCCTTTTTCAACAACCTGCTACACCTCCCTCACAAAAAAGAGATTCTTGATACGATCGTAAGGAAACACCGGTCCATCCTTGCACACGAAGTGTGGCCCATACTGGCAGTGGCCGCAGAGACCGATGCCGCATTTCATGTTCCGCTCCATGGCAACGTAGATATTGTTCATTCCCACATTTCTGCGCACGAATTCCTGAGCGGTGAAGCGCATCATCACTTCGGGACCGCAGATCATTGCCACCGTGTTTTGTGAATCGAAAGGCGCCTTTGCGATGAGCGTTGTGACGACGCCGACGTTGCCGCGCCAGCTGCCTGTCGCGCGATCGACGGTGACATAGACCTCGAGGTCGAAGCGCGCGCGCCACCGTTCAAGCTCACGCTGATAGAGAATATCGGCCGGAGTTCTGGTTCCGTAGAGGAGGAAGACCTTGCCAAACTTTTCCCGTTGATGGAGGATCTGATAGACTGACGGCCGAAGAGGCGCAAGCCCGATTCCTCCTGCGACCATGACGACGTCGTGACCCACAGCCTGATCGATCGGCCAGCCGGTTCCAAATGGGCCGCGGATACCGAGCTGAGCGCCCGTTTTCAACTTCCTCATCGCCTTTGTCACTGCTCCGACGGCGCGTACGGTGTGGACGAGGGTCTCCGGATCCGCCGGATCGCCGCTGATCGACACCGGCACTTCGCCGACACCGAAGACATACATCATATTAAATTGTCCGGGAGCGAACGGGAAGCCGGACTTCCCATTACCCCGACGGAGTTGCAGAGTGAAGGTATCCTTTGTCTCGCGGCGGCTTCGCCCGATCTCCATCAGTTCGGGCAGCATCGGATCGACAAACGGCGTTTCGAGGCCGGCTTTTCCTTCAACTGTTGATGGCATAGAGATCGAGCAATTGAATCCGCGCGGCTTCGAGACGCTGCTCGATGATCAGAGAAAAACGTTTCAGCAGTTCGTAGCCAAGATCGTGGTCGTCCTCGCATTTTTTCCTCAAACATTTCCCATCGAGCGCGATGGCTCGGGTGAGATCGACCGCCAGAGCGTCGAATCGCCAGTGATACGGAGGGATCAGCCACGACCAGCCGAGGATGTCATCGTTACCGAGCGTGTCGATGATCATTGAGCCTCGTCCAGGCGTGAAGACGCCCAGGGCCACTTTGCCCTGCCGGATAATATAGAATTGATTGGCTTCCTCGCTCTCACGGAAAATATATTGTCCCGGATTGAAGCGGACGTTCGACGCACAGCCGACAATCAGTTTAAGATGATCCGGTCCGAGCCCTTTTAAGAACTGATGTTCCGATAAGATTGATTCAAGAGTTTCCATATTTTTGATCCTCAAGATGTTGCTTCATTTTTTTCAGTGTTTCGGATAGCCGCGGCCTCTTCCGTGATATCGATGCCGACGGGGCACCAGGTGATGCATCGGCCGCAACCGACGCAGCCCGACGTTCCATATTGGTCGATCCAGCCCGCAAGTTTGTGCGTCATCCATTGGCGGTACTGCGATTTCACTGAAGATCGCATGCTGCCGCCGTGGATATACGAAAGATCCATTGTAAAGCAGGAATCCCATTTCCGCCAGCGCTCGGCATGGTCGCCGGTAAGATCTGTAACATCCTCGATGGTAGAGCAGAAGCAGGTCGGACATGCCATCGTGCAATTGGCGCACGAGAGACATCTCTTCGCGACGTCCTCCCATCGCTCATGATCGAGGTTGCCCAAGAGAAGCTCTTTGATGCCGGACGTTTCGAGCTTCCTTCCCATGTGTTGTGCGGTGTCCTCGACGATCTTTCTCGCGGTTTCTTCCTGTGCATGTTGAGCAGGCGTGAACGGTACATCCGTCATCACGTCCCGCCCTTTCTCACTGCCGATCTCGACGACAAAATAATGCTCACGTTCATTCAGCACTTCTGTGAGAGCGAGGTCGAAGCCGCTTTCGACCTTCGGGCCGGTGTTCATCGAAACGCAGAAGCACGTCCCGCCGGCCTGACTGCAGTTCACGGCGACGATGAAGACGTTTTCGCGGAGCGATTTGTAGTATGGATCGACGTACGCGCCTGTGACGAACACTTTGTCGTGAATCTCCAGTGCATGGAGCTCACAGGAGCGGACTCCCACGAACGCATACTTCTTGATGTCGGAATTGGGATCCGGATTTCGACCGTCATCTGTTCCTGATAGTGCGGATGAGATAGTGATACTGCCGTTGCGGCGGTCGGCGTTGAGAAGTTTGAGAACGGGTGGGAAGAGAAATTTTTTCAGCGAGTATGGACCGACGCTGAACCCAAAGTATGCTTTATCACTGCGGGGTTTTAGACGATAGCTGGCAGGCTGCTGTTCATCGGTCCATCCTATCGGCAGTTCATTGCTTGATGAGATCTCATCGTACACGATGGCGGTCTCGCGCCTTGTGGGTCCGACAACAGAGTATCCCCTGCTTCGAAGGGCTGAGATGAGCCGCTCGAATTCGTGGTGCTGAACAATGACCGTCTGTGGGCTTGATGAGGTCGTGATCTTTATTCTTCCTGACTTGATATTACAATAAACGTAATAGAAAAGCCGTTGACTTTAACGAGTATGTTTTCAATATTACGGAAAGTAAACCAGTAAGTCAAACCGCCGCCGTGCAGCTTGCAGGCGCGGAGGGAAGGTCTGAAGGTTACAGCATGGAGGAGAGATGAATCTCATCACGATTTGTCCAGGACCATCGAATACGCCACCACAAAGGACTTGAATTACCAGGTCTGCGTCGTCGACTCAAGTTTCCGGAACCAGTACAAGATTGCAGGTGTACCTCAGACCCTTATCATTGACGGTGATGGCACGGTGCGCGGTTCCTGGGGAGGCGCGCTAAACGACCAGAGCATGGATGAAATAAAGAGGTTGGTTGAAGAGCAAGGCCAATCTCGGTAACCGAACAATCTCATAAACCTTACAAAAGGAGGTCTCTATGAAGAGGATAGTTCTTGTGTTGCGAGTGATAGCAGTGGTGGTGCTCATGGCCGCTGCGGTTCAATTTCAAGTGGCCGTCGCCGCGTTGGCTTGTCTCGCACCGGGTTTCTGCGACAGTTACGTGAGATGCTACTGCACCTCGAGCACCTGCTACCAGCCACAATACTGCACAGATTATGCCAACGCTTCTGCCTGCGGGAGTCCCCCCACTTGTCCCCTCTGGCCATGCAGTCCGTGCGGAGACATTCAAAACACGAGGGCATGCCAATATTGCGCCCAGTAAAACTCATAGACAATCAAGCATAATTGGTGTACGCGGGTTGCCCTTTTGACGCAGGCGGGGTTTCTGACTCTAACGGATTCGAAAGAGACCCCGCTTATTTTTTCCCACAGCACGCGCGGACTGCAACGTTAGAATGGCCCGCTCTCAGCGAACAAATTGTGACCCTGGAGGGAAGGTGATTTAACTCGTGCTACAGTGTTCAATTTAGTCTGAAACGAGTTGAACCTGTTGCCATCAATATTGATCTGTACAAAGCACCTAACCTAATCGGCCATATGGGCAGTGATGCCGAGCGGACGACCCTCTGTTTGGTGTGCGCCGCTGACAGGACTTCATCACGTGAAAGTGTCAAATTGTACGGAGGATATGATATGCCGTTCCGCGGTGCTGCATAACAGCCAACGCTACCAGACAGTACAGTTGCGCGAGTTGGACCAGACTTATGAGTCATTGCTTCGGCTACGAAGGAGAAACCATATGACTCGAGTTGGTCGATTCTCAGATGAAATGCGCGTATATTGCTTGTCAACTTTCGCATACATCCAGCCGTGAAAAAAACGCAAAGCCCCAACGGCCATGTCATCGTGGCCCTGCCGCTGTTGTTGTTGCTATTCAAATCTGAACCCTCCTTCTCGTTTCAAACAAGGGATACTGTTCACTCGTGGGTGAAGAAAGCACGTCAGGGTTTTAATATGCAACTCTGGCTAAGTAATCAGGGCGATCTGGCATATCCTTTTACGACGAATTACTCGCACGACCACATCGGCCTGCTGTATCCGGTCGGAAGCTTCGGCGAGCATCTTTTTGGCGCCTTCCCGTTTGTCGGAGCCCGACTTACTCCCGGTGGCCGTCCCGCCGTGACTACCGGCGAATATGGCAGAGGGGCTGAATATACTGGTTTTACACAAGGTTCTGAATTACTTCCTGAAATTCGCGATACACTCAGAGACCGGCTCTGGCAAACATCAGTTCTTCGCCAAGCGGGCGCATCATACGATTCAACAGGTACCGGTTACTACAAGATTGAGCCGAACAGACGTGACTTCGACGACGACGGTGATGGCAAGATCGATGAAGATGACCTTGACGGCGTCGACAACGACGGCGATTGGAATCCACCTACAGATGATATCGGCGCCGACGGGGTGCCGGATTCACTGGAATCCGGGTGTAAGGGAAGTTATGACGCCGTCGCAAATCCCGATCCTGCTTTTGACAATTACGACACCACGCGCCTAGATCTTTGCCACACGAATCCTGACGGGACACATCCATTCAAAAGCAATCGGGATATCTACACAGAGAGAAATGGGACCCCCGATCACGGAGAACCGCATGTCGATGAGGATTATGCAGCCATCTCGGACAACGATATCTATTGCTCTTACACTGATACTTTTCGCTTCCCAATCGTGTCCAATCACACTCCACTCGGCATCAAGATCATACAAAAATCATATGCCTGGCGGAGCAAATTTACCGATGCCATTTTGCCAATTCAATATGAGGTTATAAATGTGGGACGACAGGCCCTCTCAGAGGTTTATGTGGGTTTCGCAGTCGATGCGCGCGTTGGTCCGATTACTTCTCCGCTATACTTTTACCGCAACTTTGGAGGGTTCCTCCCTGAACTCCGCACCGCGTACGCCCACAACCCAATCGATAAGGGATCGACTCCCCTAGGTGTCGCATTATTAGGCTATACGGCTCCACCCGGACTAGAAACATTTCGCTTCGAGTGGCATAACGCGTTCGAAGATTTCACTGCATATCCATATAGATTCCCTGGTTCTCAGGATGATTCTGCCATATATGCTTGGATCAGTGGGCGAGGTATGTCACAGAATGAATATATTCGAAAGAATGGATCAGCTATCAGTGTGGGATACATCAGTTTCTGGCTCTCAATTGGTCCCTATGAGTTGCAACGTGGTGATACGGTACGATTTGCCGTGGCGTTCGTCTGCGGCTCTGGTATCGATCAGGGTGCAAATAGCGTACGAGAAAACGCGGCGCGAGCTCACATGCTCTACAGTCGCAACTACCACTTTCCAGCGAGGCCCCCCTCGCCTCCGCTTTCTGTCGAACAGGGATTCAAAAAAAACACGCTGCGCTGGGGCGGGACGGTGGAGGGCGTCTGGCCCAGAGACACATGGGATGACTTAAACAAATATGTCGAAACGCTCCCTGACACCAACTGGCGGCGCCGGGATCCTCCGGCCGGCCATACCCGCGGAGGCCGCATCTTCAAGGGCTACAGGGTGTACCGCAGTGAAGATCCATCAGGAAATCCGAGCACGTTCACGCTCCTCCGCCAATTTGAGGTGAAGGACTCCGCCGCGGAGACAGTGACTCCCCTGGATTCGGTATTCATCGACTCCAACCTCGTGCAGGGACGAGTCTATTGGTACGCGGTCACCTCCTTCGGCGTTCCGGATTACGCCGTCATCAACTACCACGATTTTGACGCATCTGTCAAGATTGATACGATTGCCGTCGAGTTCAATGAATCGGACCTCCTCGACAACCGGCAGCGTGTGAAGTTGTCATTCAGTGTTTCAAAGAAGCTGGGGGATGTGCTCGTCGTTCCCAATCCTTATCGCGTCGATCAGGATTACACGTTCGAAAACGGAGGGTGGGAAGGACGCTCGTCAAAGTGGACTGAAAACGATCGAAGTATCAGGTTTATCCACTTGCCGCCGAAATGCACGATCAGAGTCTATTCTCTTTCGGGCGACGTCATCACAACGTTGTATCACGAAGACGCAACGCAGGGCGACCTTCAATGGAACCTGATCAGCGAGAGCAACAGGGCCTTAGCCAGCGGCGTTTACATCTTCACAGTGGAATCCGATTTCGGCAAGCAGGTCGGTAAATTCGTTCTCATTCGTTGAGTGTGCAAATGCATACGAAAAGAATTGTCAGGTCTTGTCGTGTTCCCTTTGTGCTTGGTTTGCTCTGGTTCTTCCTCAAGGCCTGCAATGAGATCCCTCAGACGCCTCTGCCACTTGTTTCTGAAGGAGATGATGTTTTGATATTACAATAAACGTAATAAAAAAGCCCTTGACTTTAACGAATATGTTTTCAATATTGCGAAAAGAAAACCAGTAAGTCAAACCGCCGCCGTGCAGCTTGCAGGCGCGGAGGGAAGGTCTGAAGGTTACAGCATGGAGGACAGATGAATCTCATCGCTGTGGAGAAGAAAAGACTACCATGGGGCATGATCTCGAACGGCCTCATTATGGCACTGCTGCTCATCGCAGTTGCTGCTCTTACCATCCAGAACAGGAATCTCAAAGCTGAATTGGAGAACATTTACTCTCCGCCCACAATCAGAGGGTTGAATGTCGGTGAGAAAATGCCGGGATTTCGTTTCACCAGCTTGGACGGAAGCAAGGGCTTCGTGAATTATTCTGACCCCAGTATGCGATACGTCTTCTTCATCTTTTCAACGACGTGCCCCTATTGCGAGAGGAATGTCGAGCAATGGAAATTCATTGTCAGTCGCTACGCGAGAAGTTCTTATCTGTTCCTGGGTCTCTCCATTCACGATTTGTCCAGGACAACCGAATACGCGGACACAAGGGACTTGAATTACCAGGTCTGCGTGGTCGACTCAAGTTTCCGGAACCAGTACAAGATTGCAGGTGTACCCCAGATGCTTGTCATTGACGCGGATGGCACGGTCCGTGGTTCCTGGGGAGGCGCGCTAAACGACCAGAGCATGGATGAAATAAAGAGGTTGGTTGAAGAGCAAGTCCAATCTCGGTAACCGAACAATCTCATAAACCTTACAAAAGGAGGTCTCTATGAAGAGGATAGTTCTTGTGTTGCGCGTGATCGCAGTGGTGGTGCTCATGGCCGCTGCGGTTGAATTTCAAGTGGCCGTTGCGGCGTATCATTGTCTCGCATCGGGCTTCTGCGACAGTTACGTGAGATGCTATTGCACCTCGAGCAGCTGCCCGCAGTCACAATACTGCACAGATTGGTTCAACGCCCCTGCCTGCGGAAGTCCCCCCACTTGTCCCCTCTGGCCATGCGGGCTATGCGGAGACATTCCAAACGTGAAAGCGTGTCAATATTGCGCCCAGTAAAATTCATAGACAAGCAGGTATAATTGGTGTACACGGCTTGCACTATTGGCGCAGGCGGGGTTTCTGACTCTAACTGATTCGAAAGAGACCCCGCTTGTTTTTTCCCACAGCACTCGCCAAAAACATTACTCCCCTCCCACCCGAAAGTATCATTTTCTATTCCTCGGTCAACATCATGGCCAACGGGGCCAGAGTGTACACTTGCGCGAGTTACACCAGAGTTATGGGTCGTCGCTTCAGCTATGCAAGAGACAACGCATCACTAGACTTGTTTGATTCCCATTCAATATGCGCGTATATTGCCATATATAGACTTTGGAATCACACAAACGTGGAGAAAAGTTCAATTAACGAACGGCGACTAGGAGTCGGCCTGCTCTTCTTGATTCTGCTGTTCCAGGGTGGACCTCTGTTCTCATTTCAATTCGATATTTACCAGTCGTGGGTGAAGAAAGCACGTCAGGGTTTTAATATGCAGCTCTGGCTGAGTAATCAGGGCGATATTGGGTATCCTTTTACGACGAATTACTCGCACGACCACATCGGCCTGCTGTATCCGGTCGGAAGCTTCGGTGAGCATCTTTTTGGTGCCTTCCCGTTTGTCGGAGCCCGACTTACTCCCGGTGGCCGTCCCGCCGTGACTACCGGCGAATATGGCAGGGGGGCTGAATATACTGGTTTTACACCAGGTTCTGAATTACTTCCTGAAATTCGCGATACACTCAGAGATCGGCTCTGGCAGACATCTGTTCTTCGGCAAGCTGGCGCATCATACGATTCGACAGGTACCGGTTTCTACAAGGTCGAGCCGAACAGGCGCGATTTCGACGACGACGGTGATGGCAAGATCGATGAAGATGACCTTGACGGCATCGACAACGATGGGGATTGGAATTCACTTACAGATGATATCGGCGCCGACGGGGTGCCAGATGCACTGGAATCCGGGTGTAAGGGAAGTTATGATCCGGTTACGAATCCTGACCCTGCATTCGACAATTACGATACGACCAATGTGGATCTGTGCCGCACGAATCCTGACGGGACACATCCGTTCAAAGGCAATCGGGATATCTATACCGAGAAAAATGGGATCCCAGATCACGGCGAACCGCATGTTGATGAGGATTATGCAGCCGTGTCGGATAACGATATCTATTGCTCTTACACAGACACATTTCACTTCCCGATCGTGTCCAATCACACTCCACTCGGCATCAAGATCATACAAAAATCATATGCCTGGCGGAGCAAATTTACCGATGCCATTTTGCCAATTCAATATGAGGTTATAAATGTGGGACGACAGGCCCTCTCAGAGGTTTATGTGGGTTTCGCAGTCGATGCGCAGGTTGGTCCAATTACTTCTCCGCTATACTTTTACCGCAACTTTGCGGGGTTCCTCCCTGAACTCCGCACCGCGTACGCTCACAACCCAATTGACAAGGGATCGACCCCCATGGGTGTCACATTATTAGGCTATACGGTTCCATCCGGACCGGAAACATTTCGCTTCGAGTGGCATAACGCCTTCGAGGATTTCACGGTATATCCATATAGAGTCCCCTATGGCGACGATTCTGCGATGTATGCTTGGATCAGTGGGCGAGGTATGTCACAGAATGAATATATTCGAAAGAATGGATCATCTATCAGTGTGGGATACATCAGTTTCTGGCTCTCAATTGGTCCCTATGAGTTGCAACGTGGTGATACGCTTCGACTTGCGATAGCCTTCCTGTGTGGATATGGAATCGATCAGGGTGCAAATAGCATACGCGAAAACGCGGCGCGAGCGCACATGCTCTACAGCCGCAACTACCACTTTCCGGCGAGGCCCCCCTCGCCTCCACTGTCTGTTGAGCAGGGATTCAAAAAAATCACGCTGCGCTGGGGCGGGACAGTGGAGGGCGTCTGGCCCAGAGACACATGGGATGACTTAAACAAATATGTCGAAACGCTCCCTGACACCAGCTGGCGGCGGCGCGATCCTCCGGCCGGCCATACCCGCGGAGGCCGCATCTTCAAGGGCTACAGAGTGTACCGGAGTGAAGATCCTTCAGGAAATCCGAGCACGTTCACACTCCTCCGACAATTTGAGGTAAAGGACTCCCCAGCCGAGACAGTGACTCCCCTGGATTCGGTATTCATCGACTCCAACCTCGTGCAGGGACGAGTCTATTGGTACACAGTCACCTCCTTCGGCGTTCCGGATTACGCCGTCATCAACTACCATGACTTTGACGGGGGAGGAAAGACCGATACGATTGCCGTCGCGTTCAATGAATCGGACCTCCTCGACAACCGCCAGCGTGTGGAGTTGTCATTCAGCGTTTCAAAGAAGCTGGGGGATGTGTTCGTCGTGCCGAACCCTTACCGGGTCGATCAGGATTACACGTTCGAGAACGGAGGGTGGGAAGGACGCTCGTCGACCTGGACGGAAAACGACCGGAGCATCAGATTCATCCATTTGCCCCCGAAATGCACGATCAGAGTCTATTCTCTTTCGGGTGACGTCATCACAACGTTGTATCACGAAGACGCAACGCAGGGCGACCTTCAATGGAACCTGATCAGTGAGAGCAACAGGGCCTTAGCCAGCGGAGTTTACATCTTCACCGTGGAATCCGACTTCGGCAAGCAGGTCGGTAAATTTGTTCTGATCCGGTGAGCGTCTACATGCACACACCAACGATTGTGAGGTCCGGTCATATTATTGTTGCAGTCGCTTTAATCTCTTTCTTTCTCAAGGCCTGCAATGACATCCCTCAGACGCCTCATGAGCCGGGACCTCCATGGGTTGTATTCAACACAGGCAACGGCCTCCTGCACACGAATATGATTCGCGGGATTGCAGTCGATTTTCTCGGCAAGGCCTGGATTGCGACGGACAGCGGCGCCTACGCTTACTTTGGTGGGGCATGGGAGCTCTACAGGGATTCAATCGTTGCCAGGAATTTTGGTCTTCAAATTGTTACTTCCGTCGCCGTCGGAGGAATGCGAAGCGCGTGGTTCGGATTGATGGGAGGCGGCGTCATCAGAATCGACCGGGAGAGCAGCTTCGGCATCGTGAAGCGGTACACCGAACTCGATGGACTGGCAAACGATGTGGTATTGTCCGTGACGTCAGACGGAACTCTTCTCGGCGAGATCTACTGCGCGGGTTTGTATGGGGTGAGTCGTTTCACTCCGAACAGGATCAGCGTTGGCACCACGAGTGAAGGTTCGTGGAAAACCTATAATAATCAAAACAGTTCTCTCCCCACAAACCTCATAAGGTCTGTAGCCGGCAACTACATCGATAACACGATCTGGTTCGGGACACACGACGCCGGAGCGGTTTCATACGATGGCGGCCATCTTTGGATACAATATCCCCTGCCTGATGCATATCAATCGCCCATTGTGTCGATCGCTTTCGATAATTCCGGGACGGTCTGGTTCGGAAAATGGGATGGAGTTTCGGCTCTCGATGCGAGAACGGCTGTGTGGAAGCGGCATTACACGTTCGAGACAACCGGCGGTAAATTGCCCCCCGGTATCGTCAATGCTGTTGCAACAGACGGACAGCAGACCAGATGGTTCGGTACAAGACGTGGGTTAGTGCAGCTGAGAGATACTACGTGGTCGACCTTCCATCCCGGGAACAGTCCACTGCCGAGCGACACGGTCACGACACTGTTCTATGATATTGTCAGCCACAATCTCTGGATTGGAACGTCCACTGGCGCGGCTGTATACAATGAGAACGGCGTGCTGTTCTGAGATATATACACCTTCGAATTTTCTTGTCTTTGCGGCACGATCTGGCTACTTCACGAGGAGCATCTTCCTGATTTCAACTCGTTGCCGTTGCGCGTGTATGGGGCCGTCACGCCGACGGTGATGAAGGATGCGACAAATCCCGTCCGGGGTCGATCAAACCTGCCACCGTCACGCCGTCGCTCCTCGATCCTGGCGGCAGCAATGCAAGACTGCCGCTGCCGGCCCAGGATTCCACCAGATTCCCCTGCTGGTCACGGTACTCGCCGCTTGCCTCGAAGGTTCCGCCTGTGGTGTTGATGGCAAAGATCGGTGGCGGCAACCCCCACTGAGGCGCTTCATCAACGCGGACGCGGTTCGTGCGTACGTCGGCAAGGAACTCGAATGTAACCGAGACGCGCTTCGTGAGAGTCCCGCGGTCGTGAAGCGTGTAATCGAAGGTGCCCCGGAACTTCGTGGGCGGCACTGGATGGTTCCGGCGCCCGCGGACGCTCACAGCCACATCGCCGCCATCCTGCACCGGGTCACATGCGATCGTTGTGGCGCCTGCCCAGGTTCGAATGGGAACCACTATCACGGAACACGAATCTCGCACTTACTTCAGGGAGAAATTCTTACTGATCGGGCTGGCGGATAACAGAGAACATCCCATTTGATATCAGGACACGGTGCTCAGTGAAGACGGAGTCAAGTCTAAAGAACACTCCTTCAAATGTTCCTTCAATAAGCCCGCCGACATTGTCGTACCTCGTAACGGTGCCGGAGACTGAATCGGGATATGCGATATATTTCCTTGGAGAAATGCCAACCCATCCACCAACGCCAGTCAACGGTCCAACCCTGTTGCTATCAAACATAACAACCATGGATGTGGTATCAAATCCCTGAATTGATGTCACAAACGCGCCCGTGACGTTAAGGTTTTGTAGGTAAATGCCAATTCTCATGGAAATGCCGGAATTCAACACGAAGGTTTGATTGTTGTAGCCGTCTCCATTAACCACAAAACTATTGCCGCTTGTTGTTGTGGAGCAGACACTGATCGTGCCCAGATTTAGTATCGCGCCTGCTGTTGACGGAGTTTGAATGGCTTCTTGACCAGAGCCACCGGCAAACGGGTAGGCAGTGAGCGTTGCAGATTTGTTAAGGTCCACGGGAATCCTGAACGACCCATCTGCGCCTGTGTATATGGTGCTATAGCCACCGTTCCAATTGATAAACACCTGACCGGGTTTCGGGGTATTGCCACACACGACTCGGCCTGTGATGTACGCAGGACACGGAACAGAGAGATTGCCAACATCGGAGGTTTGATTCGCACTGAGTGGACCCGCATTAACTGCTGTGCTTGTAAGACCAAAGTTGTGCTCAGGTTCAACACGAACGGTGAAAGTGACACCAGCCGGAACTCTTCTCGAGAACCGCCCGTCGTTGCCAGTGGTTGCGGAGCTCTGGCCGGTTCTTACCACAATGCCGGGGACAGGATCTCCGTGACAATCAATTACCAAACCGGTGACAGTGCCGTTGTCGCCGGGCAAATCGCAGTTCCAGTCGGTGAAGTGTGCAACCGTCCCAACATACTTGGTCCCTTGCTTTGTTGCAGTTCCCTCTTCCTTCCATATGCCGGCAGTTTCATCATAGTACCACAGCGGGATCGTCGCAGGTGCTGTCGATCCCAGCGAAGCCGGGATGTCAAGAGTGATGGTAGATTGTTGGCCCGATGCCAGTTGGAGTTGGTCGCCGCCGGTGGAACTAAGCCGAACGCGCATGATGCCGTAGGAGTAAAGGGTCGTCTGGGATTGGTTCGAGGTTTGCGCAACCATGTCCCCACCGGGAACCGTTGACGAGAAGTTCGGATCTGTAGGATCAAGATATCGAACGGCCATGTTCACTGTACCAGTGTACGCTGTCCCGCTAGAGCCAACGATGGCATTTGGTGGGACCTGTACTTGGGAACCGTTGCCCAATGTCGCCGTACCACCAGACCCCCCGTTGATCACATGCGTGGTTGCACTGCTCATGAGCACAATCCGAAATGATGTGACCCCGCCAGCCTGCGGCACTTCTCCTTTCGAGCTGGTGAAGTACCCGCTCTTTGTACACTTCACGACACAACGACCGGCGGGAACTTGCAGACCACTCAGCGCGAAGCTGCCGGTGGATTGTGTAGTAGTCGTCTGGCCATACGCCGTCACTGTAGCGCCGGCGATGGGCTGGTTGCTCTCATCAACGACAACACCACTTATGGTAGTTGAAGCATTGCCGTCTCCTCCTTGCGGTCCGACAGGGTTTGGTTCATCCTTCTTACAGGAAAAGCAGGTCATAAGAACCAGCACGAGTGCGGTTCCAAGCAGTGCGCGAAACGAGATTATGGATGTCATGAGTATCTCCTTATTGTGTTTGATCAACATAACTGTCTCCCGAAGAAAGCCACTATTTTAGAACGATCATCTTCCTCAACTGCACAAATGCACTTCCATGATTCTCTGGCTTTACTTCCAATCGATAGAAGTACACACCACTTGCCACATCAGAGGCGTCAAACGACACCACCTTGTATCCTTCCTGTTTAACGCCATCCACCGGCGTTGCGACTTCTCTGCCCAGGATATCGTAGACTTTCAGCGTTACGCGACTCTGCTCAGGTAGTTGATATCTAATGGTCGTTGACGGATTGAAGGGGTTGGGATAGTTCTGATACAAAACATACTCCGTCGGAACACCTCCATCTTCTTTTACTGCGGATACAATGTCGGCGCTGTACACGCCGTTTGCATGCGTTCCGGCAACAACTGTTCGGTCGGATGATCGCGAGTCAAGGAACGTCACCACTATGTTGCCGATGGTGTTCGCGCCTTCCTGCGCCCAGACGGTTGATGCGCCGTCAAGCGTTGTTGTGGAATAGACACCTGTGCTTGTCCCGAGAACGTAATATGTCGAGCCGCCGATGGGGACAATCGTTACAGAGCGGCACGAAGGTCCTGTAGCGCCCGCAAGATTTCCTTCTACGTCCGTCCATGTCGCGCCGGAGTCGGAAGAGTACCACAAACTTGCCAAATTATAATTGGAGAACACCACGAAGACCTTGTTGCCGTCTGTGGGATCAACTCCGACGCTTGAAATGAATCCGGCCGGTAATGCGGCGCCAATATCAACGCCTATGGGGTCCCCCGTATTTGCGTCATCTACTCGTATCAGATAACCTTGCGGCGAGTATGCCATATACAATCGGTTCGCAGGATTGGCTTTGGTTACTGCGAGCGCGCTCACTTGCGTCTGTCCCGATATAGCGCTGTTGTCCAGTCGTGTCCAATTGATCGAAGTCGGAGTGCTGTTGCCTATCGGTATTGCAGTGATGTCACTATTTCTCCACACATAATTGCCTCCAGCAAAGTACATCATGTTGCTGTTGTTGGGATCGAGCACAAAGGGGTTGACAAAAAGATACCCCGCGCCTCCTTGCGGGTCAACGCGAGCGTATTCCTGTGGCGGAGATCCGGGAATTACCCGATTTGTCCAACCATTTTGTGAGGAGGCACAATAATAACTTCCACCATTTGCAATTGCGGTGAATGCACCATCGCCCCCGGGGGGATTAACATCAATCCACGGAGCTGTTGCGGAGGTAGAGGTCGTACCCCAACACCCATTGTCCTGCAACCCGCCGATGATCGTGGCGCTGCCGTTCGTTGCGTGATCGATCGCAACGGTATAGAATTGTGTTGTGAGATAGCCGTTGCTCAGTCGCTGCCATACTACCTTGCTTGCGAGAACATTTGTTGTCTTGCTGATGCCTCCGTCGTGACCCGAGAAAAGGATAGAAGTGTTATTGGGAGCAAATGCCAGCGAATGGTTGTCGGGATGATGGTTGGGATACTGCGAAATGTCATTCGTTGTTGCATACCCGCCAATCCATGTTGTATTGCCGGTAGTCGCGAATCCATCAGTCGAGCGATACAGATTTGTGCCGCCGATGAGGACGACGTTTTCATTATCCGGCTTTACTTTGATGACGAGATCATACGACCTCTGCGAGTCGAAATCGCCAACTGGTGGACCGTATGTGGGCATGTTTGCAGAGCGGTTCTCGTATGTATTCGCAGTGGCGTTGTACTTCCAGATGCTGTGGTTGTTCACACCAAGGTTTGGAGTTTCCGCGAGAAAATAGACTGTGTTGGAGTCCGATGGAGCGATTCCAATCACGATGCGGCGCACAACGCTCATGTCGTTCGGTGTGATGTTCGTCCAATTCGTTTCGTCCGTTGATTTCCACACTCCTTCCAGTGTAGCGTTGCCCGGGCTTCCCGTCGCGTAGATTGTGCCGTCCGAAGCGATTGCAACATCAGTAATCTCAGAATACGGTCCTGTCTCCGCTCCGCCTCGAACAAGGGTCCAATTCGTGCCGCCGTCAATGCTGCGATAAATTGCATTGTATACCGCCGCGTAGACGTTGCCGGTAGTTGGATGAATCGCAATGTTCCAGACGTAGTCCCATGCGAGGTCGAACAATTGCGGGTCGCCGCCGATAGTCGAAGCAAGCTGCGTCCACGTTACGCCGTTATTAACTGATTTAAAAACGCCGTTGCCGGTGTACTCGGCAGAGAAATTCCCGCCTGCACTGTTGCCAAGCTTTTCCCCGGTTCCGTAATACCACGTTGCGGTTTGGCCTGCACGTGTGTCTTGAGCAAGACAGCTCACGCTGTGTAAAGAACCGGGAGCGGAAGTCTTCGTCCATGTTGCGCCTCCGTCAGCGCTGCGCCACATACCGCCACTTACGCCGCCGGCAACAATAACATTCACATTTGAAACATCAATGGCAAGCGCACGCGTTCGTCCGCCGACGTTCCAAGGTCCGTGTGAAGCCCAGCTTGCAGTATGGACATTTGCTGCCTTGCTCAATGCATTCACTTGCTCACGGGTCGGCAAGGATTGAGCAAATTCCAACTCTTTTCTTCTGATATCTTTTGGAATCTGACCTGTTGCCGGATCGTGCAGCATCATCCATTCAAAGCGTAGTCTCGCTTCCGGGTCGTCTTCATCTCCGGTTGAGACCTTTGCCGATCCGTTCACCTTCGGCTGTTCTCTTTGTATGTTCAAATAACACACACCAAAAAAGATACACACCGCAGAAAGAAGTTCGAACAGAGAAACACTTTTCTTCATATCTATCTCCTATCTTGAAGTTGGTTGAATGGTGAGTCGGGTCGGTGCTACTTTTTCTCGTAACCGTAGATTGTGAACAACGGCTCAGTCTTTCCCATCTCAATGCTGGCGTTGATAAGCGCTTCAAATCTTGATCCGACACTCAAGCCCGGCAACGCTGGCGTAACTTCTGGCAGCATCTCTTTCGTCGAGCTTAGCGTCAATGCAAACTTCACTTGAATTGTCTTACCGGCAGACATACCTGAAGGGAACGCAGACCCAAAGCCCAGCACCGAATCTATTCTTACTGTTGCAAGGCATGGCACTTTGCCGCAGGGATCTTTGTCGTTCGCGCCCTCGAACGGCTTTTCGATAGATTCGATCGCTGCGATAACTCTGCAGTGATTGGGTGGTATCGGGGTAGGCGCACCCATAACCATTCGCTCCTTCGCGACTTGAAGTCCATCGGCATGGTCTCTCGCTTCTTTGGACGTACTGCAGCTAATCAGCAGCATGCTCCAGAGGAGGGCGGAAAAACAATTGTCAATGAGTTTCATTTGTAAGTGATTGTACGACTGTTTCCAACTTGGCAACCTGTGCCCTCAGTTCTTGATTTTGTTTATACAGCTCCTGGATAGCGGCCAGCGCGATTCCCGCAGGGTCGATCGTGGAGATGGTTTTCTCATCGTCACCGAGGCGGAAGAGGCCATAGAAATCCTGCGCCATTGGACCGATGTGCTCGACGCTTGGGTCTTGCGATTTGTAGCTCCACTGTTTGATGGGCAGCCGCGCAAGTTTCTGTAGGATCTCCTCGCCAACAACGAGCCGTGCATTACGTTTGAGCGTGCTGTCGGAGACACTTGCCCAGGCGCCGGCTCCGGCAGCAAGGGTAACACCAGCAGTGAGCGCTCCGTCCGAAAAGATCCTTGTTCCGCCTGAAGCACGGATGTTAAACTCATTAATTTCAGTTGAAAGAAAATCCGCACTTGTTTGATCGGCCCAGACGAAGGCGCCGTCGTGGTTGGCTTTTGCTCTGGTGCCAGCGGCAAAGGAGAATGCACCTGCAGCGGCGTTAAAATACCCGCCGCCGACGGTTGCAGCATATCCGCTTGCGGTGTTGCCCATGCCGCCGCCGACGGTTGCTGAGCTGCTGCTTGCGGTGTTGTCCCGACCGCCGCCGACGGTTGCATAATCGCCGGAGACGCTTGTGGTGTTAAACCAACCTCCGCCGATGGTTGAATAATTGGAAGCAGCGATGTTGCCTGCACCCCCGCCTATGATGGCCACTCCGCCACTCGCATTGTTCCCCTGCCCACCGCCAATTACTGAGGTCGCACCCCCTACCCTATTTTGATATCCTCCGCAGATAGCGGAGTAATCTCCAAGCGCCGAGTTGCCATCAGCAGCCGTTGCTCCTCCTCCGCCACCAACAAAGGAGTATTGTCCGCGAGCTTTGTTAAAGTCGCCGCCGCCGACCGTCGCCAAACGGCCGCTTGCGGTGTTAAACCAACCGCCGCCGACGGTTGAGCCAATGGTAGAAGCGATGTTGTTGTTGCCACCCCCAATCGTAGCATCCGCGCCGCTGGCAGCGTTGAAATAACCACCATTGACTGTGGCAGCAACATCACCGGCGATATTGCGCTCACCGCCGCCAACCGTCGTGGTACGGGCAAAGGCGATGTTTCGGAAGCCGCCACCAATAGTGGACCAGATCCCCAGCGCTGCATTGGAATCGGCCGGCGTCGCGCCGCCGCCGCCGCTGATCACAGAGTAAGAGCCTCGTGCCCGGTTGTTACTTCCGGCAACAAATGCATGCGTCCCGCTATTGATATTTCCAGAACCAAAATTCCCTTTACCCATTGTGATCGGCGGGTCACCCGTGTTTGTGATCGGACCGGTCATTGTGCCGCCGGCGAGAGGCAAGAAGGGACCGCCTGTTGATATCCCGAGCGAATCGTTGGCGGCAACCCACTCCGATCCGTTCCACTTCATCACCTGTCCGGTCGCCGCTCCGTTCTGTGCAACATCTTGAAACTGAATCGTCCCGTTTTGAATCTTTGCAGTGGTCACTGCGTTGTCTGCAATGCCAGAGGTCGTCACCGCATTCGGACCCACTCCACCGGCAATCCGGGCGCTGTCTGCCTTTTCGGAGGACAACGAATACGGAGTTGCGTCCATCGCCATGCGGGGTGCAACCTCGGTCCCTGCACCTACCTGGACACTCAGCCAATACTGCGTGTTGAACAGCAGTGTACCAGGAAAGGGCGTAGCGTCTCCAAGAGAAGTTGAGAACAGCCCGCCTTTGAGTTGCAGGGATCTGGATTCACTCCATATCGCCGAGCCTCCTGAGCTTGAGAGGTAGAGACGAAACGTCATCGTATATGCACCGTTCGGTCTTGGGTTTCCCGACGTGTCCGTCAGAATTCCCTGATACGAAATGGTACGAGGGATCTGTGCCTGAGCGCTGAACGCGAGCATCAGCGTGAGTGGGATGCAACGGATGAGCGTGCGCATGTACAATTCCTTTCTTTGATAGTATAGCAGTATACACCGCTTGGCACACCCGATGAGTTCCATTCGGACTTGTAACGACCGGGGCTCAGTTCTCCTCAGACAAGGGTCGCTACACCCTGCCCGAGTGTGTTGAACACTTTGAGGACGACATTGCGCGATTCAGCGACAGAGAACTCAATCGTCGTGCTCGGGTTAAATGGATTGGGATAGTTTTGCTCAAGTCTACATTGGTTGGGTATCTCCGAACTAACAGCCTTCACTCCTATTATATGCCGTGAGAGAAAGGCCGGGGTCATAGGTCAGCCGTACATCCGTCTGCCACTGCGCTTGCGATTCGGTTAGCAAGGAAAGCAATACGCAAAAGAGTAAGCAGGGCAGAAATCGGGAGGTTTTCATAGTCTCCTTCCTCACTTTAACAACACAAGTTTTTTTGTCTCCACGAAATCTCGGGCAGCCAGCCTATAGAAGTATACCCCACTCGGGAGATCCGCAGAACTCCATTGAATTGTCTTGTACCCCGCATCCTGTCGTTCATCCACCAGCGTCGCGACTTCTCTTCCCAGGACATCGTAGAGCTTGAGCGTGACGTGGGTTTGCATTGGCAACTGATACCTGATTATTGTCGACGGATTGAAGGGATTCGGGTAGTTCTGCGACAAACCGAACGCTGCTGGCAGTCCTGGAGGGGATTGTTCAGAAACTCCAGTTATTGGGCCGCGCAACATGCCAGAAGCGAGGAATCCACTCTCGATGATCGTGTTCCCGTCGGCTGACCTTCCAACAGCGACCTGACCCGCGGCGCTAACGAGAACAAGTCCCGTGGCGGTTGACCGCTCACAACCTGAGTTAAAGGCCGACCAGGAGATGGCCGCGCTTTGGGCATTGACACTAACAACGGCAGAAAAAACAAAACACATGAAACAAAATATTCTCCACTGTTGAGTCATTTGTCGTTCTCCAAGAACGTAAGCTTTATTCACTTGATCGGTTGGACGATAATTCATACGACGACGTACATTCTTCATCCACACTTTCCCATGACTAACGAGGCAAGATTATCAATGAACTGGACTCAATCGATGCCCATGCATCTGAACCTGAGTTCGAAATGTGATGGATCTTGAAATTAATGATATATGTTCCGGGGGAAATATCATACATGAAATTGCTGATCGATGGTGCCGTTTCCACTCCACTTTGAGTCAAATTTTGTCTGTACCTTTTGACCTCTATTCCATTGACTCGCACGTTGAGATAATCCGCGGATTCGGTGCATGCGAAACACCATAGGCTCGAGATGGTAAAGTTACCACTCAAGATCAATCGCGAATTTATGGCGACCGTTATAGTGTAAGTGTGGCTGAACTCGTAGTCTGTGGAGGTTGAGGTCAGCGTGGGAGAGATGTCTTGAGTGTTGTTGTAATATGTCAGGATAATGTTACTCATCGAGGCCCAATGAGCGGGAGTACCGGAGCCTTCTGACGTCAGCACCTGTGCAGGCTGACCGGCGTCGTTATTCACGTACAGCGCTCCGTTTCCACCAACCCCGAACGTTCCTGAGCCGGAACTGTTCCAAAGATTGAGCCGGTCTTCACCCGGCCCACCCGTACCAATGTATCCGGCAACATCCCAAAATCGGGTTGTTGACCCTGTGTTTGCAGTTGACAATCTCATTCTGGACCAGTCAGTCCCCACTTCCTGATTTAACGTGAGTTGCGGATTGCCAAAAGACCCCGACGAGGATATTCCCAACGTGGCAGCGGGCGAAGACGTGCCGATGCCAACATTGCCATTCCCCTTGATACGCATGCGTTCTGTAAAGCCGGATAGGTAGTCATCATATCCAAACGTGATATCGGCTCCGGAGTAATCGGAATTGATACGAAGTTCACTACCAAAAACGCCAAAGCCGGCATCACCGCTCGTACCGGGATAGAGAGTGATCTTTTTACCTAAAGTGTTTGGAAACGCTAACGGCGCGTTCGGCGTTGCTGTACCAATACCTACTTTTCCTCCGTTATAATATATATCCGACCCGTTTGCCAGCCACAAACTGCTCGCAGGTGTTTGCCATTGTGCTGCACCACCACTTCCACTTGAGTGGAGCACCTGTCCCGCCGTTCCGGTGTTTCCATATACCGCGAGAGCCCCGTTTGCCTTTACTGCGAATCGTTCGTTAAACGTACCAACAGAATCATAGCCGATTGCAACGTCGGCATTGGGATTATCAGAATAAATCTGCAACCGATTGCCTGCTACTCCAAAACCGACATCACCACTTGCGCCGGGATAGAGCGTGATCTTTTTGCCTAACGACTGTGGAAAACTCAACGGCGCGTTCGCTGTGAATGTACCAATCCCAACATTGCCACCAGGTTTTAACGTGAGATTAGGAGTACCATTCACACTTAAATACATATCCGCATTTTCCTGTTGAGATAAAAACACGTTTAATGATCCATCGTTAGTCAATTTAAAGCCGTCAGTTGTAGCGGTTCCGGTCGAAGCGCTGGTTAATTGTAAATTACCGGCACCCGAAGTAGAATGTATTTGCAATTTAGTGTTTGGTGAAGTAACACCTATTCCTACATTGGTTCCGTTGTCAAAAATCTGGGAGTTGCCGCCTGTAGTTGTACTGGTAAATTTTGTGATATAATTTGCCGTTCCACTTAGTGAGCCACCACTACTTGAACTATCATTGGCCGGTTCCCACCGATTGTTTGTGATATTCCATTTAAGGACTTGTTTATCTGCAGGGGCTGTGCTTGCTACGATTCTTCCCTGTAACCCCTTCACAGTTGGGTTGGGATAGGTTCCATTTAAGTCTCCGCCTGCAACACCCGTCGGGACACTGCTTAGTGCCGTAAGAGCTACAGTTGCGGTGTCTGCTTTTGGTGCTGTGAAGTTTGCTGCGACATCGTTTCGTTGAATGGTTCCATTCACAATCTTAGCACTTGTAATAGAATTATCTGCAACCGTTTCTGCACTATCAGCTGACTGGGACCATAAACTTGCGGGTACCGGTAAGAGTGCGATTCTCGGAAACAACTCGGGTGAATCCGAGACGGAGATGCCAAGCCAGAGTTGGGATTTGAAGCTGATGGAAGCCGGAAATGGTGTGACATCACCGAGAGCGGTGATGAAAAGTCCCCGCTTGACACTCAGCGTCTTGGTCTCAGTCCAGATGGATGAACCGCCCAGCGCGACATTGTAGAGAGAAAACTTGAAAGCGTAATTTCCGTCGGGCTTCGGATTACCGAGCGAATCGGTCAGCACGCCTTGGTATGCTATTGTTCGCGATGTCTGCGCCGCAGAGACTTCAAGGAGCAATACAGCCGCAGCAAGAATGAAAAGGGTTCGGACGAATCTCGCCGGTCGTGATTCCTCTATGACAAGAGAGATGAATGTTTGCATATATCCTCTCACAGGAGCTTGTGAATGAAATGAAAAGATCCTTAGAGGAAATATATCAAATGGATAAGGTCAGCGAAATAGAACGATGGTACTATTTTTTGGGGAGGACGCGTTCACGGAGGGCTTTGGCGACTGCCTCCGATTTCGAATGAACGTGGAGTTTTTCGTAGATATTACGAATGTGCGCACGGACGGTAAACGGAGAAATAAAAAGTCGGTCGGCGATCTGCTTGAAGTCTGCACCCTGGGTAAGCACTTCCAATATTTCGAGTTCACGAGCGGTGAGATTGTAGTCTTTTGTGGGTGCGGGAAGGTTCTGCTTGAACATTGCCAGCACCTTACGGGCAATATGGGGCGACATCGGTGTGCCGCCGCTGAAGGCCTGTTCAACGGCATCGGGCAGTTGATCGGGCATGACCGGTTTTGTCACATACCCGCTGGCGCCTGCGCAAATGGCCTTGAAAACGTTCTCCTGATCTTCAAGGACCGAGAGAATGACGATTTCAGCACGCGGGTGCTCGGATTTGAGCAAGGCCGTGGCTTCAATGCCGGACATTCCGGGGAGATGGATATCCATCAGGATGACGTCCGGATTGATTTCGTCGAATTGCTCGAGGATATCTTCCGCACGTTCGAATTCGCCGACCACCGAAATACCTTTAGAGGAGCGTAAAATAAACGACATCCCCATGCGGATATCGGGGTGATCTTCAACGATGGCAACGGCTATAGACATGCTTTAATCTACATTTTACGCATTCATATTGCAATAGAACACCGGTTCTATACGAACGTCAGAATCTCATGGTCAGCATAACATTTGTGCCGACAAGTGGATTTGGAGTCAAAGAAAGGCGGCCGCCCAATTGCCCGGCGCGCATACGCATCGTTTGGAGACCTTTCCCGGAGCCATGGGGCTGCTCGATGATGCCGCGACCATTGTCCCTGACGGAGATTGTCAGGGTCTGGTTTTCGTACTGTGCCTTGACATTGATCGATGTACATTGAGAATGTTTGAGCGCGTTGTGCACGGCTTCTTTGAGGATCAGCCAGAGATGCTTTCGCTGTTCAGGCGTGAGGTTTTTTGCGGGAAGCGCGTCCTCCGGAGGTATCTCAACACTCAGCGCAATGTTTGCCGCGCTGCATTCGGCGGTCACGGAGTCGCTGAGCCGCTGCAGCAGGCTGTGGAGCGTCTCGGTCCGCGGATCGATCGCCCAGATGATATCACGGATGGCGGTGATCGAATCTTGAGAGAGCACGGTGATCCGTTCGAGCAGATGAGTTGTGTGGCCGGGGAGCGCGTCGCGGGCACTTGAGTCACCGAGGATGATCTTCCCGAACATTGCAATACTTGTCAGGTTCGACGCAAGTTCATCGTGCAGATCCGAGGCGATGCGGGTTCGGAAGCGTTCTATTTCCACGGCACGCCGCACGCGATTCCGGTAGATCACGGAGAGAAGTACAAACGCCATCGCCGTCGCGATCGTGTAGAACCACCACGTTTTCCAGAAGGGTGGGTTGATGATCACCACTACCGACGCACCGGCATTGTTCCAGACACCGTCATTGTTAGACGCTTTGACACGAAAGGTGTACGTTCCGCCGTCAAGGTGCATATAGGCCGCGTACCGGCGAGTCCCGCATTGAATCCAGTCGCGATCAAATCCCTCCATCATATAGGCGTATTGATTGTTTTGGACCTGAGTATAATTGAGGGCAACGAATTCGAATGAGAAATAATCCTGGTGGTAATCAAGGCGGACGACAGGCGTGCCTTTGACGGTTTCCTCAAGTGTTGTGGGGCGGTCCAGAATGCGGAATTTCGTGATCACGACGGGTGGAAGGTAAGAATTGTCGCGCACGCTGTCGGGATGGAAGGCATTGAATCCATTTTCACCGCCGAAATACATCCACCCATCCGTGCCGCGACAGAAAGAGCCGGAAAGAAACCTGTCCCCTTGCAATCCGTCTCCTTTGGTGTATCGCTTGAAATTCCCGGTGCGCGGATCATAGCGTGTCAAGCCGCGTTCCGTGCTGATCCAGAGACGATCGGCGGCATCGGCGAGGATCCCTTTGACGAAATTGTTTGATAAACCATCCTGCTCAGTGATGACGCTAAAGCTGTCGGACTCCGGATCATACCGTTTCAGACCTCCGCCCCATGTGCCGATCCAGAGTATCCCTGTTGAGTCTTCATAGATTGTCCGTGCAGCGTCGCCGGTCGACGCAGAGTCTGCAGAGGCGGCCGCGTACTGCCGGGCTTCTCTCGTGCTCGGATTGTATTTCACAAGATGGGCCGAGCCGCCCCACCCACCAAACCACAGATCACCTCGCCGATCTTCATGAATGAGCCAGACTCCCAGACCGAGACTCACGCCCGTCTCCTTCAACGGCTGCTGTACGATCTGCCAATCGCGCGTGTCGATGTACATCAGGCCTGCTTGCGAAGTACCGATCCACAATTTTCCGTCGGCCGTCTCATGGAGCGCCTTGATCGCCCAGTGTCCCAGGCGGGATTTTTCATCTGCCGTTGTGAGAAATGTCCGGAGGATTCGGCCCACCGAATCAACAAGATAGAGACTGCCGCGTTCAGTGCCCACCCACAAATTGCCGTCAGAACGACCACGCAGTGCTGTGACCGGGGAGCCTCCGAGATGCCTCACCGCATCAACAAGATGTTGAAATCGTTGAGCACTCCGATCAAACCGATCGACGCCGGCTGCGGTGCCGACCCAGAGCCTCCCTTTCAGATCCTCGGCCAGACAATAGACTTCGTCGTTGCTCAACGATTCTTTGATCCTCGGCCGATGCCGGTAATGAAGAAACCGTTGCTGCAAAGGATCAAAACGGCTTACACCTCCACGGTACGTGCCCACCCACAAAGCGCCGGCACGATCGGCATACACTTTGTACATCCGGCTCCCGGATAACGATGAGAGATCAGTCGGATCCGGGAAATAATGAACGAACCCGTTCGTTTTGGGATTATAGAGATCGAGACCCGAAAACGTTCCGGCCCATACCCTTCCACGCGTGTCAATGCACAGAGACAGAACGATGTTGGCGCTCAAACTCTGAGGTTCGTTGTCACGATGGGTGTAGCGTATTACTGTCCTTCGGGCAGTGTCGAATCTGAAGACTCCGGAATCCTGTATGGCAATCCAAAGATTGCCCTGCCGGTCTTCGACAATGTCCCCGATAGACCCACCGATCCTAACCAACGGATGAGAAGCATCCCGTTTGCTTACGATGATCGTTTGGGCGGATGTATCAACTTCATACAAACCGTTCGTCGTCCCTGCCCAGAGCACACCGCGTCGATCAACGAGCAATTGGGTAGCCGTTGTTGCGGTCTCAGACTGGTGGACCCCTCTCCGAGGCTCGATAAGCAAGCTTGCCCGCTGATCCAGTCGATGAATGCCGTCGCCCGTGACCGCCCAGATAGTTCCCGATGAGTCCTGAATAACAGCCATAATCAATTGAGGGTTATCGGGAGACGGCGAGTCATTCTCGTGCCTCATCCTGATGAATCGATCCCGGCGCGCGTCGTAAAGGTTGAGTCCCGCATTTGTCCCAATCCAAAGTCTCCCCTCACGATCTACGAACAGAACCGTGATCCAGTTGTCACTGATCGAGAAAGAATCGCTTGCGTTGTGCTTGTAGACATGGATCCCGTACCCGTCATACCGATTCAGTCCGTCTTCGGTACCGAACCACATAAATCCCTGACGATCCTGGATAATACCATTAACAATATCCTGTGAGAGCCCATCCTCGGTGGAAATGTGATCGAAGCGGATCTCCTGAGCCGCAGAAACGCCCACGATGGTAAACAGCAGGTGTGCTGAAAAGAAGGTGGCTCGGAACATTGAGAAATTCGCTTGCACGGATCCAAGATATTCATTGCGCGTCACTTTAGCAATATGACGCATTGCCTTTGCGTCACTTTGCGCCCTCGCGGTTAAATCTTTTGCGCAGGGCCGCAAAATGCGAAGGGTCCGGCTTCACAATCTGGAGCCGCACCCTTGCCGTCTCCCCACTGCAATTATTTTACAAGCACAATCTTCCTGATTTCCACGAACGACTTGCCCCGATCGGCTGTGTTTGTCGCTTCGAGCCTGTAGAAGTACACCCCGCTTGCGCTCCCGGATGCATTCCATTCCACCGACTTGTACCCCGGCGATTCAATGCCATCGACCAGCGTTGCAACTTCACGACCTAACAAATCAAGTACTGCCAGGCGAACGTGCACCGCTTTCGGCAGATCGTATTCAATAGTTGTTGTCGGATTAAATGGATTGGGATAGTTCTGCTGCAAAGAGTAACATGAGGGAACCTCGATCGATGGCATTATCACAGACGTTGTCATTTCAGAGATTGGTCGTTTCCACACCCCCCTGCCCTCAGTCGCGGCAAAGAGATTCGTGCCGCGAACGGCAAGGGTATGGACAGACGCATCCCCCAAGCCAGTGCTCACTGAGGACCAGCTGGTGCCATTGTTAGTAGAAAGAAAGACGTTGGCACCCTGCGTTCCGGCAAAGAGATTTGAGCCGGTCGCAGCAAAAGCGTCGACATACAGGTCTGTCAGCCCGGCATTTCTCTCTGTCCAGACCCCACCGTTGTCGGTGGAAAGGAAGACCCCTCCACCAATGGCTCCGGCGAAGAGATTGGTGCCGTTCACCATTAAGGCATGTACTGTGGTGCTCGTGAGACCCGTATCTGCTTCACTCCAATTGGTACCGTTGTCGGTGGAGCGAAAAACGCCACCGTCAGTTCCAGCAAACAGATTCGTGCCGATCGCGGCAAGCGCGTAGACATACGGATTAGTCAGCCCGGCGCTTATCCCTGCCCAGTTTGCGCCGTTGTCCGTAGAACGAAAAACGCCATCGTTCGTGCCGGCGAAGATATTGATGCCATCCGCCATGAGCGCATAAACCCACCGGAAGGTCAACCCTGTATTATTGAGCTTCGCATAAGTAAAGGAACAATGTATTATTCCCTCCAAGGCAATCCACTCGCATGAATGCATGAGAAGAGCCGTTTCTGGGAAGTTCGGAGGCTGCGTGTGATCTTAT
>Ga0209726_10000413_pt1 | contig 81534 bp, 77 predicted proteins | sample Subgrocontami54m_FD_187453 | JGI IMG/M metagenome (GOLD analysis project Ga0209726, IMG submission 187453) | Subsurface groundwater microbial communities from S. Glens Falls, New York, USA - GMW46 contaminated, 5.4 m (SPAdes) (version 3) | ecosystem: Environmental > Aquatic > Deep subsurface >...
CCGCGCGTTGCGACAGTCGATCCCAGCCTGCTCGCTGGACGTCTGAGGGGAAATTGCGATCGTCCGTCACCAGCACGGTGGCGTTCTCAATGGCATCCGTAGTGCTCACGTGACAGCGGGCGCCGTTGTGCCAGCAGCCTTCGCCGATGGCTGCGGCGAGGAACTCCTCGACGGCGGGGTATGCCGCCGCACCGGCCAGCACGTCGTTGCCTTCGCAGACCGCCACGCACGTGCCCCAGAGCGGAACGCCCCGCACGAAACTCCTGGTGCCATCAATGGGGTCGAGCAGCCAGCGCCGGCTGCTCGCGCCGGGGGTCTCGCCGAACTCCTCGCCCAGCACGCCGTCCGCAGGAAAGCGCGCGTGAATCCATTCGCGCGCCACCTGCTCGGCGGCGCGATCCGCGAGGGTGACGGGCGACCCGTCGCCCTTGGATTCGACGACAAGGTCCTGTTTATAGTAGCGAAGTGCTACTAATGACGTGAGCCGTGCGACCTCGAGCGCCGCCTCCATCAGAACGGCGGGAGACCGGTTCATGCGGCCTCCCGCACGGCGAGCCCCGCCTCGCGCGGCTTCGGGTCGTGGCGGGGCGAACACCCCCATTTCTTCGTGAGGATTCCAACAGCACCACGGCTTGAGCGGCAATCCCCCCCTCGGCTGGGGAGAAGCCCTCCGTCGTCTTGGCTTTCACCGACACCTGGCGCTCACCGACACCCAGCAGCTGCGCGATGGCGCGCGCGATGCGCGGCTTCTGCCCCACGAGGCGCGGCGTGTCCGTGATCACCGTCGCGTCCAGGTTGCCCACGCGGAAGCCGGCGCGCGCGGCCTGCGCCACGGCGGCGCGCACGAACGAGCGGGAATCCGCGCCGCGGAACCGCGGGTCCGACGACGGAAACTGCTCGCCCAAATCCGGCGCGCTGATGGCGCCGAAGACCGCGTCGGCGATCGCGTGCAGCAGCACATCGGCGTCCGAATGGCCTTCCAGCCCATGCGGGGACGGCACGGTGACGCCGCCCAGCCGCACCGGGCCTGGCCCGTTGAACCGATGGATGTCGTAGCCGATGCCGATGCGCATGTCACCGTCCCGCGAACGCCGCAGCCCCAGCGCCGGATCCGAGGATCGCCTCGGCCAGCACCATGTCCGCGCGCGTCGTCACTTTGATGTTCAGGGGGTCCCCGGGCACGACCACCACCCGGTACCCGGCCGCTTCCAGCACCGAGGCGTCATCCGGAAACTGCGCCCAGCGCTTCTGCGCCTTCTCCAAAGCCTTGCCGAACCAGTCGCGCCGGAACACTTGCGGCGTCTGGATCAGCCACAGCCCGTCGCGCTCAAGCGTCCTGACCACACGCCGGCCGCGCCCGACCAATTTCACCGTCACCGACGCCGGCAGGCCGGCCACCGCGGCCCCTGAGCGTTTCGCCTGCCGCAGGCAAGCGTGAATCAGCCGCAGGCTCACGCACGGCCGCGCCCCGTCATGCACCAGGATCCATTTGGCCTGTGCCGGGGCCGCGGCAAACCCGCGCGCCACCGACTCGGCGCGGGAGGCACCCCCGGTGCACGGCGGCAACGCCTTCGTGATGCCGTTCGCCGAAAGCCACGAGGCCAGTTCAGCTTCGCGGCCCGGGGCCGCGACCGGGATGATCCAACGGACCTCCGGCACCTGTTGCAGCGCGCGCAGCGTCTGCACGATCAGCGGCGCGCCGGCGACATGCATGGCCAGCTTCGGCACGCGGCCGCCGAAGCGGCGGCCGGCGCCGGCGGCCGGCACGATCGCCGCGACGCTCATCCGACCACCGGCATCGGTGGTCGGATCACCGGCGTGGAGCAGGCGGCGGCGTGTTGCCCGGAACCATGCCGTCCGGGCGCAGGAAGACCATCCGCCCGGCCGCGGTCTGCAGCACGCTGGTCACCAGGCCACGCGTCGGCTGTCCGATCAGCGAGCGACCGTTCTCAACGACCACCATCGTGCCGTCGTCGAGGTACGCGACCGCCTGGTTGTGCTCCTTGCCTTCCTTGATCGGCTTGACCTCAAGCGTCTCGCCCGGCAGCACAATCGGCCGCAGGGCTTGAGCCAACTCGTTCACGTTCATGACCGATACACCTTGGAACTCGGCGACCTTGTTCAAATTATAATCGGTGGTGATCACCCGGCCGCCGATCAACTGTGCGAGCTTCACCAGCTTCGCGTCCGTGTCGGCGATGCCCGGCAGTTCTTCCTCGTGCACGCGGACATCGATCGACTGCATCTGCTTCAGCTGGTTCAGGACTTCCAGGCCCCGACGCCCGCGGCTGCGCTTGACCGGGTCCGTGCTGTCGGCGACCGTCTGCAACTCCTTCAGGACGAAGCGCGGCACGATCATGCGGCCCTCGAGGAACTTGCCCTTGCACAGATCCAGCAGCCGCCCGTCGATGATCGAGCTCGTGTCGACGAGGAACAGGTCTTCGCCGCGGTCCTGCCGGGAGAGACGCACGTACGGGATGATGACGTTGAACTCATCGCGCCCGCGCAGCGCCAGCGCCATCCCTAAGTAGCAGAACGCCCACGTCAGGGCGACCCGCAGCATCGCCTCGGTCCCAGAGTCGAACGGGATGAGCGTGATGGCATCCGCCACCAGCTTCGCCATGATGAGTCCGAACAAGAGCCCGAACACCGCGGCCGAGAAGCCGCGCACCGACACGCGGCTGACCTTGTGGAGCAGCGCCTCGACGCCCACCAGCATGGCGCCGAGCACGCCGCCGACCGCCAGCCGCAGCCACGAGGGCCATCCCCACGTCTCCCCGAGCGCTTGCGAGCCCAACAACGCGCTGATGATGACGAACCCGATCCTCACGTACCGCAGATCCATAGAACCCCCAACCGCGGCGTCAGCCGCGGGATGATGAAGATGGTGTGGATGATGGGGCGGCGGCGCCGAGCGCGCGCGCCACCGCGTCTTTCACGTGCCGTACCTGGATGATCTCGATGCCTGGCACCGGCCCCGGGAGCCGCTGCGCAGCGATGAAGCAGCGCGTGAACCCGAGGCGGGCCGCCTCGTGGAGCCGCTGCGAGACGTTCATGACCGGCCGCACTTCCCCGGTCAGCCCCACTTCCCCGATCGCCAGGTCATGAGGGCGCGTCGGTTGCTCCTTCACGCTTGAGGCGATGGCGAGTGCTACGGCCAAGTCCGAGCCTGGCTCCAACAGCCGCACCCCGCCCAAGGACGAGGTGAAGACGTCCTGCTGTGCCAGCTGGTGCAGCCCGACCCGCCGCTCCAGAACCGCGATGAGCATGGAGAGGCGGTTAAAGTCCACACCGGTCGTGCGCCGGCGCGGCAGGCCGAGGCCACAGGGGCTGGTCAGCGCCTGGATCTCGACGAGCAACGACCGGCTGCCTTCCAGGGTCACGGTGACCATCGTGCCGGGGACAGGCTCCGCCCGGTCGCTCAGAAACAGCTCGGATGGGTTCGAAACCTGGACCAAGCCTTCGGCCGTCATGTGGAAGACGCCGAGCTCGTGCGTCGCGCCGAAGCGGTTCTTGGTCGAACGCAGCACGCGGAACCCGCTGGTCGGCTCGCCTTCGAAATACAGGACCGTGTCCACCAGGTGCTCAAGCACCTTCGGGCCGGCCAGGAAGCCTTCCTTGGTGACGTGCCCGACGAGGAACAGTGCGCCCCCGCTGGCTTTCATCAGCTTCACCAGCTCGTACGCGCAGGCGCGGACCTGCCCGATCGAGCCGGGGGCCGACGCCAACACCGAGGTCTCCAGCACCTGGATCGAGTCCACCACGACGACGTCCGGCTTGGCCTGCCTGATCGCTTCGAGGATGACCTCGAGCTGCGTCTGCGCGAGCAACGCGACCGGCGAGGAGCTCAGGCCCAGCCGCGTGGCGCGCAGCTTGGTCTGGCGCAGCGATTCTTCCCCGCTGATGTACAACACTGACTTGCCGGCCCCTGCCCGCCCCCCACCAGCCATGGGGGCAGGCGGGTCGGCCAGCGAGCCGGCGGCGCTTAAGAGCAGCGTCGACTTGCCGATGCCAGGCTCGCCGCCGACGAGCGTGACCGACCCAGGCACCAGGCCCCCGCCGAGCACGCGGTCCAGCTCCGCGAGGCCGGTCGAAAACCGCGCCGCGTCATCGAGCGTGACCTGGGAGAGCGGCACGGGAGCGGCGGTTTCCAGCACGCGCGCGGCCTCGGCGGCCGCCGGCTCGACCAGCTCCTCCACCATCGCGTTCCACGCGCTGCACTCGGGGCAGCGACCGGACCACCGGGGGGACTGGTGGCCGCACTGCTGGCAGACGTGGAGGGTTTTCACTTTTGGCATCAGGTCAGACGCCGGTCGGACGCCCGGACTACGGCTTCTTGGTCGCCGGTTTGCGCGGACGGACGAGCAGCTTCCACGGGTTGGCGCGGAGCTCCTCGACGAAGGTCTCGGTCTGCCGGTACAGATCGTCCCGGTAGATGAACCGGCCCAGGTTCCCCTCGCCGGATTCGATATACATCATGGCCAGGTTCAAGCGCTCCCCGAGCGTCTTCCATTGCCGGGTCGCGTCGCGCGCTTCCTGCATCGCCTCTTTCAGGTACACGCGGGACTCCGGATCCCCGACTACGTTGTTGATGCCCTCCAGCGTGGACTTGAGCATCGTCAGCACTTCGCTCGAGCGTTCGATGACTTCCTCGGTGGAGATCGGGGGTTCGCCGAGCAACTGGCCGCCGGGCGGCACGACCGGACCGGCGCCAGGGCCAGGCTCGAGGGCCAAGTATTTCTCCCCCAGCAGCCCGAAGGTGCTGATGGCCGCGTTGTCGTCGACGCGGACGCTGATGTACGAGGGCAGCCGCACGCTCAGCTCGACCTGCGGCACCGGCCGGTCAGGGATCTGCACGATCGAGACCTCCTGCACCTTGCCGACCTCCACGCCTGCGTACTGGACCGGCGAGCCCTCGGTGATGCCGTTGGCGGTGGGGAACACGACGCGGAGCTGGTAGCCGGGCTGGAACGCGGTGGAGATGTCCCCGATCACGAAAATGAAGATGACGAGGAGGCTCAGGCCGCCCACGATGAAGGCGCCGACCTTGATCTCCACGGTCCACCGATTATTCGCCATCCACGTCCCCTAGGCTCACCGCAACGGCGCCGGGCCGGTCCTGGCCCTGGACAGCCGGGACAACATGCGACGGTCCGGCAGGCCTTCTTGGATCGGCCCGACGGCTTCACCCTTGATGAACTGCTGCACGATCGGGTCCGGGCTGTGACGGATCTCTTCGGGCGTCCCGACCTGCAGAATCGCCCCATTGTAAAGCATGCCGATACGATCCGCTACTTTATAAGCGCTTCGCATGTCATGGGTAACGACAACCGACGTCACCTTGAGCCGGTCCCGAAGCGCAATGATCAGCTCGTTGATCGTATCGGCCATGATGGGGTCCAGGCCGGTCGTGGGCTCATCGTACAGCACGATCTCCGGGCTCATGGCGATGGCCCGGGCCAGGCCGACCCGCTTGCGCATGCCGCCCGAAAGTTCGGACGGGTACCGGTCCTCGACGTTCGGCAGCCCCACCAAGCCCAGGCACTCCTGCACCCGCTGCCGGATCTGCTCCAGCGGCGTGTCCGTGTGCTCCCGCAGGGCGAAGCCCACGTTCTCCTCCACGGTCATGGAGTCAAAGAGCGCCGCGCTTTGGAACAGCATCCCGAACTTGACCCGGACCTTATCCACTTCGGCGGCCGTGAGCCCGCAGATGTCCACGCCGTCGATCAGGACCCGCCCGGAGTCGGACCGAATCAAGCCGATCATGTGCTTGAGCAGGACCGACTTGCCGCACCCGGACTGGCCGATGATGACCATCGTCTCGCCGGGGCGAACGGTCAAGTTCACGTCCGTGAAGACCGACTTGGGGCCGAACGCCTTCACCAGGTGCTCGACCGCGAGCTTCGGCGTCTGCCCCATCGTAAGTCAGCGCCACACGAAGTAGAAGATCGCGGTGAGCAGGCAGTCCGCGCCGATGATCAGCAGGAACGACGTGACGACGGCCACCGTCGTGGCGCGCCCGACGCCCTCGGCCCCCCCTTCGGTGCGCAACCCCTCGAAACAGCTCACCACGGCGATCACCATGCCGAAGATGAGCGATTTCAGCAACCCGGAGGAGAGGTCCTTGTACAGCAGCGGGATGTACGTCATCTTCCAGTACAGGCTGGGCAGCACGCCCAGCTTCAGCGTCCCGACGAGAAAGCCGCCGAAGATGGCGATGGCATCGGCGAACAGGGTCAAGATCGGCAGCGCGATGAACAACGCAATGAACCGCGGCACGACCAGGTGGCGCACCGGGTCCGCGGCCAGCGTCACGAGCGCGTCAATCTGCTCGGTGACCTTCATGGTGCCGAGTTCGGCTGCGATGGCCGAGCCGACCCGCCCGGCCACGATCAGCGCCGCGATGACCGGCCCGATCTCGCGCACGACGGAGAGCGACACCAGGCTCGCGATGTAGATCTCGGCGGCGAGCTTGGCCATCTGGTACGCGCTCTGGAAGGCCAGCACCATGCCGATGAAGAACGCGGTGACGCACACGATGAACATGGACTGGACGCCCACTTTCCACAACTCGTAGGCGACCGCGTCCATCCGCAGCGGGCGGGTGAAACACTTGCCGAGGGTCTGCGCGAAAAGCAGGCCCATGCCGCCCGCGTCCTCGAACAGCCCGACGGCCCAGGACCCGGCGGTCTGGGACGCGGAGAGGAAGGAGGCGCTCAGGCGGCCGATCATCCGACCACCTGTCGCGGCGTGCCGAAGGCACGCCTGGCGCATGGCGCCCGGCCGCCAACGCAACGAATGCGAATCAGCGGCCGAGCGGCAGGTGGTCGGATCATGGGATGGAAACCAGGCGGCCGCCGCAACAGCATGCGGCGGCCGTCATGGGATGCGTCGAACGAACACTCGTGCGGGCCACGCGCTCAACCGGTCTGCACCGGCTTCTGCTCCGCCGGCGCCGCGGTCTCCTCGAACCGCAGCTCCTCGCCCTTGCGTGTGGCGCGCAGGCGCGTGCCCTGCCCGATCCGCTTGGCGATGATCTCTTCGGCCAGCTGGTCCTCGAGGAACCGCTGGATGATGCGGCGCAGCGGCCGCGCGCCGTACACCGGGTCGAAGCCCTTCTCAAGCAGGAACTCCTTGGCCGAGGCGTCGAGCTCGATCGTGATGCCCTGTTCCCGCAGCCGTCCGGTCACGTGGTGCAGCTCCATGTCGACGATGCTCATGAGGTTCTCGCGGGAGAGCGCGTGGAACACGACCACCTCGTCGATGCGGTTCAGGAACTCCGGCTTGAAGACGCGCTTGACCTCATCGAGCAGGCTCAGCTTCATCTTCTCGAAGGTCATCGCCTCAGAGACCGGGGCGAAGCCGAGGCTGCCTTGCTTCTTGATCTGCTCGGCGCCGATGTTCGAGGTCATGATGAGGACGGTGTTGCGGAAGTCGACCTTGCGGCCGAAGCTGTCGGTCAGCCGCCCGTCCTCGAGCATCTGCAGCAGGATGTTGAACACGTCCGGGTGCGCCTTCTCGATCTCATCGAGCAGCACGACCGAGTACGGCCGACGCCGGACGCGCTCCGTCAGCTGCCCGCCCTCTTCGTAGCCCACGTAGCCGGGCGGGGCGCCGACCAGGCGCGAGACGTTGAACTTCTCCATGTACTCGGACATGTCGATCTGGATCAGCGCCTCCTCGTCGCCGAAGAGGAACTCGGCCAGCGCCCGGGCGAGCAGCGTCTTGCCGACCCCTGTCGGCCCGAGGAACACGAAGGAGCCGATCGGCCGGCGCGGGTCCTTCAACCCGGCGCGCGAGCGGCGCACGGCGCGCGCGATCGCGGAGATGGCCGGCTCCTGCCCCACGAGCCGCTTGTGCAGCGCCTCCTCCATCTTGAGCAGACGCTCGGTCTCTTTCTCTTCCAGGCGGATGAGCGGAATGCCGGTCCACTTGGACACGATGGTCGCGATGTCCTCGGCGGTGACCACCGGCATGGCCTCGCCCTTGGTCTTCTTCCATTCGGTCTTCACGCGCTCGAGCGTTTCCTTGGCCTCGCGCTCCTGATCGCGGAGCGCGGCCGCCAGCTCGAAGTCCTGGCCCTTGATGGCGGACTCTTTCTCCTTGCGGATCTTTTCGATCTTCTCCTCGAGGTCTTTGATCTCGGGCGGCACCATCAGCACCGACAGCCGCGCGCGCGAGCCGACCTCATCAATGAGGTCGATGGCCTTATCCGGCAGAAACCGGCCCGCGATGTACCGGTCGGCCAGCTTCGCCGCGGCCTCGAGCGCCTCGTCCAGGTACTTCACCTTGTGGTGCGCCTCGTACCGGTCGCGGAGGCCCTTCAGGATCTCGATCGTCTCGCTGACCGAGGGCGGGTCCACCATGATCGTCTGGAACCGCCGCTCCAGTGCCGCGTCCTTCTCGATGTACTTGCGGTACTCGTCCAGCGTCGTGGCTCCGATGCACTGGATCTCGCCGCGGGAGAGTGCCGGCTTCAGGATGTTCGAGGCATCGATCGCGCCCTCGGCGGATCCTGCGCCGACGAGCGTGTGCAGCTCGTCGATGAACAGGACGATGTTCTCGGACCGGCGGATCTCATCCATGACCGCCTTGATGCGCTCCTCAAACTGGCCGCGGTACTTGGTGCCGGCGACCATGAGGGCCAGGTCCAGGATGATCACCCGCTTATCCCGCAGGATCTCCGGCACGTCGTTTTTGATGATTTTCTGGGCCAGCCCCTCGACGATGGCGGTCTTGCCCACGCCGGCCTCGCCCAGCAAGACGGGGTTGTTCTTGGTGCGGCGCGCCAAGATCTGGATCACGCGCTCGATTTCATCAGCGCGGCCGATCACCGGGTCCAGCTTGCCCTCGCGGGCCAGCTGGCTTAAGTCCCGGCCGAAGGCATCCAGGGCCGGGGTCTTGGTCCGGCCGCTCGTGCCGCCGGCGCCGCCGGCCGGGGCCGGGGTCGAGGACCCGAGGAGCGTGATGACCTCGTTGCGCACGCGGTTGAGGTCCAGTCCCAGGTTCATGAGGACCTGCGACGCCACCCCCTCGCCCTCGCGGATGAGGCCGAGCAGCAAGTGCTCGGTGCCGATGTAGTTGTGGCCCAGGCTGCGCGCCTCTTCCATCGCGAGCTCGATCACCTTCTTGGCCTTCGGCGTGAACGGGATGTCGCCGGAGACCATGGTGCTCGGCCCGCTCTGCACGAGCTTCTCGACCTCAAGCCGGATCTTCTCCGGCGAGAGCCCGAGCTTCTGCAGCACCGCCGCAGCCACCCCCTCGCCCTCGCGGATCAGGCCGAGCAGGATGTGCTCGGTGCCGATGTAGTCATGATTGAACCGCTTGGCCTCCTCCTTCGCCAGGAGGATCACCTTGCGGGCGCGCTCCGTGAATTTATTGAACATCGTCGCTCCTCGTAGTCGGGACGTTTCTCGCAGAGAAACGTCCCGGCTTGTTAAGTTAATGTAGCCGTTGCCGGATCAATTCCGCGCGCTTGGCGTCGCGTTCCTTGGCGCCGAGCGCCTTGCCTTCCAATTTTTGCAGGTGCGCAGGCTGGGAAAACAAGAAGAGCTCGTTCACCCCGGCCCGGTCGAGGCCGCCGTTCATGAGCCCCAAGTCCACGCCGAGGCGGGTGACCGAGAGCAGGTCGTTCGCCTCGTTCGAGCTGACGGTGCGCGCGTGCTTCAAGATGCCGTACGCGCGCCAGACCCGGTCCTCGAGCTGCGTCTTGTTGGTGGTCATGAGCGCCTGCCGGGCGTTCTGCTCATGCTCGATGACCTGCTTCAGGATGCGCTCGATGTTCTCGATGAGCTCATCTTCCGTGCGCCCGAGGGCGACCTGGTTCGAAATCTGGAAAAAATTCCCCGAGGCCTCGGTGCCCTCGCCGTACAGGCCGCGGGCGGTCAGGCCCAGCTTTGTGATCGTGTGCAAGACCTTGTTGATCTGCTTGGTGATGACGAGCGCCGGCAGGTGCACCATGACCGAGGCGCGCATGCCGGTGCCGGTGTTCGTCGGGCAGCAGGTCAGGTAGCCCCAGTCCGACGAGTAGGCGAAGGGCAGCGCCTCCGAGAGCTCGTCGTCCAACGCGTCGATGATGGACCAGCCGTCGCGCAGGTTGAAGCCCGATTGCATGACCTGGATGCGCAGGTGGTCTTCCTCGTTGATCATGATGCTGATCACCTCGCCCTGCCCGATGGCCACGGCCTTGTGGTCGGCATGCACCACATGCTCGCGGCTGACCAGGTGCCGCTCGACGAGGAACTGGCGGTCCACCTCGTTCAGCTCGCCGATCTCGAAGAGCAGCGGCCGGCGCACCGCCTGGCCCTTGGCCAGCGCCTCTTTCACCGCGTTCAGCACCTCGCCCTGCGTCGCCTTGGTCGCGCGCGTGCTGAAGGGCAGCTTCTCCAAGTTCCGCGCCAGCCGGATCCGGCTGGACATGACGATCTCGGACAACGGCCCAACACCCCGCAGCCATTCGCTGGGGTGCTTCATCAGCTCATCGAGCTCTTTCGGCGCCATCAGGACGCGGCCTTCTTCTGCTGCTGCCGGACTTCTTGCTCGTACCGGCGGACAGCGTCCCGCAGCCGGGCCGCCTCCTCGAACTCTTCGTTGTCGATGGCGCGCTCCAGCTTGCGCTTCAGCTCCTGCAGCTCGGTCTTGGACTTGGCCGGCTTGACCAGCCGCACCGGGGCCTTGCCCAGGTGGATCGGCGAACCATGGATCCGCTTGAGCAGGCTGCCCAGGCTGCGCTTGAACGCGCTATAGCAGTCGGCGCACCCCAAACGGCCGACCTTGCGGAAATCGTCGTACGTCATCCCGCAGGTCGGGCAGCTCTTGGCCACGGGGGCCTCGCCGCCGGCCTCCGGCTCCGTCGTCTTGCTGAAGTCGGCCAGCCCGGAGAGCAGGTCGGCCAGCCCGAAATGGCTCTCCACCTGCGTCCCCTTCTGGTTGGCGCAGACTTCACACAGGTGCAGCTCGGTCATCTGCTCATTCACGATTTCGGTCAGATGCACCGTGGCTTGCGATTGTTTGCACAGCTCGCACAGCATAAAACACCTCCACCGATCTCAGAGATCGAATTCGATCTCTGAGATCGGCTACGGCATAAGTCTACCAGGTTTCCCCAATGGCTGCTATCGCCGACTGGGGGGCTGGCTTAGAGCTTAACTCCTTCTGTGCGAGTAAGTTCCTGAAATCGCTTGCGCAGCTTTCCGGTGGTGGGCCCAGGGGTGCCTGAGCCGATCACCCGGCCGTCAATCTTGACCACCGGGATGATTTCAGCCGCCGTACCGGTCAGGAAGACTTCATCGGCATTGAAGAGGTCATGCCGCGTCAGGAGGGGCTCCTGGACATCCAAGCCCATCTTTACGCCCATGTCCATGACCGTCTTCCGGGTAATGCCTCGCAGCACCCCGATGTAGGGGGGCGGGGTCAGCAGCTCCTTGCCCTTCACCAGGAAGATGTTCTCGCCGGTGCACTCGGTCACGTAGCCGGAGGGCGAGAGCATGATCGCTTCCTCGTACCCGGCGGTGATCGCCTCGATTTTGGCGAGGATATTGTTCAGGTAGTTGAGCGACTTAATCTGCGGGTTCAGCGCCTCAGGCACGTTGCGCTGTGTGGCCACCGTGATCAGGGCGAGCCCCTGGTCATAGATCGCCTTCGGATACAGCTGGATCTTGTCGGCGATGATGAACACGGTCGCCGCGCGGCACTTGCGCGGATCCAGGCCCAGATCGCCCTCGCCGCGCGTGACCACGAACCGGACGTACCCGTCGCGCAGGCCGTTCTCGCGCAGGCTGCGCCTGACCGCATCGATGGCTGCCGCCTTCGTCAGCGGGATCTTCAGCATGATCGTGTGGGCGGACTCGTAGAGCCGGTCAATATGCTCCTTGAGCTTGAACACCCGCCCGTCGTAGGACCGGATGCCCTCAAACACGCCGTCGCCGTAGAGCAGGCCATGATCGAACACCGAGACTTTGGCCTGCGCCGCGTCCACAAACTTGCCGTTCAAGTAAATCTTCATATCGCCCCTCATGTTCGCGGGTTCAACTCGCTAACACGCTAACCAGACTTCTTGATCTGTCCATCCTCAAGCTCGATGCGGCGCTGCGCCTGCGCGGCGATTTTCGCCTCGTGCGTCACCAGCACCAGGCTCATGCTGCGCTTACGGTGCGCGGCAAAGATCACGTCGATCACCTCGGCCCCGGTCTTGGAGTCCAGGTTGCCGGTCGGCTCATCGCACAGCAAGACCGGCGGCTCCATGACGAGCGCGCGCGCGATCGCCACGCGCTGCTGCTCCCCGCCCGAGAGCTGCGTCGGGCGGTGCTCGGCGCGGTGGCCCAGCCCGACGTCATCGAGGCACCCGAACGCGCGCTGCCTCAACAGCTTGAACGCAGAGTCTCCGCCCACCCGGCCCGGCAGCATCACGTTCTCCAGCGCCGTCAGCTCCGGCAGCAGATGGTACGCCTGAAACACGATCCCGATCGTGCGGTTGCGGAACCGCGCGCGCTGCCGCTCGTTCATGCGCGACAGCGATGTCTGCTCCCACAGCACATCCCCGGCGGTCGGCGTGTCCAACCCGGCCAAGAGATGCAGCAGCGTGGACTTGCCTGCCCCTGACGGTCCAGTGACTGCGATCGACTCCCCCGGAGCCACGCGCAAGGTGACGCCGCGCAGCACGGTCAACGAGCCGGCGCCTGTTGTATACGACTTCGTGACTGCCTGAGCCTCTAACATGGTTCGGTGGTTTCCGGAAACCAAGCTACCGAACTATCGAACCATCGAACGATCGAACGCTTGTCACTCATATCTCAGCGCCTCGACCGGTGTCAGCGCTGCGGCCCGGCGCGCCGCGTACGTCCCGGCGAGCAACGCCAGGGTAAAGGCGCTGCCGGCGACCCATGCGACATCCGAGGCATTGATCAGCGTCGGGATCTTGTCCAGATAGTACACCGTCGGCGGAAACAGCGAGAGGCCGAAGGTGGCTTCCATCCAGTCCATGAGCGAATTCAGGTTCCACGTCAGCAGCAGGCCCAGCAGCAGCCCGGCCGCGATGCCGAGCGCGCCGATCGTGGCCCCCTGCACCAGGAACAGCCTGGCGATCGAGCCGGAGGTCGCCCCCAGCGCGCGCAGGATGCCGATGTCCCGCGTCTTCTCCATCACGATCATGATCAGCATCGCCACGATGTTTAGCGCCGCGACCACGACGATCAGCGTCAGAATGATGAACATCACGACCTTCTCGACCTGCAGCGCGCCGAACAGCGCCGGGTTCAGCTCGGTCCACGTCTTGACCTGAAACGGCCGGCTCAGGCGGCGCTCCAGCGACTGCTGGACCGCCGACACATGCTCCATCCGGTCCACGCGCACGCCCACGCCGCTGACGATGCCGTCCAGGTGGTAGAGTTGCTGCGCCTGCTCCAGCCGCACGACCAGCAGGCTCACGTCGTACTCGTACATACCGGAGCGGAACAGGCCGCTGAGCGTCAGCTCATACGTCTTGCCGTCGGCCGGGCTGATCAGGGCGATCTCATCGCCCACCCGCGCGCCGATGGCCGCGGCCATTTCGGTGCCGATCACGGCTTCGTCCAAAGACTCTGGCAGTCGCCCGCTGACCACGTACTCGCTGAGCCGGCTGACCCGCTGCTCACGGTCCATGTCCACCCCGCGGACCAGCACGCCGAAGGCACGCTCCGGCAGGCGGATGATCGCCTGGCCGGCCACGAACGGGCTGACACCGATGACGTGCTCGGTGCCGGCCAAGTCCTGCAGCAGCTCTTGCGACTGCTGCACGCCCTCTGGCGCATCCACCACGATGTGCGCGTTGATGCTGATGAGCTTCTCGGTCATATCATGGTCAAAACCGGTCATCACCGCCAGGACCACGATCAGCGCCGCCACCCCGAGGGCCACGCCGCCGATCGAGAGGGCTGCGATCAGCGAGATGAACTTCTCGCGTCGCTTGGCGAACAGGAACCGCCACCCCAGCCACAGCTCATACATCATTCCTGAACCTCGACCGTCAAGGGTGGGCACGCGGCTTCGCCGGCCCATGCGCCCTCAGCCTCCTCGGGATCGTGCTGCTGCGAAAACATGGCGGTGATCTCATATCGGCCCGGCGCCAGCGGCTCCAACACGACCGGGATGATCCATGCCTGGCCAGGCCCCAACAGCTCGTAATCCTCTGCCGAGACGGTGTAGCCTTTCACCGGAATCTTCGGCGGGATCACTGTTCCGTCGGCCTGGCGCACCAAGAGGCGGATCCGCCCCGGCGGACAGCAGTTCGCGCCGGCGTACCGGTACAAGAGCACTGGTGCGAAAGACGCGTTGCGTAATTCCATTTCCAATGCCAGCGCCGCGCCGGCCTGGGGTTGATCGGTCACAGGCCGCAGCACCGCCAACAGCGGATGTTCCGACGGCGCCGTGGAGCCGACGGTCTCCGTCACCATCGTCGCCGCCGCGGGCATGGCTGCCACCCCCAGCGCCATGCCGCCGATGGAGAGCGCGGCGATGAGCGAGATGAACTGCTCGCGCTGCTTGGCGAAGAGAAACCGCCAGCCGAGCCAGAGTTCGTATGGCATCACATGTTACCGCCGCTTGTCCCACAAAGTTCCAAGCCAAGCAAAGAAGTCCGATGAACCCATTTCGGCCAGGGCCCTCTTGGCGCAGTCACCAACCATGCCTATGCCCTCTATATCGGCATGATCTGCCAGCAGTCGGGTTAGATCGGCTTCATAATCCGCCGCCTTGAGCTGGCCTAATGTCTTCGCCGCTTGGCAGCGGATTTCTGGCAACTCATGGCTCAACAACGGGGCGATCGCGGGCGCTGTATCCGGCACATTAAGCTGCGCGAGGCCGCGCATAGCCACATGAAGCATCCAGTGTGATTTGAAATCCATCGATGCCGTCGTGCGGGCCTCCGTAAGCTGCTCGGCAATGACCCCGGCATATTCACGGAGACCCATGTGACCCAGCGCTTCGACGGCCGCGATTTTCAAGTCAGCATCGGTCCCCTGCAAGAAATTCGCGATCGTTGGTGCGTAGCGCGTCGCCCGAAGCTTTCCCAGGACCAGTGCGGCATCGCCTCGCGCCTTGAGGCTGGAATGGTCCAACAGCCGGGCTATCGCGGCCATGTACTCGGGTCTGGGGCGCAGTCGGGCCAAGGCCCATGCGGCTCCGTCTTGGACTTCCCTTCGTTCATCCGTCAAGAGCTCCGCAATCTGCTTCTCATAGCGTACAGCACCGATATCTGCCAGTGTTAACGCTGCGGCGATCTTGGAATTAGCATCATCATCTTTGAGTCGTCGGGCCAGCACTTCGGGGGCGTCATGGAGAGCTGGTGAGCGGGGTTCGCCTCCTTCATTGAGGACGACACCAGCTGTGCCACTCATCGCTCCTACATGGAAATCGGGCGCCCTGAGTCCTCGGCTCCGGTAGGCGTCCGATTCAGTCTGAGTCACGTATTGTCGGCGCGTGGAGGCAAGTTCTCTGTCGCGTTGTGACAATGCCCGGAGAAGTTCCTGGGCCTCACCGATTGGCCGCGTCAGTGAACAGACGGAAAGGTAGCGCCCGGACCCGATAAAGACCAAATAATCCTGCCGGGACCGAAATCGATAATCGCAGGACTGTTCAACCCGTGACTCGACCCACACTTCCGATGCCGGGTCTCCTTTCCAAACCCGGTTGACCCGCAGGACCGTTCGGAGCCAACGTGATGATGCCGTCACTCCATCCTCTTCCGCGACAAACTCGGTCCCTGGTTCGCGCGATGAAGCATCAATTCTCTCAGCGGTGCCCTCAAATATCACTGCTGATGACTCGATCGCTTCATCCAGCGTTGGCATATGATCGCAGAGGCAGGCGCTCGCGACAGAAGAACGGGTCAGCAACGTGAGCGCAACCGACAAACAATATGTCTGGCAGCTTATACGCACTCCCCGCCTCTACGCCGCATCCGCCGCAGGTTTCAGGTGCGGGAACAGGATCACGTCCTTGATCGAGGCTTGATTCGTGAGCAGCATCAGCAACCGGTCCACCCCGACGCCGAGCCCGCCGGCCGGCGGCATGCCGTACTCCAGCGCCTCGACGAAGGAGTGATCCACGCGCTTGTCCTTCTGGCCCTGGACTTGCGCTTCGAACCGCTGCTGTTGTTCGATCGGGTCGTTGAGCTCGGAGTAGGCGTTCGCCACCTCCATCCCGCCGATGTACAGCTCGAACCGTTCGGTCACCGATGGGTCCTCCGGCTTCGCCTTCGCCAGCGGCGAGAGCTCGGTCCAGTAGTCGGTGACGAACAGCGGCTTGCCCTTGGTCTTCGGTTCGAAGAGCTGCTCGACGACGCGCACCATCTGCGACCGGGTCAGCCCTGTGATCTTGATGCCGCGCGTTTCCAGCGCCTGCTGCAGTTCTTCGAGCGCCGCGTTGCGGGGCAGGCCTAAGCCTTCCATCGCCTTCGAGAACGACACCTCTTCCCAGGGCAGCGACAGGTCGATGGCTTGGCCCTGGTACTCGAAGGCCAGGCTCCCGATCGCCTGGGCCGCGTCGGTGATCAAAGCTTGGACCAGGCGCATCATGGACCGGTAGTCGCCGTACGCCTCATACGCCTCGAGCATCGTGAACTCAGGATTGTGCTTGAACGACACGCCCTCGTTGCGGAAGCTGCGGTTCAGCTCGTACACCTTCTCGAGCCCGCCCACGAGCAGCTTCTTTAAGTGCAGCTCCGGGGCCAGCCGCAGGTACAGGTCGGTATCGAGCTGGTCATGGTGCGTCTTGAATGGCTCGCCGGCCGCGCCCCCGGCCAGGGCGTGCATCATCGGGGTCTCGACTTCAAGATACCCGCGGCGCTCGAGGGTGGCGCGCAAGCTCTGCAGCAGCCGGCTGCGCTTGAGAAAGACGTCGCGTACCGGCTCGTTCGCGATCAGGTCCAGGTACCGCTGCCGGTACCGGATTTCGACGTCCTTCAGCCCGTGCCATTTCTCCGGCAGCGGGCGCAGCGCTTTCGCCAGGAGCGTGAGCTGCTCGACCAGCACGGTCACTTCGCCGGTCTTCGTCTTGAACAGCGTGCCGGAGACGCCGAGAATATCGCCCAGATCCAGCGCGGCGAAGAGCGCGTACGCTGCCTCGCCCACCTTCTCCTGCTTCACGCACAGCTGGATCTTGCCGGTCGCATCCCGCAGGTCCGCGAAGGTCAGCCCGCCGTGGCCGCGCTTGGCGGTCAACCGGCCGGCGGTCGTGACCGCGCGGCCTTCAGCGTATTCCGCCGTGAGCGAGGGGATGGGGGACTTCGGGAAGGCGGCGCCGTAGGGCTGGATCCCCTGCCGGCGCAGCGCTTCGAGTTTCTCTAGACGGATCTGCGACTGGTCGTCCCGGCCCACGCGGCGCTCCAAGTGTGGCTGATTATAACAGAAAACGCTGCAGCAGCGCCCAGCCAGCGGTCGTGGCAAGGCACAACACGGCGAACCAGTCGCCCCACAAGCGGTACAGGCTCCCCCCAGGCCCGGCCGGCAGGTCGCAGGTGTAGGTGCCGTCGACGAACAGCGGCCGCCCGAGCTGCTCCACTTGCCCGAGCCATGCGCCGGAGGCATCGATGCAGCCGGACCAGCCGGTGTTCGCGGCGCGCGCGATCGGCACCCGCAGTTCCACCGCCCGCAGCGTCGAAGCCTGCGCGTGCTGGATGGCCGCAGCGGTGGGGCCGAACCACGCATCGTTCGTGATCACGAGGAGCGCCTGCGCGCCGCGCTGCACGAACCGGCGCGCCAGCGCCGGGAACACGTCCTCGAAGCAGATGAGCACGCCGAACCGGGCCGCGGTCCCGGGCGCGGTGAAGACAGTCGGCTCGGTGCCGGAGGTGAAGCGGCCGATCTCCGGCAGCATCCGGCGCAGCCACGGCAGCGCGTCATCGAACGGCACGAATTCGCCGAAGGGCACCAGGTGCAGCTTGTCGTGCTTGGTGAGGATGCGGCCCTGCCCATCGAGCAGCACCGCGGTGTTGCGCAGCAGGACGCGCGCGTCGACCAACGTCGGCCGGGGCGTGCCAACAAGCATCGGCCGGCCCAGCGCCTTGGCGATGGCGATAATCCGCTGCGTGATGTCCTCATCGATGTCGAGATAGCCTGGCACCGAGGTCTCAGGCCAAACGACCAAGTGCGGCTCCGTGGCCTTCGCCACCTGCGTCAGCGCCGCGTACCGGTCCAGGATGAACCCTTGGTACTCCTCGTTCCACTTCCGGTCCTGGGGAATGTTGCCCTGCACGACCGCGACGCGCAGCAAGGCGCCTGCGCGCGCCTGCGGGATCCGCCATGCCCCGTAGCCCCCGGCAGCCAGTAGCGCGGCTGCGGCGAGGGCAAGGTGCCTCGTCCGCGCGCCCCACGGCACATCCCTCACCAAGAGGCTCGCCATCGCGACGTTCACCATCACGATCAGGAAGGAGACGCCCCAGGCGCCCAGCGTATCCGCCACTTGCAGCGGCAGGCGCCACGGCGTCTGCGAGTACGCCAGCAGGTTCCATCCGAACCCGGTGAAGATGTAGGACCGCACGTACTCGACCGCGACCCACGCCGCCGGCAGGAGCAGCAACGCCACGCGCGCGGTCAGCAGGCTCAAACCCTGCCGGCCATCAGGCGATCCGATGGTGCACGCGAGCATGCCGAAGAGGCCGGTAAAGACGCCCATGACGGCGCAGAGGATGATCCATCCAGGCAGCGTCACGTAGATGAGCCAGTGGATCGAGGCGAGGAAGAACGCGAAACCGATGAGCGCCGACCACCAGAACGCGCTGCGCAGCGTGCAGTGGCGCAGCAGCAACAGCCACGGCACGAGCGCGATCCAGGCGAGCGGCCACCAGCCCAGCGGCGGAAACGCTGCCCACTGCAACGCAGCGCTGGCCGCGGCCAGGAGTAACGGACGGATGATCACGGAGTTAAGACGGCTCAAGGCGGGTGGCCGCGGTCTGTTGAGACGCCCAGACACCGGCGCCGACGAGCAAGCCCCAGATCACGCCATGGAGCACGCTGCAATCCCAGGACTGCCACAAAAACCACCACCACCCGATGGACCCTACCACGCCGCTCACCGTGCCAAAGAGCACATGCATCAGGAGGCGCCCAGAGGTCCGCGGAAGCGCAAATTGCAACAGGCCTGCGTACAGTAATGCCACGCACCCAAAATGCACGTACGGCCGGCGCGCACCGCCTGGGTCTTGCATCGGCCAGAACACCGCGAAGGCGACCTTGCCCCAGGACCATCCGACATCCGGCGTGTTGCCCAAGCCATCCCACCAGCCCGTGTTGCTGGCGACCAACACGTACGGCTGAATGGGAATAAACGACAACCACCCGGCGATCCAGCCACGGAAGATCGGCCCCAGCGCCCACGGCAACCGATGGTCAAACCACCCCGAGGGCAATGATCCGACGCTGATCAGCGCTAGCAAGGCACCGTGGCAGGCCCCGGCAACGATGATGCCCTGCGTGAGCCCGGGAAAAACCGAATGAGCGACCGGCCAACCAATCCAGAACAGCCAGGCATTCGCTGCGCCACCGACTGCGCCTAGCACACCGATGAGCGGCAGGAACCGTAGCGGAAGACGAAACAAGCTCTGGGGCTTAGCCCCCATGGCATTTCTTGTATTTTTTCCCGCTGCCGCAGGGACACGGGTCGTTGCGGCCGGCTTTCGGCACCGAGGATGTTTGGGGTGCCGGAGCCGCGCGCCGCGGAGCCGGAGCCGGCGGCGCGGACAACGCATCCGGCACGGACATCGGTTCAGCGATCGGCGGGGCGGCAAAACGTTCCTGGACTTCCGGGTGCACCGCGTGCTGCGGCGTCTGCTCGAACACGGACACCGGCGCGGCCTGGGCCACCGGCTGCACGCGCAGAAGCATGGTCAGCGACTCCAGCTTGATCGAGGCGATCATGTCCTGGAACATGCGGTAGCCTTCGCGCTGGTACTCGACGATCGGGTCGCGCTGCCCGTACGCGCGCAGGCCGATGCCGTCGCGCAACGCGTCCATCAAGTACAGGTGGTCCTTCCACTTGGCGTCGATGATGGAGAGCAGCACGTGCCGCTCCAACTGGCCCATCAGCTCAGCGCCCACCTGCTGCCGCTTGGCCTCGTACACCTGCTCGAACCGCTCTTGCACCGCGGCAGCCAGCTGCTCCCGCGTGCCGGCCAGGTCGGCGGGAGGCTCCACCCCGAACTCCTGCTTGAGGGCGTTGCGCAGCCCGTCCAGGTCCCAGGCGTCCTGGGACTGCTGGCGCGGCGCGTACGTGTCGGCCATCCCGTCGGACAGCTCGGCGATGATATCGCGCACCATGCCCTGCAGGTCGATGCCCTCGAGGATGCGGCGGCGCTGTTCGTAGATCACCTCGCGCTGCCGGTTCATCGTGTTGTCGTATTCGAGCAAGTGCTTGCGGGCGTCGAAGTTCTGCCCTTCCACCCGCCGCTGCGCGGTCTCGATGGAGCGGCTGACCATCGTGTGCTCGATGGGCAGGCCTTCCTCCCACTGGAACCACTTGAGTTCCATGAGCTTCGCGATCCGCTCCGAGCCGAAGATGCGCATCAGATCATCTTGCAGCGACAGGTAGAACCGGGACGAGCCTGGATCGCCCTGGCGGCCGGAGCGGCCGCGCAACTGGTTGTCGATGCGACGCGCCTCGTGCCGCTCGGTGCCGAGCACGTGCAGCCCGCCGGCGGCCACGACCTCGTGGTGCTCGCGCGCGCACGCCGCGTTGAACTTCTCAGCGATCGCCTGCCGCTCCGCAGCCTCGAGCGGCGCCTGGCGCCGCGTCTCTTCTTCCCGGATTGCGTCATCGGCCATGGCCTGCGGGTTCCCGCCCAGCAGGATGTCGGTGCCGCGACCGGCCATGTTGGTCGCGATCGTCAGGGCGCCTTTGCGCCCGGCCTGGGCCACGATGCGCGCCTCATGCTCATGATATTTTGCATTTAATACGGAGTGCGGCAGCCCGGCTTTCACCGCGGCCGCCGTGCGGGCCAGACTGAGCAGCTGTTCAAGCCGGTACACCAGGTTGGATTTCGGCGCGGCGGTCTTCAACCGGATCAGCGCCTCGGAGACCTGGGTCTCGGAGACCATCGCCGGGCGGCTGAGCACCTGCTCGATCGCCTGGCGCAGCCCGGCATCCAGAGCCTGCTCCTTCTTCACGTCCGCGGCGGTCCACTCGCACACAAGGCCGAGCCGGCGCACGACCGGGCCAGGCTCTTTGAGCATGCGGGAGAGCCGCTCTGATTTGTCGATGGAGATCGTGCCGATCAGGACCGGCCGGCCGGCGCGGTGCAGGTCCACGATCTCCTGCACGACGGCGAGGTATTTCTCATCCTCGGTCTTGTACACCACGTCCGGGTGGTTGGTGCGGATCAGGACCCGGTTGGTCGGCACCATGACCACGTCGAGGTTGTAGATTTCCTTGAACTCTTGCGCCTCGGTCGCCGCGGTGCCGGTCATGCCGGCGAGCTTCTCGTACATGCGGAAATAGTTCTGGAACGTCACCGTCGCGAGCGTCTGGTTCTCCTGCCGGATGCGGACGCCTTCTTTCGCCTCCACCGCCTGGTGCAGGCCGTCGCTCCAGCGCCGGCCCGGCATCAGGCGGCCGGTGAACTCGTCCACGATGATGATCTCGTCGTCCTTCACCATGTACTCCACGTCCCGCTTGAACAGGTGGTGCGCCCGCAGCGCCTGGTTGATGTGGTGCACCAGGCGCATGTGCTGCTCGTCGTACAGGTTGGCGACCCCGAGCAGTTCCTCGCACGCCTTGATGCCCTCGTCCGTCAGGTTGACGCTGTGCTGCTTCTCATCGAGCTCGAAGTGGCTCGCGTCCTTGAGCTTGTGGACCACCTTGTCGAGCTTGTAGTACAGGTCGGTCGACTCTTCGGCCGGGCCGGAGATGATCAGCGGCGTGCGCGCCTCATCGATGAGGATGCTGTCGACTTCATCGACGATCGCGAAGTGGTACTCGCCCTGGGTCAAGTCGCCCAGGCGGAACCGCATGTTGTCGCGCAGGTAATCGAAGCCGAACTCGTTGTTCTGGCCGTAGGTGATGTCGGCCCGGTAGCTCTCTTGGCGCGTGCATGGCCGCAGGTGGACAAACCGGTCGCTCGCGTCGGCATGTGACGGGTCGAAGAGGAAGGAGAGCGACTCATCCCCCTGCCGCCGCTCAGCCGGGTCCACCCCTTGGATGGAACCGACGGACAGACCGAGCGCATGGTACACCGGCCCCATCCAGCGGGCATCGCGACGGGCCAGGTAGTCGTTGACCGTCACCACGTGCACGCCGCGGCCGGTGAGCGCGTTGAGGTAGGCGGGCAGCGTGGCCACCAGCGTCTTGCCTTCCCCGGTGGCCATCTCGGCGATTTTGCCCTCATGGAGCATCATGCCGCCGACGAGCTGCATGTCGAAGTGGCGCATGTTGAGCACGCGGCGCGAGGTCTCGCGCACCACGGCGAACGCCTCGGGCAGGATCGCATCCAAAACGCGCTGCTGGTATGCGCGCCGCTGCTTCTTCACGTCCTGCCGCTGGTCCGCGGTGAGCTCGTACCATGCGGCCGTCGAGGGGTCTGGAAAGCTTGCGCCCTTCATCCCATCGGCGATCCGGCGGCGAAACTCGTCGGTCTTGGCGCGCAGCTCGCCGTCCGTGAGCTGCTGGATGGCTGGCTCGAGCGCGTTGATGCGCGCCACCACCGGCCGGAGGCGTTTGACCTCGCGGTCGTGGTAGGTACCGAGGAGTTTTTGGAGAACCCAATTCACCATCAAATGATCCTAATTGCTGCGGGTCCTGTCGCGGGGCCGCCCCCGCGCCACCCGCAGCCGCGCAATTCGGACATAGTTACTTGTTCGTTCCCGCTGTTCTCCACTTCAGATACGCGGCCATGAACGGATCGAGCGCGCCCTCGAGGACCGCCTGGGCATTGCCGGTCTCATGGTTGGTGCGCAGGTCCTTGACCATGGTGTACGGGTGCAGGACGTAGGAGCGGATCTGCGAGCCCCACTCGATCTTCTGTTTGGACTGGTAGTCCTTGGCTTCCTGCTCGTCCCGCTTGCGCCGCTCCAGCTGGGCCAGCCGCGACTTGAGCACCTTCATCGCCTTGGTCTTGTTCTGCAGCTGCGATCGCTCATCCTGACAGGTGACGACCAGCCCGGAGGGCAGGTGTGTGATCCGCACCGCGGAGTCGGTCGTGTTCACCGACTGGCCGCCCTTGCCGCCGGAGCGGTAGACGTCGATCTTCAGGTCCTCGGTCTTGATCTCCACCGGCACCTCTTCGTCCGCCTCCGGCACCACGTCCACCGACGCGAAGGAGGTGTGGCGCCGCTTGTTCGAGTCGAACGGGGAGATGCGGACCAGCCGGTGCACGCCCTCCTCTGCCTTGAGATACCCGTACGCGTACGGCCCTTTGATGATGAGCGTGGCACTCTTGAGGCCGGCCTCTTCGCCCGGCAGCAGCTCGATCACCTCGGTGGCGTAGCCATGCTCGTCCGCCCACCGGCGGTACATGCGCAGCAGCATCGAGGCCCAGTCGCACGACTCGGTGCCGCCGGCGCCGGAATGGACCGAAAAGATGGCGTCCTTCGGGTCCAGCGGATCGCCCAGGAGCCGCTGCAGCTCCAGGCGCGTAAATTGCTGCTCGAGCGCGTCGACATCCTTGGCGAGCTGGCCGATCGAGCCGGCGTCATCCGCCCCCACCAGCGAGACAAGCTCAGTCGCGTCGCGGAGACCTTGCGAGAATTGCTCGATCGGGGTGCGCTGGGCCTTGTACGCCTTCAGCGTCTTGATGGTGGCGTTGGCGCGGTCCTGGTCTGCCCAGAAATCGCCCGCGGCCATCGCCGATTCGATCTCGGCGATGCGCCGGTTCAGGCCTTCGAGGTCAAAGATACCTCCGAAGGTCCTGCCAGCGGGCCTCGAGCGCATCCAGACGGTTCCGGAGCTCGATGAGCTGATCAGGGAGGGCAGACATGGAGCAGCCAGTCTAACACGCGCGAAGAAACGGCACAACGGAAGCGGCTGCAGGAATGCGGATTTCGAAATGCGGAATGCGAAATGGATGGTCAATCCGAATTCCGAAATCCGAATTTAGGGCGTGGTTACGAAGCTTGGGGGTCGGCGGCTTGCGCCGGATGGCGGGCGTCTTTCTTGTCCAGGACTTGCAGGAAGGCTTCGACGATCTTCGGGTCGTACTGGGTGCCGGAGCAGCGCGTAAGTTCCGCCCTGGCCGTCTCGATCGAGAGACGCTTGCGGTACGGCCGGTCGGTAATCATCGAGTCGTACGTGTCCACCACCGCCAGGATGCGCGCTCCCAAGGGGATCTGCTCGCCCTTCAAGCCCCCGGGGTAGCCGGTGCCGTCGAACTTCTCATGGTGGTGGCGGACCAGATCCACCGCCTTGCTCAGTGAGCGGACTGGCTTGACGATCGCCTCGCCGATGAGCGGATGCTGGTGCATGATCTCCTCTTCCTCAGGCGTCAGCGGGGTGGGCTTGAGCAGGATCTCGTCTTTGACACCGATCTTGCCGATGTCGTGCAGCACGCCGCCGGCGTTGAGCATGCGGCGCGTCTCCTCATCCAGCTGCATCTCCTCGCCGACCTGTTGAGCGTAAACACCGACACGCTTGGAGTGGCCTGCGCTGTACGGGTCCTTGGCCTCGACGGCGAGGGCCAGCGCCATGATCGTCTCGACGTACGTGCGCTCCACGTCCAAGTTGAGGCGGTAGTTCTCGATGGCGACCGCGATCTGGGAGCCGATGCTGGTCACCAGCTGCTCGTCATCGTCGGTGAACGTCTTGGTGGCCTCCTCGCGCAGCACGCTGATCGTGCCGATCGGGTGGTCGCGCAGCGTCAGCGGCACGCACAGCACCGTGGCCTCGGCATCACGGCCGGTCGCGAGGAAACCCAGCTGCGACGGGCGGCCGACGCTGCGCATGGGCCGGCCTTCCTTGGCCACCCAGCCGGGGATCCCGTCCCCGAGCTTGCGGCGCTGGGTCAAATCCGCGGCCGCGCCGTTGCGGGACCAGGTGGTCTTTACGTACAGCTCCTGCTTCTCGCCGTCGACCAGCATCAGGCTGCCCATCTGCGCGTCCAGCGCGGCGGCCGTGTTCTCCATGATCAGATTGAGGATGTTGTCGATGCCTTCGTAGGACACGATCGCGGTGCCGATGCGGGAGAGCAGCTTCTTGACCAGCTGGCGCGAGGACTCCAGCTCGTCGATCTTCTGCTCCAGCTCGCTGGTGATGCGGTTGAAGGACCTGGCCAACTCGCCCAGCTCCCCGTGCTCCTGGATGTCGATGGCGCCGGCCTGCCCTTCGGAGGCGGCTTTGGCGTGCCGGGTGATGAGCAGGACCGAGTGGATCATCTTCCGGGCGATGAAGAAGTAGCCGAACAGCGCGGAGAGGCTGACGAGGATCAACACCTGGCCGGCCGGCTTCTCGAGCAGCATGCCCCATGTGATGATCAGGATCGGGATGAACGACATGAACCCGAACGCCAGGGCCAGCCGGCGCTCCAGGCCCTCTTCCTTCATCGAAACGAACTTGAACCGCGTGTGATGGGGTGTTGCAGGCATATCGTTGAAAGTATACCTGAGCGGCGAAGCGACTAACAAATTCTACGCAAGATTAAGCCGTCTAACAAAGCGGGGTCAGACCCCAATCTGTGCGCCTTCGGCGCGCAAGAGGGCGGCCTTACGCCGCGGCCCGAAAGCATAGCCGCCCAGCGTCCCGTCGGCGCGGATGACCCGGTGGCACGGCGTGCGCGTGGTGTCCGGGTTGCGGTGTAACGCCTGCCCCACCGCCCGGGCCAGGCCTGAGTTGCCGAGCTGCTTCGCGACCCACACGTACGAGCGCACCTCGCCCTTCGGGATGGTCCGGACCACGGCATACACCCGCTCCTCAAACCGCGTTGAAACGCGTCCGGGGACGGTTCTATTATTTCTCATCTCCCGCCCCTCTGCTTCTGCGGCGTCCGGTGATGGCGCGGCTGCGCAGGATGTGGTGGTACCGGACCGCGAACCGGTGCGCCTCATCGCGCACGTGTTGCAGCAGGTGCAGCACCGGCGACGTGCGCAGCAGCACAACCGGCGAGGCCGCCCCCGGCAGGAAAATGTGCTCGAACCGCTTTGCCAGGCCCATCGCCGGCAGCGGCAGCGACAGCGCGGCCAGCGCATCGCCCGCAGCGCTGAGCTGCCCCTTGCCGCCGTCGACCACGACCAAGTCCGGGAACGGCAGCTCCTTGATGAGCGAGCCGCCGTAGCGCCGGCGGATGACCTCCTGCATCATCGCGTAATCGTCAATGCCCTGCACCGTCTCGATGCGGAAGTGCCGGTAGTGGGCCTTGTGCGGTTTGCCGTCGGTGAAGACCACCATCGAGCCGACCGCGCAATCGCCGGAGACGTGGGAGATGTCGAACGCCTCGATGCGCCGCGGCAGCGCCGGCAGCTTGAGCGCCGCCTGGAGCTGCTCGAGCGGGCCGGCGGCGTGCGACTTCTCTTTCGCCGTGATGATCGAGGTCAGCGCCTGCATCTGGTCCCGCAGCCGCGCCGCCTCCTCGAACCGCTGATCGCGCGCCGCCTGGCCCATGCGCCGGGCCAGGTCCTTCAGCAGCGCCTCGCGCTTGCCCTCAAGGAACGCGGCCAGGTCAGCCACGATCCGGCCGTACCGGGTCTGGTCAATGTAGTCCACGCACGGCGCCAGGCACTGGCCCAGGTGGTACTCCAGGCACGGGCTCTTCGGGAACGTCCGGCACGTGCGCAGCGGGAACACGCGCCGCAGGAACCGCACCGCCTGGTGCATCAGCGTCGCGTCGGTGTACGGGCCGAAGTACTGGGCCCCGTCGTTGAGCGTGCGCCGCGTCACCAGCAGCCGCGGGAATGGCTCGCGGGTGAGCTTGAGCATCGGGTACGCTTTGTCGTCGCGGAAGAGGACGTTGAAACGCGGCTTCCGCTCTTTGATGAGCTGGGCCTCGAGCAGGAGCGCCTCAGCCTCGGAGGCAGTCTCCCGCACCTCGACGCGGTGGATGCGGCGGACCATCCGCGCCACCCGCGGGCCGAGCGCGTCTTCGCCGCGGCAGTAGGACGCGACCCGCTTGCGAAGGCTGACGGCCTTGCCGACGTAGAGCAGCTCGCCGGCCGTGCCGGTGAACAGGTAGACCCCGGGCCGGTCCGGGAGCGACGTCAGCCGCTTGCGGAGCGCGCTGGGCTCGGGAGGCGTTGGAGCCATGTGAGGAAGGTCAGGCATTCCGGGATGCGAAGCGCCAGGCTGGCACCTCCGTACACCACCACGCTGAGGCTGACGCAGGCGAGCAGGCCGGTGAGCGGGTGCGCCGCCAGGCCGGCGCCATGCCACAGCGCCAGACAGCCGGCCACCATCGCCGCCACCGCCGCAGCCATGGGCGCCATCGCGGTGAACAGCGGCCGGAGGATGGGTGCGCCGAGCCGCTCCTCCATCCGGCGCGCCAGCCGGTACGCGTTGAGGGAGTTCGTGAGGGAGGCTGCGAGGGCCAGGCCCATGACCTTCAGCGGCCACATGAGCGCAAGGCTCAGGAGGATGTTCAACACCACCGCCTCGGCCGCCAGCCGGACCGGGATGCGGGTCTCGCGCAACGCGTAGAACGCGCCGGTCAGCACTTTGTTGTGCGCGAACGCGAGCAGCCCCAGCGCGTAGCACGCCATCGCCTGGGAGGTCATCAGCGTGGCGGCCGGCGTGAAGGCGCCGCGCTGGAACAGCCCCTTGATCATCGGCCCGGCGAGCACGATGAGGCCGGCGGCCGAGGGCAGGATGATGAAGGCCACCATCCGCATCACCTTCAGCAGCGTGCGCTGGAACCCGGCGTAGTCCTCGTGGGCCGCCTGCTCCGACAGCGTCGGCAGGCTGGCCTGGGCCGAGGCGGTGCCGAAGAGGGCCAGCGGCAGCTGTACCATCCGGTTCGCGTACCACAGCGCGGCCACGGCGCCGTCGCCCACCACCGCGCTGAGCGAGGCCAGTGCCGTGTCCACGATGATGCTCGCCTGGTACACTGCCGAGCCGGCGATGCGTGGGGCAAGCAGCTGCACCACTTCCCCGGCGCCTGGATGCCGCCACCGCCACCGCCAAGTGAACCCGAGGCGGACCGCGAGGGGCAGCTGGACCGCGAGCTGGAGGCAGCCCCCGACCAGGACCGCCACGGCGACGGCCAGGATGGGCGGGTCAGCCCACCGCGCGCCCCAGAGGCACGCGGCGATCATGCATACATTCATGATCGCCGGGCCGAGCGCCGGCAGCGCAAACCGGCGCTGGCTGTTCAGCAACCCCATGAAGAACGCCCACCAGCCGATGAGCAGGACGAACGGGAAAATGATCCTGGTCAGCCGCACCGTCAGGGCGAACTTCTCCGGCTCCGGCACGAACCCTGGGGCGATGAGCCGCACGATCAGAGGCGCGGCGGCCCAGCCGGCGACGGCAATCACGGCGAGTGCCGCCGTCAGCCGCGTGAGCAGCACGTGGCTGAGCCGCCAATAGTCGTCGTGGCGGCCCTTGGCCCGGTACCAGCTCAGCACCGGCACGAAGGCGCTGGTCACCGCACCCTCGGCGACCAAGTCACGGAACACGTTCGGCAGCCGGAAGGCCACCACGAACGCCTGCGCTTGGATGGACGTGCCGAAGAGCTGGGCCGTGAGGAGGTCGCGCACGAGCCCCAAGATCCGGCTGAAGGCCGTCGCACCGGCCAGGACGCCGGTGGACCGGGCGATCTTGCCGTGGGAGCCGTCGGTGGGCTGCGGGGCGGTCAAGCTTGACACCAGTGTGTCACCGTGTTAAAGTCTGGCGCTCAACGCACCACACCCTAAGGAGTTTCGCATGCCGATCAAATTCGCTGCCGTACGGCAGTTGCGGAAAGACAAGAAACGAGCCGCCAACAATCAGGCGATCCGTTCAGAGCTCAAGACCTTGGTGAAGCGCCTCCACCGCCTGGTGGAGGGCAAGCACGCCAAGGAAGCGCGCGCGCTGCTGCCGATGCTCGCCAAGAAATACGACGCGGCGGCGTCCCGGGGCATCGTCCACCGCAACACCGCGGCCCGGCACAAGTCCCGCTTGACCCTGCAAGTCAACAAGCTCAGTTAACGCGCCTCGGCGCTCACGCCGCGGCCGCACACCAGCGTCACCAGCTCTGCCAGTGCGACCGGCATCAACCGCCGGCCGGTCTTCACGTCCGCTTCGATCCGCCAGCACGCCTCCACCAGCGCGTTGAACACCGCGGCCGGCTGACCGTCCAGTTCGCCCTGTAGCCGTTGCAGTTGCCAGCCACGCACGCCAGTCGCCTGGCCGATCTGGTCCTCGCTCCAGCCTTCCTGCGCGCACCGCGCCACGAGCGCCCACCGCTGCAACTGCCACGAGATGAGCCCCAACAGCTCAAGCGCATCGCGTCCGGAGGCCAGCTGATCTTCCAACGCGTTGAACGCGGCGGCCGACTCCCGCCGGCCGAGCGCATCGATCAGCGCGAACGGTTTCAGCGCCGGCCGATTGCGTTCCGGAAACGTTTCCGTGCGGAGGAGTGCTGGGGGCAGCTTCGCCAGCGGCGCGCGGGCGGAGAGCGGCTCATCGAGGCAAAACACGACGCATGCGGTCTCGCGGATGGCGTCCGCATGCTCGGCCAGCGCTTCGATGGTCGGCAGGGCCAGCTTGCCGGCGCGCTCGATGACGATCAGGCGCGCCGTGCCTTGCGCCGGGCGTTGACGGCACAGCGCTAGTAGGTCGGCGCCGGAGGACGCTGCGGCATCCAGCTCATGCCGGTCCAAGGGTCCGGCGCCGAGGGCCTGCTCCAGCGCGTGCACCCGTAGCAGCCGGCCGGCGCGGTCTGGACCGATGAACGCGTGAAACCCCCGAAGCTCGGCCGCGCCCGTCATGACTGACCGCGCGGTCACCAATCCTCGGTGGAGCGCTCGATGACCCGCCGCGCCAGGTCGGTGAGGGCGCGGGCGACCGCCGTCGCTTCGGACTCGGACTGCGGGCCGATCGCGAAGTACGTCGTGTCGCCGGTCAGCGTGGGCTCATCCCACATCACCGCGCCCGTGGTCAAGTCGGTGAAGGTCACGTGCGCGATGATGCTCAGGCGCCATTCCTCGATTTGCTGCGACGCGTCGTAGCGCAGCGCATCGCGCCGGAACTCCAGCAGGTCCCCGTTGACCCGCGCGTCCGCCCCGGATGGCGTGTTCGTGGGCCGCAGGAGGCCGGTGAACTGGTACCGGTCCACGACCGCGCGGGCCAAGTCCACTTCCATCCCGTGCCGGTACAGCGGCAGGTGCGCCCCGTCGGTGTGGATCGCCGTAATGTCGATCTTATTGGTGAACGGCGCGACGTACACCGTGTGCAGGTGCGCCGGCACACCCAGCCGGGTCGTGTAGCCGCACCCTGCGGCGAGCAGAAGTACCGCGACGACGCGTTTCATTGGACAGTGGTCTCCGGGGCGGCGCTGCCTCCGCCTGCGGCTTCGGGACTCCCTTGCCTCGCTTCAGATGACGGCTCGGGCGGAGGCGCCAATGCGTCCAGCCGCGCGGAGGCTTTGGCCGCCCACGAGGTCTGCGGGTACTTGTCGATGATGGCCTGGTAGTAGACGATCGCGGACTCCGGCTGCTTGCGCCGCTCGTAGAACTGCGCCACCCCGAACTCATGCTGCGCGCGCCGGTCGTTGAGCTCTTCGAGCTTGTCGTCCGCCTCGGTGCGCAAGTCGCTACCGTCGTACGTCTTCACGAACGCGCTGAGCTCCTTGATCGCCCGGTCGGTCGGCGCCTGGTCGTAGCCGGCGCGGAACGTGCCTTTCAGGCTCGCCACCGCGATCTGGAACCGCGCGTCATCCACCAGCGTCGAGTCCGGGTATTGCTCGATGACCTTCTCAAAGGCGGTCACCGCATGCTCGTAATCGTGGAGGGCCAAGTGGGTCAGCCCGAGCTTGTACTGCGCCAGCTGGCCGTACTCGCTGAACGGCCCGTCCTCGGCGATCGCCTCGAAGACCTCGATGGCCTTGTCCCTGGCCGGGATGATGGCGGCGGTGCCGAGGAATTTGCGCTTCTTGCCGCTCAGGAAGTAATTGCCGAGCTGGTACTCGCGCTCGAGGATCTCTTCGAAGCGTTTCGTGGAGGGGTACACCTGGATGGTCATGCGGTAGGCCTTGAACGCCTCGTAGTAGTCGCCCCGTTCTTCTTCGACCCGGCCGAGGCAGTACTGCCCTTCGGCCGCCTGCGGCGAGTGCTTGTAGGCGCGGACCAGCTTCTTGAACTCTGATTTCGCGCGGTCCCAGTCCTTCCGCTCGAAGAAGACCATGGCGAAGTCGAGCTGCTCTTCCGGGCTGTCCTTGGCGCTGCCTGTGCCGCTGATCCATCCGGTCTGAGGCGACCACATCCAGCCGGCGCGGGCCGGCACGGGTGCGGCGCAGAGGACGGCAGCGACGAGCATGATGGGGGCCCAGCGGCGTGACATCAACAAACACACCTTAGCAGAGCCTCACAAGCGCTGCAACAGGGGAATGATCAGGAAGAAGTACGGGACCGCCACGATCGTCGTCGAGAGCCACAGCGCGTTGGACATCCGGCGGTCCAAGCCGAAGAGCAGCGGGAAGATGAGCGGCGAAACCGCGACCGGGGTGCTGGCCTCGAGCAGCGCGACGAACCGTGGCAGCCCGGTCAGGCCAGAGGCCTGGATGAGCGCGTACGCGAGGGCCGGGCTCCACGCGAACTTGATGAGCGACATGGCGAGCGAGGGCCGCCATACCCGGACCGGCGACTCAAACGTCAGCTGCGACCCGACCGCGATGAGGTACAGGCAGGTATCCACCGGGATCAGCACGTGGGTGATCGCGCCGATCGGCTCGGGCCGAGGCACGTGGAGCATGTTCAGCAGCAGCCCGACCGCCAGGCCGATGAACGGGTACAGCCGGATGCCGTCCATGTATTGCGGCTTCAGCGAGGGGCGCGGGCGCGTGCCGTATCGGTGCGCGAGCCAAAACCCGAGGGTATAGAACGCTGGGGTGAAGTACGCGAAGTACAGGACACACAGAGCGTACGCCGCTTCGCCGTACAGCGCGAAGGCGGTGAACGCGCCCATGTACCCCAAGTTCGAGAAGTACGCGCACGTCAGGAAGCTGCCGGTCTGTGGCCGGTTCAGCCCGGCCCAGCGGCCGTACAGAAACGCCGGCAGCAGCGTGGACACGGACACAGCCAGGCCGATAAGCGGCAACAGCCACAACCGCCCGACGCTGAAGTCCACCTGCCACAGCGTGAAACACAGGACCCACGGTGCTAAGCCTGAGATCACGAACCGGACCAATCGCTCGGCCCGCGCATCGTTCAGGAGGCGCTGCCGGCGCAGGACCCACCCGAGGAGCATCGCGCCGATGAAGAACCCGATGCCGTACGCCATGCGGAGGGCCGTCATCCCTGCCCCAGACGCGTGCGCACGAGGAGCCGGTGCCCGTCGGTGCGGATCTGGATCGCGCCGTCGCGCCGGGTCGAGCGCACCTGCGCGCCTGCCTGCGCCAGCACCTCCAGCGTTTCCGCCGCAGGCAAATGGTGGGACTGGCCGACGCTGAGCAGCGCCCACGACGGCCGGACCAGCTCCAGCAGCCGTGCGCCGGAGAGCCCGAGCCGGCTGCCATGGTGCGGCACTTTCAAGAGGGTGCTGCGGAGGCGATTGCCGGCCTCCAACAAGCCTGGCAGGCCAGGCTCGTCAATGTCGCCGGTAAGCAGCACGCTGATGTCGCCGTAGGAGAGTCGCATCACCAGGGAGTTGTCGTTGCCGCCGGGTGGTTGCTCCGGCACGAAGCCAGGCGGCGGATGCAGCACCTCGATCCGCCATGTCCCGCCGTCGATCTGCGCGCCGGCGGCCAGGGCCTCGACCGGCAGCCGGCGCCGCTGCGCAAGCGCGCGCACCCGGCGAGCCGCCATCCTGGCATCCGCGGCTCCGTTCGTCAAGATGCGGTCCACGCGCACCGCCTCCAAGACCGGGGCCGCGCCGCCGGCATGGTCGTCATCCCAGTGCGTGAGCACCAGCGCGTCGAGCCGCGCGATCCCTGCTTGGCGCAACGCCGGCACGACGCGCAGCCGGCCGGCCTCCCGCGTGCCGGCATCGATGAGCAGCGTGCGCCGGCCTGGCGCGCGCACGAGCATGGCGTCGCCGTGGCCCACGTCGAGCACCTGCACCGTCAACCACCGGTCCGCCGTAGCGCCCGAGACGACGAACGTCCAGACAGCCATGTTCACCGCGGCGAGCCACGCGATAGCCAGCCGGCGCGCGGCCACCCCACGCCGCCACGCGAGCCAGGACCCGGCCAGGACCACGTAATACGCGGCGATCAGCGCCAGCGGCGGCTGGCCCACATACCACGGGCCTGGCGGCAGCGCGCGGCACCACATCGCCGTGCCGGCGATCGCATCAACAAGCACAGCCAGCAGCGGCCATGCCGCGGTCCATGCGACCGGCCAGAGCATCCCGAGCGCGAGCAGGAGCGTGCCGGAACCGACGAGCACGGAGACAAGCGGTGAGAGCAGCAGGTTCGCCAACACAGTGACCGGCGAGACGACATGAAAGTACCAAGCAAGCACCGGCCACAGGCCGATCCAGACCGCCGCGGTTGCCGCGAGGCTCGCGGCGAGCCACCAGCGCAATGGCTTCGGCGCCCAGGACAGGCGCGTAGCCAGCGCGCTGGTCCAGCCCGGGGTGAAGGCGATCAGTGCTGCGACCGCGCCGACCGAGAGCTGGAACCCGGCATCGAAAAGCTGTGCGGGCCATGCCCAGCCGATGGCCAACGCGGCAGCGGCCAGGGCGCCGCTCCAGTCGATCACGCGTCCCAGCGCCGCAGCGCCCAGCACGACCCATGCCATCAGCGCCGCGCGGCCCACCGGCGCCTGCGCGCCGATCAGCAACCAGTACCCGCCGACGGCGGCAGCGACCAACGCCAGCCGACCGCGCCACGGCACGCCCAGCAGCCGCAACAACAGCTCCAGGATCAGCGCGATCAACCCGACGTGCGAGCCGCTGACCACGACGAGGTGCATCGTCCCTGTCTCCACGAACGCGGCGCGCAGCCTCTCCTCAAGTTCGGCCCGCCGCCCCAGCACAAAGGACCGAATCAGGCCGGCCCGGCGCGGATCAACAGCCGCAGCGAGACGGTCCATCCGGTGCCGCGCGTCGGCCGCCGCCTGCACAAGCGGCGAGCCTTGCCGCGCGCGCAGCCGCACCCAGCCATCGGAGGGCCGCACGCGGAGGAGCCCATGGACGTGGTCGCGGGCCAGTGCTGCGCGCCAGTCGTACACGCCCCAGTTGCCCTGGGCCGGGACGCGCCGCCACACCCCCTCTGCCAGGATTTCATCGCCGTAGGATGGGCAGCTGCCGTCCCGCACCATGCGCACCCGGCCGATGGCCGGCGTCCATGCCGGCCCGGTGCGCACGTGGCGAAGCTCCAGCACCGCCGCGCACCGGATCGCCCACGGCTCATCCGGATCCCGCAACGATGGGGTGAGCGGCTCGGACGGATCATCCACAACCAGCGCGTGCACCGCCACCGGCGATGGATCCGCCGGCAGCGTGCGCACCAGGGCCGCGGCCGGATGCAGCTGCCACACCGCACCCCGGCAGGCGCCCAGCGCGGCCCAGACGGCGAGCAAGATGAACCACGCACGGCGGTGCGTGCACAGCCCGGCCAGCGCGATGGCGCAGATGACAGCAATGGTGGGCGCGAACGCAACCTGGCCGCCCACCATGCCCAGCAGGCAGGCAATCGTCACCGGCCCCAAGGGCCGGCGCCACCACACATCAGGCTCAGATATCATGGTCCAACAAAAAACGCAGGAGAGAGCGTCGCTCTCCTGCGTGTCAGATTGTGGCGGAACGTGAACGCTAATCTATCGCATCGCCCGTCCGCGGTCGCAACCGGCGCTTATCTTACCACGACATGCCTCTTGCCTGCAGCGCGCTGTCTCCCAACATCACCCGCCAAGATCAGCGGCTGTCTCCAGCCTCCCAAGCTCATGAGGTCAGGAGAGCGTCCCGATGTGGCTCGTCGCCCTGGCAAACAAACTCTTGGCATCCGACCCATCATCGGGATAGAGCGCCGACCCGATGTCCACAGGAACGCTGGGGGCTCCAGGCATCTGTGCCATCAGCGTCGGCACAATGCCGCGGAGTCGCTCCACCACAACGCGCATCCCCTCTGCGTCAGTCAGGGCTAGCAGCACGATCCAGGACGGTTCGATGGCTAAGAGGATGTCTTCCTGCTTGACCTGCTGACGCATCCCATGCGCCAGGCGCTCCAGCGTCTCACGCGGCCCTCCCCCGGTCTCACTCGAGGTGAAGCGTGCATCGACGTGAATCGCGACGAGGCCGATAGTTTTGTCTTTCATTCGTGAGAGAAGGTTCTGCAATTCTTCGAAACTCGCCGCCAGCGCAAAGGCATCGGTATAGATCGGGAATGCCGCTGAGAATGTCGTGCCCTGGCCCAGCTCCGAGGCGACCTCGATGCGACCTTGGTGGAGTCCAACCAGCTCCTTGCAAATGACCAGGCCCAACCCTGTGCCACGGGGTTTTGCGGGGTCGCGCACCCCCACTTGGGAGAACTTCTGGAAGAGCTTCGGTAAATCCTCTTGCGCAATCCCTGTGCCGTTATCTTCAACAGAGACGACCACATGTGCACCACGCTGATCGGTCCGGAAGACAATGGTTCCGTGGTCGTTGGTAGCCTTGATCGCGTTCGACAGCAGATTCCCCAAGACCTGACGCACCCGATCAGCATCCACAAACACACAAGGAACTTCCGCGTCTTTTGCAACGATGGTTCGGTTGCCTTGTATTGGGTGATACTGACGAACCACTGCCTCGATCAGCGGTCGGACATCCACCCGTGCACGCTGGAGGCGCAGCCACCCCGCTTCGAGCTTGGACACGTCAAGCAGGTGGTTGATGAGCCCGGCGAGACGCTCAAGGTCTTGATCAATTGTTGCGAGGAAATCCTGCTGTTCCAACGTCACGTCTCCCAGCTTACGTTCGCGCATGAGACTCACACCTTCCTTGATCGACGTGAGCGGCGTCCGTAGTTCATGGCTCACTTTGGCGATCAACTCGTCTTTCAACACCAGCGATTGTTCGAGCTCCTTGGTCATCACGAGCAATGTATCCCGTGAAGTGCTCAAATCGATCGTCATACGATTGAACGCGCCGGCCAGTTCTCCAAGCTCATCGCGTGAGCGAACGTGAATGGTGTGCGTCAGGTCGCCTGTCGCGATGATCTTGGTCGCCTCCATGAGCCTTCGAATCGGGGCGCTGATCTGATTGGAGATGACCACTGCGAGGAAGAGCACGAACAATCCAACGACAAAGCCGATGCACACAAATTGCCTGCCTAACTGCGTAATGGGTGCAAAGGCCTCGTCGGTGTTCTGCATGACCAGGATAGCCCAGCCGAGTCCTGCAAAATCGCGATGCCCCTGGGAGCCGGCATAGCCAATGAGCCACGTATCGCCAACAGGGTCTTCTTCAATCACAAACCCCTTCTGTCCCTTGAGGGCAGCCTCGGCGGACCGATAACCAAGCGTGAGAAAGTTTCTGCGGGATAACTCCTCCCCCTCCCCCTCCCCCTCCCCCTCCTCCAGCATGAAGCTGGGGCCTACACGCAGGAAGCCTTCCCGGTTGATCAGGGCCGCGTACCCAAACTCGGATTGCCCTGCCTGATTGACCTGGATACCCGTAAGAATGTCGTAGAGCTCGCTCCAATTAAACCGAGAAGACAAAAACCCGATCACCTGTGTGTCGTCATGCGCGTCGACAATGGGGGTGGTGATGGGGACCGCGACACCGCCGATGAGCCGATCATAGGCCAAGTCCCCGATAGACGTGTCTGAGGCGTTGGCGGCTTCCTGAAACCACGGTTCCTGGGACACGTCTTGGCCGACGGCGTGAAGCTCACTCGCCGCGACGACCCTGCCCTGAGGGTTAACGCACACGATCGCCGCGTAGATTCCGTAGTCACGCTTGAAACGCATCAGGGTGTCCGTAATCCGTCCGTCAGGATCATCCGCGAAAACATCCTGCATGACCTGCGCAGCGGCCCACGCCTCGAGGTCTTCCTTCGCAAAAAAGAGCAACCGGTCGATCTTGTCGAGCGCCTGAAATGCGGCCTCTTCCAGTTGAGCCCCGATGTGCTCGGTCAGCGCATGCTTGCCATTGAGATAGGCCATGACGGCCACGATCGTCAGCGTGGTGAACGACAGGAGCATGAAACAGCTGATCAATGTGAATCGGATGGTACGCTTCAGCCGCATCAGCCGCTTCCGATGCCTGCACGAGCGCGGTAATCCTTCAGGCGGGTGTGACGCGAGGTCATGTCACGGTCTTACCGTTGGCGCGTCGTTCGTATCTCTCTCGCTCCTGAGCCCGGCCAGCGCGTATCGATCCACCAGGATTGGGAATGGCTCGTCGGGGCGCGGGTCTGCGTGACCCTCGCCAGGGCATACCCTGGCTCGCCGGGCAGCGTGCCGTCAACCTTGAGCACCGCGACGGTGTCGTCGACTTCGCTGAGCGGGAGATAGCCGATTGCGTTGGGCGTCCGCGCGACAAACCTTCGAATCCCGTCGTATGATTTCATGACCATCGTCTTGAATGGGACCGGTGAGCCTGGCTTAAAGAACTGTTTGGTCGGTTCCACGTTGAGCACCATGCGGTAGAATTGGCGCCGAATCTCTGAATCGATAGGAAGATTGAGCGCAAGAATCCGCTGGCCATCTTCCCATGTCTCCATCTCTCCCCGATAGATTCTGGCAAGCGCGCTGCGTGTCACATTCTCCGTGCTGTTATGCGTATTGACGACAACCGCCATCGGCTCGCTCCATGCCAGTGACGCTCCTTGAGACAATCCGACGCCCACGAAGAAAAGAGCCAGGCAGGTCTTCGCGGCCTGCATCCGTGCAGCCATGGGCGCTATGGTCCTTGCCGATTAAAACGCCGCAGCGACTGAGGCGATAAATCCATCCGCATTGCCGCGTTCAAGCGCCTCGGTCTTGGTTCGGTTATTCTGGTACTCGAGCTTGAGCACCCAGGTCTCCACCGGACGATAGTTCAGGCCAATCGTCCAGCGCTCCTCCACGTTCGGTCCCTCCAGACCCAGGCCTTCGCCATCCCCGTCATCGGCGATGTTGGCCGCATCATAGCGGCCCACCACCGTGAAGGTCGGGTCTTCAAAGCCGCGTCCCAAGAAGGTGTGCTCCAGCCAATCAAACCAGAAATGATACCGCGTCTCGACGTATCCCCCGCGCATCTTTGAAGGCACGGCGGTCGTCGTGGTCGCCCCTGCCGAGGTCGTCTGAAAACCGTCTTGAAGGTCCCACCAGGCCCATTCCCCGACGAACTCGAGCGGGCCGCGCTCGGCATGCCAGTCGACATCGAGTCCGTTGATATTGTGACTGTCCTTATCATAGGCGCCAACATAGCTGCTCAGGCCCAATGCCTGCTGCGGCCATGGGCTGAGTTGCACGCGGCTCACCAGGGCTTTGTTGTTATTGTTGTCGCTTCCAAACGCTCCTCGGGCACTACGAAACCCGGTATCGGTAATCACGGCCGTCACGCCGTTCACCACGAACATCTGATAGGTCAGTGCCAGGTCTTTCAACCATCCCCCGGTCTGCTCGCCAAGAAAGGCGCTGCCGGTGAACCCGGCGCCCGCCTCCGACCACGTCGTCGGGACCACGCGCCGCAGGGCGATCGGTCGATCGGTCAACTCTTGGATCGGGTCAAAGTGTTCGAGGTTGAACCGGCCAAACGGAACCAGGATGACGCCTGCGCGCGGATGCACGTACTCATTGATGGCATACTCGACCCAGCCCTGCTCCACCTCGACCTCTCCGGAACGATTGCCGCCGCTCGTCACGGCGGTGCGCTCAAACTCGATTTCCGTAAAGATCTTCAGCCGGTCGGCAAGACGCCCGGTGGCCAACAACTCCACGTTTCTCGCGTCGAACCCGCTGTCGCTCCCCTCAAAATTTTCAAACTCCATCGTGGCATAGAGGTCGAAATCGATCCGTTCATTGAGTTGTTGGGTGACGGTATCCTGCTCCTCGCGAACAGCCGTGACTTCCTCTTCCAGCGCCGCAACCTGCTCTGCAAGCGCCTGGGGAGCCGCAGCCGCTTCAGGCCTCCGTGCGGCCCGCGTGTCCGCCTCTAACGCGGCCAGCCGCGCCTGCATCTGGGCCATCTCTTCTCGGTGACGCGCGGCTTCTTGTTGGTGACGCTCTTCCATGGTGTTGATGTGCGCTTTCAAATCGGCGAGTTCATCGGCCTGGACTGGCTGCGCAGGAGCCATCAGCCATGTCCCGCACATGGCCACGACTGCGGCCATCATTCTGGTCTGCATCGCCGCCTCCTTGTCTCTGTCGGTGCTCGTGTCAAGCGAACGCGGTGCGCCGTCCCTTCGCGCTAAAGCGCTCCCCCGGCCCGCCCTTCGCTGAAGCCGGGGCGGGCGGAACTCCTTCGGTCGCTTACCGCGACCTCGGTCGAAGGCGCGCGGCCTTAACCGACGTTCGGCTGGGGCTTGAAATTCAAGATCACGTGCTGCATGACCGCATCCTGGTCCTGCGGCGCGATCTCCAGGAACCGGAGGCCGACTTCGACCGCGCGCTGGCGGCTGGACTGGCCGATCATTTCATACGCTTCGCACCAGGCGACCTCGCCGGTGAAGTTGACCGGCTGCTCGCGGCCCGGCAGGGTGAGCGACACCTGCAGCTGCTGGCCCTGCTCCATCACCTTGTCCGTGAAAAGGCAGATGCCGCCACCGCTGATGTCTTTCGTCACACTGGCCGCCATGGTGCCCGAGGGCAGGACGGTGTACTTGGCGTCGAGCCGCGTATCCAGCCGGACGAACTTCCGTCGTTCTTCCATTACGGCATGTCTCCCATAGGTCAGTCGTCGAACGGCGACCCGTACCTGGCCTCGACCTCGCCCTGCTCGTACAGCGTGAAGCGGATCTCGCGCAAAAAGCGCGAGGGCTGCAGCAGCAACTGGTTGTTGCCGCGCAGGCTTAAGTCCATCAACGGATGCGTCAGGTACAGCTCGTCCTTGGCGCGGGTCGTGGCCACGTAGAAGACACGCCGCTCCTCCTCTTCCCCGCCCTCCTCGCGCAGCGCGACCTCCGACGGGAACGCGCCCTCGCACATGCGCAGCACGAACACGACCTTCCACTCCAGGCCCTTGGCCTGGTGCACTGAGCTGAGGACCAGCCGCTCGGTCTCGCTCGAGCCGCCGCCGGAGACGTCCTGCCCGTACAGCTCGCCCAGCAGGACGAGCTCTGAGAGAAATCCGCGGAGGCTGCGGTACGACCGGGCGAACAGCGCGAGCTGCTGCAAGTCTTCCAGCCGCGCGGCCGAGCCTTCATACCGGGCGCGCAGGTATTCCGGGTAGCTGGTGTCCAACACCGCCTGCACCAAGACCATGGGCTGCCCGTCCGGCATGTGCTGCTGGAGACTCCGCAGGTCTTGCTGGAACCGGCGGAAGAAGCCTTGTGCGCCGGTCGCGAGTGTAGTCGCCAGCGACGGGGCGAGTGCCGCCTCGAGCGGGTTGGCGGAGCGCGACACCGCCTCCCACAGCTTGGCCGCGGTTACGTTGCCGATGCGCGGGATCATGAGCCACAGCCGCCGCCACGCGATCTCATCGAAGGGGTTATCCAGCACCTTCAGGTACGCGACCAGGTCCTTCAGGTGCGCCTGCTCGAAGAACCTGACGCCGGAGCGCACCTCGTACGGCACGCCCCGCTTGATCAGCTCGGCTTGCAGCATGGTCGAGTGCGCGTGCGCCCGGTACAGCACCGCCATCTCCTCGAGCGGCACGCCTTCATCGCGCAGCTGCAGGATGCGCTGGGCCACGAAGGCGGCCTCCTGGAACACGTCATTGACCGGCAGCACGACGGGGAGCGAGCCGCCGCTGCGCTGCGCGATGAGCGTCTTCCGGTGCTGGCGATCGTTGTGCAGGATGCTGGCGTTGGTGAACTCGAGAATCTCCGGGGTCGAACGGTAGTTGGCCTCGAGCTTGAAGATCTCGGTGCCAGGGTTGCGCTCCGGGAAGTTCAGGATGTTGTCGTAATTGGCCCCGCGGAACTTGTAGATGCTCTGCGCGTCATCGCCGACAACCATCAGGTTGCGCCCGTTGTGCTCGGCCAGCCGCTCGACGATCGCCGCTTGGACGACGTTCGTGTCCTGATACTCGTCCACCAGGATGTGGCGGAACTGGCCGGCCAGCCGCTTGGCGATGTCCTGGTGCTCCTCGAGCAGCTTCAACCAGAACCGCAGCAGGTCATCGTAGTCCAGCGCGTTGGCCGAGCGCTTCTTCGCTTGGTACCGCGCCTCGATCCGCTCCAGCGCCTCGGTCCATTGGCCGAAGTGCGGGTACCGGTCCTCGACCACGGCGGCCATCGAGCGCTGCGTGTTGAAGGCCGCGCTGATCATGTCCCCGAGGAGGGCCGGCGCCGGGAACCGCTTCTCTTCCACCGGCACGCGCGCATCGGCAATGCACACTTTGAGCATGTCGCGCTGGTCCTCGTCATCGAGGATGGAGTAGTTGTTCTGCAGCCCCACCGCCTGCGCGTAGTGGCGCAACAGGCGGTTGCCGAGCGCGTGAAACGTCCCGCCCCAGACCTGGGTCGCCCCGTCGCCGGTCAGCGCGGCGACGCGGCTGAGCATCTCGCGCGCCGCCTTATTGGTGAAGGTGGCGAGCAGGATCTGGGCCGGTTGCGCGCCCTTCGTCATCAGGTAGGCGACGCGGTAGGTAATCGTGCGGGTCTTGCCGGAGCCGGCCCCGGCGATGACGAGCTTCGGGCCGTCGCCGCAGGTGACGGCGGCGCGCTGCGCCTCGTTGAGGTCGCGCGCCACGTCGAGCGGAAACGGGGCGCCGCTGGACGTCTCGAGGGTAAAAGTGCGGGTCACCGGAGGAACTCGTCCAGCAAGATGACCGGGTCGCGGTCAAGGATCTGGCGGGCGTCCGCAGAGATCTTGTACCTTGTCCCGTCGAAGCTGAGGATCTTCTCTTCGATGAGGGCTTGCATCCGCGCCGCGTCGAACCCGTTGTGCAGGCACAGCGTCTCCTGCAGCGACTCGAACGAGGCGCCTTGCGGCTGGTCCCGGTACAGGTAGGTCAACGCTTCGCGCATCTGGATGTCTTTCGCTGCCTCGGCGAGCCGCTGACGCAACGCCGGATTGAGCATGCGGTTTCAGGAACTCCCGTCACTCGGCGGGCTGCCTCGCATCGCATCCTGAAACGACTTGAACGCCTCGCCCAAACCGCGGGCCACTTCCGGCAGGCGGCGCGGGCCGATCACGAGGAGGGCCACGATCGCGATGAGCAGCAGTTCGGACAGGCCGAGGTTCCCCATCAATTGATCCTCAGGTACGGTTTCAATTTCTCAACGGTCGCCGGCCCAAGGCCTTGGACCGCTTCCAGCTCTTCCACGCGGCGGAACCGGCCGCGGCTTTCGCGGTACGCCACGATCCGTGCCGCCAGTGCCGGGCCGACCCCAGGCAACCGCTCCAATTCTGCTACGCCGGCGGTGTTCACGTCAACTGCTCTGGCATCCGCCAGCTGCGCATCCCAGGCCGCCTGCTGCGCCAGGGCCGGCTGGCCATAGACCGCCAAGGGCGAGCGCTGCTGCCGCCACCAGAGCACGCTGAGACCGAGCACCGCGATCCCCGCCAGCACCCACAGCGCAGTTATCTCTCGCTCGTTTGCCTGTCCCCTGTTCCCCCCGGCCCGCCTTTCGCGAACGCCGGGGCGGGCTGTCCCCTGTCCCAAACGCATCAGATCACGATATTCACGAGGCGCTTCGGCACGACGATCACCTGCTTGATGCCCTGCCTGTCCACGAACTTCTTCACCTGTTCATCGGCGAGCGCAGCCGCTTTCACCGCCTCCTGGGTCGCGGCCGTCGGTACGGTGATCTTGCCGCGGACTTTGCCGTTGACCTGCACGACCAGCTCAATCGAATCGGTCACCAGCGCCGCAGGATCGTGCGTCGGCCAAGGAGCGTACGCAAGGCTGTCTGTGTGGCCGAGCCGCTCCCACAACTCCTCGCCGAGATGTGGCGCCATGGGCGAGAGCATCAGGACCAGCGCCTCGACCGCTTGCCGCGGCAGCGCTGGGGCTGCAGCCAGCGTCGTGGTCAGCACCATGAGCTGGGAGATCGCGGTGTTGAACCGCAGCGCTTCCATGTCGCTGGTCACGCCCTGGATCGTCTTGTGCAGCAGCACCCGCAGCTCTCCGGCCGGGGCTGCGGAAGCGATCACCGGGTTCAGCCCGCCCTCCTCGGTCACCACGAGCCGCCAGACCCGGTTCAGGAACCGGTCGATGCCTTCGATGGAGCGCGTGTTCCACGGCTTGACCGCCTCGAGCGGTCCCATGAACATCTCGTACATCCGGAACGCGTCAGCGCCATGGCCTGCGATGATGTCATCCGGGTTGACCACGTTGCCGCGCGACTTGGACATCTTCTCGCCGTCTTCGCCGAGGATCAGCCCCTGGTTGATCAGCGTCTGGAACGGCTCCTTCGTCGAGACGAGCTTCAGGTCGTACAGCACCTTGTGCCAGAACCGCGAGTACAGCAGGTGCAGCACCGCATGCTCTGCCCCGCCCACGTACAGGTCCACCGGCATCCAGTATTGCTCTTTCGCCGGGTCCCACGCTTGCCGATCGTTTTTCGGGTCCAGGTACCGCAAGTAGTACCAGCACGAGCCGGCCCATTGCGGCATCGTGTTCGTCTCGCGCGTGGCTGGCCCGCCGCATGTCGGGCACGTCGTGTTCACCCAATCCGTCGCCTTCGCCAGCGGCGGTTCCGCGGTGCCGGTAGGTTTGAAATCCTTCATCTGCGGCAGCGTCACCGGCAGCGCAGACTCTGGCAGCGGCACGACCCCGTCCTTGTGGCAGTGGACGACCGGGATCGGCTCGCCCCAGTACCGCTGGCGCGAGAAGAGCCAATCGCGCAGCTTGTAGTTGATGGCCGCCTGCCCCAGCCCGCGCGATTGCAGCCAGTCGGTGATCTTGCGTTTGCCCTCATCGCTCGGCAGCCCGGTGAACGCTCCGGAGTCATGCATCCGTCCGGCGGATGCATACGCCTGCGTCAGCCCGGCGAGTTCGAGCGACTTGTCCTCCGGCATGATGACGATGCGCACATCGATGCCGTACTGCAGCGCAAACTCCAGATCGCGCTGATCATGCGCCGGGACCGCCATGATCGCGCCGGTGCCGTACGTAGCCAGCACGTAATCCGCGATCCAGATCGGGATACGCTCATGGTTGACCGGATTGACGGCGTAGGCGCCGGTGAAGACGCCGGATTTTTCTTTCGCCAGCTCGGTGCGCTCCATCTCGCTCTTGCGAGCGGCCGCGGCGCGGTACTGCTCGATCGTGGCGCGGTGATGCTCGTGCGTGATGGCCGGCACCAGCGGATGCTCAGGCGAGAGGACCATGTACGTCGCGCCGAAGAGCGTATCCGGCCGGGTCGTGTAGATTTTAAGTTCGACCGCGCCGTCACGGCGGCGCACCTTGGCCCCATCGACCGCAGCCTCCGGGATCGACCCGGCCTTGGGATCCAGGGCGAACCACACGTCCGCGCCCTCGCTCTTGCCGATCCAGTGCCGCTGCTGCTCCTTGATGTGCTCCGGCCAGTTCAAGCCGTCGAGGTCAGCGAGCAGCCGGTCAGCGTACTTGGTGATCCTCAGCATCCACTGCCGCATGGGCCGGCGCTCGACGTCATGGCCTTTGCGCTCGCACTTGCCGTCGAGGACTTCCTCGTTCGCCAGCACCGTGCCGCACGAGGGGCACCACCACACCGGCGCCTCGGCGGTGTACGCCAAGCCGCGCGCAAAGAGCTGCAAGAAGATCCACTGGGTCCACCGGTAGTACGCTGGGTCGGTGGTGTCCACTTCCCGGTCCCAATCGTAGGAGAAACCGAGCCGCTCGATCTGTCGGCGGAAGGTCTCGATGTTCTTGCGGGTCGTCTGGGACGGGTGGGTGCCGGTCTCGATCGCGTACTGCTCAGCCGGCAGGCCGAACGCGTCCCAGCCCATCGGGTGCAGTACATTGAAGCCCTGCATCCGCTTGAAGCGTGAGGTAATGTCGGTCGCGGTGTAGCCTTCCGGATGGCCGACGTGCAGCCCTGCCCCCGAGGGATACGGGAACATGTCGAGGATGTACAACTTTTTGCGCGCGGCATCACCGTCGACGGCGCGGAAGGTCTTCCGCGCCGCCCAGGCGGATTGCCACTTCGGTTCGATCGTGTGGAAGGGGTACCGTTCTGCCATCAGGGGAGGACGAACCGCGAGACTAGCTGCCGGACGCGGTCTCCGGCCGCCATTGCGCGAACCACTCATTGACGTAGGCGCGGATCGACGGCGCGGTGTTCAAGCGCTGCGCCACTTCGCGGGCCAGGTGGAGTGCGACGCGTTCCAGGTTGCTGCGCTTCATACCGGTGATCGGCGCTATGGCCAACGATTTGTAGCCGGTGGGGCCCTTGAGCAACCCGGCAGTACGAGAGTTCTTGCGCGCGTCCGACCAGATCACCTCGCCGGTCGCCACGTCGACCACGTCCACCTGTAACCCGGCCCGGACCCACGACTGGACGACCCAGTAGCTGCGGCCCCACTGCGTCACCGTCCCGCGCAACATCGCCGTGGCTCCCACCGCGCGTGCGGCCGCCCGCGCTTGCTCTTCGGTGGGCGCCTGGCCCGGCATCCAGCCGGCTTGCGTCAGAGCCGCGTCCAAGCGCGCCGGCTCGATCACCTCAAACAGGCCGTCCTGAAGGTTCGCGGCCAGCAACCCGCGCATCATCGCTGCCGGCTCGCGCCACGTGTCGTTGCCGGCCGCATCCACAGGCAGCAGGGCCAAGCGCACCGTGTGCGCTGCCCGTTCGCCAGGCTGCCGCGCCTGTGCGACCGCCATCGGCGGGTTCGGGAACCCCTTCAGCGCCGCCTGGATCGCGACGTCGCACACCTGGGTGAACTTGGCCCTCACGTCGTAGCTGGAGAGCTGGTCTTTGACCAGGTCCACCACTTGGCCCTTCTTCATGAGCGCGCCGCCTTTTTCAGACGCGACCACATGCTGCCGCCACAACTCCTCGCCGGTCGCAGCGCTCACCATGCGCAGCGTCGCGTCGACGCGAGTCTCCGTGTACAGCGGGGTGGCGAAGAAGATGATGCGGTGGATGTCCCCGTACAGCAGGGCTTCCGCGTCCAGCGTCTCGCCCAAGAGCTGCGGGCTGGCTTCGCGCCATCCGGCCTGCTCCAGCGGCCCCCAGCCGGAGGAGAGCAGCTCATCAATCTCCTCAGGATTGCGGTCTTCATAGCCGTACGGCGTGATCGCGTAGTAAAAACTCTTGCGGAAGGTGTCGCGGCCGATGCGGTGCGACGGCGGCGGCACCTCTTCCCCTGGCGCTGCGTCATAGGGGTAGGTAATGACGAAGGGCAGAACCGCGACGGACGCCGGTGCATGCGCCATGAAGTTCTCGCGCACGAAGGGTTTGGGGCCGCTGCAGCCGGCGACCAGCACCGACGCGCCCACAAGGAGGATCACCCGCCGCATCCGCGCTCCCAGGTTGTTAGGCAAAGGCCTGCCGAAGGATCTCTTCGATCTTCGGCCCCATGACGTTCCAGTCTGTGCCGGAGGACTTGGTGACCGACACGAAATCATTCAAGGTGAACACCTGCGTCACGCCCTCGACCGCCAGCAATTGTTTCACCCACGGCGCCTCGGCGGATGCGGCATCACGGTACGTGGTGCCCTTGGCCGCGACGGTCCGGTTGAGCGTGAACTTCATGGCGTTCGGGTTCGGCGTGCCGGACGGCGCAATCGTCAACAGCTCAGCCATTCAGCGGGGAAGTTTCTGCTGCGTGAGCAGCTCCAGCTTGCGCGCCCATTGGCCGGCCTCGCGGATGACGGCGGCGCGGAAATCGCCTTGCCGGCCGAGCCTAGGCCACACCGATTGCCACACCTCAACGGCCGTGGCAAGGTTGCCCAGCAACTGCCGGACGTCAGCCTCCAGCTGGTGATCGCCGGCGCCGGACTCGCACAACTGCTTGGCCTCGGCCAATGCCGAAGAGGGATCTGCCGCCGCGGTCGCTCCCACGTCCTGGGCGATGCGTGTGAAGGCCGCCGCAATCTGGGCGAGCCTCCGGGCGCTCGGATTAGCCGGCGAGGGCTCGCGCGCGTTTCTTGGCATGTCCATTGGCCAGGGCGCGGACCGCCGCCAGGTTGCGGCGATCATCCATCTCTGTGCTCTTCGGGGTTTCAAGGATGAAGGGCAGCTCACGCAGCTGCGGGTGGTTCACGATCCTCCGGAACGCCGCCAGTCCGATCTTGCCTTTCCCGATATGCCAGTGCCGGTCCACCTTGGCGCCGAAGCCGACCTTGGAGTCGTTCAAGTGGATGGCGCGCACGTGCGGCAACCCGACGGTGCGGTCGAAGGATGCCATGACCTCCTCGAGGCCATCCGGCGTGTGGATCGGATGCCCGGCCGCGAAGAGGTGCGCCGTGTCCAGGCACACGCCGACGCGCGCCGGCTCACCGGCGCCTGCGCGCATCGCCGCGAGGTGCTCGAACCGATCGCCGAGGCCTTGTCCTGCGCCGGCCGTGTTCTCGAGCAGCACGAGCGTGCGGGCCTGCGGCGTTGCGGCCAGCGTCTCGGTGAGGGCCTGGGCCACCCGCGCGATGCCGGCCGCTTCCCCGCTGCCCCGGTGGCTCCCCACATGAATGACGAGGTATTGCGCGTTGAGCCGGACCGCCCGGACATACTCTTCCTTAAACAGCGCCACCGACCGGCCCCACAGATACGCCTCAGGCGAGGCCAAGTTGATGATGTACGGGCCGTGGATGATGAGCGGATCGATGCCGGCTGCGCGGCGGGCGGCATCGAAGGCCTGCGCCTGCGCATCCGTGAGCGTCGGCGCCGGGCCGCCCCGCGGACTGCGGCTGAAGATTTGCATCGCCGTGCACTGCAGAGAGGCGGCGCGTTCGATGGCCAGCGGCAATCCGCCGGCAATGGGGATATGCACTCCTAAACGCATGAGTGGCAATATCTTATCATGCGCGTCGGAGACGGGCAACGCGGTCGCGTCAATTGACCTCGGCGGGATGACGTGCTATGTTAGGCAATCTCGGGGCAGTAGCTCAGCTGGGAGAGCGCCACAATGGCATTGTGGAGGTCACGGGTTCGATCCCCGTCTGCTCCACCAGTCTTCTCTGGCAGACGCGCCCCGCCTCGCTGCGACGCCGGGGTGGTGGAACTGGTATACACGCGGGTCTCAAAAACCCGTGGCCGAAAGGCCGTGAGGGTTCAAATCCCTCCCCCGGCACTCATCCACCCTGGCGGACGACGCGTGAACGATGGATGACGCCATGCCGCGACGCATCCTGATCATCGATGACAGCGACGACCTGCGCGAGGGGCTCGCGATCCGACTCAAAGCGGAAGGCTTCGACGTCGGCTCCTTCAGCACGGGCGACGCAGGGCTGACGGCGATGGCTGAGCAGCCCTTCGACCTGGTCCTGCTGGACATGGTCATGCCCGGCAAGGACGGCATCGAAACCTACCAAACGCTGCGCGCCACCCCGGCCACCCGCAACACGCCGGTCATCCTCATGACCGCCATGGCGATGGAGAACCACTGGGAGGCGCTGCCCTACGACACCGACGGTCCCTGCTTCGTGACCGGGAAGCCCTCAGACATGGGGACGCTGGTGGCGCGGATTACGCAGCTGCTGGCGGAAGCGCGGGGGGCGGACTAAGCGAACGCGGCAGGAGGCCCGGACGGCTGGGGCACAGCGGGCGGTTGTGTGGCGAACGCGCCCAACCGTCTGAACCGGTCGTACCGGCGCGTCAGCAGCGCATCGAGCGGCTGGGCGTCGGTGAACTTCAAGAAGCGCAGGATCGATGCGCGCAGGCGCTGGGCCACCAGCTCCGGATCGCGGTGCGCGCCCCCGAGCGGCTCCTCAATCGCCTCATCCACGATGCCCAGCCCCATCAAGTCGGTCGCCGTCAGCTTCAGCGCAGCGGCAGCATCCGGCGCCCGGGCCCGGTCCCGCCAGAGGATCGCCGCACAACCTTCCGGAGAGATCACCGAGTAGTAGGAGTTGGCGAGCATCGTGACCCAATCGCCGACCCCCACGCCCAGCGCCCCGCCTGAGCCGCCTTCCCCGATGACGCAGATGTACACCGGGGTTTTCAGCCGCGACATCTCGCGCATGTTGTGCGCGATGGAATGCGCTTGTCCGCGCTCCTCCGCCCCGATGCCAGGATACGCGCCCGGCGTGTCGATGAGAATCACGACCGGCATGCGGAACTTCGCCGCCAGCTCCATCAAGCGCATCGCCTTGCGGTAGCCTTCCGGATGCGCCGAGCCGAAGTTGCGCATGAGGTTCTCTTTGGTGTCGCGCCCCTTCTGGTGGCCCAAGGCCATGACCGGGCGGCCTTCAAACCGGCCCACGCCGCCGATGAGCGCGCGGTCATCGCCGAAGAGACGGTCGCCGTGGAGGGGGGTGAACTCCGTCAGCAGGAGATTGCAGTAGTCGAGGGTATAGGGGCGCTGGGGATGGCGGGCAATCTGCACGCGCTGCCACGGCGTCAGGCTGCCGTACACCTTGCGCTTGAGCTGCTCGAGCTGCTGCTCAAGCGACCGGGCCGCCTCGCCGCCGGCCTTCTGGGCTTCCTCGAGGCGGTGCTCCAACTCCGCGATCGGCTTTTCGAAGTCATACTTGTAGCCGTTCATCAGGGTGACCGGGCGTCCCGCCTCTTTGGTTGCCGCCATCACGCGCTCAGTCGACGATCGTGACTTCCGTGCCCACCGGCACGATGGCGTACAGCTCTTCCACGTCCGGGTTGCGCATCCGCACGCAGCCGGCCGTGACCTGCTGGCCGATGGCCGACGGGTCGGCCGAGCCATGGATGCCGTAGCTCTTCTTATCCAGCCCCATCCAGCGCGTCCCCAGAATATTGTCCGGGCTGCCGGCCGGCACGACGGCCCCTTGCGTGTACCAGACCGGATCGATGATGCGGTTGACGATCTTGAAGGTGCCCACCGGGGTGGAGTTGTCTTTGCCGGTCGCGACCGCGTACGTCTTGATGAACCGGTCCCCCTCCGAGAGCAGGAGCTGGTTCTGCGACTTGTCGACGACGATCGAAAACCTGCCCTTTGGGATTTTGAGCTTCTGGCCCGGCCGGATCACGGTGCCGCTGAGCTGGTTGGCGCGCTGCAAGTACTCGACCGTCGTGCCGTGCTGCGAGGCAATTTTCCCAAGAGAGTCGCCCGGCTTGACCTGATAGACCGTGTCATCCGGCGTCACGGTCGGTGAGAGCAGCAGCGCGACATTCACGCGCCCGAGCTGCTCCTGCGTCTTGCCAATAAGCGGCGACTCCGTGGCCTGGTCCAGCAGGGTGCGGTACGCTGCTGCCGCGTCCACGAGCCGGCCCTCGGCTTCCTGCCCCTCGGCCAGCCGGAAGAGCGCATCGTCCATCCACGGCGAGTCTGGGTAGGTGGCGATCAGCTCCTGCAGCTTGGCTTCGGCCTCAGGATGATGGCCCTGATCCGCAAGGCGCTCGGCTTGGGCCAGCAGCTGGCGGGCCTTGCCGCCGAAGATGCCCTGCTGCGCGGCCGCTACCGCCAACCCGATCACGAGAATCGCCGCCGCCGCCGCACCCACCACGAGGAGAATCCGCTGACGCATCCGCTCTGCCCCTGCCTCCTGTTACGTGAGCTTCAACCGCGCGAGGATCGCCGTCACAATCCCCACCGCCATGCCGGCGAACACTTCCATCGGTGTATGCCCGAGGAGCTCTTTGAGACGCTGCTCCTGGATCCGCCGCTTAAAGTACATGTCTTCCATCATCTTATTCAAGATTTGGGCCTGGCGCCCGCTCCACCGCCGCACGCCCTGGGCATCGAAGAGGATGATGATCGTGAAGGCCACCGCAGTGGCGAAGAGCGGGGAGCCGAAACCGGTCTGGAAGCCGATGTTCGTGCTGAGGGCGCTGACGCCGGCCGCGTGGGTGCTGGGCATGCCGCCGGTGACCATCAGCCAGCGGAAGTCAAAACGGCGGCGCCGGATGACGCCGATGGAGATCTTCAGGCCCTGCGCGACGACGCAGGCGAGGAGCCAGATGAGGAAGGTTTCATTGGATGCCCACGCGTGCAGAGCATCCCTCATTCCGAAGCAGACTCAGGCTCCAGCACTTTGACGTGCATGCGGGCCGCGGTGTCCACCATGGAGGCGCCGTTCTTGATCAGGAAGCCGCGGTTGCCGGCGGCCAAGCGCCGTTGGTCTTCGTCCTTGAGTTCCTGGACTCGGGCGCGCCACCGGGCCCATCGCTCATCGCTCATCCGCTGCTTCACGTCCCGGATGGCGAGCCGGAGCTGCGTAATGTCGCCCAGCCGTGCTTGGAGCTGCTGTTTTTCATCCTCCACCGAAGAGAGCTGATCAGCCAACGAGGTATTGGTCTGCCGGAGGAACTCGTGATCGCGCTGCAGGCTCGACAGCTCGATGACAGTATCATCCAGTTTGGATTGGATGATCTCTAACTCACTGTGCAGTCTGGAGATATCAATATTGGACGCTTCAACCGAGCGCTTGGCGATCTCAAGTTCCGCGGTCAGCTGGTCGCGGTCCTGCTGGAGCTCGCTGACCGCCTGCTGGGCCTCCATGTAGGAGACCTCGAGGCGGTGCTTCGCGCCTTCAATCGACACGGTCCGCCACAAAACTGCGATGACCACGACCGCCAGCGCGATAATAACGTAACGCCCACGACGCGATGAGTTTGCTGCCATTTGCGGTTGACCTCAACGAGTAGCTATGTTAGCGTTTAGTATAATCTCCCCGATTTCGCAAGACAAGGATTTTCCCCCGCCATGCTCGCCCGCACCCGCTCATGCGCCCTTGTCGGCGTAGAAGCTGTTCCGGTCCATATTGAGGTCGACGCCCACCAGGGTCTTCCCGGCCTGACGATCGTGGGCCTGCCGGACCAATCCGTGAAAGAGGCCCGGGAGCGCATCCGCACCGCAGTCACCAACAGCCAGTTCCGCCTGGCTAACCTCCGGCTGACCATCAACTTGGCCCCGGCCGACATCCGGAAAGAAGGCGGTGCCTACGACCTGGCCATGGCGCTCGGGCTGCTCGCCGCGACCGGCCAGGTGCCGCCTGAGCGGCTGGATCCACTGGTGGTCCTGGGCGAATTGTCGCTGGATGGCGCGGTCCGGCCGGTCAAAGGCATCCTGCCGGCCGCCCTGGCGGCGCGGAGCGCAGGCCGGACCGTGATGCTCCCGTCCCAGAACATGGCGGAAGCCTTGCTCGCTGCCGGCGCCCGGCTGATGCCGGTGCGTTCCCTACTCGAAGCCGTGGACCTGCTGGCGGCGCCTGAGCCTGCGGTGACGGTCGCACCCGGCCCGGACAGCACCAGCGCCCCCAGGACCTCGTTGGATTTCGCCGACGTGGCTGGCCAGGCGTTCGCGAAACGCGCCCTGGAAGTGGCGGCGGCCGGCGGACACCACGTCCTGATGATCGGCCCACCCGGCGCCGGCAAGACGATGCTTGCACAGCGCCTGCCCGGCGTGCTGCCGCCGCTGTCCGTGGACCAGGCGCTGGAAACCACCGCGATCCACAGCGTCTCCGGCCTGCTCGAGAACCACGCGTGGATCAGCCAGCGGCCGTTCCGCGCGCCGCACCATACCATTTCCGCGGCCGCACTCATCGGCGGCGGCACCGTGCCACGGCCCGGCGAGTTGTCGCTGGCCCACCATGGCGTGCTGTTCCTGGATGAGCTGCCGGAGTTCCCGCGTGCGGCGATCGAGGCGCTGCGCGAGCCGTTGGAGGAAGGCGTCGTACGCATCGCCCGCGTCCGGCGCGCGTGCGTGTTCCCGGCGCGGTTGCAACTCATCGCAGCCATGAACCCCTGCCCGTGCGGCTGGATGGGCGATACCAGCGGCCGGTGCCGATGCCGGTCCCATCAGGTGGAGCGGTACCGCCAGCGCGTCTCCGGCCCGGTGGTGGACCGCATCGACCTGCACGTGGAAGTGCAGCCGGTACGGATGGAGGCGCTGCGCCGTCCCTCCGGCGAGCGCTCACGCGCCGTGTACGGCCGGGTCGCTGCGGCGCGGGAGCGACAAACGCGGCGCCTCACTGGCACCGGACGGATCACGAACGGCGAGCTGACCGCACGGGAGGTGCAACGCTTCTGCCGGCTGGCCCCTGCGGCAGAGGCGCTGTTGCGCGAGGCGGTGGAGCGGCTGCAACTCTCTGCCCGCGCGTACCACAAGCTGCTGAAGATCGCGCGGACCATCGCAGACTTGGACGGGTCCGGACGCATCCAGACCTCGCACGTGGCCGAAGCGGTGCAGTACCGGGCGCTGGACCGGGCCCCGGGCGCGTAAATCGCGCTACGGGACCTGGCGGCGCTTGCGCGCGATGTAGAGGTTCCGGTCGTACGTCGCGCTGGGACGCAGCGCGATGGCGCGCTGAAACGACGCGATCGCATCCTCCCGTCGGTCGAGCGGAATCCTCATGGCAGCAACCGTCCGCGCTCCTCGGGCGTCGGCAGACGGCAGGTCTCGCGCCTGCCGAAGATCCGGTACCGGGTGCCGGCCACCAGACGGTAGCCGGCATCGCGCACCGGAGGCGGGATCGCACGCAGCAGCCAGGACACCGGGCGCCAGACCCCGCCGAGGCGGTGCAGGATGCGGATGACCGCGTCCGAGCGCCGGTGCAGCCCAGCCTCATCAGCGTACACGAGCGTCGCCAAGCGATCCCGATCCTCGACCGAGAGGCGGGCGGCGGCGGTCTCGCCTTGCAGCGAAGCGTAGCGCAGCACCCGGCCGGCGTCTGTCGCCATCAGGAAGTCGATGAACCGGTTGCACAGGCCGCACACGCCGTCGAAGAACACGACCGGCGGCGCCCCAGCGGCGCTGCTCAGAGCACCGGCTGGCTGGGACTGATTACCTGGCATCCGGTCAATTGTAACACCCCGTATAACACCATCACGCATTCAGTATAATGGCCGCATGCCTTCGCCCCTTACGTCCATGCTGCTCTCCGCGGTGCTGCCTGGCACCGGCCAATGGGCCAACGGTGAGCGCGTCAAGGCCATCGCGCTCTGGTGCATGGTGGCCGGCGTGGCGATCAGCGTGTGGCTCGCACTGGCCGGACCGGCCCAGATCCGCTCCACCGTCAGTGCCGGGTTGCTGGCGCTCATTTACCTGTTCGTCCTCGTGCCGGCGGTGGCCGACGCGCGCGATGTGGCCGCCGGACGCGCGCACAACAGCCTGCTCAGCGGCCAGCGCAGCTGGTACGTGGTCTTCATGCTGCTCACCGTCGGCCCGAGCGCGCTGCCCTTCCTATGGCGCAGTCCGGCATTCACGCGCTCGGCGAAGTGGGGGTGGACCGCCATGGTGTTGGCCACGACCGCCATCAGCCTTTGGTTCGTCCTCTTGGTCGGCCCATGGATCGAGCGGACGCTGATGTTGGTGCGCGCCATGCAGCCATGACGTGCTACGCGGCTGCCGTCGCGCTCGCCGGCCTGGCGTTGACCGGCTGCTCGACGAACTACAATCTGGCCCGCCAGCGGGAAGACTTCGCCGTCGTCTCGACGACCCGCGAGGTGGCGACCGGTGCGCGGCTGGCGCAGCAGGTGGAGCGCGAACTGCCGATGCTGGCCGACACGGCGATCCAGGAGCGCGTCCGGGCGATCGGCGAACGCCTGGCTGCGGTGTCCGACCGCCACGAAGTGCTGTACCACTTCGGCGTCATCGATGAAGACGATGTGAACGCCTTCTCCCTGCCGGGCGGGTGGGTGTACGTGTACCGGGGACTGGTCGAGAAGACCGCCTCGGACGACGAGTTGGCCGGCGTGCTCGCACATGAGATCGGCCATATCGCGGCGCGCCACGCGATGAACCGGTACGAAGCCGGCCTCGGCGCGCAGCTGCTGCAGTTGGCCATCCTCGCCTCGCGCCAACCTAACGCGGCAGGGGCTGGGATCGCGATGCAAGCCGCACGCCTGGCGTACGCGCGGCAGGATGAGATTGAGTCAGACCGACTGGCGGTGAAGTACACGCGCGCGGCCGGCTATGACCCGGCCGGGATGCTGCGGTTCTTGGACACGCTGCAGGAGGTCCGCCTCGAGCAAAAGCCGCGGTACATGCCCCGCTTCACGCGTCCGCAGTACGCCATCACCCACCCCTTCGTCGCCGAACGGCAACGCGTCGTGAAAGAGGCGCTCTACGGGGTGGCGGACTATATCGACTACCTGAACAGCCCGCGGTAGGCGTCATCGCCACGTGGTCAGCAATTCGGGCCGGGTGTACACGGCCGCGTAGCGGACGTCCTTCAACCAGACGATCTGGGCCAACCGATACCCGGCGGCGATCAACCCCGGCTCCTGTGCTTCGCTATAGCATGACGCCACGACAACCGGCGACGCACTCACGGCCTCAGAGACCTCGCTCACCACCACGTAGCGGAACGTCGGCGCAGGATCCGCGTGGTCTAGATGCTGCCGTATATAGCCGATGAGCCGGGGATCCGCAATCATGAGATACGCCACCGTCGTCTCCGGCGTCACATGACCGTTTAACCACGCAATGACCGATGGGATGCCCTCAAACGTCGGCATCGCCGGCCGGTTGAGCCCAACCCCCCACCGCGCCCCGTCCAATTGATAGTGCGGGAACAGCTGCCGCATTCGTACGCCCTGCCAACTGAACACAAGCACCACAGCGACGACGAATACAGGTCGAGGCCAGGCTGTCCGACGCGCCAACCACCCGGCGACCATGATGTGACAGAGCGGCACCACCATCATGAGATACCACGTCAGCTGCCACCGCGACGCGCTGAAGATGGCCATCGGCGCGAAGCATGCCGCCACGGCGAGCCCTGGCGCCCAACCCGGCGGCCACGCCGCAGCGCCGAACGCGACTGCAGTGACCACGTTCCAGGGCACACCCAACCGCACGAATAGCGTTGCCCATAATGCCCACCATGATGCGGTGGATGACCCGGTGGCATGCCACCTGGGGATCCACTCGAACACCGCCCGCACGCGATCCACCGATAGATGCTCGGGAGAGGCAAGCAAGAACGTCAGCCCGGCCAGCGATGTCACCAGCAACGCCAGACACCATGGACGCCTATGTTCCACAGAAGACATCGGTTCCCACGCGACCGCCGCGTGGATCGCGATCAGCAAGAGGGCGGTAACGGCAAAAAACGCCAACTCATACGCAGGCACCCACTCGACGACCGCCAGGATGCCGAAGATAAGCCAGGCGGCGGCCTGGTAGGCAGCCACGCGCCGGAGGATGGCCCCCGCTCCCACGGAAACCGCACGGCCAGTGGCCCGCCGTTGAGCAAGGATCGCTCCACACACGAGGCCCAGCGTGATTATGCCGAAGAACTTCGCCGCGGTGGCCGCGCCGGTGGCGGCCCCCATGAACAGATACCAGCGCAACCGGCCTGTCCGGAGCGCCATGACGCAGCAGCCGATGGCGCACAGGTGCAAAAGGACAAAGAGGCTTAGGCTGCTGGTCATGGAGAACCGGGAAAACCCGATATCGTAGATGGACAATGCTTGCAAGGCGGCGGCGATCAAAGCGGCGGGCGGGCCGAACCACAGCGTGCCGAGCCAATAGACGGCGGCCACGACCGCCACCGCGCAGGCAACTGATACGGCGCGGCCGACCATGATGTCCCGGCGGCCGAGGGCCAGCATGGCGAGCGCGGTCACGTGGTACGGAAGGCGAGCCTGATCCAGCGCTTGCCAATGGCCCAGGGAGTCTTCGAACGGGTCCGGGTACTGAAGCAAATCCTCGAGGATTTTCTGGTCTTCGAGCTCATCCCCAAAATAGCTAATACGCGCCAGCCCGTGCCATCGCAACCATCCACCTGCGGCGCACAGCAGCGCCAGGAGAATGAGTCGGGTGCGGCGGCTCAACCGAGCAACTTGCCGCCCATCGCCCAATCGGACCGCTTCACGTCTTCGAAGACGATCCAGACCTGGTCCGGGGTGACCTTGGCAATCGAGACGAACGCCTCGGTCAGCGCCTTGGTGAGCTGCTGTTTCTGCTCCGCGGTCCGTCCTTCGAGCCATTCCACTGTGATGACCGGCATGCGGGGTCTCCTTACGTGGCGACCGCGTCAGCGACCGATGGGCCACGCCGCACCTGGTCGGGCGCGCGCCGTAGTGCCGCGCGCAGCTCCCCGACGAGGAACAGCGACCCGGTGACGACGAGCACGTCCGACGCATCGAGCGCGTTCAGCAAGTATGTGTAGGCATCCGCCGCGTCAGACATGACGTGCACGTCCGGGCAGTGCGGCGCCATGTGCTTGGCCAGCTCCACCGGGTCCATAGCCCGGGGGTGGCGGCTCTTCGTGCACGTCAGTGAGGAGGCAAAGCCGGCGACCGCGCGGCCGAGCTCCTCCTGCCACTTATCAGAGGAGATACCGAAGAGCACGTGCACCTTGCGCCCAGCGCAGCACTCGTTGATGAGTGAGGCGAGTGCCCATGCGGCCTGCGGGTTGTGCGCCCCGTCGAGGATCACGAGCGGCGCCTCGCTGACCACTTCGCACCGTCCGGGCCACTCGACTCGGCTCAAGCCTTCGGCCACCAGCTGGTGGGGCACGCCGGAGTCGGCCAACGCCTCCAACGCCGCCACGGCGGCCGCGGCATTGCCGGCCTGGTGCCGTCCAGGCAACGCCACCCGAACCGACTCGTACAAGCCGCGCAACCCCGTGATGGTCACGTCCGAGCCGTCCCATCCATGCTGGTGGATGCGCACCGTCAGGTCACGACCCACCGCGTGCAGCGGCACGCCCTGCGACTCGCACGTCATCCGGAGCACTTCGTCTGCCAACTCGTCCTGCGACGCGCTGATGACGGTCTGCCCCGGCTTAATGACGCCGGCCTTCTCGTGCGCGATATGGACCAGGTCTTCCCCGAGCACGTCAGCGTGGTCCATCCCGATCGGCCCGAACACGGTGACGGCCTGGTCGAGCACGTTCGTGGCATCGAGCCGCCCGCCCAGCCCCACCTCCACGACCGCGATCTCAACGCGGCGTTGCGCGAAGTGCAACAACGCCGCCGCGGTCAGTGCTTCGAAATAGGTCGGCGGGCCATCCGGGTCGCGGCGGCGCAGAAACTCCAGCGCCGGCTGCATCCGTTCGATGAGCGCGGCGAACTCCTCCGGGGCGATCCAGTCTGCCCCGTGCTCCTCCGAGACGTGCTCGCCGGTGACGCGGATGCGCTCGCGCAGGTGCTCCAGGTGCGGCGAGACGTACAGGCCCACCCGGAAGTCGGAGCGGCGCAGCATCCCGTACAGCATCGCGCAGATCGAGCCCTTGCCGTTGGTGCCGGCGACCAGCACCGAGCGGAACCGCCGCTGCGGCTGGCCCAGCCGTTCGCAGAGCCGCTGCATCCGATCCAGCGTGATGCGGCGCATCGCCCGCGCCTCATGCACGTGCTCGTAGTTGACGAACGTGTTGAGGTACTCGACCGCCTGCTCGTAGGTCATCACGCCCTCACCCTAGTCACCCGCGGTCGGCAGCTGCCGGTGGACCACGCGGCGCAGCTCGTTCACGTCGAACGGCTTGATTAAGTGGTCGGCCGCGCCCGAGCGCTGGCCCTCCATCAAGATCTCTGTTTCGCCCGAGGCGCTGACGATGATAATCGGCACGGCGGCGGTCTGCGCGTGCGCCTTCAGTTTGCGCAGCACGCTCAGGCCGTCCAGCCCCGGCATCCGCAGATCCAGCAGGATCAGGTCTGGATGCTGTTCCTGCGCCAACGAGAGTCCGGTCGTTCCATCCCCGGCTTCGAGGATGTCGTACTCAGCGCCCAGTGCTAGGCGCATGAGTTGGCGCAGCTGGGGCTCATCGTCGATGAGCAGGATCGTCGGCTGCCTCATCCCCCCGGCCCCTGGCGCCGACGCCACGTCTCGAGCAGCCGCTTGATATCGCCGTCCGCCGAGCGGATCACCAGTGCGCCGGTCAGCAGCACGACGGAGAACTGCCACGCGTCTTCCGGGCCGAGTACTAACCCGGTCTGCACATCTTCAGCGCGCCTGAGTTTCTCGAGCTGGTCTTTGGCCGCGTCCTGCAGCGGCGACTCAATCAGGTCGAGCGACGAGAACTGATGGCGGTATTTGAGCGACGGGAAATGGATGCCGCGCACCAGCAAGAACGTGGACAGCGCGTCGTTGAGCTGCGGCGCGTCTTCGAAATCGAACCCTTCGAATTGCGGTGAGAAGTTGGGCAGGACGATCGCCGGCCGCTGGATCATGACCTGCCCGGTCCGGATCACCGTGTCGCCCCGGTTGACCGCCGACTCGGCGAGGAACACGTACGGGACCCGGGCCGCCTCGAACGTGGGCAGCTCCTGCAGCCGCAGCCGCAGAATCTCAGTCCGCTTGCATGCCTTGTCCCAGAGCTCTTGCGGGTCAGTCATCAGTGTCGAAAATGTCGGATGCCGGTCAGGAGCATCGCGATCCCGAGGCGGTCGGCCGCCGCCACCACCTCAGCGTCTTTCACCGAGCCGCCAGGCTGGATCACGGCGGTCACGCCGGCCTCGGCCAGCAAGTCGACGCTGTCCGGAAACGGGAAGAACCCGTCCGAGGCGGCCACTGCGCCGTTGGCCCGCGCGCCGGCCTTCTCGATGGCCAGCCGCACCGAGCCGACGCGACTGGGTTGCCCTTGCCCGATCCCGACGGTCGCCTCATGCAATGCGAACACGATGCCGTTGGACCGGACCAGCTTTGCCGCGCGCCACGCGAACAGCAAGTCGCGACGCTGCGCCTCGGTCGGTGCACGCGTCGTCACGATCTTCGGGTCCCCATTCAACAGCGGCAGGTCCGGCTGCTGCACCAGCCACCCACCCAGGAGCGGCCGCCATTCCAGGCCGGCCGGCGGTTGCGACGGCCAGGCCAGCGTGATGACGCGCAGCTTCGCCTTCTTCGCAAAGACCGTCAGCGCCGCTGGGGCCACGGACGGAGCCACGATCACTTCCAAGAACGTGGCGATGAGCTGCGTGGCCGCCGCCTCGTCCACCTCGCGGTTGAAGCCGACGATGCCGCCGAACGCCGATTCAGGATCGCACGCCAGCGCGCGCTCGTAGGCAGCACCGGCGGATGCCCCGGCGGCGAGCCCGCACAGCGACGCGTGCTTGATGATCGCGCAGGCCGGTCCGGGAAATTCCAGCACGCCGCGCACCGCCGCGTCGATGTCCATCAGGTTGTTGTACGAAAGCGTCTTGCCTTGCAGTTGCTTCAGCGCGGCCAACCCTTCGGCCGTGTGGGGCGGCGCGTACCACGCACCCTGCTGGTGCGGGTTCTCGCCGTAGCGCAGCGGCATCCGCTGCTCGATGGTGACGGAGGCCTGCGGCGGCAACGCCGCCACACCGCTTGCCTGCCCGGCCGGCAGGCTGTTGCAGCCGGCGAGGTATCCGGCGATGGCGGCATCATACGCGCTGGTCAGACGGAACGCTTCGACCGCCAGCTCGCCGGCCAACGCCTCAGGCAGCCGGCCGCGGTCGAGCGCTGCGATCACGCGCTCATACTGCGACGGCTGGCTCACCGCCGCGACCCCGGAGGCGTTCTTCGCCGCGGCGCGCAACAGCGCCACGCCGCCGATGTCGATCTGCTCGATCGCCTCGGCTTTGGCCGCGCCTGGCCTGGCCACGGTCGACTCGAACGGGTACAAGTTCACGATCACGAGGTCGATCAGCCCCTGTGGTCCGACCGCCTGCACGTGCGCCGGATCATCGCGCCGCGCCAGAATGCCGGCGTGGATCTTCGGATGCAGCGTCTTGACGCGGCCGTCGAGCTGCTCTGGGATGCCGGCGAAGGCTTCAACGCTCGTCACCTGCAGGCCCTGCTTCGCGAGGTAGTCGGCCGTGCCGCCCGAGGCCACCAACTCGACCCCCTGCTTCGCCAGGGCCTTCGCCAGCCGGTCGAGGCCGGTCTTGTCAGCGCAGGAAAGCAGCGCGCGTGTGATCGCAATCATCCGACCACCTGCCCTGGGCCCGCCTCTGGCGGGCCCGCGCGCAACGCGCGCCGGCCGCGCGCTGCGGAATCCGAGTGAAGCGGCCATGTGGCAGGTGGTCGGATCATGGGATTTCTCGTTTCACGAGCCGGCGGAACGCGGCGAGCAGCCGCTTGCCCACCGGACCAGGCCGGCCGCCGCCGATGGCGCGCCCATCGATCTCGGTGACCGGCAGCACGTCCTTGAGCGTGCTCAGCAGGAAGGCTTCCTCCGCGTTGTACACCTCGTGCCGCGTCAGCCGCGCCTCGCCCGCCGGGATCGAGAGCTCGCGCGCGAGCTCAAACAGCACCGCGCGCGTCACGCCGGGCAGCAGTCCCTGGTTGCACGGCGGTGTCAGAAGCCGGCCCTCGCGCACGCAGGCGAAATTGCTGGCGGTACTCTCGGTGACACAGCCGTTCGCATCGAGCCACAGCGCTTCATCCGCCCCGCGCAATTGCGCCTCCATGACGGCACACACGCTGCCCAAGCGGGCTGAGTACTTGGCCTGCTGGCTGACGCCGCCCATCGAGAAGGTGCGCGTCGGCACGACCGCCAGCTTCGCCCCACGCCTGTACAGGGACGCGGGCGGCACGATCGCCTCGCGCACCATCATCATGGGTTCGGCCGGCCGGTCGTCGCGCGATGGCGCATCGGCCGGGGTCATGGCAATGCGCACCGTGGCTTCCCTGATGCGGGAGCGTGCCAAGGCGCCGTTGAGCGAGCGGCTCAGCCCTGCGCGGTCCGGCATCGCAAGGCCCAGAAATTTGGCTGACGCCTCCAACCGGTCCAGGTGCGCCTCCAGGCGGAAGATCACGCCCCGGTACGCGCGCATGGTTTCAAAGCACCCGTTGCCGGTCTCGACCTCGCGCACGTTCCACTCGGAGGGTTCAGCGCGCGACGGCATCGTCTGCCTCTGTGAACGCGGCCGCGCCCAGTGCTGCAGCCATCGCCCGGCCCTTCGCCAGCGTCTCCTCGTACTCGCGGTCCGGGCGCGAATCAGCCACGATGCCGGCGCCGACATGAAAACTCGCGCGGGACTCCTGCACGAGAATCGTGCGGATCGCGATGTTCAGATCCAACCCGCCGGAAAAAGCCAGCCAGCCGATCGAGCCGGTATACAACCCGCGGGCCACCGGCTCCAGCTCCCGAATGACTTGCATGCACCGCACTTTCGGGCAGCCGGTGATCGTGCCGCCCGGGAACACGGCGCGGATGACCTCCACCGCCCCGGAGCCGCGGGAGAGCCGGCCGGACACGTTGGAGACGATGTGCATGACGTGCGAGTACGGCTCCAGCGCCATCAGCTCGTCCACCGCGACCGAGCCGGACGCGCACACGCGGCCCAGGTCGTTGCGCGCCAGATCCACCAGCATGATGTGCTCGGCGCGTTCTTTTTCGTTGAGCAGCAGCTCCAGGCTCTGAATGGCATCCTCAGACGCAGAGGCGCCGCGCGGCCGGGTCCCGGCAATCGGCCGGGTGTCCACGCGGCCTTCTTGCACGCGGACGAGCCGCTCCGGCGAGCAGCTGACGACGGCGAGACCGCCCGCGCGGATGAAACACGCGAATGGCGAGGGGTTGATCCGGCGCAACGCCAGGTACAGCGCCAGCGGCTCGCCCTCCATCTGCGCGGTAAACCGCTGCGCAAGGTTCGCTTGATAGATCTCCCCCGCCCGGATCCGCGCCAGCGCGCGCTCGACCATCGCCTCGTACGCGCCGCGGCTCATCGCCGGCTCAAGCCGGGCCGCAGGCACACGCAGGGCCAACCTCGGCAGAGCCGGGCAGTCGAGCCATGCCAGCGCCCGGTCCGCGGCATCCCGCGCCTCGCGGCGCGCCACCGCGGCCGGCAGATGCGGATCGACCACGCTCACAAGCCAGGCGCGGCCTTCGGTGTGGTCGACGAGTACCGAGACGCGCATCGCGAACCACAGCAGCTCCGGCACGCCGCCGCCGGGGACCGGATCTGGCAGCCGCTCAATCCACCGGTTGGCGTCATAACTGATCCACCCGAGCAGGCCCAGGGCCTGCTCGAGCGCGACCCCCCGCGGCGGCGCCTGGTACCGGGCGAGCACGCGGCGCAGACACGCAAAGGGCGGCTCCTGCCGGATCTCGGTCGCAGCACTGGTGCGCACTTCGCACCGCGCGCCGTCGGCCCGGACGGTCAGCCACGGGTCCCATGCCAGCAGCGACCAGCGTCCGGTCACCGGGTGCGTGCGCGCAGAGTCGAGCCACACGACCGGGTGGTGGGATGGCAGCATCGCGGCCAACGCCGGCAGATCAGGCAGGGTCTTCAACGGATGCACGAAGGCCGTGAGAGGGCCGTGGCGGAACGCCAGTGGACGAGAGGGCATGTTAGCACTCTATTGTAACCCAAAACAGGGCCACCGTCGGTGGCGAAGGGGTCGGGACCGCTTACAGCTTGCTGAGGAGCAGCTTCAGTTTGAGGAGCCGGACATGCTCCCGGAGCGCGAGGATCTCCACGTCCAGGCGCTTCGCATCGCGCAACAACTCATCCAGTTGGGCGGCCTGGCCGGCCCGTTCCTTGGCGGAGAGCGCTGTGTTCTCCTGCTTCAGCGCCTTGCGCAGTTGCGACACCGACCGGCTGATGCTGGAACGCTGCAGCTGCGTGCCGCGGAGCTGCTCGCCGGCCATCGTCAGGGCCAACCGGAGCCGTTCCCGGTCCGGATCCATGAGCGACTTTGTTTGCGAAATCTTGGTGTTCGCGCTCTTCGCAGCGGCGGTCAGGCTCTTGCGCAGCTGTCCGATCTGGGCGTCCACATCGCTGCGTTTGAGCTCCAGCTCCCGCTCGTACGTCTGGATGCGGCTGCTCAGCTCGCGGTGCTTTTCCAGCACCGATCCGAAGGACGGATCGGACTTGAGCACGTCCTGCTCGAGCGCGCCGCGGTTGGCCGGGGCGAAGGCCTGGCATCCCTTGAAGGAGAGCGCCAGTACGGGCGCCAACAGCAGGACGTTCAGGACATGTCCGCGCCTATTCATCTCTCATCTCGCATCTATCATCTGCTCTTAATCTGTCATCTGCTCTAAACAAACGCCTCCGCATCCGACTGACCGGGTGCGGAGGCGCCCTGAATCCGTACCAGCGTCAGCGAATCAGCGCGTACGACGGCTCGACCGAGAATGTCCGGCTCTCCGAGCCGCCGGCCTCTTCCTTGTACGTGAACAGCTTCCCCGCGAAGTTGCGCAGCGTCCAGACGCCGTTCTTGACGCTCACGACGTAGTTCGGCATGAGCGGGATCTTCCCGCCGCCGCCTGGCCCGTCGACCACGAACGTCGGGACCGCGTAGCCGGTCGTGTGACCGCGCAGCTTCTCAATGATGGCCAGCCCCGCCGCCACCGGCGTCCGGAAGTGGGCCGTGCCCTTCACCGGGTCGCATTGGTAGATGTAATACGGCCGCACGCGCGTCTTCAGCAGCTCGTGGAAGAGCTTCTTCATGATCGCGGGCCGGTCGTTGATCCCCTTCATGAGGACCGTTTGCGACCCGAGTGGCACGCCCGCGTCCGCCAGCATACCGCACGCCTTCTTGGCGGCCGGCGTGACTTCCTTCGGGTGGTTGAAGTGGAGGCTCATCCACACCGGCTTGTGTTTCTTCAACACGTGGCACAGCGACTCAGTCACGCGGTACGGCAGCGTCACCGGGTTGCGGGTGCCGATGCGCACGAACTCCACGTGCGGGATCGCCTTGAGCTTCGTCAGGATCTCATCCAGCCGCTCATCCGAGAGCGTCAGGGGGTCGCCGCCGGAGATCAGCACGTCGCGGATCTTGCGGTGCGCCCGGATATAGTCGATCGCGGCATCGATGTTCGCCGAGCGGCTGTAGCCGGCGGTTGTGCCGACCACGCGGCTGCGCGTGCAGAACCGGCAGTACATCGAGCACACCTCGACGACGAGCAGCAGCACTCGGTCCGGATACCGGTGCACGAGCCCGGGGACCGGCATGTGGGAATCCTCGCCGAGCGGGTCGATCATGTCGTTCGGGCTGAGCTTGTACTCCTCCTCGACCGGCACCGCTTGGCGCCGGATGGGGCACGACGGGTCGTCCGCGTCCATCAGGGCGGCCCAGTACGGCGGGATGCCCATGATGAACCGGCCGGAACGCCGCGTGCACGCGGCTTCTTCCGACGGCGTGAGCTTGATCACCTGCCGGAGCTTCTCGGAGGTGTCGATGCGGTTCGTCATCTGCCACCGGTACGACTCCCATTGCTCCGGCGGCACGTCTTTCCACAAGGGACTACGCTGATACCACTCCACCCTGCGCCCTCCTGTTGCCCGTGGCCTCAAGGAGTCGTCCGCGGCGCCGAAACACGCTCGCGGCCCTCTTGAGGATGGGCCTGTCGTGACGTCTTCACGGATAATCGGCCGAGGCGGCCGGCGCGGGCCATGGCCAATGCCACGATCCGCTGAATAAGCGCTGGGTGGGCGATGCCGGCCGCGGCCGCCATCGCCGGAAAATTCGAATCCACCGGGTTCAAGCCTGGGAGCGGGTTGACCTCGAGGACGAACGGCGTGCCGTCGGATCGCAGCCGAATGTCGGTGCGGGAGAGGTCCCGGCAGCCAAGCGCGCGGTGGGCGCGCAGCGCGGCGTCCTGAACGTCCTGCGCCGCCACCGGATCCAGTCGCGCCGGGCAATGCATCGCCGGCACCAGGCCGAGGGTGGCGTCGCCTTGGTACTCCTTCATGCGCCATGAGTAGAAGAACTCGCCGGAGGCGCGGCACGGTTCGAAATCGATCTCCAGCACCGGCAGCGGGGTCTCGCCCAGCACGCCGGCCGTGAGCTCCTTGCCCTCGATGTACTCCTCGACCAGCACCTCCTGCCGGTACCGGTGGTACACGTAGGCGACCTGCCGGCGGAGGCTGAACTCATCGCCCACCACGCTCTCGCGCGAGAGCCCGATCCCGGAGCCTTCCCGGTTCGGTTTCACGATGAGCGGGAACTCCAGTTGCGGCGAGAGCCGGGTCTCCGGCGTGGAGAAGAGCTGCCACGGCGGCGTGGCGATGCCTTCCGCGGCGAGGATCTGTTTCGTCTTGGCCTTGTCCAACGCCAGGGCCAGCGTCACGCTGGTGGACCCGGTGAACGGGATCTGCAGGGACTCGAGGATGGCCGGCACCTGGGATTCGCGGTGCGCGCCGTGCAGGCCCTCGGCGATGTTGAACACGACGTCGACCGGGTGCGTGAGGAACCACTGCGGCAACGCTTCGGTGGCCTCCACCAGGTGGACCGTGCCGCCGTCGGCGCGGAGCGCGTCCGCGATCGTCTCGACCGTGGTGACCGAGTCGAACTCTGACTCGGCCTCGGCCTCGAGCCGCGCGCCGGAGCGGCCGTGCCTGAGGTTGTACGTCAGCGCGATCGCGTGGCTGATATGGCGCTCGCGCCGTTGAGACCGCACCGCGCGATGGCCGCGGTGAGGATCTTCGTGATGATCTGGTGATGCGTCCACCCCTTCGTCTTGGCGACGAACATGAACACGTCCTCGGTGGAGAGCGACGGCAGCGGGTTGATCTCGAGGACGTACGGGGTGCCCTGCGTGTCCACGCGGAAATCCACGCGCCCGAAGTCCCGGCACTCGACCGCGCGGAAGGTGCGCCGGGCCAGCTCCTGCATCCGCTTGGCCTGGAGCTCGGGGATCGTGGCCGGGCAGATATAGTCCGCGCCGGAGCGCAGGTACGCGAAGTGGAAAAAGTTCCGCCCCAGGTCGGTCGTGCCGTCGAGCATGATCTGGCACACCGGGAAGACTTCCGGCTGCTCGTTGCCGATCAACGCGACGGTGAACTCCTCGCCCTGGATGAACTCTTCGATGAAAATCGGCGCGCCCTTGTACGTCTGCGCCAGGTGGGCGACCTGCGCGTGCAGCTGCTCCGGCGTGTCCACCACCGACTTGGGTGTCAGGCCCTTGCTCGAGCCTTCGCACCGCAGCTTCACGATGAGCGGGTAGGTCAGGTCGACTTGCCACACCGAGTCCGGCTCGTACACCTCGGCGTAGCGCGGCGTGGGGATGCCCTCGGCGATGAGCACCTTCTTCGTGAGCACCTTGTCCAGCGTCAGGCCCAGCGTCAGCCCGTCGGCGCCGACGTACGGCGTGCGCGCCATCTCCAGCAGCATGGGCACTTGCGACTCGCGGCTGCGGCCCTCGTAGCCTTCGGCGATGTTGAAGACAATGTCCACGTCGAGGCCTCCCATCCGCTCCAACAGCTTGCGCGCGTTGCCGATCTTCACCGGCACGTGCCCTGCCTCGCGGACCGAGGCCTCGATGTGGTTGACGGTGTCCTCATGGTCAAACTCGGCGATGAGATCCGGCGGGTCGTCCGGCCGCAGCTGGTATTCGGTCTTCACGTTGTACGTCAGGCCGACACGCAGCGCCATGTCAGCGGCCCGCGCCGGCATAAAAAAAAGACCCCGGGACTCGGAGCCTGGTCATCTCAATTGCATCATGATGTTTTTAATTTAAACACGCATCGCGCGCACTGTCAATGTTCGCGCGCGCGTACGCTGACGGCGCGTCAGTGCACCAGCGCACGCGGGGACCGGCGCGCGTTCCGCAGGTAATGGAACAGGTATTGCTGCGCGTACCCGGCCCACGGGCCGAAGTGCCGCGCCGCATAGTCATGCACCATGGCACGCGTCGTCTTCTTGTGCCGGAAATAGTACCGCATGGCCCGTTCCATCCACACATCCACCGGGAACGCCTCGTACTTCTCGAACCCGAACAGCGCCACACAGTCCGCGACCTTGTCCCCCACGCCGTCGCACTCCAGCAGGGCGCGTTTGAGCGCTGCGTACTCGGCCCGCTGCAGTTGCGCGATCGGCAGGCGGCCCTGGGCCATCAGTTTGGCGGTCGATTTCAGATAGGGCGCCCGATAGCCGAGGCCGAGCGAACGCAGCTGCCGCTCGGACGCATCCGCGACCGCCTCGGGCGCGGGGAACGCGAAGCTCCGGAACCCAGGCATCGCCACCGGCTTGCCGTACGCCTGGCAGAGCGCCTCGATCATGCCCTCGATGCGCGTGATGTTGTTGAAGGAGGCGCAGATGAAGGAGGCGAGCGTCTCCCACGGCTCCTGGCGCAGCACGCGCAGGCCGCGGTAGCGCCGGATCGCCGCGTGCACCTGCATGTCGACGTCGATCTGGCGCAAGACATCCGGCAGATCCAGGTCGAGGGCGAAGTAGCGGGACAGGCGCGCCGGCGTCAGCGCAGGGTCAGACGTCTCGTACGCGAGCCGGTCGCCGTCCTGGCGGACTTTCAAGGGGGCGGCACCGATGACGCCGTACCACCAGCCGTCACGCAGACGCCAGCGGAACGCCTGGCCTGAGCTGAGGGTCGTACTGAGGGAGAAGTCGTGCGCGGGGAGTTCGTGCATGGGTGACAGTGACGAGTGACGAGTGACGAGTTTCGAGTGACGAGTTTCGAGTGACGAATGGAGAATTTTACGGCGGCCTTAACTCGACACTCGCAATTCGAAACTCGTCACTGTCCTCAGACCTTGGGCAGGGTAATCCCCTGTTGTCCCTGGTACTTGCCCTTGCGGTCCGCGTACGTGACCTCAGGCATCGTGCCGGCCTCGAAAAACAGCACCTGCGCGATCCCTTCGAAGGAGTACACGCGCGCCGGCAGCGGGGTCGTGTTCGAAATCTCGATCGTCAGGTGCCCTTCCCAGCCTGGCTCAAGCGGAGTGATGTTGACCACGATGCCGCACCGCGCGTAGCTGGACTTGCCGAGGCACAACCCGAGGACGGTCTTCGGGATGCGGAAGTATTCGACCGACCGGGCCAGCGCAAAGGAGTTCGGCGGCACCACGCACGTTTCGCCTTTGAGGTCGATGAAGGAGTCCGGGCTGAACGCCTTCGGGTCCACGATGGCTTGCTTCACGTTAGTGAAGACTTTGTACTCGTCGGTGACGCGGATGTCGTAGCCCATGGACGAGAGGCCGTAGGAGATCTTGCCGTCGCGCACGAGACGATCCTCGAACGGATCGAGCATCTTGTATTTCTTCACGTACTCGCGGATCTCGTAGTCGACGAGGATCTTGCCGGAGGCCGGCACTGCGGGCCCTTCGCCAGGCAGTTCCAGCGCTCCGAGACGTCGTGCCGGCGCGTCAAACATGGAGGCTCCTCTTGGTTTCGGTGGAGAGCTGCAGGTGGATGCGGTTGGTGGACGGCGTGATGTCGATGCGCGGCATGTTCTTGCGCCGCCGGCGCAAGAGCTTCAGCTGGGGATTGGCCGCATACCGCACCCAGCTGACCGGGTGCTCCATCACCTGCTGCAGCCCGTCTTTGCCCCAGTGGGCGACGACGAACTCCTTGCACTTCTTCGAGAGCTCGGTGGACCAGGGCATCTTACGAACAGCCGGACGTGGAGCCGCAGTTGAGGCACTTATAGCACGCCGCGTTGCGGACCATGAGCGAGCCGCACTCCGGGCACGCCGGCGCGTCGGACTGGGCCGCGAAGATCTGGCGCTCGTGCTGCTCCATGGCGCTGACCGCCTGCGCGCTGAGCGCAGGCGCCGGGGCGGCAGCCGAAGCGCCGTGGCCGTTGCCTTTGGCCGGTTTCTGCCCCGGTGTCTCGGTCACCTTGAACTCCTGCGCGAGTTCCTGGGGGAGGAACTTGAGCGCCATCCAGCGGAAGATGTAGTCCACCACCGATTTGGCGAACCGGATGTCCTTGTTATTGGTGACGCCGGAGGGCTCGAACCGCATGTGGCTGAACTTCTTGACCAGCACCGCCACCGGCACGCCGTACTGCAGCGACAGCGAGACCATCGTGGCAAAGGCATCCATCAGGCCCGAGAGGGTCGAGCCCTCTTTCGACATCGTGATGAAGATCTCGCCAGGCTGCCCGTCCTCGAACAAGCCGACAGTGATGTAGCCCTCATGACCGCCGATGGAGAACTTGTGCGTGATCGCGGACCGTTCATCCGGCAGCCGGCGCCGGTACGGCACGCCGACCGCAGGTTTGGCAGCCTTCGCCCCGCCCTTGTCCGTCGAGAGCGGCTGGACCTTCTTCGAGCCGTCGCGATAAATCGCGACCGCCTTAATGCCAAGCCGCCACGACTCGATGTACGCCTGGCAAATGTCCTCGACTACCGCCTCGGTCGGCAGGTTGACCGTTTTGCTGATCGCGCCGGAGATGAAGGGCTGCACCGCGCCCATCATGCGGATGTGGCCCATATAGTGGATGGACCGGGTGCCGTTCATCGCGCGGAAGGCGCAGTCGAACACGCTCAGGTGCTCAGGCGCAAGGCCTGGCGCGCCCTCAATCGTCTCTCGCTCGTTCAGGTGCTTCAGCAGCGCCTCGACCTGCCCCTCGTCGTAGCCCAGCTTCCGGAGCGCCTTGGGGACGGTCTGGTTGACGATCTTGAGCATGCCGCCGCCGACCAGCCGCTTGTACTTGATGAGCGCAATGTCCGGCTCGATGCCGGTCGTGTCGCAATCCATCATGAAGGCGATCGTGCCGGTGGGCGCGATGACCGTCACCTGCGAGTTGCGCACGCCGTGCGCCTCGCCGTGCGCAATCGCCGCGTCCCATGCGCGCGCCGAGGCCTGCAGGATCGACTGCGACACCAGGCGCGGGTTGATCTTGTCCACCGCCGCCCGGTGCTTGCGCAGCACGCGGTTCTGCGGCTCGCGGTTGACCGGGAACCCGTTGTACGGGCCCATCTGCTCGGCGATCTCGCCGGAGACCTCGTACGCATGCCCGCACATGAGCGCGGTGATCGCCCCGGCCCAGGCCCGGCCCTCTTCCGAGTCATACGCCACGCCGAGGGACATGAGGAGCGCGCCCAGGTTCGCGTAGCCTAAGCCCAGCTCGCGGAAGGCGTGCGCGTTCTCGCTGATCTTCTGCGTGGGGTAGGAGGAGTTGTCCACCACGATGTCCTGCGCCAGGATCATCACGCGGACCACGTGCTTGAACTGCTCGATCAGGAAGTTGCCGTCGTCGTCGAGGAACTTCAGGAGGTTAATACTCGCCAGGTTGCACGCCGAGTTGTCCAGGTGCATGTACTCGGAGCACGGGTTGCTGGCGTTGATGCGGCCGGTGTTCGAGCACGTGTGCCAGTCATTCACCGTGGTATCAAATTGCATGCCCGGGTCGCCGCAGTGCCAGGTGGCCTCGGCGATGAGCTTCAGCAGCTCCTTGGCCTTGGCGCGCTCGATGATCTCGCCGGTCGTGACCGCCTTGAGCTCCCAGTCCTCGTCGGCCAGCGCGCGGCGCATGAACTCGTCCGTGACGCGGACCGAGTTGTTCGCGTTCTGGAAGAAGACCGAGCCGTACGCTTCGCCATCGATGCTGGCGTCGTAGCCCAGCTCGATGAGCTTGTGCGCCTTCTCCTCTTCCTTCCACTTGCAGACGATGAACGGGCGGATGTCCGGGTGGTCGGCGTTGAGCACGACCATCTTGGCCGCACGCCGCGTCTTGCCGCCGGACTTGATCACGCCGGCGGAGGCGTCCGCCGCCTTCATGAAGGAGACTGGGCCCGAGGGCGTGCCGCCGTTGGTGAGCCGCTCGCGCGCCGAGCGCAGGCTGGAGACGTTCAGGCCGGCCCCGGAGCCGTACTTGAAGATCATCCCCTCGTTGCGGTACCACTCGAGGATCGACTCCATGTTGTCATCGACCGAGAGGATGAAGCAGGCGGAGCACTGCGGGCGCGCCTCGATCCCGACGTTGAACCACACCGGCGAGTTAAAGGAGGCGAGCTGGTGGACGAGGATGTGGGTCAGTTCCCCGCGGAAGGCCTCGGCGTCTTCGACGGTGGCGAAGTAGTTATCTTTCACGCCCCAGTCGGTGATCGTGTTGGCGACACGGCCGATGAGCTGTTTGACGCTGCGTTCGCGCTGCGGGGTGCCGAGGGTGCCGCGGAAGTACTTGGAGACGACAACGTTGGTGGCCAGCTGCGACCAGAAGGCCGGCATCTCGACGTCCTTCTGCTCGAACACCACCTCGCCCTTCTCGTTGCCGATGGCGGCGGCGCGCAGCTCCCACTGGATCTCATCGAATGGGCTGACGGTCGGACGGCTCCAGCGACGGGGGACTCTGAGGCCTCTCGGAAGGCGCGGTTTGCTACGCTCCTTCGGGGCTGTTGCCGCGGGTTCCACAGAGGTCTTCATCGCCGCCTTGACTGCATCCGCCATCCCGTCTCCTCCGTCAAGCGACCCCACCTGTAGTCCCGAGGCTTCCAACAACCCCAACCCCTAGGGGCATCTGCAAGAGCGACTTTAGCACAGGAGCAAGGCGTGTCAAGACCAAAAATACCATCCATGGTGGTTTTTGATAAGAAAAACCTAGCCCTGGTGGTCTTTGATACAGTGTCCTGGTGTTTAGAGCGTAAACCGGCCGGTATTCGGCAGGTGCGGCGGCACCGCTGGTTTCACGACGGTGACATCGATCGGCTCGGTGGGATGGTCCTGCCCTTTCACGCGCACCGCGAAGGGCCCAAGACGGTACCCGCCAGGCCGTTGCGCGACGATCACGAAGGAGAAGTTGACGGTGCGGGTGGGCTTGCCGGCGCTGAAGACCAGACTCTTCTCTTCGGTGCTGGCCGCCACCGCCAACCCCTCGGGCAGTGCGACCGGCGGCAGCACCGCTTCCTCAATGTCGCCGCTTAACGAAAGCACGAGCGTGAACGCCTCGCCGAGATTGACGGTCTGCTTGTCCACCTTCGCGGTGAGGGAGAGTTCGCCTGCCTGTGCGACGCCGGCGATGATGAGCAGCGCGGCAGGCCAGCCAGCCGCGAGAAAGCTACTCACCCTTGAACGCCAGCCCATGCGATCCATTTTGGTCCACGGTGATGGTCTGCCCTGATGTAAGCGTGCCCTCGAGCAGGCGCAGGGCCAGCGGATCCATGAGGTGCTTCTGCACCGCGCGCCGCAGCGGCCGCGCGCCGAAGATCGGGTCATACCCTTCCTTGGCCAGGAACGCTTTCGCCTTGTCGGTCAGCTTCAATGTGACGCGGCGCTCGGCCAGCCGCTGCTGGGCGCGTGTGACCTGCAGCTCAACGATGCGCGTCAGCGACGCCGGCGAGAGCCGGGTAAAGAACACGATGTCATCAATGCGGTTGAGGAACTCGGGGCGGAACTGCTGGCGCAGCAGCGCGTTCAGGTCACGGCGCACCGCCTCGGGATTCTCCAGCGCCCGCTCATCCTGCAGCAGCTGGCTGCCGATGTTGCTCGTCATGACCACGACGGTGTTGCGGAAGCTCACCACCCGCCCTTGCCCGTCGGTCAGCCGCCCGTCGTCGAGCAGTTGCAGTAGCACGTTCAGCACATCGGCGTGCGCCTTCTCGATCTCATCCAGGAGGAGCACGGAGTACGGCCGCCGCCGCACCGCTTCGGTAAGCTGGCCGCCCTGCTCGTAGCCGACGTAGCCCGGGGGCGCGCCGAGTAAGCGCGCGACGGTGTGAGACTCCATGTACTCTGACATGTCGATGCGGATCATGGCCTGCTCATGGTCGAACAGGAACTCGGCCAGCGCCTTGGCCAGCTCGGTCTTGCCGACCCCGGTGGGGCCGAGGAAGAAGAAGGAGCCGAGCGGACGGTTTGGGTCGGCCAAGCCGGCCCGGGCGCGGCGCAACGCGTTGGCCACCGCCCCGATCGCCTCGTCCTGGCCCACGACGCGCTGGCGCAGCCGATCTTCCATGTGAATGAGCTTCTCGCGCTCGGTCTCGAGCAAGCGGCTGACCGGGATCCTGGTCCACGTGGCCACGACGTCCGCGATGTCCTCGTCGGTGACTTCTTCCTTGAGCATCTTCTGCGTCTTCTGCAGCTCGGCGAGCTTGTGTGACGTGGCGTCCAGCTCCTTCTGGAGCTGCGGGGCCGTGCCATAGCGCAGCTCGGCGACGCGGCCCAGGTTGCCGGCGCGCTCTTCGCGCTCCGCCTCGAGCCGGACCTGCTCCAGCCGCTCCTTGATGCCGCGGGCGGCGCTGATCAGCGTTTTTTCCTTCCGCCAGTGCGACTCGAGCGTCTCCCGCTCCGCGGCCAGCGTCTTCAGCTCCGCCTCGAGCGCCTTCAGCCGCGCCTTCGCCTCCGGATCGGTCTCTTTCTTCAGCGCCTCGCGCTCGACTTCCAGTTGCAGGATGCGGCGGTGGATGGTGTCGATCTCCACCGGGCGGCTGTCGATCTCCATGCGCAACCGCGCCCCGGATTCATCGACCAGGTCGATGGCCTTATCCGGCAGAAAGCGGTCGGCGATGTAGCGGTCCGAGAGCCGTGCGGCGGCCACTAGAGCACCATCGGTGATCCGGACGCCGTGGTGGACCTCGTACCGCTCTTTCAGGCCGCGCAGGATCGCGATCGTCTCCTCGACCGACGGCGGATCCACGGTGATCGGCGCGAAGCGGCGCTCAAGCGCCGGGTCTTTCTCGATGTGTTTGCGGTACTCATCGAGCGTGGTCGCACCGACGCACCGCAGCTCGCCGCGCGCCAGCATGGGCTTGAGCAGGTTCGCGGCGTCCACTGCGCCCTCGGCCGCCCCGGCCCCCACGACCGTGTGCAGCTCATCGATAAAGAGGATGACCCGGCCTTCGGCGCCCTGGATCTCTTTTAAGACGGCCTTGAGCCGCTCCTCGAACTCGCCGCGGAACTTGCTGCCGGCGATCAAGGCCCCGATGTCCAGCGCCATGACGCGCTTGTGCTTGAGGTTCTCCGGCACGTCGCCCTGCACGATGCGCTGCGCCAGTCCCTCGACGATCGCGGTCTTGCCGACCCCTGGCTCGCCGATCAACACCGGGTTGTTCTTGGTGCGGCGGGTCAGCACCTGGATGACGCGGCGGATTTCTTCATCGCGGCCGATGACCGGATCCAGCTGATCCCTGCGGGCCGCGTCGGTCAGATCGCGCGCGTACTTCTCCAGGGCTTTGTATTTACCTTCCGGCTCAGCGTCGGTCACCGTCTGGTGGCCGCGGATGGACGGCAGCGCCGCCTCGATGCTCTCGCGGCGCAGGCCCAGGCGACGGAACGCGGCCTGCAGCGGCTCGTCTGTGAACGCGGCCAGCAGCGCATGCTCGGTGGAGACGTATTCATCGCCGAGCTTCTTGGCCTCATCCTCCGCGTGAAGCAGCAATCGGTTGACGCGGTCAGAGAGGCGCAGCTCGCCGCCACCGGTGACCGAGGGAATGCGGGTGATCGCCTCCTCAAGGAGGGGGCGCAGCCGCGACGGCGCGACACCGGCTTTCTCGAGCAGCTCTGGGACCAGCCCGTCCGGTTGGTCGATGAGGGCGCTGAGGAGGTGCTCCGGCTCCAGGCGCTGCTGCTCTTTGCGCTGCGCAATGGCCTGGGCCTCCTGGAGGCCCTCTTGGAGCTTGATGGTGAGCTTATCGAGCCGCATGGAAACACCAGATGACAGATCTCAGATGACAGATGACAGCGTTCATCGGCTTGCTGTCATCTCGCATCTGAGATCTAACCTCTATTATTTACCCGACAATCTGCATTGCCCGCAGCCGGCGGACGCGCTCAGCGACGGGCGGATGCGTGGAAAACAACCCGGCGATGGCGCCGGCAGACAATGGGTTCACGATAAAGAGGTGCGCGGTCGCCGGGTTGGCATTCGGCAGTGGGTACGCATGCTTGGCCGCCTCCAGCTTCTCCAGTGCCGCGGCCAGCCCGAACGGGTTGCCGGCCAGCTTCGCACCGGTGGCATCTGCCCCGTATTCGCGCGTACGCGAAATCGCGAGCTGGATCAGCATCGCGGCCAATGGCGCCAGGATGGCGATGAGCAACATGACGACGATCTGGAACGCGCCGGAGCCGCTGTTGCGGTTATCGCGGCTGCGGCCGCCGCCCATCCATAAGCTCCACTGCGCCATGCGCGCCAGGTACATGATCGCCCCGGCCAGCGCCGCGGCGACTGTCATGACGAGCGTATCGCGGTTCTTCACATGCGAGAGCTCATGCGCCAACACCCCTTCGAGCTCATCAGGCTTCATCAGCTCCAGCAAGCCCGAGGTCACGGCGACCGAGGCGTGCTTGGGGCTGCGGCCCGTGGCGAACGCGTTCGGCGTCTTGGTCGGCAGCCAAAACAGTTTGGGCATCGGCAACCGCTGCCGCAGGCAGATCTCGCGGACCGCGCGGTAGACCTGCGGCGCCTCGGTCTCGCTCAGCGGCTTGGCCTGGTACATGGCCAGCACGATCTTGTCGCTGAACCAGTACATCACGAAGTTCATGAGCAGGGCAAAGCCGAACGCCATGGTGGCACCCTGAACCCCGCCCATGAGCTGGCCCAGGAAGACCAGCAGCACGGTCAGCAGCGCCAAGAGAAAGCCCGTCTTAAAGATGTTCATGGATTGGCTCCTTTCAAAGTCACTGGGGAGGTTTGAATTGATCTGCTAACCCTTATTATAGGAGGGGTCAAGCAGGCTTGTCAAATGACTTAGCACTCATATTACTAGAGTGCTAACACCTAAATTACAGGTGGACGGTCGTGAAGTCGCGGGCCAGGGTGAGACGGCCACGGAAATGGCACCGGACGCTGTGCTCGATCTCGCCAGGGCGGAACACCGGGTAAAAATGGGTCAGAAGCAGGTGCCGGCAGCGGGTGACGGCGGCGATGCGGCCGCACTCCGATGGGGTCAGGTGGCCGGCGACTTTCCGGCGGTCAGGCATCGCGCACTCCAGGATCAGCAGGTCAGCCCCCTGCCCCAGGGTGAGAATCCCCTCGCCGGTATCAGTATCGCCGGAATACGCGACCGTCTTGCCGCCGAAGGTGACCCGGTAGCCGAGCGCCGGCGCTGAGTGGCGCATGCGGCGCGTCGTGACCGTGGCCTGGGGGATGCGGACCTGCGTCTCGCCCAACTCCCGCAGCGTCACTCGGTAGCCCCGCGGGGTCAGCCAGCTTGGGAAGACGCGCTGCAGCCCCTGATGAAACTTCCGCAGCCCGCGCGGCCCGTACACTGTGAACGGCTTGCGCCGCGGCGGCATCGGGATCCGCATGGCGAAGAGGAAGGAGACCAGGTCGAGGCAGTGGTCCGGGTGGAAGTGCGTCAAGAAGAGCCGGTCCACGTCGAGGAACGTCACACCGAGCCGGCGCAGCCGCTGCAGTGTGCCGGCGCCGGCATCGAAGACCAGGTGCTCGCGGCCGGTGCGCACGTACACGCCGGCCGGGCTGTGCCCCTCGGCCGGGATACCGGTGCCGGCGCCGAGGATGGTGATCCTCATTCCAAATGCAACCACGCCGGATGGGCGATCAGTAACTGCGCAACGGTGGCAGACGGGTCTTCGGGAGTAATCACAAGGTTCGGCTTTCCCTGCAGCACCACCATGCGAGCCGGGTCGGTAATGAACAACTCCGTCACGCCAAGTGCGCGGTCAAAAAACATCCGCACAATAGCGTACGGATACGGGCCGCCCTGGCTTGCGCCCCAGTCGGGTGTGAACAGGAACAGATCCCCAAACCGGCGGAAGGCCCGATCCGTATCCACGCGCACAGCGATGATTCGCGTAATCGGCACCCGGGTATCACCCTGCCGCGAGGAAACGATCAGGGCATCATCAGTGAATCGGTAGCGCAGCGGCGTCCGATCTCGATGCGCCAGTAACCCGTAGGCCGACATGCCAACAGAGAGCACGAGTAGAAAGACCATCAACCATCGCGGGATCGGCTTTTCTCGCATAAACGCATTGAGCGCTATAACTCCTGCGCAGAACACCGCAAAGAGCGGAAAAATCATGCTCGCCGCGAGCACCACGGGCCAGCGAAACGGCGCGGCGGCAATGTCGAGCATTCACTCGGCCATCGCGTGCGGGACGTAATCCGCGGGCACGGTGTACCGCTGCCAGGTGGGCTTGATGTCCAGGATCCGGTCGATGCGGAACTGCCGGATCTCCTGCCGTAGGTGGCAATAGCCTTCAAAGTACGGCGGGCGCATGTAGTAGACGTCCACCTTGCGGGCTTGCTGCGCCGGCGCTGGGCTGACCGGCGAAGGCGCGGAGAGATAGTCGATCTCCACCTGTAGGCGTTTCTCGAACGCTTCGGTCAGCATCTTCTCGATCGCCGCGGTGTCCCGCTTGCGGTCAGGCCAGAACACCGGCACCGGCAGCTTCTGGTTGGTCATCCGGCTGATGTAGTACAGCCGGCCGTGCTGTTTGCCGTAGTCGTACAGCTCCTTGGTGAGCTTCACGTCCTCGAGGCAGTATTGGGTGATGAGGTCCATCCGGCCTTCCTTGTACCAGCGCAGCGCGTCCAGCCCGGAGCCGGACTTGCCCCGGCCCAAGGTCGCCTGCGACAACGCATCCAGGCTGAGCCGGTGGCCGAGGTGTTTCACGACCTCTTCCATGATGTCCAGCATCGGCAGTGCGGCGCCGTTGTACGTCAGGTACGGCTGCAGCACCGGCATGTCGAAACGCCGGATGTTGAAACCGACCAACAGCTCCGCCGCCTGCAGCCGGGGCGCAAGGTTCGGCAGGTCAGCCTCCACGTACGCGTCATACCGATTCTCGGTGTAGCTGTAGACGCCGACGACCGAGACGCCGAGCAGCTCGAGCCGCCGGCCCTCGACCGACGCGAAATCCTTCTGCGTTTCCAGATCCAGAACCAGTTTTTCGGCCATCAATGCACCCAAAACGCTGCGATCAACCCACCGCCTTGCGAGACGTTCACCACGGTGTGGGGGGAAAACCGGCCGATCAGCCCGATCCCGCCCGAGGTGAAAAAGAACCCGGACACCGTCGAGCGCTCCACCAGCCGCGGCTTCCCGTCGACCAGCAGCGGCAGCGTCTCTTCATGAACCTCTGCCAACGCTTGGACCACGTATGGCTGCCGGCCGCGCAGCGCCTGGGCCAACTGCCGGTCCCACTCGTGGTGGCTGACCGCCGGGCCGATCGTCACGCCTTCCCCGCCGAAGAGGTTGTTCGGTTTGAGCACCAGGCGCCGCTGATGGCGCCGGATGTACGCCGGCAGGTCGACCATCCGTCCGGACGGATCGGTAACGCAGGCCTGGCGCACGAGCCGCGTCCACAGCACGTGCTCGCGGAAGAACCGGTGCTGAGTTGCGGTGAAATGCTTCGCGTAGCAGGCATCGGTAAAGATTTCCCACGCGGACTTTTGGTCGAACTCCCAGGTCAGGCCAGACACCAGCCGGCCCTCGCGCACCGCCTGCCGCAGCGCGGTCAGCCGCGCGCCGCGCGCTTCCATCGCGGTAAACTCCGCCAGCTCACAGTCGCGGTAGAGCAGGTCCACCGGCCGGCCTTTGGCGGTCAATCCGCGCCGGCCGGTCCGCAGATCACGCGGGTCCGCCACGACCGCCGGGATCCCGCGCCGGTTCAAGTCCGCGGCCAGGCCGGCAAACTCGTCGGTGCCGGTCGTGAAGTCGGTGTTCTCGATCAGGGCCACGCCGCGCAGCGGCCGGCCCAGCCGCGCCGCCACCGCGGTCAGCTCATCAGCCAGCAGTTGCCGCGGATCCGGGGTCGGCGTGATCACGCGCCCCGGCAGCGCCTGGGTCAGCAGGTCGCCGGCCGCATCCATCACGATGGAGCACGCCGTCGGCGCGTAGTACACGCCACCGATGCCGACGGTGTTCGGCTCCAGCATCCGGAACTCGCGCCGCCATCCGGCGCGATGGTAGGTGGCGGTCGAATCCAGCCGCCCCATGACGGCCCATGGCCGGCTGGACGGGTGCCGGGCCAACGCGAGCCACTCGGCGCGCGCCGGATCGAACCTGATCAACGCTCGGACTTTGGGATCGGCCGCATGCAACGCCGGCAGCTTCAGCAGCGCCTCGCTGAGCAGCCGCATGGACTGGTGGAACGCCAATAGCTGCGCGCTCGTCAGGAGCCATGGCTTGAGCGAGAGGTCGATGACGCGGCTCTGCCCGGCGTCGGTCAGGTACCGCAAGCCGCGGACGTGGCTGAGCGCGCGCACGGCGCAGAGGCGCTCATGCAGCGTCCGACGGCTGAGCCGCTGAAACGCGCGGTCAAGGAGGTGCCCTGGGAGGTAATCCATGGGCGGAATGTATTATTCTACACGGCGCTCGCGCCCTTTCGCAACCTGCGCTGCCTGTGGTATTCTCATTTTCTTACATGCCAACGCCCCCACCGCCCCGCGACGTGATCCGGCGCCTGCTGCGCGAGCTGACCCGTCGCGGCGCGGCGTACGCCGACGTCCGCTACGAGCGCCACCGCCATGAAGGACTGCTCGCCGAAGGCGGCCGCGTGACCTCCATCAGCGAAGACGAGACCTTGGGCATCGGCATCCGCGTCCTGGTCGGCGGCTCCTGGGGCTTCGCGGCCACGCCGCATTTGACGGCGCGCAAGCTGCGCGCGGCTGTTGAGCAGGCGCTAGCGCTGGCGCGCGCCTCAAACCTCATCAACCGCCGGCCCCGCCCGCTGACGCCGGTGGCAGCCGCCGTCGCCACGCACCGCTCGCGGTGCGAGATCGACCCCTTCACCGTTCCGTTGTCCAAGAAGCTGGACTACCTGCTGTGGGCCAATACCGCCCTGCTCGGCCCGGACGGGATCCAGCGCGCCACCTGCCACATGGACTTTCACAAGCGCCACAAGTTCTTCGGCTCCACCGACGGCTCGGACATCGAGCAGGAGATTATCGAGAGCGGCGCCGGCCTGGAAGTGGTCGCGACCAAAGATGGCCTGGTGCAGCACCGGAGCTACCCCAACTCGCACCACGGCGCGCTGGCGCAGGCCGGCTACGAGTACGTGAAAAGTCTGGACCTCGTCGGCGGCGCTGCCACGGCGCAGACGGAAGTCCTGCAACTCTTGCGCGCCACACCAGCCAACGCCGGCGAGACCACGATCATCCTCAGCCCCACGCAGGTCGTGATGCAGCTGCATGAATCGTGCGGCCATCCCACCGAGCTGGACCGGGCGCTGGGGCATGAGCTGACCTATGCGGGCGGCAGCTTCCTCCGCCCCGACCTCTTGGGCCGCCTGCAATACGGCTCCAAGCACGTGACGATTGTGGCGGACGCGACGATCCCAGGCGGTGTGGGTAGTTTCGCCTTCGATGATGAAGGCGTGCCGGCGCAGCGCGTCGTGCTGGTGGATCAGGGCCGGTTCGTCGGGTACCTCAGCTCACGCGAGACCGCAGCAGCCCTCTCGCTGCCCTCCAGCGGCGGGGCGATGCGCGCGCAAGACTGGGCGGTGCCGCCGCTGATCCGCATGACGAACGTGAACCTGGAACCGGGCGACGCCACGCTCGAGGAGCTGCTCCACGGCGTCAAACACGGCTACCTGCTGTCGACCAACAAAAGCTGGTCCATCGACGACCAGCGGCTGAACTTCCAGTTCTCCACCGAGATCGGGTGGGAAATCACCGGCGGCCGACTCGGCGCGATGGTGCGCAACCCGGTGTACACTGGCATCACGCCGGAGTTTTGGGGCCGGTGCACCGGCGTGGGCCGGCGCGAGGACTGGACGCTCTGGGGCATCCCGAACTGCGCCAAGGGCGAGCCGATGCAGACGATGCACGTCGGGCACGGCGCCTCCTACGCACGGTTCGACGGCGTGGCGGTCAGCTCGGCATGATCCCCCCACCTCTTTGTACACCTGCGCAGTGCTGCGCACTGCGCAGGCCTGCCGACCG
>Ga0209726_10000420_pt1 | contig 80712 bp, 78 predicted proteins | sample Subgrocontami54m_FD_187453 | JGI IMG/M metagenome (GOLD analysis project Ga0209726, IMG submission 187453) | Subsurface groundwater microbial communities from S. Glens Falls, New York, USA - GMW46 contaminated, 5.4 m (SPAdes) (version 3) | ecosystem: Environmental > Aquatic > Deep subsurface >...
GACAAGCAGATAGTGAGAGTACGTCCGATCACCCCGGTGTTTGGTGGTCTCGCGGATGTACATGGGACACTATATCCCGCTCTGCACGTCCACAGCCACCTAAACAGTCGTCACTATTCTATGTAAGGCCATCATATCTATGCAGCACAATGTCTCTACCTGTCGCCAGCGTCGCACACCACTCATCATCCAGAAAAACCTGCGGAAGTTGGGCTAGCGGGCGGGGCGGTCTGCGGACGACCAAGAAACCATGGGTCTGAAGAGGCGGCGATCGGCCCGGACAGGGTCAGCGCGTGAACATCTGCTCGAGGCGGGACTTCAGGGCCGGCCATTCGTCGTCGATGATGGAGTAGATGACCGAAGACCGGTGGTAGCCGTCCTTCGGAACGATCCGGTACTTCCGCAGCACCCCTTCTCGCGTGGCGCCGAGCCGCTCGATGGCCTGCTGCGAGCGTTCATTGCGTAGATCGGTTGTCAGCTCGACACGAATGCAGCCAAGCATATCGAACGCGTGTCGCAGCAGGAGGTACTTGCATTCGGTGTTCACGGCGGTTCGCCAGTACGCGCGTCCGTACCAGGTCCAGCCGATATCGAGATGGCGGTGCGCGGGCTCAATGTAGAGATACCGCGTGCTGCCGATTGCCCGACCGCTGTGCTTGTCGACGACAGCGAACGGGAATTCACGACCACTGGCGTGACCCGCGAGTGCGGTCGTAATCCAAGCCTGCATCTCGTCCAGATTCGTTGGAGGCGAGATGTATAGCCAGCGCCAGATCTCCTCGTCCTGGGCCACCGCGAACAGGTCGGATGCATGCCTTATCGCCAGTGGCTCGAGCCGGACGTTTGCTGCCTCGAGTATGAGCGTCGTTCCCTGCAGGTCGGCGAGGCTCCTCGCAGCCATACGCCATCGACCTCCGCGGGTGCTGTTGGAAAGCCCAGTGGTGACGCTCTGCCATGATAGGCCATCGTCTGGCGCCCGTGCGACCACCCGGCAACTCCCGCCCGCTACACTGGGGGTGTCGCGCCCTGGTGGGCGGTCATGACAACTTTGCGATTTCGGAGGTGCCGTGGAGCAGGTGGACGCGGACAAGTGCGCGCTCGCCGACGAGCTGAATCAGGTGCATGCCGAGCTACGCGATGAGGCGATCGGGTTCCCGGAGGCGCTGCGCCGGGTCCGTCCGACCGGCGAGGATTGGTGCGCGATGGAGCTGCTCGGCCACGTGGCGGAGATGCATTACTCGTACGTCGCGCGCGCGGAGAACCTCATAGCGTCCCCAGGTGCGGAGCTTGCCCGCGACATGGAATCACCCGAGCGCATCGCCGCCGTAGAGCAAGGGCCAACACGCAGCCTCGAAGAGGCCCTCACTCAACTCGAAAAAGCCCGAACCTACGCGCTCGCGTTCCTGGATCGGCTGACGCCCGAGCAGATGACGATCGAGGGCAGTCACCGCTCCCTCGGTCCGATGACCGTGCGCGACGTCTTCGCCCGCACGATCACCGGCCACGCCCGCAACCATCTGAATCAGCTCCGCGCCACCCGCGAGCAGGTGACGCGCGCCTAAGCGCGTCGGGGCTGCGCACCCAGGGAACCATTTCCGGCAGTAGGGGCGAGGCTTGCCTCGCCCCTACAAAAGCCGCTCGTGCCCTCTAAGCGAGGCTTCTTGCCGGATCCCGTTCGACGGCGGCGGGGACCTTGAAGAGCGAGCGCACCCAAGTGCCGCCTGTTTCCTCCAGGATCGTGTCGAGCTCCTCGGGGGTCGGCGGCGCGTTGCGCTTCAGGAAGATCGGATCGGTCTGGTTGACGCGAGGATCCGTGATCCGGCCCGGTGCCTCGGCGCCTGCTTCCATCTCGTGGATCGCCCGGATCAACATGCGCCGCAAGCCGGCGATCGCCATGTCCGCGTTGCCGAGCAGCTCCTTAGACCGGTCCTGGATCGCTCCCTGCGTCTCGTTGGCCAGCGAGTCCTGGACGATGAACGTGGATCCCATGCCCGTGAAGGTGCTGGTGCGCTGCTCCTCACGGTCCTGCAGGTAGCGATTGCTTTGGTTCCGGATGAAGTGATAGTCCGGCGTCATCATCAACCAGCTCCGCCGGTAGCGGTGCTCTTCTGGAATCGGGCCGGACCGCTTGAAGGACATCGAAAAGAGCCAGTGGTGCGTGTCGTCGATCGGCATTCGCCAGTAGATCTGGTACCCATCGCCGCCGGCCTGGGGGCCGCCGTTGGTGAGGCACAGGCTGGGGAAGGTGTACTCGGGCCCGCTGCGGCCATGCGGGTACTTGACCCAGATGCTGAACTCGTTCTCCTCGACCCCGATCGGGCCGTAGTACTCATCCTTGGGCGGCACGCGGAAGTTCGCATCCTCGCCCTTCCCGAGCTCTTTCGGGTGCGTACGCAATTGCGCGGCGCCCTCATCGGTCTTCAGGAAGCGGTGGAGGAAGCGCACGTGCGTTGCGTCCTGGCTGCCCTCATGGCCTTGCAGCCAGTTGCATTCCTGGTAGTGCTTGGTCACGAAGCGGTGCTCCGCGGGCACCGCCAGCACTTCGTAGTTCGGGAGCAGCGGCGGCTCGCCCTCGCCCATGTAGGTGAAGATGATGCCGCCAACCTCCTGGCACGGGTATGCGGCGTGGCGGGCGTAGTCTCGCAGCCGGCTTCCTGGAGGCTCGGCCGGTGTCTCGAGGCATTTACCATTTACGTCGTACAGCCAGCCGTGGTAGACGCAGCGAAGCCCGCCATCCTCCACCCGGCCGTAGCTGAGGTCCGTGCCGCGGTGGGAGCAGTGCAGGTCGAGCAAACCGACCCTGCCCTGCTCATCGCGGAACATGACCAGGTCCTCGCCAAAGAGGCGCAAGGGAATCGGCGCCCCGCCCTCGGGCAATTCCTCGCTCAATGCGGCGGGCTGCCAGTAGCTGCGCAGGAGCCGGCCGCACGGTGTGCCGGGGCCGGTTTGCGTGACGAGATCGTTCTCTTCTTTGGTGAGCATCGCCGCTCATCTCCACTTTTTTTGGTGTCAGTCTGCTTACAGGTACGCGACTCTAGAAGAGGGACGACGTGGGTGTCAAGCGGTGCTCGGGAGAGCCTAGCCCAGGTGGCGGATGCGAGGAAGGAGCGCGGCGACGACGAGGGTAGTTGCGATCACCATGACGCCGCCGAGCGCCATCGCGAAGGGCGCGCCGAAGTGCTCCGCCACGAGCCCGGACAGCGCGCCACCCAGCGGAATCATGCTGAAGGTGATCCCCCAGATGCTCATGACGCGGCCGCGCAGCTCGTTCGGAATACTGAGCTGGAGAGTCATGGTTGTCGTGGTCATGTAGAGCTGATTTACCGCGCCGACGAGGAACAGGACGACGACTGCGAGCAAATACCAGGGGCTCAGCGATAACCCGATGAGCGACACGCCGAAGAGCACCGCGCCCGCGATCGCCTGGACGCCCCGATGACCGCTCCGGGCGAGCTGCGCGGCGAGGACGGTTCCGACCAGGCCGCCCACGCCCGTGGCCGTCTGCATGAGGCCGTAGGCTTCCGAGCCGACGTGGAGATTCTGGCGAGCGAGCACCGGCAGCAACACCACATACGACATCCCGAAGAGGCTGTTGACGAAGGACATGCCGATCAGCCCGTAGATGACCTGGTCGCTCCGAACGAAGCGCAGCCCGTCGAGCACGTCCTGGCGCCAGCCGTGACCGCCGCCTCCCTGGGGTTTGCCATCCACTCGCAACAATCCATACATCGTCATGGCCAGGATGGCGCAGCCCCCGATGAAGAAATAGGTTGGCCCGATGCCAACGATCGCGATCAACACGCCGGCCACCGCGGGGGCGACCGGGCGTGGGACCTGGAACGCGAGCGAGGCCATCGCGATGGCGCTCGACAGGCTCTCACGAGGGACGGTGTTGGGGATCATGCCGTGGCGCGCCGGTTGGTCCATCACGCGCAGACAGCCGAGCAGCAGGGCAGCGAGTACGACCTGCCAGACCTGGACCTGGTGAGACACGACCAGGGCGCCGATAACGAAATAGATGGTTGCCGCGATGGCGAAGATGGTCGTGAGCAAGCGGCGGCGGTCCGTACGATCGGCCGCCGCGCCAGCGAAGAGGAAGAACACCAGCGTGGGCGCCGCCTGCGCCAGGCTCGTGAGCCCGAGCAGCGCGGGCGAGCCGGTCAGGTCGAGCACCAGCCAGGCGACGGCGACGAACTCCATGGTCTGCGCGGAGACGGCGGAGAGCTGGCCGAACCAGAAGTAGCGAAAATTCCGGTGGCGCAACGCCCCGAAGGCAGCGAACCGGCCGCCGCTCGGGGCGGGGACCGCGCCGGTGGCGGGCGTACTTACAGATGAGGGTGCAGCCAAAGCAGCATGCTCCAGAATATGCGGTGCGGGGCCCCGCCAGATTACGCCATCTGCCTGGGTTCGGTCGAACCGGGGGTGGACTGGACGAGCCTCCTCCAAACAGTGGGTTTGCGGAGTATGATCGGAATACGCGGCGTCGGGATGGCTCGCGGGAGCGGGTGCACCCGGTGCCGGTGAGAGCAGGTTCTCAGGGGGGCGATATGTCGTTCGGCGGCCGTTGGTTGGTGCTCGGCGCGGTCGTTTTGTCAGTAGTCGCATGTGCGCAGCCCGCGGCGCAGCCGGGGGGCAGCGGACCGGCCGCCCCAGCGCCCGAGTCCCGCGCGCCCAAAGTCTTGACCCTGGCAACGCAGAGTGAGCTCAAAGGCTTCCTCATCGAATACACCGGCGAGAGCAAAGGCATTGGCGGCGTGAGTCAGCCGCCGCCCATCGTCCACAACTATCTCGTTGCGGACGATGGGATGGGCGTGTTCCCGCCGCAGCTCGCGGTCGAGAAACCATCGGTCGATAAGGGAACCTGGATCCTTCATCCCGATGGCCGCATGCAGACAGATTGGAAGCTCCGGCCCAACATCAAGTGGCACGACGGCACGCCGTTTACGGCGGAAGATCTCGTCTTCTCCGCGACGGTCTGCAGGGATCCGGAGATCGCGTGTGTCCTGAAGTCCAACATCCGGTCGATGGACTCGCTCTCCGCGCCGGATCCGCAGACCCTCGTCATCCAGTGGTCGGCTCCATACGCCAACGCCGACCAGGCCGAGGGGTTGTCGCCGCTGCCGCGCCATCTGCTCGAGGAGCTCTACCGCACCGATAAGACGACGTTTTCGCAGAGCCCCCGATTCAGCACCGAATTCATCGGTCTGGGTCCGTATAAGCTCGTGCGCTGGGAGCCGGGCTCCCACATCGAGTTCACGCGGTTCGACGACTACTACCTGGGCCGGCCGCCGCTGGACCAGGTCATCGTGAAGTTCCTCGGCGATACGAATACCATGGTCGCGGCGATCCTATCCGGCGCGGTGGACGTCGTGCTACCCCTCGGCGTGTCGATCGAGCAGGGGCTCGAAGTGAAGGAGCGCTGGCAAGGCACCGGCAATCAGGTGAACTTCGGGCCGAGCACGACGCTGTACTCGCTTTACTACCAGCAGCGGCCCGATCTCGCTAGACCCACGAATGGGACCGTCATTCCAGCCGTTCGGCGGGGCATTTATTACGCGATCGATCGCGCCCAGATGATCGAGGCCGGCCTCGCCGGCGTGCCCCCCATGGCCGATAGCTGGATTTCGCCTACCGATCCGCTGCGCGCGCAGCTCGAGTCGGCGATTCCGCAGTATCCGCACGATCCAGCTCGGGCGCAGGCGGCGCTAGCGGAGGGCGGCTGGACCCGAGCCTCGGACGGTCGACTGCTTCACCAGGGTACGGGCCAGCCGTTCGAGATCGAGATCTCCGGCGCGCCTCGCCAGGACACTCAGCGTATGCAGGCGGTGATGCGCGAGCAGCTCAAGGCCGTCGGCATCGAGGCGACGATCTACAACTTCCCGCCGCAGGCTGCTTCGGACAACCAGGCGCGGGCGACCCGCCCCGGCGTCACGATCAACGGGACCGGCGCCTCGGGATTCTTCGTCACGACCATCCACACGCGCGGTGTGCCCGGTCCCGACAACCGCTGGGGCGGGAGCAACTGGGGCGGCTACACGAATCCGCGGGTTGACGCCACGCTCGACAAGCTGGTTGCGACGATTCCGCAGCCGGAGCGGCTCCCGTTGCAGCGCGAGGTGATCGAGACCGTCTTGGGCGACGCGGCTATTGCGCCCCTGTACTGGAACGTCTCGCCCGTGCTATCGCTCGAGCACGTGAAGGGCATCCCAACCGGCGGAGGCACCGCCCAGACCTGGCAAATGTTCGAGTGGGACAAGCGTTGATGAGGTTTGCCTCTTGCGCCAGGGACTGACGGGCCTCGGCTCGCGAGCACACTACAGGGAGGAACACAGTGCTGAGTAAGGAAGAGAACGAGCTGATCACCTGCGTTGGCCCGGGTACGCCGATGGGCACCCTGATGCGGCAGTACTGGGTGCCGGCACTCGTCGCTACGGAGCTTCCGACGCCGGACTGCAATCCGGTGCGGGTGAAGCTGCTCGGCGAAGAGCTCATCGCCTTCCGCGACTCCACGGGCCGGGTGGGGCTGCTCGGCCAGCACTGTCCCCATCGCGGCGCCTCGCTCTTCTTCGGACGAAACGAGGAGGGCGGACTTCGCTGTGTCTATCACGGCTGGAAATACGACGTCACCGGCCAGTGCGTCGACATGCCATCCGAGCCCCCCGAAAGCACCTTCAAGGAACGTATCCGCGCGACGGCGTACCCGTGCGTTGAGCGAGGTGGCATCGTCTGGACCTACATGGGAACGCGCGCGACCCCGCCGCCGCTGCCCGACATCGAGCCGAACATGCTGCCCGATGGCCAGTGGTCCGTCGGCGTCACGATGCGGAACTGCAACTGGCTCCAAGGACTCGAGGGCGACATCGATACGAGCCACCTCCAGTTTTTGCACCTCGGCTGCGTCAAGCCCGAGGATGTGCGCCCGAATACGATGAGCTACTTCGCGCTCGTCAATCGCGCGCCGCGTTATGAAGTGACCGAGACGCCTGGCGGCACGATGTACGGCGCCTACCGGCCCGCCGGCGAGGGGCAGCGCTACTGGCGCGTCGCCCACTTTCTGTTTCCCTTCTACACGCTCATCCCGACCGGACTTCTCGGCAACCAGATTCAGGTTCGCGCCTGGGTCCCGCTCGACGACGAGCACATGCTGTTCTTCTCGATGTCCGGCCGGGCCGCCGGACCCGGGCTGGAGTCCCGAGCCGACGGCAACGGCCAGCTCCGAACTGCCACACCCGACGGTCGCACCGCGGGTGGGCTGCGCTACCACCCGAACAGTTCCGATCCCCTGGGCCGCTTTCGACTCGTCCAGGCCGCGGAGAACGACTACCTGATCGACCGGGAGAAACAGCGCAGCGGAAACAGTTACACTGGCGTCGATGGAATTCCGGTTCAGGACGCCGTCGCCACGGAAAGCATGGGGCCGATTGCCGATCGGACGGCCGAGCATCTCGTGAGCAGCGACGTTATGGTCATCCGCACCCGCCGTCGGATGCTCGACGCCGTGCGCGCCCTGCAGGAATCGGGGACGGTTCCTCCGGGCGCGGACGAGCCCGAGGTGTATCTCGTCCGCTCGGGTGGCGTGATCCTGCCAGAGACTTGCGATTGGATTGAGGGCACCAAAAACCTGCGCGAAGCATTCGTGCAGCACCCCGAGCTTGATCTCGCTATCGTCGGCGAAAACGCTTAGGGGCTTTTCAGGCAGCGAGGTGAGACTCATGGTGCCAGGAGGGTGGAGATGCTGACCAAGGAACAAACTGATCTGTTGACTCAGGTTAGTCCAGGCACGCCTGGCGGCGACCTGCTGCGCCGCTACTGGCAGCCGGTCGCGCTGAGCAACGAGCTGCCGGACGGCGGCGCGCCCGTTCCGCTCAAGATTCTGGGTGAGGAGCTTGTCCTCTTCCGCGACGAGTCGGGCCAGCCGGGCATGCTTGGCTTGCACTGTTCCCACCGCGGCGCGGATCTTTCCTACGGCCGACTCGAAGACGGCGGCCTGCGTTGCATCTACCATGGCTGGCTCTACGATCGGACCGGCCGCTGCCTCGAGCAGCCCGGCGAGCCCGCGGGCAGCACGTTCCACGAGCGGATCAAGCACCCAGCGTATCCGTGCCACGAGGTCGGCGGCGCGATCTTCGCGTACCTGGGACCGGGCGAGCCGCCGCTCTTCCCAGCGTACGAGTTTCTCAACGTCCCCGACGTTCAGCAGCACACGAACAAGGCCTTCCACGAATGCAGCTACCTGCAGTCGAACGAGGGCAACATCGATCCCGTCCATCTGTCCTACTTGCACGTCTTTCGGCCGGGCGTCGGGCAAATAGGCGAGATCGACGCGCTCAACAGCCTGACGAGCCGCGATGTCGCGCCGACGATCGATGTGGAGGAGACGGACTTCGGCATCCGCATCTACGCGGTTCGGGACGCGAGTCCGGATGAGCGCTACGTGCGCGTCACCAACTTCATCTATCCGAACCTCTCCGCCTTCTCCGCGGCGATCCCCGATGGCTACAGCGTGAACTGGCACGTGCCGATCGACGACACGACGCATTGGAAGTTCATGTTCAACTTCTCGCGCGGGAACCCGGTGAACCGGCCCATCATGGAGCAGATGTTCTTCGGCGACCACATGACGCCGGACCATCGGTTCAAGCGCAACCGCTCCAACCGCTATCTGCAGGACCGCGAGGAGATGCGCGCCAACTCATACATCGGCCTGGGCGGCAACTTCGTGCTGCATGACACGCTCGCGACCGAGGGGCAAGGCCCGATCCAGGACCGCGGCGCCGAGCACACCGCGACGAGCGACAAGGCGATCGTAATGGAGCGGGTGCTGCTGCTCAAGGCGATCGCGGGCCTCAAGGCCGGCGGCGATCCGCCGCACGTGCTGCGGACGCCGGAGGCCAACCGACTCCCGCATCTCGGCGCGATGGAGTGCGTCGTCCCGAAGTCCGTCGACTGGAAGGATTTCGTCCACGAGCGCGTCGAGGAGGCGCGCCGCACCTCTGCACCGGGCGTGCTCGCCGGAGCTTAGACTGGGTTGAGTTGGCCAACCGGCCTATTGGTTCTCGGCAATCTTTTCTTCGGTAGCGTCGCCTCGGGCGATGCTCACGCTGTGGCGCGGCGACGCCCTGGACGTTCTGCCGGCGGGGCGACGTCATCGAGGGTTCGGCCCGAGGTAACCGAGCGGTCGAGCGCCAACACGTCTTGCGTCGGGTCGGCGTAGGTGTCGCGATGCTTCATGAGCAGCCATTCATTCGGGTCCCTTTTTGTTCGGACCAGCGTCCAGGAGCCCTGCAGCTTTTCACCCAGCATCGTTATCGATAGCTTGCCGGCCGCAAGACCATCCCGCATCTGTCGCTCCGCCTCCTCGCGATCGTCAAGCGGCGGGCGCTCGGCCTCGTCCGGTACGTAGATGCCGCGGTCCCAGACGATGACCCGCCCGGCACCGTACTGGCCCGCCGGTATCACACCCTCGAAGTCGGCGTAGGAGATGGGGTGGTCTTCAACCATAAACGCGCCGCGCTTCACTTCGGGATCGAGCGAGGGGCCCTTTGGTACGGCCCACGACTTCAGCACACCGTCGACTTCCAGCCGGAAGTCGTAGTGGAGGCGGGTGGCGTCGTGCTTCTGCACGACGAACGTCAAATGCGGCGGGCGCTCGCGCGGCCGACTCGCCTTGGGCTCCGGCGTCTCACCGAACTTGCGCTTGCGCTCATACTCCTCGAGCATCGCGATGTCCCAGTCACGTCAATTTGGACCACTTTCGACCCAAGTATAGGCATACTTGCTCAGTGCTTGGCCGGGGCCGTCGAGCGCAACCCGCCGCAAATGGCATGGGTGCGGTGTGCCTCCGGGTCATCAGGTATGGCTTCGTTGTGACGGGATTGTGATACGATCGGTCCTCTCGCCGAATGTGACGGACGATCGGGAATCTGCCGCTTCTTGCACCCGTCAACGCAGCCAGCCACCTGTGGGAACTCCCTGGATTCCCGTCAGTATCGCTGGCGAGCACTCCAGAAACTGTCGGTTTCAGAAAGAAGTAGCCCATGGCAGCACGAGCACTCTGGAAGGGCGCAATCAGCTTTGGGATGGTCACAATTCCGGTGCAGCTCTTTTCTGCGACGGAGCAGAAGGACATCTCATTCCACCTCCTGCACCGTGATGACAATGCGCGGCTGAAGTTCGTTCGGACCTGCCCGATTGAGAACCGGGAAGTGATGAAGGAAGAGATCGTGCGGGGCTACGAGTACTCGAAGGGCCAGTACGTGTTGGTCGACGACGAAGACTTCGAAAAGCTGCCGGTCGCGAGCACGCACACGATCGAGATCTCCGCGTTCATCAACGCGGACGATATTCCGCCCCTCTATCACGAGCGCGGCTACTTTCTGGAGCCACAGGAGACCGGTGTCAAGGCGTACCGACTTCTCCTCACCGCCCTGGAGAACAAGGGGCTTGTCGCCGTCGGAAAGATTGCGTTCCGGCAACGCGAGCACCTCTGTGCGCTGCGAGCAGCGGGCGGCGCGGTGCTTCTCGAGACGCTCTTCTACGCGGACGAAGTGCGCCCGATGCCTCAGATTCCGGAGGCTCCAGTCTCCGAGCGTGAGTTGGAGATGGCCTACGCGCTCATCGACCTCCTGCGCGAATCCTTCGAACCTGAGAAGTATCAGGACGAGTATCGCCTCGCGCTCCTCGAATTGATCGAGGCGAAGCAGCACGGCCAGAGCGTCGTCGCCGAGCCGGTAAAGCGCGACGGCAAGGTCGTGGACCTGATGGAAGCGCTCCGCGCGAGCGTCGAAGCGGCGAGCAATCCTGATAAGCCAGCACCCAAGCGGTCTGCTCGCAAGGCGGGCTGAGCAGCCCGGAACCGGGGCAGTGGCGGGACGAGGCAAGGCGCGGGCGGGGATCCAGCTAGAGCTCCTCCCCGGCGCGCGGCAATCGCCGATGCCGGCGAGCATCGCGCCGATGCTGCCCACTCTCACGGACGCGCCCTTCAGCCACCCGGACTGGCTCTTCGAACCGAAGCTCGACGGCATCCGCGCCATCACCCGCGTCGGGGATGGCGCCGTACGGCTGCTCTCGCGCCGCGGGCTGGACGCGACGGCGCGCTACCCGGCGCTTGCGGGGGTGTTGCTCGCCGCTTCACGGCCGATGGTTGTGGACGGCGAAATCGTGGCGTTGGACCCCGAGGGCCGACCCTCCTTTCATCTGCTGCAGCAACGCATGAACCTGAGCGATGCTCACGCGATCGCGTGGGCCGAGTCTCACATCCCTCTCGTGTATTACGTCTTCGATCTCTTGCACTACGATGGGTGGGATCTTCGCGGCACGCCGCTCGAGCAGCGGCGTGCCGTGCTCGCTGACGTCATGAAGACGAGCGATGACGTGCGCCTGCTGGACGCGTTTCCCGAGCTGGGCGTCATCGCCTATGAGGCGGCGGTGGCGCATGGGTTCGAGGGGCTCGTCGCCAAACGGCGCGAGAGTCGCTACGAGGCCGGATCCCGGTCGCGGCTCTGGCTGAAGATGAAGGCGACGCAGACGGACGATTTTGTGGTCGGGGGCTTCTCCCCCGGGCTCGGTGCGCGGCGAGACACGTTCGGGGCGCTCCTGCTCGGAATCTACGATGACGACGGCAAGCTTCGCTACGTCGGCAACGTCGGAAGTGGCTTTGATCAGCGCACCCTGCGCGAGCTGCGCAAGCTGCTCGACGCGAATCGCGCGGAGCGACCGCCGTTCGCCGAGCCGCCGCCGCTCAAGGGGACCACCTGGGTCCAGCCGGTTCTGGTCGCCGAGGTGAAATACGCGCAATGGACCCCAGATGGCCGGCTCAGGGCACCGGTCTTTATTGGGCTCCGTCCAGACAAGGAGCCACGGGAGGCGCAGCGGCCGGTCATTGCGCCGGTGCCCAGCATAGAGCGTGAGGCCGCGCAGGCGGAGTTACCGTTGCACGAGGAGCCGCGACGGATTGTCGCCGAGCTGGAGGGGGCCGGCAAAGAGCTGACTATCCAGGTTGGCGAGCACCAGCTCGCGCTCACGAATCTCGATCGGATCCTCTGGCCCGCGCACGGCGATGTGCCGGCAGTCACCAAACGCGCGCTGCTCACGTACTACGCGCGGGTGGCGCCCTACCTGTTGCCCCACCTGAAGGACCGGCCGCTGACGCTGATCCGGCTGCCGGACGGCATCAACGGGGTGCGTTTCTTTCAGAAGCACGTGGAGCGGACCGCGTTTGTCGAGACCGTTCGCCTGCACTCCAACCACGCGGGGCGGACGCAGGAGTACCTGCTCTGCAACAACCTCGCCACCTTGCTGTGGGTTGGGCAGATGGGCGGGCTGGAGCTGCACAGCTCCTATGCCCGGATCCTTCCCGAGCCGGATGCGACCCACCTCGTCGTGCCCGATGCCGCAAGCCAGGCGGATACCCTCTTCGACTACCCGGACTTTCTCGTGTTTGACTTCGATCCGTATCTTTACGCGGGCTACGAGAAGCCTGGAGAAGAGCCAGATTTGCACCGGGAGGGATTCGCCCGCACGCGAGACACCGCGGTTTGGCTCAACGAGGTGCTCCGTGAGATCGGCCTGACTGGCTACGTGAAAACCTCAGGCCGAACCGGGCTCCACATCTTCGTCCCCATCCGCCGCACCCTGGCATACGACGCGACCCGGTCGGCGGTCTCCGTGATCGCCAACCATCTGCTGCGCGAGCACAGCGACCTCCTGACGATGGAGTGGTCGGTGCCGAAGCGGACGGGGAAGGTATTCCTCGACGTGAACCAGAACGTCCGCGCGAAGACCGTCGCCTCGCTCTATTCACCACGCGCGGCGCCGGAAGCTACGGTTTCCATGCCGATTGCCTGGAACGAGCTGCCGCACATCTACCCGACGGACTTTACGCTGCGGACCGCTCCGGACCGGCTCGATGCGTTGGGCGATGCATGGGCCGATATCCTGGAGGCGAAGCAGGATCTGGCAGCGGTGCTGGGACTTGCCTGAGCGTCCAGGGATTTGACCATCCACGACCAGGGGCTGACGGTTTGGACCCGCCGGTGCCCCGCATGGCGCAGGGCCGGGCTTCAATCTCAGCCGACTCCGGCTGACCCGGGGGTAAGCGGGGGATCATCCGACCCGTGCTGAGCCGCTTTGAGCCCGCCATCTTCGCTCGCGGTCTCGCCCACCAATGCGACCGGGCTGCCGGTGCCGCGAAGCGCGGCGATCGCCACGCGGTTCCTTCCCAGCCCCTTTGCCTGGTAAAGCGCGTCATCTGCTCGCGCCACGAGGTCCGCGGCGCTCATGCCGATTGCCGGCACCAGCCATGCAGCGCCAACGCTGATCGTCACCCATGAGCTGACTCGGGAGCCCGCGTGTGCCAGTTGGAGCTCCTCGATCTGCGTGCGCAGCTGCTCGGCGAAATTCCCAAGGCCCGGCATCTCCGTGTTCGGCAAGAGCAGGACGAACTCCTCGCCGCCATAGCGCCCCGCGAGATCGCCCGCCCGCCGGACCCTCCCGCCCAGGAGCTCCGCGACCTGGCGGAGACAGCGATCGCCCTGTCGGTGACCGTAACTGTCGTTGTACGCCTTGAAATCGTCGAGATCTATGATCAGGACCGCGACGGGCGCTTCATGGCGCGCCGCCCGGCGCCACTCTTCCGCGAGCGCCTGGTCGAATCGCCGCCGGTTCGCGAGGCCCGTTAGTCCATCGGACCATGAGCGAGCCGCCAAGCGATCGATGGCCGATCCGAGCAGTAAGCTCCTGGCGATCGCTGCTCCGGGAGCCACTCGCGTTCCTAGATCCAAAGGGCCAATCTGCACGCCCACCAATGATCTCCACTCTGACGGTTGAAGGTTGCGTGAAAGCATACCCCGTCAAATGGGCGTATTTGTCCCTTGGAGATGAATCGAGACAGATCAGTGACCGCTGTAGCGGGCTATCCATCAGTTCCTGGTCAGTTCAACCGTCGCTTCACACGAGCTGACCCTCGCCCAGGGGGATGTCGCGCAAGGTGCTTGGCGCGAAAAGCTCCTCGACCGTGAGACGACGATCGCTGAGGCCCTGCTCGTACGAGTACTCGAGCAGCGCGTCGATCGACGGCCGATTCGCCTCGATGCCGTAGGCCCACCAATCCGGGCCGAAAACTGCCTGCTCCTCTTCGAGCGCAGGCTGGAGCCAGGCGAGTGTCGCCTTGGCCGAGCCGGTGTCCGAGATCAGGCGGTAGCAGCGATCCTTCGCGGCGCAGAACGCCTGGTAGAGGCTGAGCGCCACCCAGGGGTGGGCGTCGTAGACGTCGCGCCGGATCACAACGGTGTGCATGATGGGGTAGATCCGGGTTCGGCGGTAGTAGTCCGCCTCGACCTCCTTGTAGTTCGGAAAGAGGCGGGCGACCGTGGGTGAGCCCTTCCGGAACGAAACCGGGTTGTTGGCGGTGATCAAGAAGTCGATCTCGCCGCGCTCGAGCAGGTCGCCGAGCTCCTGGCCCCCGGACGTGTGCGTCAGCTTCACATCGCTGGGGAGCGAGCGCTGGATGCGGTCGGCCCGGCCCTGCACCCACTCGACCTGGTTGGGCCTAACACCGTATTCATGCTCAAGCAGGCCCCGGATGTATACCGCCGCGGTCATCGTGTACTCGGGCACGCCGCCGCGCTTTCCGATGAGGTCGGATGCCTGCTTGATGCCTTTTTCTGTGTTGATGAAGATGTAGCCGTGGCGGAAAACGCGGGAGGGGAAGACGGGGATGGCGATGAAGGGTGGATCGCCGGAGTCCACCAGCGAGGTGTAGTTCGAGAGCGAGAGCTCTGAGACCTCGAACTCCTTGTACTGGAGCATGCGCCAGAAGATCTCCGCCGGTTGGCGCGCCACGTAGGTCAGCTCGATGCCGTCGGGCTTGATGGAGCCATCCCGGATCGCCTGGGTTCGATCGTAGGGCCCGCAGGCCAGCGTGAGCTGCAGATCCGCCATCTCCATCCTCCGTCAAGGCTGCCGCCAGGCGGCGGACCCTAGTGTACTCTTAGCGCGTTGACACTCCATTTGCGAGGAACCGAATGACTGCAATGGGCGAGCTGCGCGTCGTCGGCCACAACGTTCAGCGGGTGGATGGTCTGGAGAAGGTGACCGGCGCCGCCCAATACATCGCCGACGTTCGCTTGCCGCACATGCTCGAGGCGAAGGTGCTGCGTAGCCCGTTCCCGCACGCCCGGGTGCTGAACGTCGATACGTCGGCCGCGCGGCGACTCCCTGGCGTCTTCGCCGTTGTGACGGGCGAGGACACGCCGAAGCGCAAGTGGGGATCCTTCCAGCAGGATCAGTATGTGCTCGCCGTCGACAAGGTCCGGTACATCGGCGACGAGGTGGCCGCCGTCGCAGCGGTCGACGCGGCGACGGCGCAGGAGGCGCTCGCGCTCATCAAGGTGGAGTACGAGGAGCTGCCCGCGGTCTTCGACCCGATCGCGGCGATGGAGCCGGGCGCGCCCCTGATCCACGAGCAGAAGCCGGGCAACATCGCAACCCACTTCAAGATCGAGCGGGGCGATCCGGATCGCGCGCTCGGCGCGGCAGATTTGGTCATCGAGGACTCATTCGAGAGCCGGTTGCAGTGGCACGCTTCGATCGAGACAATTGGCTCGGTTGCGCAGCTCAGCCCGCGCGGCAAGCTCACGGTCTGGATGAACTGCGCGACGATCTTCATGGCGCGCACCCGCATCGCCTGGGCGCTCGGTCTCGATATGAGCGACGTGCGCGTGATCCAGAGCGCCGTCGGCGGCGCGTTCGGCGGCAAGTCATGCGACGACAACAACGCGATGATCTCCAGCCTGCTTGCCATGAAGGCGGGCCGACCCGTGCGGCTCATCAACACGCGCGTGGAGGACTTCCTCTCCAGTCGGCCGCGCCCCGCGATGAAGATCTGGGTGCGGATGGGCTTCAAGCGCGACGGCACGATCAGCGGCAAGGACCTGCGCGTGATCACAGACAATGGCGCCTACTCGGCGAAGGGCGTCGCCGTCGGAGGCGTCACCGCGCTGCGGCACGACGGGATGTTCCTGAACCGTGATCTGCGCTCTGAGCTGTTCGTCGTCCATACCAACAAGATCGGCACCGGCGCCTTCCGCGGCTTCGGCAACCCGGATGCGGCGTTTGCGATCGATGGCGTGCTCGACCAGGCGGCTGACAAGCTCGGCATCGACCCGGTCGACCTGGCGCTCAAGAACATGATCGAGTCGAACCACGTTAGCCCCCACGGCCAGGAGATCACGAGCTGCGAGCTGAAGGAGTGCGTCCGGCAGGCCGCCGACATGATCGGCTGGAGCGACCGCCAGGCCCGCCAGTCCGCTGCAAACGCGGGCTCCGGCCCAAGGCGCGGTTACGGCATAGCCTCCAGCATCCACGTCGCGGGCAAGCGGCATTTCGGCGACTTCGATGGCGCCTCGGTCGTCATCAACGTCAACCTGGACGGCAAGGTGCACATCTGGTCGGGGGAGGGCGAGACCGGCCCCGGCGCGACGACGGTGTTCGCCCAGATCGCCGCCGAAGAGATCGGCGTCCGCTTCGAGGACGTGTCGGTTTCGGTGGCGGACACCGACACCACGACCTACGCCCAGGGCTCGTACGGCAGCCGCACGACCTACATCGCCGGCAACGCGGTGCGGGACGGCGCGCGCCAGGTCAAGCAGGAGCTGCTGGAAACGGCTGCCGAGATGCTCGAGGTCGCGGCCGACGATCTGGTGATCAGGGACGGCGTCGTGTCGGTGGTGGGCGCGGCCGAAGCCAAGTCGCTGAAGGTCGCGGAGGTGGCCTGGAGCCGGCTCTATCGGCGCGGCGGTCGCCCGATCTCCGCGATGGGTACCTGGGACCCTCCCTCCGCGACGCAGGACGCCGAGCGTTACGGCAACGAGTCCGGCTCCTACAACTTCTGCTCGCATGCGGTCGAGGTCGAGGTCGATCCGGACACCGGCAAGTACACCATCCTCAAATACGTCGCGGCGTCCGACGCGGGGACGGTCGTGTTCCCCATTGGCGCGGAGGGCCAAAACGAAGGTGGCTTCGCGCAGGGCATCGGCTACGCGTTGACTGAGGAGCCCGCGATGGAAGACGGCCAGCTCACCAACCCGAGCTTCGCCGACTACAAGCTCCCGACGGTTATGGATATGCCGCCATTCGAGCAGGTTTTCGTGCCCTCCCACGAGCCGACTGGGCCGTTTGGCGCCAAGGGGATTGGCGAGATTGGGCTCGACCCAACGGCCCCTGCGCTCGCGAGCGCCATCCACGATGCCGTCGGCGTCCGGATCAAATCGCTGCCCATAACCCCTGAGAAGGTGCTCTGGGCGCTCCGCGAGAAACACTAGCGCGACTTGGCGGGCTCCTCGAGCGTCGGTTCGTCTGCAACCACCTCGGCCTGTAGCGCTTCGGGCTCGGGCGCGGCGATCGAACGCGGTCGGGCGCGGGCCCGGCTGAGCAGGGTGTAGGACATACTGAGGCCCAAGCTGTAGGTCGAGTTGCGCAGTACCTCGCCTGCGAGTGGGATGAGTCCCAGGCCGAGCCCCAACCCGCCAACTCCGGCGCCCATGGCGGGGAGAGCGACGAGCACAGAGAGCGAGAAGGGCAACAGCCCGAATATCAGACCGCCAACCCAGTCGGGTTTGGGCAGGTAACGCACCATGACGCCATAGAGGACGGCCCACAACAGGTGGACCAGAACATAGCCCAGGGTGCCCCCGATAACGAGCACCGCGAGCGACTCGATGCCGAGGCGGTTGATGAGTGAGCGGCCGAGCGCGATCAACGCCTCCGCCGGCGTGACGTCGTCGAGAATGCTGATGACATAGAGCATGGCGTTCAGCAGCGCGCCGGTAGCGGCAGTGGCCAGGGCGCCGGCCCACAGTCCTACCTCGAGCCGCTGCGAGGGCTGGAGCACGGCCGTTGCAGCGGTCAGGTGGGCTCGATGGCGCAGGAGCACCCCGCCCGCGATGACGAGGCCAAGGCCCACGAGGACACCAACCAACCGGGCGGAGAAGCCGACCTCCTGCACGATCTGGAGAAGCTGTGGGCCGGCGAAGTAGCCCAGGAGCAGCATCGGCAGGTTGTTCGAGCCGACAAGCGAGGCTGGCAGAAACTGGCGGTAGCTCACTCCCAGCGCGCCCGCTGCAACTGTGGTGGTTACGCGGAGCCCCGGCGTGAGCCGACCGATGACGACCGCCATGAAGCCGCGCCGCCGCAGGAAGTCCTCGGTCCGGGCGAGCCGCGCGGCGTCGAGCTGCAGGTAGCGTCCGAAGCGGACGAGGAGGGGGCGGCCGCCGCGCCGTGACATCCAAAAGAGGGAGGCTGACCCCATGAGCGTCGCGGCTTCGACGACCGCGATAGCGACTACCCAGTTGAGCTGCCCGTAGCCCAGCCGGGCACCCGCCGCAAGCACAACGAGGTCCCCGGGTACGGGCATCGGGAACCCGCCCTCCTCGAGGAGGAGCCAGACGAAGAGCGCGAGCTGCGCGTGGTCGTCCAGAAAGCGAAACGCCCATTCGGCGGCGGTCTCCACAATGGCTCCTTACCGCTTACGGTGCGCGGGGTCCTATTTTCAGTCTACTTACACCGAACAGCGCGTGGGTAGAGACGGTGCCACGGGCATGGCCCTACGTGTCGAGCGTGCTCGCGGCGAAGAGCTGCTGGTTGGAGAGCGGGCCGCGGATATGACCCTGCTCCACGTTGTATTGAATGTAGGCGTCAATCATGTGCTGGTTCGCCTTGATGCCTTGCTTGAAGGGGTCACCCCACTTTTCGATCTGCTCTTCCATGTGCTCGCGGAGATACAGGACACCGAAGCCGGCGCGGTCGTTCAGGATGTCCGTGTAGGCCAGCTCTTTGGACTTCTCGAACGCCTGGTAGAGCTGGCGGGCAAGCTCTGGCCGCTCGCGATCAAGCTTCTTGCTCATGACCATCAGATGCACCGCCGTGTAGAAGCCCGTCTCCTGGTACAGCTTGTAGTCCTCGTCCGGGTAGTTTGGAAAGAGGCGGCGGACGTTCGGGCTCTTCTTGAGCGCCTGAATGGCCTGCCCATCGGAGATGTCGGAGATGAGGGCATCGACGTCGCCGTCGAGCAGCGCGTCCACAACGCTCTTCTTCGTATCGCCGAACCGCTCCGCCGCCGGCGGCTTGCCGTCCGCCATCGGATAGGCCGGGAAGAAGTCGTCGACCCAGTCCACCCACTTCATCTTCGTAATGTCGACGCCGAACCGGTGCTGGAGGAAGCCGCGGGCCCAGATTGTCAGCGACGTTCCGTATGAGCGAGCGGCGACGCGCTTACCCTCGAGGTCTTTGGGCGAGTTGATCCCGCGATCGGTGCGGACGAAGATGAACTGGTAGGCGCCCTTTCGCTTCGAGAACACGGGGAGCGCGGTCAGCTCCCACCCCGCCTCGATCGCTTGCGGCCAATAGCCCAGGTTCAGGTCGCCGAGGCCGAAGTTACCTTCGCGCAAGGTGGGCTCGTCCTTGTAGACCATGACCGGCGCCTGCCCGATCTTGAGGGTCACGCCATCGATCGGGACGCGATTTTCTAGAAGAGGTCGCATGATGTCGTAGGTCATGCTGGGGATCGTCAGCTCGAGCGTCTGGGTGGCGGCCATGGAACCTCCCCCGCGACGGCCATCGCGGCCCAATGAATTTCGATAGGGCAGAGTCTACCGCGTCTTATCGCGGCGTGCGGTGGGTCACCCCACGGAGCGCAGGTAGAGATCCTGGCTATGAAGACGTGATCTCCCACTCGTAAATATTCCAGGTGATGCCCTGCTGGCCACTGAAGTTGCCCACGGGTCCCGTCACGCGGTTCCACGCCAGCACGATGCGGGGGTCGAAGAAGAGCGGCCCGATGCCGAGCGTCTTTGACATCCGCTGGTGCAGGGCGACGATCGCGTGGCGGCGCTCGTCCTGGTTGACCGAGCGGATGGCGAGATCGTAAAGCCGGTCGACCTCCGCATCCACGAAGCTCCCGCGGTTGGGACCCTGGAACCGCTGCTCCGGTTTCGGCACGTTGGCTGAGGTGAAGACGAAGTTTTCAAGATTCGTCGTACGGGACGTGGTTGCCACGCCGGGGAAGCTGGTGCGAAGCTCATTGTCGCGCTGGCGGGCGGCGGGGATCAGGTACTCCTTGGACCCAATGCCGATGGTCCGGAAGTTTGCCGCCAGGATGCTTACTTCGGATTCGCCACCGCCAGCAGTGCTCCAGACGTCGATCTCCAGCGGCTGCCCGGTCGCGTTCGTCAGCGGCGCATTCGCTGATTGCGCGCGCCAGCCAGCTTCGCCCAGCAGCTCGATCGCTCGCCGCGGATCATACGCATACTTCGTTACGGCGCGATCGACTTCGGGGAAGATCTGCTCGTTCGACACGATGAACGCGTCTCCGAGCCGGCCCAACCCATCCGAGACGGCGTCGATGAGTCCGTTCCGGTCTGCCGCGTGCATCAGGGCGCGCCGCACGCGGAGGTCCGTGACGGCTTGCTGCCAGTTCGGCACCTCGCGGAGCTGGAATTCCATGTAGCGCAAGCTCGTTTGCCAGGTCTTCACGTAGCCCCGGTCCCCCCACTGGCCGCGGACGACTCCCACATCCGAGCTTCGCACCCCTGGTGAGGTCACGATGTCGACCTCGCCTGACAGCAGATTCGCAATCAGCGTCCCGGAGTCCGAGATGAAGCGAATGTCGAGGGTTTGGATCTTCGGCGGCCCGGCAAACCAATCCACGTTGGCCTGGGCGATCATGCCCGAGCCCGGCGTCCAGCGCTCGAGGCGGTAGGGACCGGAACCCACGTAGCCGGTCGTCCACTCTTCGCCTACCGCGAACCCCGATCGGTTGTTGGTGAATTTCTCCTCGAGGAGATGGCGCGGCAACGGGTCGAGCTGTTGGTAGCCCAGAATGTTGGCGTTGGCGTACGGCTCGCGCCAGCGGACCGCCAGGGTAAGGTCGTCGGGCGCCTCGACGCTCGCCATCAGGTTCTCCGGGTGCCGATCGCGCACCGGCACCTCCGGTCCATGAAAACCCGGAACGCGAAGGCGAAGTCCCGCGCCGTCAAGGGCGCGCCGTCGTGCCAGCGCACGTTGGGTCGTAGCTTGTACGTCGTGACCATCGTGCCGTCCGGGTTGATGACCCAACCGCCATTCTCCTGGGTGGGGATCTCGGCGGCGATCAAGGGCCGGACGTTGCCGTTGAAGTCGTACTGCGTCAGGTACGAGTTGAAAGCCAGTTGAACTCATTGACCGCGGCGCCGCCGCCCGCGAGCTTGGCAGCCAGTGTCTCGGGCTCCGTTGGCTCCGCGATGCGCAGGATGCCGCGCGGCCCGTCGGATGCCGGGTTCTGGGGCTGGGAGCTGCTCGAGCGTGGCGTCGACTGGGCCGGTGCGCAGGCGGCGAGAACCAGGATCAGCGCGATGAGCAACGAGGGCTTGCCCAGGCGCGAGGCGCGAAGCCTCGCCAGCTCCCCGCTCCGGACTCGCGCGATCGTGTCCTCGATGCGGTAGTTCGCGTCGTTGACCTGCAGCTCCAGGCCATGCTTCGCGATCTCCGCCGCGTACTCGGCGCGAATCGAGGGGTCCTCGGTCTGGTACTCGATCTGATCGCGTGCCCGTTCGGTCAGGTGCTCCGCGTCCTGGGCGAGCCGGCGGGGCCGAAACTGGGGGTTGGCATTCCCGCCGAGGCGCAGGGCGAGGTACCGGGCTGGCGTCGGGCCGCCGTTGAAGTGCTGGTGGTACATGCGCGCAGCCGGGGAGAGGATGCTGCCGTCGCGCCAGTTGACGCGCGTGCGCTCCTTATCGCCTTCGAACCAGAGGAGTGAATAGCCCTCGCCGCCGATGATGATGACGTGGGCGCCGGGGCCATGGCGATGGCCCTTCTTGTAGGTCGCGATCGGAAACTCCGATACGTGGGCGATCATCGAGTTGTCGGAGAGCACGAACTTCATATTGAAGCCCGGGCCCCGCTCCGGGTATTCCTCGAGCGCGAACGTCCGCACATCGGGCACGAAGTTCGTCTTCCAGACCAGGCGCTTGAGGCGGGCTCCCGGATCCGTGAAGTAGTCCTCCTGGCCGGCGAAGCGCTCGTTGAAGGCGAAATCGCAGTTGTAGACGAACTCCGGACTCCGATAGAGCTCGAAGATCTTCGGCTGGCGGGTCACGGCGAGCAGGCGAGCCGGCTCGGTCCCGCTGGCGTTGAAGTGCTGATACCACATGTTGAGCGGCGACGCGAAGAGGCTGCCGGCCTTCCATTCGACCGTGCGTTTCGGGACGTCGGGCCCCCAGACGGTCGTGGCGCCGCGGCCTGCCAGGACGAATATCATCGCTTCGTACATGTGGTGATCGGGCTTCAGTTCCCCCCCGGGCGGGATCTCGACGATCATCGCATCGTCTTCGTACTGACCGGCGAGGTTGACGTACGCGCCGGTGCCCCCCTTCCGGTCCCAGGGACCGAGGGGCAGCGTGTACATGTTTTCGACGTAGTTCGCCTCGTACACGGGGATGCCTTCCCGTTCCTGCCACGCCTCATATGGTGAGAGGCCCAGGATCTGGTTGCGCCCCGCGTCGGTCGATTGCTGCATACGAGCCTCCGTCGTACCCATGATACGAGATGGATTTTCGGACGCCTGCGCGAGTGCGGGCCCGCATATGGTGACCCCGCGCGAGGGGAGCGCCGCCGGCGCCGTGCTCGGCGCGGCGCCCTTCACCGTGACAGCGGTTGGATCCGGCAACGGCCTCGTGCTGCCACCGTTCGGCCCGCTGCTCCCGCCGCCTCCATTCGTGGAGCCGCCGCTGCCGCCCTTCGTTCTCGACTGGCTGCTTTCGCCGTTCGGACTCGCGCGGGGGATGGACCGCGTGCCTGATCGTTTCAACGCGATTCCGCGGTGCGCGATCGAGGGGCCGACGACCGCGCGCGTCGCCGAGAGCGTGACGTTCCGGTCCGCGTCAAGTGACCGAAGTGGCGCCGTCAGCGACGAAACCTGGTACGTCTACGGCCCGATTGCGTCGGACCGGATCGGCGAGCGTGGATCGGAGACGGTCGAATTCACCCCGAAGATCGCCGGCACGTATTCCGTCGATCTGCACCTGACCGATGATCAGGGGGCGGTGAATAGCTGCTCGGTGCGAGTCCAGGTCGGGGCTTAGCTGAACGCAGGGCGCGTTGGCGTCCGACAAACGAGGGGCAGGCGCCATCGCGCCTGCCCCTCTCGCGTGTCTCAGAGTGGTTATGGTCGGAACGAGGCGAACACTTTGTCGGAATTTGTGATCCAGGACTCCTGGAAGATGGAGTAATCCGGCTTCCGGTCCAGCTCCGCCATCGCGCCGACCAGGCAGAACCAGTTCAGCAGCTCCTGGTGACCCCGGTCCTCGGCCTCCTCGATCTCGACGTTGCGCCAGACGTCCCAGTCTCCGTTCACGAGCGCCTCATAGAAGCGCCTGTCGGATTCGACGTCCGGGTACATAAGGGCGTGCTTCGCAACAAGGAACGAGTGCGACCAGCTCGAGGACGCCACCAGCGCCACCCGATACGGACTGCTTGCCGCGGCCCGTGCGACGGCGGCTCCGAGCTGGAAGCAACGCCACGGCTGTGGGGCGGGTGGGTCCTCGGGATCTTCGATGGCGAGGGCCTCGGACGGAGTCTGAGGCCGACCCTTGTGGCGGATCAGATCGCGGCCGTAGCTATTGACCGTGATTGGGACAACGGGGAACGGGAAGCCCTTGCGGTCCCAGTCCATGTAGAGCACGGAGTTCGTGTGGGCGTGGCCGAAGCCATCGGCATGGAGCGGCTTGTAGCCGTACGCGATGTCGAAGCCGTCACGCAGCAGGGACTTCGCGACGTGTTTCCCGAACTCGCGGTGGCCCTTGATGGTAAAGGTCTTGGCGTCCGGCTCATCCCAGGAGTTCTGGCCTCGGCCCCAGGCGTGGCTCCAGGGATGCACGTCGACTGACTCGTACGCGGCCAACGCGAACGGCGGCACGCAATCCTCGCGGAAGTTCTCGTACTGGTCGTCACCCCAGATGACGACGGCGTCAGGGTTGAACTCATCCAGCGTGGCACGGGCCTTCCGGAACTCGTCGATCATGGCCTGGCGATGCGCGGTAGCGTGGGCGAGCCCATCGTCGTCCGCCCACTGCTCCCGCATGGGGGCCGGCCAATTCTCCGGCGAGCGCAGGTGGTCTGGCAGCGCCGGGTCCTTGACCAGAAGGTTGATTCGATTCGCCAGGTTGCCCTTGAAGGCGAGCCCGGGATAGTGCGTGATGCCGAGCCCGAGGATTTCTCCCATGTTTCGATCTCCTCTCATGACGCGCCGGTCCGTTGCTCGCCCGTTACTGGCCATGGTACATCGTGCTCGGCACAACGTCATTTGGAGGCGAGGCCGCGCGTGCCGGTGGGCCCGGATCAGGACGGAACATCTGACGTCAGGGAAGCAGCCACGGTGGTTTCCGTCGGTTCGATCGGGATCTCCACTCGGACGGTCGTGCCCATACCGAGCGTGCTCTCGATCGTGATCGTCCCCCCATGCTCTTCAACGATGTGCCGAGCGCCGGCAAGCCCGAGTCCGGTGCCCGCGATCTGCCCCGCAACGTTGCCTCCCCGGCGGAATTGATCGAAAACGAAGGGCAGGTCGGTAGGAGGAATCCCCAGGCCAAAATCCCGAACCTCGATAGTCGCTACCTCGCCTGAAGCGCGCTTAGCACGGGCCAGGCGGACCTCGACCGTGCCGCCGGTCCCGCTGTACTTGATCGCGTTATCAAGCAAGTTGGCGACGACTCGCTCGATTCGACCGGCGTCCCAGTTTCCGGAGATCTCCCCGTCGGCTTCCAGCCGGATAGTGGTTTGATCAGTCGTGTGCTGGACCTCAGCGATCATGCGGCGGGTCAGGTCCACGAGGTCGGAGGGGCCGCGCTCGAGCTCGAGAGGGCGCCCGACTTCGAGCCGAGCGAGATCGAGGAGGCCGCTCGCCAACCGGGCCAGTCGGCTCGTGGCGGCGTCGATGATCGCAAGTCCCGGCGCGAAGATCGTCGCTTCATGCTCGCTGAGCTGACGCAGCAGCCGCCCTTGCATCTGCGCCGCGCCGCGGATCGCCGTCAGCGGGGTGCGCAGATCGTGAGATGCCGCGGCGAAATACTCATCGCGGGTGCGAATCGCCCGTTCGAGGTCCTGGCGCAGGCGCGCGTTATCGACCGCAAGCGCAGCGCGGGCGGCAGCATCCTGTGCGAAATCCCGGTCCGACGCATTGAACCGCGGACGCGATCCGGCGGCCAGCAGCGTCACGGCCCCGAAGACCCGGTCACGGGCGATCATTGGCACGGTGAGGCATGACGTCACGTTCATTTCGCGGAGCAGCGCGAGTTCGCCGGACCCGATCGCAACCCCCCGGAGTACCTCGTCCGAAATCTCGTTCGTGAGCGACGGCTCGCCGATTCGAATGACCCACGGGACTCCGATCATCCCATCCACGGTGAATTGCGCCTGCTCCCCGACGCGTACGGCTCCCGCTGGATCGACTTGCGTGGTGGCGACGCGATGAATCTCCCCAGCCGCGTCCACCAGGTCCATGGCGCACCAATCCGCAAACTCCGGAACCATTCGATCAGCGACCTGCGCCAGTGCGGTCTCGTATTCGAGGGAGCGGTCTAGCTCCTCGCTCATCCACGCCAGAAACTCGGCGCGTCGTTCCGCGTGCTCCGCAGCGCCTCGGGCCTCCTCAGCTTGCAGGCGTGCGCGGACGGTCGCCTGATATGCGGCGAGCAAGTGGCCGCCGAGCAACGAGGCAGTCGCGGCAACGGCGAGGATAGCAAGGATCAACAGAGCCAATTGCCCGATGAACGCACTCTGGACAGGTGCGAATGCGTCCCCCGCCGGCTCATAGGCCAGCACACCCCAGCCGTAGGGCTGAACCGGCGCATAGGCTGCCAACTGCTCGGTGCCGTCGCCAGCGCCCGGGCCACCCGCGCGCCTGATGACCTGAGCACCGGTTTCTCCCCGTTGGACAGCAGCGACTTCCGAAGCGCCGGCAAGGGATGGCAGCGCGTTGGCCATCGCGGGATTTGGATGCACAAACACCCGGGAGGCAGCATCCACCACGATGAGCTGCGCCCCGGCCCGATCGTCGAGCTCACGCAGCTCATCCGCAAGCCGGGTGAGGGAGAGGGGGGCAACCAGAACTCCCCGCTCGCCGCTCGAGAACGCCACGGGAGCCGCCAGCACGACCGTCACGACTCCGCGGATCCGACCGACGATGGGCTCGCTGACCGTTGGGCGACCGGTGGTGATGACCTCCTGGAAATAGCGCCGGTCCGAGAGGTTCACCGTGCCTGAGGTGCTCATGCTGCCCGTCAGGGTCGTGCCGTCTCCGCGGATGAGGCCGACGCCCTCCCACTCGGGGTTATCGGCCACGACAGCCACCAGGAAATCGGGAACGGTTCCGAGTTCATCGGCGGCGCCGACTACGGGGCTCAACGCCAGCGCCCGAACCGTGCTGAGGTTTCCGTCGATATACGCCGCGACGGCCTGGGCCGCCGCACGCGCTACGCTGATGCGATCCGCAATGATGCGAGCCTGGTGGGTGGCGGTGTTGTTGCGAATCACCAGGACGCTGCACAAGATGAGCGGGATGATCGCAAGCCCGGCGAGGCCGATGATTCGGAACCGGTTGGCCATCGAGTTGGTCAAATTACCGCCGCTACGCCCGCGTGGCCTAAAGCTGGCAAACGTCGCCGGACCACGACGACTCATTCGCCAGCCACCATGAGCACCTACGGGCGGATTACACCCGATGCCTCGCAAATTTTCAAGGCTCGCGGGTGTGGAGCGCTGGAGAGCGGACCGTATTCGTGCGTAGCGGCTAGCCACGCCTCCCCCGACGGAGTAGGATTGCACCGCGCTCGCGCCAGTAGATGGCACTTGATGCACCAGCACTCGTGTAATGGGGAGGAAGACTCATGAAGCTTGTCGTGTATGGACCCGACCGGCGGCTGGGGGCGCTGCAGGGCGATCAGGTGATCGACCTGAACGGCGCCGCCGCAAAGTACCTCAAGGAGACGCAGAACGAGCCGTTGCCCTATGAGATGGCGACGGCGACCGTCCCGTCTGATCTCGATCGTTTCATTTTGACGGGGCAGCGGGGCATCGAGGGCGCCCAGCGGGCCGTCGAGCACGTAACGGCGAAGGCGGCCGACCAGCTCGGCCTGAAGGGCGAGCGCTTGGTCCTTCCGCGGGCGGACGTGAAGCTGCACGCGCCGTACCCGACGCGCACCCGGGTCATGATGGGCGGCGGCAACTTCATCGTTCATAGCGCGGGTATGGGGTACCGCAAGCCGGACGGCACGACGATGAGCCTCGAAGAGGTCTATGCACAAAGTCGCGCCAAGGGGATCTGGGGCTTCTACTGCTTCCCGGAGAACGTGGCTGGGCCCGAAGAAGATGTGATCTACCCGACCCGGACGGACCGCCTGGACTACGAAGGCGAAGTTGCCGTCATCCTCGGCAAGCGCGGTAAGGACATCAAGGCGTCGGATGCCAAAGACTACATCTGGGGCTACACGCTCCAGAATGACGTCAGCGCCCGCACCACGATCCCGACGCGCGACAACCCGCAGTCCACGTTCAACCGCGCGAAGAACTTCGACAACTCGATCTGCGCCGGCCCGTGCATCGTGGTCGATGAGTTCTCGGACCCGCACAACGTGACCTGGGAGACGCGAGTCAACGGCGAAGTTCGCCAGTCGGGCAACACGAAGGACATGACCTTCAACTTCTTCGAGTACATCGAGTACATGTCGGCGGACATGACGCTCATGCCAGGCGACATCATCAGTGCTGGCACGACGGCGGGCACCGCGCAGGACTCGAGCCCCATCATGGCGGGCACCGGCGGTGAGGGCGCGCCCGCGGTGCGCGATCCCGCGCGCTTCCTGAAGCCCGGCGACGTGGTGGAGATCTCCAACCCAGCGATCGGCGTGCTGCGCAATCGTGTGGTCGCAAAGCCCGTGGTCTAGGCCCGCGCCCGTCCCCTAACCCTCTCCCAGAGGGTTAGGGGACTCGTTGACGGCCGCCAGAGTTCGGGCCCAGGAACACATTCATGTGCGGCTGAAAGGCCTATACTCCGGCTAATCGCGGTAGAGGAGGCACCCCCGTGGCGACCCAGATTGCAACGAAGTACAACGTCGGCGGCGTCCTGCTCAATCAGCCGTTCAAGATCAGGCGCCTTGGCCATTTTGGCTTCAACGTCTCGAACATCGAGGCCTGCACGCGCTTCTACACCGACATGCTGGGCTTCAAGATCTCCGACGAGGGACCGGGCGGCCGTGGCTTCTTCATGCGCTTCGGAAACGACCACCATGCCTTTGCCATGTTCAGCAAGAAGTTCATGGACGAGCGCATGGCGGCGGGCGGCACGGGTTCTCAGTTCCGCTCTGACAACACGATCAACCAGATCACCTGGCAGACCCAGAGCCTGAGCGAGCCGGTGAACGCGGTGGACTATTTCGCTGAGCGCGGTATCAAGCTCCAGCGCACCGGGCGCGACGGCGCGGGTTCCAACTGGGCGACCTACTTCTTCGATCCCGACGGGCACACGAACGAGCTGTACTACGGCATCGAGCAGGTCGGCTGGGACGGCTACTCGAAGCCCGAATCGTACCGGCGGCCGGAGCGGGAAAAGGTCAGGATTCCGGTGAAGTCGGAGTTCGACGAGGTCCAGGAGTCGATGGCGACGACGGGCATCGCGACCAACACCGGCTACCGCTACATCGAGGAGATGCCCGCGATTTACGACGTTGGCGGCATCATGCTGCCGCGGCCCTTCAAGATCGTGCGCCACGGTCCGGTCAACATCTTCGTTGAGGACGTGGACCGCGCCCGAGACTTCTACGTGAACGAGGTTGGCTTCAGCCCTACGGAAGAGGTCGTCTGGCAGGGCGAGAAGTGCTCGTTCCTTCGCTGCAACACCGAGCACCATTCGCTCGGGCTCTTCCCGAAGGCGTGGCGCGAGACGCTCGGCCTGAGCTCGCACACGAGCTGCATGTCGTTCGGCATCCAGGTGGCGAACTACGAGCAGCTCAAAGACGCCGTGAAGTTCCTGCGCGAACACGACGTCCGAGTAGAGACCAACCTCATCCCGCCGGAGCTCCACCCGGGGATCGACTACTCCGCTCATGCCTTCGACCCCGACGGCCACTGCATCCAGCTCTACTACTACATGGAGCAGGTGGGCTGGGATGGCCGGGTGCGGCCGAAGGCCGAGCGGCGCCAGGTAGACCCAAATGCCTGGCCTCAGACGCTCGAGCCGCTCTCGGACACGTTTGGCGGCGAGCCGTACCTCGGCCCGTGGGGCTAGACCGACTCAGTCAAGTTCACAGGAAGGGGCAGGTTCTGATTCACCGCAGCGTCATGTCCAGATTGCTTGGACATCACCCGCGCCCACTGACGAGGAATCCGCGTTCGTGAGCCATCAACCCGAGGGCTGCGCTTACGATGTGCTTGTCGTCGACGACGATGACGCCATTCGAGATACGGTCACTGAGGTGCTGCGAGCGGAAGGCTACGTCGTCAATTCTGCTGGGAACGGTGCAGAGGCGCTCGCCGTGATCGATGCTCAGCTGCCGAGGCTGGTGCTGCTCGACATGCGGATGCCCGTGCTGGACGGTTGGGGGTTCGTTGCCGGTCTCAGCGAGCGCGGCATCCGGCTCAAGGTGCTTGTCTTGACAGCAACCCAGGACGCCCAGCGATGGGCCAACGAGATCGGTGCAGACGGCTTCATCGCCAAGCCCTTCGACCTTGACGATCTGCTCGACAATGTGGAGCGTCTATGCCGCGCTACCCCTCCCGAGGGAGAGCAGGCGAGTTGAAGGGCGATCGCGTTGCCGCGTACCGGGACGGCAAGCCAAGAGTGCAGTCCAACTACGCACCCGCCGTAACGACGTCCGTGACCATTAGCGCGAGCCTATATCGGGCTGCCAAGCGTCCAGCACGACCATAGCCTCCTGCGGCTTGTCGCCCCGAAGGTAGCGCACCCCTATCGAATCGCCCGGCTCACGCCGGTCGATCGTCGCGGCGATATCTTCCACGCTCCGAATCAGCGTCCCATCGAGCTCGGTCACGATGTCCCCCCCACCCGGGTTACCCCGGGAGCCACCGCGCAGTCCCGCCCGTTCCGCGGGACCACCCGGGGTCAACCGCGTGAGCAAGGCTCCTTGGGAAACGGGCAGCTCCAGGTCTTCTGCGAGCGTCGGAGAGAGTTGGAGGCCAGAGATCCCCATCCAGGCGTGGCTTGGTTCGCGGCCGGCGATGAGCTCGGGGAGGTACCGCTTGAGTGTGTTGGCCGGTGTTGCGAAGCCAACGCCGACGTTTCCTCGGCTCGGCGCCTCGATCTGCTCGTTGATGCCGATCACCTCGCCGCGGAGGTTGAGCAGTGGGCCACCGGAATTCCCAGGGTTGATCGCCGCGTCTGTCTGCACCATGTTGGTGATCAAGCGCGAGGACTCACCGGGACGGGCGCGGCCCAGGGAGCTGACGATCCCAAGTGTTGCCGATCGCCCGAGGCCGAACGGATTGCCGATGGCGATGACGGTCTGCCCGACCCGAAGCGCCGAGGAATCGCCCAGGGGCGCGATCGTGAGCTGCGAGAGCTTCTCCGGCGGCGCCTGCAACTGGAGGATCGTCAGGTCATTCGCAGGATCGGATGCCACCAGCTCGCCGACCCACACGGTTTCATCGGCGAGCGTGACGTCCACGCGGGACGCGCCCGTCACGACGTGATTGTTTGTCACGACGTGCCCCTGGCGGTCGATGATGAAGCCGGAGCCGCTGCCCTCCTGTCGGAAAGCGCGACCGCTCTCATCGACGCCGCGGGCGCTCGCACTGATATTCACCACCGCGGGACTGACGGATTCATAGACCCGGATGACAGTATCGCCGTCCTGCAGGGCGGCGATGCTTGCGTTCACGGCCGTGGGATGGCCGCCATCCGACCGCACGATGGCGGCTCCGAGGATCATGCTCAGGATAATTGTCGTCACGGTCTTCAGCGTCGAGCGCATGGTCCTGTATTCCTCCCCAGCAACACTCTTGAATGGAGCCTGGCCGGACGCAGGCTGGTGGCCGCCAGTTTTCTTGTCCGGGATGAGTAAAGCAAATACTGAGCGCCTCGGCCACCGCGACGCCAAACCGATTGCGGGATGTGCGATGGGCGCACGTCTCGCCGGCACCTCCCCTTGGCTTGATCTGGGCTTCAACTCCCTTTCATCGGTCCCTGATGTTGGACGGCTATGCTTTAAACGTGCGGACGGATAGAAACGGATGGATCTGAAGGGGGCCAGAGTGGCATATCAGTTGTTTTGGTTGAAGCGAACGATGGGCGTCGTCATGCTGGCCCTGGGGGTCATGCTAACCGCGTGTCAGTCCGTGGCGGGTCCGCTGCCAGCGCAGCGTGCCGGCTCCGGCAGTCCCGCTCCCGCAGGCGCGCCCGCGGGGCAGCCCGGCGGCTCAACGACCTCATCTTCCGGCGTGAACGCTTGCCCGCCGGCGGGTAGCGCCACCCAGCTTACGGGCGCGGGCGCGACCTTCCCGGCGCCCATCTACACTCGCTGGTTCGATGAGTACTCCCGACTCTGCAATGTGCAGATCAACTATCAGGCGATCGGATCGGGCGGCGGTATTCGCCAGATCACCCAAAAGACCGTCGATTTCGGCGCGTCAGACGGGATCATGACCGCTGAGCAGAAGGCGGCAGCCCCCGGCATCATGCACATTCCGACGGTTGCCGGTGCTGTGACGCCAGTCTACAACCTCCCCGGGATTCAGTCCGGCCAGCTTCGCCTCACAGGCGCGTTGCTCGCTTCGATTTATCTCGGCGAGATCACCAAGTGGGATGACTCGCGGCTCAAGGCGGACAACGCGAGCGTCAACCTGCCAAACCAGGACATCATCGTCATTCGTCGGTCGGACGGATCGGGCACGACGAACATCTTCACGTCGTACCTTGCAGCGGTCAGCCCGGCGTGGCAGCAACGCGTCGGCGCAGGGAACTCGGTGAGCTGGCCGGCGGGGCTGGGCGGCGAGGGGAACGCGGGTGTCGCCGGTCAGGTGCGGCAGCTTCCCGGCGCCATCGGCTACGTGGAAGTCGCATATGCGAAGCAGAACAACATGCCCTGGGTGGCGATGAAGAACCAGGCCGGCCAGTACATCGAGCCAACCCTGCAGGCGACGACGGCCGCGATGGAAGGCGTGCAGATTCCGCCCTCCACCGAGGTCATGATCGTGAACTCGGCGAATCCGCAGGCTTACCCGATCGCGGGTTTTACGTGGATCCTCGTATATGAAGACCAGGGGAATCCCGCCAACGCTCAGGCGCTCGCTCACGTCCTGTGGTGGGCAATCCACGATGGCCAAGGGCTGGCAGGAACCCTCGATTACGCACCGCTCTCGCCGGCTGCGCAGCAAGCCTCCGAGGCCCAGGTAAAGCGCATCAAGGCCGGGGGCCGATCGATCATCAGCTAGCTTTTCGCCGGACACGCTTCACGACAGAACGACACCCTGTCCGAAACCTCGGGTGGGGCGTCGGTCTCCCGGGCGCTTGGGCTTGCCACGAGCACGCTCTGGGTGCGAGGGGTGGTTACAGGTCGTTGGCGAGCAAACGGGGCCGTGGCGCTGGCGCCCCCGGTGTGGCCGCCGGGATGCTGACGAAAAACGTCGACCCTGTTCCTTCGGTGCTCTCGACCCAGATGTGCCCGCCATGAGCGTCGACCGTGTGCTTCGCGATCGCGAGGCCCAGCCCCGTTCCGGCGGAGGCCCGAGCCCGGTCCGCCTTGTAGAAGCGCTCAAAGACCCGGGCTAGATCCTGGGTCGGGATCCCGGTCCCTGTGTCCTGGACAGCGAGTTGCACCTGGCCGTCGGTCGTCTCGCAGCACACACGAACTTGACCGCCGGCCGGGGTGAACTTCACCGCATTGTCAATCAGGTTGACGAGGACTTGTTCCAGCCGAAGAGCGTCGCCGAGAACAACCGCGGATGCGGGGCTCTCCTCGACGATGAGTTCTACGTCGTGGCGATCGGCGTTCGCGTGCAGTCGCTCAGCCGCGCGTGGGACGATCTCCGCCAAATCGACTGGCTCGTGCGCAAGGGTAACTGCGCCGGACTCCAGCAACGCAAGCTCGAGCAACTCTTCCACAAGCTGGGCAAGCCGATCCACCTCGAGCAGCATTCGCGCCAGGAAAAGCCGCGCCGCGGGCGGATCCTCGAGGGCGCCGCTATCGAGCGTCTCCGCGAGCGCCTTCAAACTGGCGACGGGCGTGCGGAGCTCGTGCGAAACATTCGCCACGAATTCCCGGCGGATGCTTTCCGCGCGCCGGAGATCGGACACGTCTTGCAAGAGAAGCAGGGTCCGAGCCTGCTCCCTGCCCTCTGCCGGGACGGCTGTGGCGACGACTTGCACCGTTCGCCGGGGGGTACCAAGCTCGAGGAGAACCGGCGCGTCAGGTGGTGTCCGAGTGAGGGGGCGTCGCGCGGCGGCAACCAGCTCATGGTCGCGGGCGACGTCGACAAGGCTGTGTCCCTCGGCCGCCTCAGGGCTCGTGCCGAGGAGGCGCGCAGCCGCTGTGTTAATCAGCGCGATTCGCCCATCGACGTCGACCATAATGACCCCATCTCCCATGTGGGCCAGGATTGCAGCAAGGCGAGCGCGCTCAGCCTCGCCAGCGTGGATTTGACTCGTAAGGGCGCCGGCCATATCGCGCAGCGCGGTCGCCAGGGGTATCAGCTCGTCATCCCAGAACGGCTCGGCCGTAGGCGGCTCGCCCCCGCGCGCGATTTCCCGTGCGCCGTCCGCGATGTGGTCGACTGAGCGCGTCAGCCCGCGGACGGCAAGCTCCGAGAGAGGCATGGAGAGGATGCCGGCGATCACCGCGGCCACGAGTGCAGGTGTCAGCAGGCTCAGGCCGGCGCCACCCTCTGGGCGGAGGGGAGAAGCAGCAATAACCGCGAGCGCCACGATCGCGCACGTGGCCGCTGTGGCGACGATGCGCCAGCGCAGCCCGGTCATTCGACAGGCGCTCTCGCGTACCGGTAGCCGAGGCCGCGGACGGTCTCGATGAGCTCGGGATTCGAGGCGTCATCCTCGATCTTTCCGCGGAGGCTGCGGATGTGGACCGCCACGGTCCGGGTATCGCTGTCCGTATAGCCCCACACGAGCTGGAGGAGCTGGCCGGCGGAGAGCACCTGGCCGCGGTGGCGAACGAGCGTCTCCAGGAGCGAGAACTCTTTCGGCGTCAAAGGCACCGGCTCGCCGCGCCGAATGACGTGGTGGCCCTTGACGTCAATCGTGAGGTCACCGGCGCCGTGGAGCAGATCGTCGCCATGCACGCTTGCGGCTCCGAGCTCTTCGATGAGCAACTCCCGCCGCCGCAACATCGCGCGGATCCGGGCGACGAGCTCCCGCATGCTAAACGGCTTGGCAAGATAGTCGTCGGCGCCGACCTCGAGACCGACGATGCGGTCGACCTCTTCGCCCCGCGCGGTCAGCATGAGGATGGGTACCGCGCTGGTGCGTCGCACGCGGCGACAAACCTCGAAACCGTCAATGCCGGGAAGCAGAAGGTCTAGAACGATGAGATCGGGCGGCTGCGAATGAACCGCTTCCATCGCCGAAGGCCCATCAACCGCGGTCTGGACGTCGAACCCCTCGCGGCGAAGGGTGTAGGAAACCGTTTGCGCCAGGCTCGGCTCATCGTCAACGACCAGAACACGGGCCATATCTAGCTCCCCCTGGGACTAATGGCGGGAGACGTTCGCCGCCTCCATCTTGCCAGTGACCAGGAAGATCACTCGCTCGCAAATGTTGGTCGCCCGGTCGGCGATCCGCTCGAGGTTGTGGGCGACCCACAGCAGCCAGGTGGCCCGGTCGATGGTCCGAGGGTCGTTGATCATGTAAGTGAGGAGCTCGCGATACACCTGCTCGTAGAGGGCATCCACCTCGTCGTCGAGTCGCGCAACCTGACGGGCGGCGTCCGCGTCGTGGGCGACGAAAGCCTCGAGTGCCTGGTCCAGCATGTCCGCGGCAAGCACGGCCATGCGCGGAATGTCGATCAACGGTTTGAGGAGTGGCTGGTCCTCGTAGCGCAGGACGATTTTGGCGATGCCTTCGGCGTGGTCGCCCATCCGCTCTATGTCGACGATCATGTTGAGGCAGGCGACGATGATGCGCAGGTCTGAGGCCATCGGCTGCTGGGTGGCGATGAGCGTCAGGGCGCGCTCCTCGATGGCGAAGCGCATGTGGTCGACTTCCTTGTCGCCCTCGATCACCCGCCGGGCCGCCTCCTGATCGAGCGTGCGGAGCGACTCCACCGCCCGCTCGATCTGTTTCTTCACCATGCTCCCCATGAGGACCAGTTCCTCCTGGAGGAGTTGGATCTCTCGGTCGAACCCGGTTCGCGTACGCATGATGGACTCCTGCTTTCCGTCGCTGGACCAGCGGCTAGGCTCGATGCAACGTTGCACAAGCGACTCGACCTCTTAGCCGAATCGTCCGGTGATGTAATCCTCCGTTCGCTTGTCCCGGGGGTTCGTAAAGATCTGGGTGGTCGGACCGACCTCGATCAGCTCCCCGACTCGTTCTTCACCGGCAAGCATGAACGCGGTCTGGTCCGATACGCGCGCGGCTTGCTGCATGTTGTGCGTCACGATGACAATCATAATCTCATCTCGAAGGGCCCGGATGAGCTCTTCGATGCGCAGGGTCGCCACGGGGTCGAGCGCCGACGCCGGCTCGTCCATGAGCAAGACGTTTGGGTTGACCGCGAGCGCGCGGGCGATGCAGAGCCTTTGCTGCTGGCCACCGGAGAGGTCTGTTCCGGGCGTGTTGAGCTTGTCCTTCACCTCTTCCCACAACGCCGCGCGCTGCAGGCTGCGCTCCGCGACCTCCCGAAGCTCTCGCCCGTTATGCCGGCCGGTCAGGCGCAGACCCGCGACCACGTTCTCGAAGATGGTCATCGTGGGGAACGGGTTGGCCCGTTGGAAGACCATGCCTACCTCCCGCCGGAGCGCCACCGGGTCGACGGCCGGGTCGTAAATATTCAGGCCGCCGATGATGACCTCGCCCTCAGCGCGGGCGCCGCGAACCACCTCATGCATGCGGTTGAGACACCGCACCAGCGTGCTCTTGCCGCAGCCGGAGGGGCCGATGATAGCGGTCACGTTGCGTTCTGGGATGTCCAGCGTCACGTCACGGATGGCCTGATGTTTGCCGTACCAGGCCGAGAGACGCGCCACTCGCATTCCGATCGCGGGCGCTTCCACCGGGGGGTTCTGGGGCCGGATCATGGGAGCCTCGGTCCGGATCACGGGTGGTGTGGACTCCGAGGTGGATCGAGCGCCCGGGTGCATGGTTACCTCACACCGCTGTTGCGTGCTGCAAGTCTAACGGAGACGTTGACGATGAGAATGAAGAGCACGAGGAGAAAGGATGCGGCCCACGCCTGGCGGTGCAGGTATTCGTACGGCCAGATCGCGTACTGAAAGATCGTCAGCGTGATCGATGCCATCGGCCGGTTGGGGTCCAAGCTGAAGAAGTTGTTCCCGAGAGCCGTGAAGATCAGGGGCGCTGTCTCGCCGGCGACGCGGGCCAGGGCGAGAATGGCGCCGGTCAAGACGCCGGTCGACGCGGTAGGAAGAACCACTGCCAGGATCGTCCGCCAGCGTGGTACGCCGAGGGCGAGCGATGCCTCGCGCAGCTCCGGCGGCACGAGTCGCATCACCTCTTCCGTGGTGCGCGCGACGATAGGGAGGGTGATCAGGCCGAGCGCAAACGCGCCCGCGAGTCCGGAGAATCCACTCAGCGGCGCGACGACGATCGTATACGCGAAGATGCCGATCACGATACTCGGAACACCTGAGAGCACGTCCGCCGTAAATCGGACGAAGCTCCCTGTGCGGGCCCCGGCATACTCGGACAGAAACATGCCGGCGGCGATCCCGAGCGGGATTCCCCATAGGCACCCGAGGCCGACCATGATCGCACTGCCGACGACCGCGTGGGCGATTCCTCCCCCCTCGACGCCCAGCGGCGTGGGCAGCGAGGTCAGGAGCTGCAGCGACAGCGCGGGAGCTCCCTGGATCACCACGTGGCCCAGCAGCAGGAGCAGGACCGCCGCGGCCCCCAGCGCGGCCACGCCGCACAGCCCGCGCATGACGAGGTCCGTCAGGTGGCGCCGGCGGCCGAGGGTCAGCGAGGACATCGAGCCCGTAACGGTGGGTGCGCTCAATGGACCCCCTCCCCGGCGGTCAGCCTCCAGATCATGAGCCGGGCCAGGATGTTGACGGTCATCGTGATGACGAAAAGGACGAAGCCCGCGGCGACCAGCGCCGAAAGATAGAGCTCGGTGTCCGCCTCCCGGAACTGCGTCGCGATGAGGCTGGCGAGCGTGGTCGCGGGCGCGAACAGCGACGGTGTGATCTGATACATGTTGCCGATCACCATGCTGACGGCAAGCGTCTCGCCCAGGGCCCGGCCCAGTCCGAGGATGATCGCGCCGGCGATTCCGCTGCGCCCATAGGGGAGCACCGCTCGCCAGATCGTCTCCCAGCGCGTCGCGCCCAGGGCGAGCATCGCCTCCCGCTGACTGATGGGGACCGCGCGGAGCACGTCCCGCGTCACCGCGGTCAGAATGGGCAGGATCATGATGGCGAGGATGACCCCCGCTGCGAGCAGGCCGATCCCGTACGCGGGCCCCGAGAAGAACGGAATGAAGCTGAGTGATCGACCCACCGTCGCCTCGAACTGCCGAATGACCGGCACGACAACGAAGAGGCCCCAGAGCCCGATAATGACGCTCGGGATCGCCGCCAGCATCTCGATAAGGAATGCGACCGGGTCCGCCAGCCAGCGGGGCGCAATCTCGGCGAGGAAGATCGCTGCCCCAATGCCGACTGGCAGCGCGAGGATGAGCGCGATGACCGACGTCGCGAACGTGCCGTAAATCGCGGGCAAGACGCCGAAAATATGCGTCACCGGATTCCAGGAGGTCGAGACGATGAACGTCGGCCCGAAGGTGGTGAACGCCATGAAGCCGTCCTGCAGCATCGTGAATGCCAGCCCAAGAGCCGACAAAACGATCGCGATGGCAGCGAGCCCGACGCCGATCTGGAAGGCGCGGTCGGCAATGCGGCCCTGGCCCTGGCCGATTGCGATGCGCAACCGTCCGGACCGTGGCGGCACCTGAATTGGCGGGCCGGTACTCGTCACGACGCGTTCCCTCCGTCGCGAAAACTCTAGGGCATGCGAGGTTCGACTCGACGCCCGCCAGGTAAGGGCAAGTTGAAGTTCCGCTCAACGTTGCATGAAGGCCGGCCTGGGGACAAAGAGGGGGCGCGGCAGGTCTCGTTGCCACCCCGGATCTGGGGCGCGCGAGGCCTGCCGCGTTTGCAGAGAGGGTGGAGATTCCGCCGAGTTCGAGCTCAGGGCAGGGCCGGCTGCCCATCGACGAGGATGCGACGGATTTGCGCCTCCGCTGCCGCCTGGGCCGCCGGGGCGAGCGGCGCATACTCGAGCTGCGTCGCGAACGACTGGCCGTCATGGGTCGCCCACCAGAGCGCCGACGCCAGCGTTCGTGCTACCGCCGCATTCGGCTGGTTCTCGTAGACCAGGATCCACGTGAAGCCGGCAATCGGATACGCGTCAGGATTGGCCGAGTCGACGATCATGACCTCGGTCGACTCGGGGATCGCGACGCCCTCCATGGCGGCCGTGGTGGCCGCGAGGCTCGGCTCCAGCCAATTGCCAGCCTGGTTGCGGAGAGTCGCCCACGCCATGTTGTTCTGCGTCGCGTAAGCGAGCTCGACGTAACCAATCGCGCCAGGGAGTTGGCGAACCTGACCGGCCACGCCGGCATTCCCTTCCCCGCCGAGTCCAACCGGCCAACTGACCGAATTGCCAGCGCCAACGTCTCGGGCCCAACCGCTGCTGATGACAGACAGGTAGCTGGTGAAGATGTTCGTTGTCCCAGAGCCATCGGATCGCCGAACCACGATGACATCGAGGTTGGGGAGGCTAAGGCTCGAGTTATCCGCCCGCAGGCGCTCGTCGTCCCAGCGTGTGATCTCACCCTGGTAGATCCGCGCGAGTGTGTCGGGGCTCAGCCGGAGCTGCCCCGGCTGGATGCCGGGGATGTTCACGACGATCGCTACCGCCCCAGCGACCGTTGGGATCATCAAGGTGCCAGGGGCAGCGTCCTTCTGTGCCTGCGTGAGAATGCCGTCGCTCGCGCCGAACGCGACGGTCCGCTCCGTGTGTTGGCGAATTCCCCCGCCGGAGCCAATGGCCTGGTAGTTGATTTCAACGCCGCAGAGGTTCTTGTACTCGGCAAACCACCGCGTGTAGATCGGCGCTGGAAACGTCGCTCCCGCGCCCGTGAGACTCGTCGCGGCACCAGGCTGCGGACAGTTCTCCTGAGCAGCGGCCGGCCTCGCTTGACTGCCAAACGCCGAGCTGAGCAACACGATGAGAAATGCGAGCGCCGCCACGCTTCGCGCAGCGCGCGCAGGAATCGGACCGAACATGCACATACCCCCTATCTGGCTTCGCTTTGTCCGATATGAAGCATAGGCGGCGCATGTCAGGGTTTCGCGAAGGGAATGCAAGCGGTCGCTAAAGCCCGGGTGAGCGTTCGTATACGTCAGCTCGCGTTTGCGCGCAGCTCCTCCCGAACGTACCGATACACCAACACCGGTAGAAAGACGACGACGCGCGCATCGCCAAACTCAACGAGTTTGGCGTGGGCTCGGCTCTCGACCACCTCACGCGGGAGGGCGCGGGCGAACTCGTCGGCGAGCTGATTCACGACACCCTTGAGCTGGTGCTGCACATCCGTTGGCAAGCGAGCTTCCATCGTGTGACCTCCCCCAAAGACCCGGCACCGTCGGATACGGTGCGGCTTATCTGACCGACCGTCATGTTTGCCACCAAACGCAATGCTAATGAAGCAGGGTGCGCCATCATTCCGGAACATTGGTCGTATTGGCCATGAAACCGACCGCTATTCTCCGAATCATGACCAATCTTTAATGTCCTGTTAATGTTGCGCACTGTGGCGTTGAACGCGCAGTTCATACGCGCAATCTATACATGAACTCGAACGAGAGGTGCGACCGGTCACAGCTATCGCCGGTGGCGAATGATCATCGGTTCCTAACGTTGGCTTTGCGTGCGCTTGGCGTGACATTGATCCCGGTTCGGCAAGCTAGAGCTGGAACACGAACGATGAGGTGATTGCGGAATGAGTCTAGCGGCTGGTCTCTTGCTGGAGTGGGTGACGGCGGAGATCCTCCCGATGGTGATCATGGACGTTGGCGCGCGCGCCATTCAGGAGTTCGCGTTGAGCATCAAGCCCGGCCTTCGCTCTCGCGGTCCGAATAGCTTGTCAACCAATCCACGGCTGCGCGTGGTCGAATCTGTGCGGGTGCTCTCCCGGGCTGGTGGACGCGTCCGGCTCGAGGTCGTCGGTCTGAAGGGGAACCCGGAGGGGGCGACGGCTATCGAGTCCCGGCTGCGCGCGGTGGCTGGGGTCCACAGCATGAATGCGAGCTGGGTCACGGGGAAGGTCCTCATCGAGTTCGACGAGGACGCGGTGCCGGTCCCGACCATCCTCGTGGCTGTGGAGCCCCAGACCGCGTTTGTCCGATCACGACAAGGCAATCCGGTGAAAAAGCGCCAGGCGCTCCAGCTTGCGCTTGGATTGAGCTAGCAGGGCCGGCGTGACAAGCGCTCACGCGATGTCGACCCCCGCGCTGGTTGGGCGGTCGAGTGACGGCATCCGAATCCCCCTCCCTCCAATCGAAACCGGAGCGCCTGATCGCACGGGCCTTAGCTGCCTGCGCTGCGGCAGCCACGGCTTCATCGTCCATCAGTCGCTTGTAAAACGCATTCGCGATCCGCACGTCGATCGGGTGGAAGTGGTTCGCCTGCGCTGCAAGCGCTGCGGCGCGGTGACCCGGCAGTACCCACGCGGCGCCACCCGCGGGCGGCTCAGTGACGCCGTGCGGGAGGTGAGCCGGCTGCTGCACTGTATCGGGCTCTCATACGAAGTTGTGGGCGCCATACTGGCGGAGCTCGGCTGTGCAGTCTCGACCACGACGATCCGCGTCAACGTTGAGGCGCAGCGCGACGCCATGGTAGACGGCGATCTCGGCCGGCTGCACGTCGCGGTCGGTCCCGGTGGACGCGTGAGCGGGGAAGAGGGCGCCTTCTCAGTGCGAATCGAGGGGACGCCAGCGGCGCGTTGGCTGCTCATCAACATTGAGCCAGGCAACGCCGGCACTGACCTGCGGTGGCGAATCGAGCGTTGCACGGGTCGAATGATCTGAGAGCCGATCAATTCCCACCGGAAAGTGCATAACCTCACACCGGCCAGGGCGCAGCGGGGTAGGATGTTCGTCTACGTCGATTGGGCCGGGGTGCAAGCTCTCTTTTTCGCAGTGACTTTGTCTCGGCAACGGGACAACTCTTCGCCCCGAACCCGGTTCGGCCTGTCCACGCCGAACGCGGGCGTGAATCGCGTGCGAGGAGAGATCAGTGTTCGGAATCGACGATGTGATTGAGGGATCTGTGGGCGCTGCGCTGTGGGGAGCCGCGCTCGTCGCGGGCGGCGCGGCGGCGGCTGTCGCGAGCCCACGGGCCAAGCCACTTGCGAAGCGCGCGATGATGGGCTACCTCGCGCTTACCGAGCGCACGCGCGGCGCCGTCGCCGAGGTCGTCGAACAGGTGCAGGACCTGTACGCCGAAGCGAAGTATGAGTACCAGAGCCAGCTCGCCGGCGAACACGTCGAGGTCGTCGAGGCTTCAGCGCCGGTGCACCGCCCGCGGCCGGCTGCGGCGTCCGCAGAGCCCGCCTGAACGCGGTGGTGGAGAAAAACGGCCGAGCTGCTGAGGCGAATAGAGCGCTGACGGTCCGGCTGGCGCACGCCAGCCCGGGACGCGTCCGGCTGCGCGCGGTTCGGGCCGCGCCGGATCTCACCGCGTTACAGGTCGTCGAGCGCCGGCTGCGCGAGAACCACGGCGGCTATGATGCCGATCTCAACCCGGCAACGCGAAGCCTCTTGATCCGGTTCGACCCCGGTACCCACCGGGTGCCGGATATCCTCGAGACGGTCGCTGCGGCTGGGGTTACGATCGAGGAGCCAGCCAATGAGGCGATTCCAGAGCTGCCCGCGGGCACGATGGCGCTCGGGGACGCGATTGACACGACCGCGAGTCGTTTGAACCGCTGGGTGGCATCGCGGACCAGCGGCGGCGCGGACCTGCGCACGCTCGTGCCGGTGGGTTTCGCCCTCCTGGCGCTGCGCGAGATCGTCTCCGGCCGCTTTGCGACCGTGCCCTGGTATGCCTTCGCCTGGTATGCGTTTGATTCGTACTGGAAGCTCAGAGGGGCGAAGCCGGGCGACGACGAGCGGGCGGACTGAGCCGTGTCCGAACCGGTCCTCATCGAGCTGGTGCATGCTGTCCCCGGCCGACTCCGGCTCCGGGTCCCGGCCTTGCAGTGGGATCCCACGCTCGCTGATCGCGTGCTTGCCGCCGGGATGGCGCACCCGGGCGTTGCCCGCGTTCGGATCAACCGGGCATGCGCGTCGGTCGTCGTCGAGGGCAATCCAGAACCTTGCGATGCGGCGTCCGCGCTGGCGTTGGTCCAGTCGTGGACGGAGTTCACCGAGCGCAGCCTGAGCCCCGCGCCCGCAACCCGCCCGGGCTGGCAACAGGCTGCCATGGTCGCGATCCCCGTCGCGGGGATCGTGCTTGCGGCCGTGAGTCCGGCGATCGCCACCGTGGCAACGGTCGTCGGTGCGGTTCCCATCGTGCGGCGCGCGCTTGCCGCGCTGGTCCAGGATCGGCGCCTGAGCGTGGACCAGCTCGATGCGTCGGCCCTGGTCCTCATGTTGGCGCTCGGGCAGATCGGCAGCGCCGCGCTGATGACGGCACTCGTCGCGCTCGGCGAGGAGATCCGGGAGCGAACCGCCCGGCGCTCGCGCCGGGCAACCCTCGACCTCAACGCTGCCCTCGGCAAGTTTGCCTGGCGGGTGGTCGGCATGGAGAAGGAGAAAGTCCCGGTCGACCAGCTTCGGCGCGGCGATGTCGTGGCCGTCTACACGGGCGACGCGGTGCCGGTGGACGGCATGGTGGTCGACGGATCGGCGATGCTCGATCAGAAAGCGCTGACCGGTGAATCGAAGCTCGTGTATCGGGGCCGAGGCGACGCGGTGCTCGCGGCGACCGCGGTGGTGGACGGCAAGCTCTACGTTCGCGCCGGGGCCGTGGGTGCGGGGACCCGGGCCGGGCTCATCGTGCGGGCGCTCGAGGATGCCACGATCCACGACACGCGAACCTCGAGCTGGGCGAATCGCCTGGCGGACGGCCTCGTTGGGCCGACGTTTGCGCTGGGTGCGGCGTCGTACGCGCTGACGGGCAACGTCGCGCGGACGGCATCGATTCTCATTCTCGACTTCGCCACTGGCATTCGCGTTTCGGCGCCGACGGCAGTGCTCGCGACGATGTCGCGGGCGGCGCGGGATGGCGTCCTGATCAAGGGGGGCCGCGCGATCGAGCAGCTCGCGGCCGTGGACACGATCGTCTTCGACAAGACGGGCACGCTGACCAAGGGCAAGCCAAAGGTGTCCCAGGTCATCAGCCTGGACGAGGCATTCGAGCCCGACGAGCTCCTCGCGCTCGCCGCCGCGGCGGAGCTGCGACTCAAGCATCCCTCAGCCCGGGCGCTCATCCAGCACGCGAAGCGCCGGGGCCTCCGCATCCCCGAACGCGAGAGCTCGCAGTACGTGCCCGGCCAGGGCGTGGTTGCCAGTGTCTCCGGCCATGCGGTTCGCGTGGGGAACGCCCGGTTCTTCCGGGGAGCGGGAATCGCGCTCACGCGCGCGAAGAGCCACGTGGCCCGGCTCGCGGAGCAGGGCGAATCGTTCGTGTACGTCGCGGTGGACGACGAGCTGGCAGGGCTGGTGGCCTACTACGATCCGCCCCGCCCCCAGGCGCCGCTCCTCATCGATTGGCTCAAGCAGAACGGCGTCACGGAGATCTTGATGGTCACCGGCGACGAGCCCGCGGCCGCGGAACCCGTCGCTCGCGCCCTCGGCATCACCCAGCTCCACGCGGCCGCCTTGCCCGACGAAAAGGCGCGGATCGTGGCCGAGCTCCAGGCGCGTGGTCGCGTGGTGGCAGTCATCGGCGACGGCATCAACGATTCGCCCGCGCTTGCGCTCGCGGACGTGTCGATCTCGCTGCGCAGCGGCGCCGAGGTCGCCCGCCAGACGGCGGACGTCGTGCTCATGGAGTCCAAGAACCTCATGAGCCTCGCCCATGCGATCCAGCTTTCGCGCGAGTGCATGGGCCTGATTCACCAGAATTTCGCGATTGTCGCGGCGCCGAACGCCACCGCCCTCGTGCTCGCCACGGCGGGTTTCCTGAATCCGGTGGCGGCGACGCTGATGAACAACGGCAGCACGATCGTCGCGGGCGTCAATAGCCTGCGACCGCTGCTGGCGAAGCGCAAGGTGACGGAGCGGTTTGGGCCGAACGGGTTGGTGCGGATCGATTCAGCGGCCGAGCACCATCGGGCACCGATGGCGGGAGAGGTCATCCCCGCATGAAGCCGCGGCCCGCACGACGGAGCCATCCGATCGCCCGGCTCGCCGGCACCGTGGCCCGGCTGCCGCGCTACGCGATGCTCGCCCAGGAGCTCGTGCGCGATCCCGCGATCCCTGGGTCGCGCAAGGCGGTGCTCGGTTTGGGCATCGGCTACGTGGCGCTACCATTCGACCTCATCCCGGGCGTCATTCCGGTCCTCGGCCAGCTCGACGATCTCGCAGCGCTCCTGTTTGCCCTGCGCACGACGCTCGGCGCGTGTTCGACAGCCGAAGCGGCGACGCATCTCGAGCGGGTTGGGCTCTCCGGGACGGCGCTCGACGCCGACCTCCGCACGGTGAAAGTCGCGGCCGTGTGGCTCGTCGCCGCGACCGCGTCGCTGGTCACCAGGCCGCTCCGCACGCTTCTCGCCCGCGCATTGCAGCCAGGGGCACCCGCATCCACAACGTCCACCGCGCAAAGCGAGTCGTAAACAGCCCGCAGGCCGGTGTTCTGCGGTCGGCGCGCGCCGGACGATCAGCTCCCGATGACGCCGGGCTCCGCCCCGATCTTCGTGACCGCGACGACCCCCGGCCGTGGTGGCGTGCTGTGGTCTGGCCACGAGCTCGAGGGTGCATCGTAAGCGGAGCCCTCGCCGGGATGCTGAATGCAGACGAACAACGTCGTATCGTCGGGCGTCAGTGCGAGGCTCGAACACTCGCCGCCCACCACGCCGCTGAGAAACTGGCGGACGTATCCCCGCTCCGGTCCATCGGTCGGCGCCATGTAGACGCCGTCGTTCATATGAAACGTGCCCGGCTGCCCGTCCGTTGCGATCCAGAGGTTCCCCCGGCTGTCGAACGCGATGTTGTCCGGGCAGGAGATCGGGCTCACGAGGGCCGGATCGATGCCAGCCGCGTAGACGCCGTCACCGGCAGCCGCCGGGTCGCCGCACAGGAGGAATATCTCCCAGGTGAAGCGCGTCGCCGTGGCGTCGCCGTCTGCCTCGGCAATCTCGATGATGTGGCCGTGGCGGTTGCTCGGCCGCGGGTTGGCTCCGTGGACATCGGCCGCGGAACGGTTGGAATTGTTCGTCATGACGGCGTAGATGCGGCCATTCACGGGATTGGGCTCGATATCCTCTGGCCGATCCATCGGCGTCGCGCCGACGAGGTCCGCCGCCTGCCGGGTCCGAATCAGAACATCGGCTGGGGACGTCCAACCGTTTTCGGGCGTGAGCGGACCCTCCCCGTAAACCAGCGGGATCCAGTCTCCCGCCCCGTCGTCCTGGAAACGAGCGACGTACAGCACACCATCGTCGAGCAGACCGATGTTGGCCTCCCGATTCGTCCGGTCGAAGCGCCCGCTTGACACGAACTTATAGACGTACTCGAACCGCTCGTCATCCCCCAGGTACACGGCGACCCGCCCGTCGTAGCCGATCTTGGTCGTCGCCGCTTCGTGACGCATCCGGCCGAGCGCCGTTCGCTTGGTTGGCTCGGAGTTCGGGTTGTACGGATCGATTTCGACGATCCAGCCGTAACGGAACGGCTCGTTGGGTTCCGCGGCCAGGTCGAACCGGTCGTAGTGCCGTTCCCAGAGGCGCTTGCTTGCGCCTCGGGGCAAACCGTACCGTTCATGGACGCTCTTGCGGGGGTCGTCGGCGGCGATGCCGTCGAGGTTGGCGAAGTACTGGTGGAAATTTTCTTCGGCGGTGAGAAAGGTTCCCCAAGGGGTGCTGCCCGCTGAGCAGTTGTTCAGTGATCCGAGCACTACCTGCCCCGACGGATCGTCGCTGGTTTGCAGCCACGGGTGACCGGCGGCCGGACCGGCGATCGCGATCTCGGTTAGGGCAGTGAGGCGGCGGTTGTAGGGAGCATCGACGTCGTAATGCCAGTCGCCGCCGTCGTCGCGTTCGATTGCGACCACGCTGAGGCCGTGCGCCGCCAGCTCGACGTCCACCTGCTTGCGGGTCGGCCGCTTCGCGTCGTAGTCCGCAAACATCAGCTCAGGGTTTGTGTACTCATGGTTGATGACCAAGACCCCGGACTGGCTGTTTCGGGATCCGGCTGGCACCGGAAAGAAGAAGAGGCCGTCGACGTTGTAGCCGAAGCGTTGCATCTGCAGCTCGGGCGTCTGCGCTGTGGGGTCGAACGCCGGCAGACCCGGCTGGAGCGGGTCCCCCCAGATGATCAGGGAAACCGCCTGGTACCCCGGCGGCACGAGAACCTCGTCCTCGCCGCTGAGCTCGATCGCGCTGAACGAGTGCCCCGTCGCTCGCGCCTCCACTGGCTCGAGCAGACCCCCGCTCGTCCGCAGTCCGGTGGCCGCGACGAGCGCCACGACGGCGCGGGCGCCGGTCGTCAACGCATTGCGGCGTCTGATCCGGTGCTCGAGAATCGCGAAAAACGGTTCGCCTTCCGGTGATCCCAGGACGCGAATGGTGCGGAGATCATCCGGCTGGGTCATGTTGCGCCTCCCCTCACGGCTGTGGGCCCGGTACTGCTCCGGGCGCCGCCTTGGAAAACATAGGGGGTGCGATTTACGACCCGATTAAGCGGTAGGAAGGTCGGGATAAAGCTCCGGTGAGGAATGCTCCCGCGCGCCTCGCAGGTGGCTTCGGCAACGAGAGCCGCACGCCACTCGGCCATCGTGATGAAGGGCGGGCGCTGGCGACGGTATCGGCCCCGGCGCGGCCGACCCTCGTCATTCGCCGGGTTCTCGGGAAATGCTCATCGGAAACCGCACTCGGAGCTGTCTGCCTCGTGAATCTGGCCCCAAGCGCCACGAGCAGGTTTGCACCTCGGGCCCGGATCGCGGTCCGGAATCTCGCAGGATCCGCCCCCGGGGATTCTTTCGCAATTCGTTGCCACCTGCTGATGTTGCCGACCGGCCGGTCCTCATCTGGCCCGCCTACCCTTTTGGTGACGGCTGGCCACCGTCGCGAACGAAACACCGGGTGCTCGGTGCGGTTCGGCGCGAATCGATTCCAACTGAGAGAGGAGACGCTTGCATGCACCTATCTGGTCCGCAGAAGCTGGCGGTGGCCAGCTCCACCATCCTCGCTGTAGTCCTCCTATTCGTCGGTGCGGCCCGGGCCGCCCAAGACTTCGGCCTTGAACGCGACAACCTCCTGAGAGCCCACGCGAATCAGCTCTTCGGCGTGGGCCAGCCGCTTGACCAATCGTCGAGCACGCAGGTCACCGCGAGCCAAGCGTTGGCTGATCCCTTGTCGCTTGTCACGCTCGCCGGAGGGCTCAAGGCGCGCGTGGTGACCGCCCAGGCTGGCGCGAATACCGACATGATGGCCCTCTGGCCCGACGACGCCAACCCCACGCACCTGATCGCCTGTAACGAGAGCGGGCCAACCCAGCCTGGCGTCCAGCGCATCACGATCGCTAGCGGGGTAGTCGAGACGATCGTCACAGGAACCAGCAGTTGCGACGGCATCCGTCGCAGCCCATGGGGCACAATTCTTTTCTCCGAAGAGGCGGGCGGCGGCCCAAACGGCGGCCGCGTCTATGAGCTGATCGATCCGCTCAATACGACGGGCGTCGCGCTGAACCGAGCCACGGGCAGCTTCACCGGTGGCACGGGCGCGAGTAATCTCACGCCGCGGCCGGCGCTCGGTCGGCTCTCCTTCGAGGGGCTCGCGATCTACCAGAACGGGATCGTGTACTACGGTGATGAGAACCGCCCTGCCACCGGAACGGCCGGCGGCGCCTATTTCAAGTTCATTCCGAGCGCGCTGCGCACGCCAGGAGCCGCGCCGATCACGGCCCTCGGCCAGTCGCCGCTCGTATCGGGCTCGGTCTCCGGCCTCCGCGTCGGGAAGCGCAGCGGCTTCACCGATTACGGGCAAGGCAGCCAGACCGGATTTGGCCAGTGGATCGCGATCCCCGCCGGACCTGATGCCGACCTTCGGGCTCAGGCGGCGGCGCTCAAGCTCACCGGCTACTACCGCCCCGAGGACCTCGATATCGACCGCGGCATGGAGTCGCAAGGGACGGTGCGCTTCTGTGGCCCCAATACGGGCAACGAGGGCGATGACCAGAACTACGGCGAAGTCATCTGCATCAGCGACGGCACGCTCGCCCAGGCGGCGGCGAACAGTGCCACGCCCGAGGTTCAGTACTTCGTCATGGGCACCCCGGCGCTCGCCATGCCGGACAATATCGCCTACCAACCCGGCACGGGCAACTGGATCATCCACGAGGACGCGGATACTGAATACCTCACCCCGCACAACAATGACCTCTGGGCCTGCCTGCCAGACGGCGACGACGTCGACCTGCTGAGCGACGGGTGCGTCCGGATCGCCACGCTCAACGATCTCACGGCGGAATGGACCGGGGGGATCTTCGACGCGGCGGGCACGACGTTCTACGTCAGCGTGCAGCACAACGTCTCTAGTAAAGGCGTCGTGCTGGCTATCACTGGCTGGAAGTAGAGAGCCGCCGGCGACCCTCCTTCACTAACCGAGGTCGGGTCGATTGGCCGAAGCCCTGGGGGCATTCGCCACGTGCGAATGTCCCCAGGGCTTTTCTGCGACCTGTCAGCCTGCCGCGGTGCGGCCGGTAAGCCTGGCGAAAAAGGCCGTTCCCCGGCCGGAATCTCGCGGTTCAGTGGCACTGCGCGGAAGCTTGGCAAATGCTTGGGTGCGCCTAACCGACCCCGGCGTTCGTCTTCAACTCCCTTCGGTATCGTGAAATAGGAACCACATGACAGCCGGGAGGGATGATGGACTGGATCGTTGGGGGCATGATTTTCGTCGGGACGCTTTGGCTCGCGGCCTTGGTGCTCCGTCAGGACGCGGAGCAAGTGAACCGGTGCCGGCACTGTGGAACCGGGCTTGAGGTCACCGAACAGGCGGTCGACTTGATGCAGCTCGGTTCGGCCAGCGCGCTTCCCGCCGCCTGCCCGGATTGCGGCGCCAGCGGCGAACTGTATTTCGGGGCGCCGTGGCAGGAGCCGTGGATTCAATGAGCTGGGTTGCAGTGATGCTCTGGATTACTGGCGCAGAACTCGTGACGATCGTGCTGCTGTGGGCGGTTGTCGAAGCCGCAGAGGGGTAAAGACCGAACCGAGGCGCGACGGGGGAGTTTGCTTCAAGCGGTAACCGCCAGCTCCGCGACCAGCCTTTCGACCCGCGCGCGAATTTGATCGCGGATCTCACGGACCTTCTCGATTGGCTGACCCGCTGGATCATCCAGCGCCCAGTCCTCGTACTTCTTGCCTGGGTAAACCGGGCAGGCATCCCCGCAGCCCATGGTGACGACCACGTCCGCCTCGCGCACGATCTCATCGGCGATCGGCTTGGGATACTCCTGGGAGAGGTCGATCCCGACCTCCTGCATCGCGTGAATGACGCGCGGGTTGATTTCATTGGCAGGCGTTGAACCAGCCGAGCGAACGTCGATCCGCCCCTCCCCGAGCCGGCGCGTGAACGCCGCGGCCATCTGGGAACGGCCCGCGTTGTGGACGCAGAGATAGAGCACGACGGGATGTTCTTTCGTCATCTTCCCCTCCAATATGGCGGTGGACTGCAAGCGTTCTCGGGTATAGCGGTAGATCAGTACGGGGAGGTAATGGGATACGCGCGCGGATCCGAAATCTTTTAACGATTCGTACACGGCCCGCCGAATGGTCTCCTGGCTAAAGATGCCGCGAAAATCCTCAGCCAGTCGGTCTGCGTCGGCCAAGAGCGCCTGGTTGAAGTCGAAGCGAGGTTCCGTGCTCACGAGGACTCTCCCTCCACCGCTGGTTCAAATTTGGCGTGTCTGGCGCTCTGTGACTCGCTCACTCGCTCTCGTTCGGGATGCTTCACTTTTGAGTGCACGCCGAGGTATGGAGCTACGCCTCGCTCGTAAAGCAGCCCGCCTCCGAGGCCCCCAAGGAGTGGGCCGACCAGGTAGATCCAGAATCCGCCTTGAGGACCTGGTATCGCGATGGACCCATATCCCGCGAGGAATGCGACGAGGCGCGGACCGAGATCCCGCGCGGGATTCCAGCCCGCCTGCGTCAGGGGGGCAAAGACGCTGATCAGCATTGCGACCGTTAGGCCAATGATGGGCGGGATCAGCGGGGCACTTGTGTGCAGCGGATGGCGACGATCCGTGAGGACGAAGATCACGAACAGCAGAATGGCGGTGCCCAGGGCTTCCACGGCCATCGCCCCCAGCGGGGACACCAGCGCGACTGCCTCAGGACCGGTTCCGAAGATCGCAGGGTTGGGGAAGTACTCCCCGAAGATCATGGCGGCGCGCTCGCTTCCGCAGCTCCTCGAGTTATGCCCTCATGCATCTCGAAACGTTCGAGCATGGGCCCGAATACAACCAGAACGGTCCCGCCGGCCACCCCAGCGCCGACAAGCTGAGCCAGCCAGTACGCGGGCAACTGCCGCGGCGGAAAGGACCGAAAGACCACAAACGCCAGGGTGACGGCGGGGTTGAGATGGGCCCCGGAGAGTGGCGCCGCGATGTAGATGGCGACGGTCACGCCAACGGCCCAGACGCTGGCTACTTGCCAAAGTCCCTGGAGCGCACCAGTCAAGACCGAACAGGCGACCGCCCCAGTCCCGAACAGGACCATGAGGAACGTCCCGAGCGCCTCCCCAAGGAGCGGTGCGGTCATCCCTCCCGGCCTTCGCGATTCGTGGCACGCCCCTTTGCTGGTCGTTGGCTCCTCCGAGCTGAGAATTTATCAACTGAAGGCTTATTCAGCATTACGGGCCGCCTGCCCTTCGGCAACGTGTTGCGACATACGGTAACGGATCTAATGGATGTCCATGTCGACGCTTCGGCTTCCCTTGCGAACCACGAGGGGGCCCATGCCTCGCAGCATGAGCCCGCCGAACTACGCGGATGCTGTCAACCGTCAGTCTAGAAATCTTGATCCGCCAAACTTGATGCATTTGTGTCAAGTTTTTGAGCTGGCAGGACATGGCTCGTCGGGCTGGGGCGAAGCCCCGCTAGGAGGGCGACATCAGCGTTTCGTGAAGGGAATGCGAAGAAAAGCCAAGCGTCCGGCAAAGCTCCGTCAGGTCCGTTGGGGGGTGCTTCAGGGGGTGCGCGGAAGCTCCGCAAATGCTTATGTGCGCCAAACCTGCGGCGACGTTTCCCTTCAACTCGCACCGGTATCGTGAGATTGGAGCCACACGACAGCGAGGGGGGACATGATGGACTGGATCGTCGGGGGCATGATCTTTATCGGAACGCTTTGGCTCGCGGCTCAGGAGCTTCGTCAAGACGCGGAGCAGGTGAACCGGTGTGAGCATTGTGGAACCGGGCTTGAGATTACCGAGCCCGCGCTCGAGTTGATAAGTCTCGGCTGGCCAGGCGCGTTGCCTGCGTCGTGCCCTGACTGCGGAACGCGAGGACAGATGCAGCTCGCTATGCAGGGCCAGGAGCCGTGGGTGCAGTGAGCCGGAAGGTGGCGATGCTCTGGATTATCGGTGGGGGACTTCTGATGACGTTGCTGCTGTGGGCCATCGGAGAAGCCGCGGAGGGGTAAGACCTGACGCGGGTGCGGCCGGACAACGGGGATAGGGATGGCGCGCATGGGGGGCACCATGACGGATCCGTGGACACCGGAGGCTTTCGTTCGGTTCGACCCAATCAATGACCCGACCCGAAACCGCGTGGAGCTTGTCGGCTACGTCGGGAACACCCCGGAGCTCCGGTCCAGCGCGGCCAACACGCCAATCGTCCGCTTCTCGCTCGCGACCCGGCACTGGCACGACGACGGGAACGGTCCGGTCGAGACGACCGATTGGCATCAAATTGTCGCGTTTGCGCAGTCTGCTGAAGCCTGCCGCAGGCTGCGTTGTGGAGAGCTCATTCAGCTCAACGGCCGGCTTCACACGCGCTCCTGGGTCGATCGGCGCCAGGTTCGTCATCTCCGAACGGAGATCATCGTCGACCAAATCCGCGCGCCGAGGCCATCGGCGCATCAATCGTGGCTGCCATTCGAACGACCCGCGTGAAGGCGCCGGACCAATCGGGCGACCGTTCGCCCTTTACCTGACCAGAGCGGAGATCCGGGTGCCTGCCCCGGTTGTTCGTGGTACATTCTTCTTCCGCATTGTTCGGCGATGACCGGATGACGGGAGGAGCGGCGGATGCGAGGCTGGCGCCTGCGAAGGGTTAGCGGCACACTGGGCCCTGGTGACGAGCGCAGCCCGATCGCGCGGCTGCGCTTCCTTTCGGTCGTCATGTCGGTCGCTGCGCTCGTTGCGCTCAGCGCGAGCTCGGTCCCCGGCGCCACTCCCGCGCAGGGGCAGACTCCGCCGCCGGTCACGACTGGTGGCCTGCAGCTTACGGCGGCCGCAACGGGCGAAGATCTGGACCCGAGCACCGGCGGTCCAACCGGCGGGCTGGCGATCGAGCTGAATATCACCAATGTTGGGCCGACCGACGCCGCGGGCGTCGAGCTACGCGTCCCGATTCCCGCGTGGGTGCAAGTGGTGGACGCGCGGCTTGACGCGGGAAATCGCGCGGCGCCGAATATGCAGGGGCAGGCACTGGTCTGGACCGACCTCGCTGTGCGAACCGGGGAGCGCCTGGGCCCGTTCACGCTTCGCCTGCAGCCGGAGGCGGGTGCTGATGGCGCGAAGATCTTCCGCGACGCGACGATCGCCGCGCAGCTCTCATGGTCGCGACCGGCCCCCGGCCGGGGCACGGGTCCCACGCTGCAGCTCAATGGCCTCTGGGGCGAGCTCGGACTGCGCCGAACGATTCTGGCGAACGGGCTCACCATCTTTACGCGGGAGCGGCCAGACAGCCGAACCGTCTCGATACGCATCGCGGTCAGGGCGGGCTCGCGCGACGAAGATGACACGACCAGCGGCGGCTCGCATTGGCTCGAGCACGCGCATTTCCTGGGCACCCAGCGCCGGGACCAGCTCGACGTCGAAATCGACGCGGTGGGCGGGACATCGAACGCCTCGACCGGCTGGGAGGCCACTGATTATTGGTTCCTCGCGCCGGCCGAGAATGTCGATCTGGTCATCGACCTGCTTTCGGATCAGATGCTCCACAGCACGTTCCTGCCGGAGAAATTCGCGCAGGAGAAGTCGGTGGTGTTCGAGGAGCTCAAGAACCGGAACGATACGCCGACGATCCACGCCTTCGACGAGTTCATAAACACGGTGTTCCAGGTGAGTCCGCTCCGCCGCCACCCGGCCGGCACGATCGAAAGCGTCCAGTCGATCCCGATCCCCACGATTCTCGACTATCGACAGCGCCGCTACTTCACCGGCAACATGGCGATCGCGGCCTCCGGCAACCTGCGACATGCCAACGCCGTCGACAAGATCGCACGTGCCTTTGCCGGGCTACCCGTTGGCGTCCGCTCCGACCGGCCCGCCGTTCCCGAGCCCATCCAGACGAGCCCCAAGCGAATCCAGGTCGGAAGCGGGACGCGCCTGGCTGAGATCCGGTTAGGCTGGCCGGCGCCCGGCGATCAGCACCCGGACGCGGCCGCGATCTACGTCTTGCAAGACCTCCTCGGCACGACGGGCCGCCGCCTCTCGGAGGAGATCCGCGACCGCCGCGCGCTTGCGACGTCGGTCGACGTGGACTATCTGGACTTCAGCGATGCGGGCGCGCTGATGCTTTCGGCGAGCACGCAACCGGACCGCGTGGACACCGTGATCGAGCAACTCCTGGCCCAGATCGCTCGAATCCGCGAGGGCGACGTGTCGGAGGAGGAGATCCAGACGATCGTCCGAGCGCTCGCGGGGAGGCAGGCCCTCGAGGACGAGTCGAACCAGGCGCAGACTCGCCGCGCAGTCGTGGAGGTATCGGGCAAACTGGATTCGTCCGCCGAGTACCTGGCCAGGCTGCGCGAGGTCCACGCCGCCGACCTGCAACGGGTGGCGAACACCTACTTTTCGTTAGAGAACTACACCCTCGTGGTGGTGCGAAATTGATGAACGAGCCGATGCAATCGCCAGAGTCGCTCGCCCCGCGTCTAACGCGACGACGCTTGCTCACGCTCTCGCTGACCGCCGCCGCGGCCTCGATGATCCGCCCCCTGAACGGGCAGGCGGCGACCCAAGCGGGAACGGTCGAGCGCGTGCTTCCGAACGGTCTGCTGGTCGTCGCCGAAGAGCGTCCCACGACGGGGAGCGTCGCGCTGCAGCTTATGGCCGGGGGCGGCTCTCGCGATGACGGCGACCTGCCCGGGGTCACGTTGCTCGCGTCGCGGATGATGTACCAGGGCACCAGCCGGCGGCCGTCGGAGACCGATCTCCAGCGCGTGGCGGCGGCGGTCGGCGGCTCGCTGAGCCGCGGTACGTCGACCGAGTGGAGTAACTACTCAAGCGTCATGCCGGCGCGGGAGGCAGAGCTCGCGTTCGACCTCGTCTCGGACATCCTTTTGGATCCGCTGCTGGATCCGGACGCGTTGAATCGGCAGCGCCAGATCGCCCTGCAAGAGCTGAACCAGCGCCGGGCAAACCCCGACATCCTGATGGACGACCTGTTTCTTGCGACCCTGTTGGGCAGCCATCCGGCGAGCGTACCGGTTACCGGGACCCCGGGCTCGGTCCGGCTGATCGGGATGGACGCCATCGTTGCCCAACGCCAACGGCTATTCCGGGCATCGAACCTCGTGTTGGCAGTCGTCGGGCGGATCCACTCCGATGCGGCGTTCGAGCTGGCAGAACGGTACTTCGGAGCTGTGCCCGCGGGAGCGCGAAACGAACGCGAGGTTGCGCTGGCGGAGCCGCCGGAAGAGACGACGGTAAGTGCGACCGGTGGCGAGCAGCAGGCGCAGTTCCGCATCGGATTCCTGGTGCCGGGCCTGCTCGACGCGGACCGCTATCCGCTCGTCGTGCTGAACGCTCTGATGAACGGCTCCTCGGGCAGGCTCTTCCGCTCGCTCCGGAGCTCACGAGGCCTCGCCTACTTTGCGGGCTCGGCCTATACGACGTACACCGATGGTGGTGCCTGGTATGCCACAGCGGAGGTCGACCCCTCGAACCTCGACCGCGCGATCCAGGTGACCCGTGATGAGATCTCATTGACCCGCGAGACGCTGCCGGAGGCCACGGTTGTCGCCGAGCGGATCAGCCAGATCGCTGGGAGGCAGATCCTCGCGGACGAGACGAACAGCGCGCGTGCCACTCGCCTGGCGACGCAGCGAACGCTTGGGACGGAGTCCACCGACGAATACGTGCGGCGCATCCGACAGGTGACGCCGGCCGACGTGCTTCGGGTGGCGCAGACCTACCTCGACCCGGACCGCAGCGTGCTCGTGGTCGTGACGCCGGGCTGACGGCAAACCCTATACTTTCGCGTGACACCCGAACGCGGCTCATGCTGGGCGCGAGGAGGCCGTTCTTGACATCAATCCACCCCCTGGTGCGACGCGACGGGCCTCTCGCGGAGGTCGATCCTGAGATGGCCGCGATCCTCGCTGACGAGGAGGCGCGGCAGCGCTGCACGCTCGCGTTGATCGCAAGCGAGAACTACGCATCGGTTGCCGTTCGCCAGGTTTCGGGCTCGATCCTGACCAATAAGTACTCCGAGGGCTACCCAGGCAAGCGCTATTACGCGGGCAATCAATGGGTTGATTCCGCGGAGGCGCTCGCGATCGAGCGTGCCAAGCAGCTTTTCGGCGCCGAGCACGCAAACGTCCAGCCCCACGCTGGCTCGCAAGCAAACATGGCGGCCTTCTTCGCGCTGCTGGCCCCGGGCGATGCGGTCCTGGCCATGGAGCTTGCGCAAGGCGGGCACCTGACCCACGGCGCAAGCTTCAACTTCTCGGGCAAGCTCTACAAATTCACCCACTACGGCGTGCGCCGCGACACGGAGATGCTCGACTACGACGAGATCGAAGAGATCGCGCGCCGTGACCAGCCCAAGCTCATCGTCGCGGGGGCAACGGCCTACCCGCGCGTCATCGACTTCGCGCGGTTCCGCCAGATCGCGGACGCGGTGGGCGCCCGATTGATGGTCGATATGGCCCACATCGCGGGGCTTGTCGCGGGCGGCATCCACCCGAGCCCGGTGCCATACGCGGACGTCGTGACCTTTACGACCCACAAGACACTCCGTGGCCCGCGCGGCGGCGCCATCCTCTGCCGGCAGGAGCTTGCGAGGAAGTTCGACAGCGCCGTGTTCCCCGGCCTCCAGGGCGGTCCGCTCGACCACGCGGTCGCCGCGAAAGCGGTCGCGTTCGGCGAGGCGATGCGCCCCGAGTATCGGGAGTACCAGCACCAGGTGGTCGCGAACTGCCAGGCGTTGGCCGCGGGCATGGCGAAGCGCGGGGCGCGCATTGTGTCCGGCGGGACGGATAACCATCTCTTCCTGCTCGATCTGACACCGCTTGGACTCGAGGGTCAGCTCGCCTCGGACAAGGCCGAGCGAGCCGGTTTGGTTGTGAACAAAAATCTGATCCCCTACGACCCGCTGCCCGCGACGCGGACGAGCGGCCTGCGCATCGGCACGGCGTGCGTGACCACCCGGGGACTCGGCCCGGAGGAGATGGACCAGGTGGCCAACTTCCTCTACGGCGCACTCACCGCGGAGACCGACGCCCAGCTTGACGAGATCGCAGACCGCGTGCGGGCGCTGCTTGACGACTTCCCCGCGCCATTCCTGGCGCCGCTGGCCCCCACGTCCTAGGGCTCTCGGTGCGGCCTAGCCGACCTCCTGCTGACCTCCTGAGGAAGCCGCGAGTGCGCGGCCGGGTGTGCTGGCGGAGTGCATCGCTGTTTCTCTGTCACAGAGCGGTCGCAGTGACCGCGCCGTGACGAAGCGGACGGGCGCCGAGCCCTGCTTGTGACGGGCCGGGCCGTATCTCTCTCCCAGGACCCAGATGTCCTGAGGGGGTGGATGCCGTGTTCGCCAGGCGCTCGAATGGGGCTGACGAGAAGCGCCTGCTCGACTACTTCGCGCTGCAGACCGCCTTCAGCGAGACGCCGATCTCGCTCGGCCGCAAGCTCCACCTCGACGTTCGCCTCGTTCGCACCGTGCTCGACCAATTGGTCGAAGAGGGGAAGCTGCATCGGCGCGCGTTTCCCGACATCGAGCCCGTGTACTACCGCTTCACCTCGCTCGAGGACCGCGAGCAAGGCCGCGACAAGAGCAGGGAGTAAGTCAGTGCGCGCGTTCGGGTGTCAGCTACGCGCGTGTCGGCTTAGCGGCCAGTGACCGAGCTCCTCCCACCGTTCAACACCGCGCTCATCCTCATCAGCGGGGTCTTCCTGGCGGCAGGCTTCTTCTTCATCCGGCGCCGCCAGATCACCGCGCACCATCGCTGCATGATGACCGCGACGGTGTTCGCCGGGCTGTTTCTCGTCGTATACGTGGCCCGCTGGATCCTTTTCCCCACCAAGAAGTTCGGCGGGGAAGGCTGGGCATACGCGCTGTTTCTCAGCATTCTCGTGCCGCACATCCTCGCGGCCATCGCCGTTGGCCCCCTGGCCCTGGTCACGCTGAATCGCGCGTTTCGCAAGCGGTTCGTCGACCACCGCCGCATCGCGCGCATCACATTACCGATCTGGGCCTTCGCCGCGGTGACCGGGTGGATCGTCTACGTCATGCTCTACGTGATCGACTGGAGTCGCTAGGGAACGCCACTCGAACACGCGGTCTGGCGGCGGTCAGCTGGCGGTTGTCAAATTGAAGAGGCCTTCCGCCTTCTCCTTCCAGCACGAGGACGTTGCCCGAGCGTGCGCCGGTCCCTGATCATCGAGGCGGGAATGATCCACGGCTGTGGAGCGGAGGAGAGGGGGCGTACCGATGACGGTGCAGATCAAGGGAGTCGGTTGGGTTGGGTTGCGCACGGAGAAATGGCAGGAGATGGTCAAATTCTACGAAGACGTCTTCGGCCTGAAGATCGCTCACGAGCGGCCGAACGGCTTCAACTTCCGGCTCCCGAACGGCGACACGATCGAGGGCGTGCAACCGCAGGACGACAACCCGTTCGTGACCGGCCCGATCCCCGGCTATGAGGTCGACGACGTCGCGGCCGCGCGCGCCGAGATGGAGGCCAAAGGCGTGAAGTTCATCGGGCCGATCCGGGGCGGCGCGCCGATGAACACCTGGTCCCACTACTACGCGCCGGACGGCAACATCTACTTCATCTGTCAGCGGGGCGAGCAGGGCTAGTGAGCGGTCGAATCGATCCGTTCGCCAGCGCGACGGAGATGCTCGCTGCCCTCCGCGCGCGTCAGATCTCGGCCGTCGAGCTGCTCGAGCTGCATCGGCAGCGCATCGAGCGCCACAATCCGGTCGTCAACGCCATCGTCGAGACCGATTTCGATGGCGCGCGCGCCGCGGCCGCCGAGGCGGATCGCCGGCGGGGCCGGGGCGAGGATGGGCCGCTGCTCGGCCTCCCGCTGACGTTGAAGGAGGCGATCAACGTCAAAGGCATGCGCACGACAATCGGTCTGGCCCAGTGGGCAGACTTCCGCTCCGAGCACGACGCGCTGCTCACCACGCGCGTTCGGGAGGCGGGGGCGGGCATCATGGGCAAAACCAATGTGCCGCCCGGCCTCGAGCAGTGGCAGTCGACGAACCCCGTCTACGGGCGCACGGTCAATCCCTGGGACCACACCCGAACGCCGGGTGGCAGCACCGGAGGCGGGGCGGCCGCGCTGGCCGCGGGCTTGACGCCGCTGGAATACGGCACCGATCTGGGCGGCTCGATCCGCGTGCCCGCCACCTTCTGCGGCCTGTATGGCCACCGGCCAAGCGAGACCGCGCTCCCACGAAGCGGCGTTTTCCCGACGCCGCCAACGCCGAACGCCGCGGCCATCATGAGTGTCCAGGGCCCGCTCGCGCGATCGGCGGATGACCTGGAGCTGGCGCTCGACGTGGCCGCGGGACCCGAGGTGGGTGAAGAGGTTGCGTGGCGACTCGAGCTGCCAGGGGCTCGGCACGACCGATTGAGCGACTTCCGCGTGGCCATGCTGCCGCCGATCGACTGGGTTCCGCTTGACCGCGAGGTTCTCGCCGCGCAGGACGGTCTCGCATCGCGGCTGCGTCGCATGGGATGCAAAGTCGAGACCGCCCAGCCCGCGTTGCTCGGCGATCATCGTCGCCACTACGTTCTCTACCAGCACCTCCGGTCCGCGGGTCAAGTGGCGCGGATGTCGGAGGAAGCTCGCCGCGAGCGCCTCGAAGTCTTCCGGAGCCGGGATGACGAGTGGGCCGCTGCGATTTGTCATGGGATTGAGGGCGTAGCGGCTGACTACCTCGCCTGGAACGCGGAGCGGGAGCAGTTCCGAGCGGCGTGGCGCGCGTTCTTCCAGGATTGGGACGTGCTGATCGCACCAGTTTGGTTGCGACCCGCGTTCCCCCACGTGGACAAGCCGTACCCGCCGACCCCCACGTCGATTCGGGACACGATCGAAGTCAACGGCAAGCCGGTCCTTTACGAGCTCGGCGTGTTCTATCCGTCTGTGTCCACGCTCGCAGGGCAGCCGGCGACCGCGTTTCCTGTGGGCCTCAGCAGGGATGGGCTACCGATCGGGTTGCAGGCCATCGGCCCATACCTGGAGGACCGCACGCCGATCCGATTCGCGGGGCTGCTCGCACGCGAGATGGGCGGATTCCAGCGCCCGCCGGGCTACGACGACTGAGACGTGCCGGGCGGGCCGTTGTGGATAGCGATCGTATCGCCGCGCTTGCTCGAGAGCTTCAGGCCCTTGATCTTGGCCGAAACCTCGCCGGTCTCCTTGAACTCGAGCTTGAACCACGTCGGAAAGACGGATTCACCGTTGACCGCCGCGTCCACGGCGCGACCGTCCACGAGGTAGACGTCCAGCCGGTAGTTTTCGTGGGGCGCTGTTGGGAATGCCATTAGAAGAACCGAAGCTGGCGGTCCATGATCATTGCGGCGAAGAGCAGCGGCAGGTAGAGCAGCGAGTACTTGTAAAGCCGCCGCGCGGCCGCCTGGTCTGCTTCCTGGCAGAGTTGCACCGAGTACAGGATGAGCAGCCCACCAAGGACGAGGGATCCGACCAGGTAGATGGGCCCGAGCAGGCCGAAAGCGAACATGGACGCCGTTAGCGCGGAGAGCAGGATGGAATACAGCAGGATCTGCCGCCGCGTCTCCTCGTCGCCGCGAACGACCGGGAGCATCGGCACCTTCGCCCGGGCGTAATCGCCCTTGATGAGAAGCGAGAGGGCCCAGAAGTGCGGGGGGGTCCAGTAGAACACCGTGGCGAACAGGAAGACCGCGAGGAGACTGATCTCCCCGGTGACCGCCGTCCAGCCGATAAGCGGGGGTGCCGCGCCGGCCGCGCCGCCGATCACGATGTTGTGGACGGAGGCGCGCTTTAGCCACGCGGTGTAGATTACGACGTAGTAGAGGAGCGAACCGGTCGTCAGGAGCGCCGAAAGCAGGTTGACGAAGACCGCCATGACGGCGAACGATGCGATGGTCAGAACCAGGCCGAACGCGAGTGCCTGCGCCGGCGAGACGATGCCTGAGGGAATCGCACGCAGCACGGTGCGGCGCATCAGCGAATCGATGTCGCGGTCGACCCAGCAGTTGATGGCATTCGCGCCACCCGCGCCGAGTGCGCCGCCGAGGAGCGTGGCGAGCATCAGGCCCAGGGGCGGCCAGCCGTTCGCCGCGAGCACCATCCCAGCGAGCGTCGTTACCAGCAGCAAGGAGATGATTCGCGGCTTCGTGAGGCTGACGTACGCGTGGATCCGGTCGGACACGAGGGGTTTCCCTCCTGGCTGCTGTGGTGCCGCATCGAAGCCAGGCGCGGGACCTGCCTCCACATCATCAACGCTTCGCATGGGGCCGCTGGCCGCGATAACGGCCAAGGCGACGATCGCTGCCCACACCGCCGCGGCGCCGGCCAGGTGTAGCGCCTGCGCGACAGGCGGAACGCCGGTCGAGACGGCAGTGGCGCCGATGGCGAGCTGGGCGAGGAGGCACGCGCCGAGAAGCCATCCGGCTCGCTCCAACGCCCGATCAGCGCCGGCCTCACGGCGGGTCCGCAGTACAACGACCGTCAGGTGGGCGGCGACGGCGAATGCAAGAAGTCGATGGAGAAGATGGACGTCGACGCCGGGGCCGCTGCCAAAAGGAAGGAACGCCCCGTTGCAGGTAGGGAAACCAGCGCAGGCGAAGCTCGCGCCGCTTGCGCGGGTGTAGGCGCCGGTCAGCGCCAGCAGATACACGGCCCCGACACCGCCGGTGGCGATCCGCACCAGGCGCCGTCGGCCCGCGTCCTGACTCGTCGCGAATGCGGGTCGATGGAGCCGCACGCTCAGGGTGATGAGGAGTCCAATGATGATGAGCGCCATGCCGAGGTGCACGAGCACGATCATGGGCGGAAGCTCGAGTGCAACGGTAACCGCGCCCAGGAGGATCTGCGCCAGGAGCAGCGGGGGAATTGCGAACGCGATCACCGTCTCACGCTGGCGGAGCACGCCGCTTCGGAGCGCCAGGGTAACCGTCGTCAGCATTGCGATCGACGCGACTGCGCCGAGTAGCCGGTGGCTGAATTCAAGAATCGAATGAATGCCCGCTGGTGGGAGCAGCCTCCCGTGGCACAGCGGCCAATCTGGGCAACCGAGCCCCGAACCGCTCGCACGAACCACGCCACCCATCACGATCAGGGTGTAGGTCGCGACGATCGCAGCAAGTGAAACCCAACGCACGGTCGGCGAAGCCCCCGGGACGGTACGATCTCGGGGGTTCTGAGACCGCGACTCCACGCTCGAGCCGCTACGCGAGGCCCGTTCGACGACGTTCACGGTTGGGCGAAACCTCTGCGGTGCACCCGGTATCGTGGCGCGTCCGAATCGGCACGCGGCCCGAGCGCAATTACGCGATTAAATTACGCGATCAGATGAAGCGGGCGTAGCGAAGACTGTAGAGCAGGAGGCCCAGCAGCAGAACCGCGGGCAGCGCCGCCCAGACGAGCTCTCGGGCTGGCGATTCCCCAGGCGGCGCATTGTCGACGTGCTTGCGCGCATCGAGCGTCCGGCGAATCAACATGGCCTGCACGATGATCAAGACGCCGAGGCAGACGACTAACGCGACGGCGTGCACTGGACTCGGCGGATCGATTGTCGCAGTGGCGGCGGCTGGAGCCATCTGCCAGGCGATCGGCAAAGCCCGGTCGAGCGAGACTGGCTGGCCACTCCGGCGCCCTGTTGCTGCCCGGTCGGGCACGTGATCTCGGTCCTTCCGCGCAAGGCGCTCCTACCCCGACCCGCCAGTTCCCCGGGTTCGCGACGGGATTATACGGGGCAAGCACGCGTTGCCGCGCGGGCGGCTCGCCCGCTATAGTTGTTGCTCCAGACGCACGGCGCATGTCCCGGGGCGTGCTGCGCCGGGTGTCCTCCAGTTTGAATCGGCCGCCCCGTCTCTCATCTCCGATCCGCGAGCGGTTGCGATGCGCTCGCTTGCCACGGCTACAGTCGTACAGCGCCGTACCCCCAGTAGCTCATGGAACATGTAGGGAGACCGATGAGATGGTCTAGTCGCGCCGGACTCCGACTCGCGATCCTGGTGCAATTTGTTCTCGCCGCGGTTGTTCTGGGTGGTTGCACCCAACTGGCGGACACCAGCCTGCCTCAGACGACCGTATTCCCCGCATCTGATTTCGGCGACATGATTCAGGATCTCTACGTATTGATCTTCTGGATGGCCCTCGTCGTCTTCGTCGGCGTGGAAGGGTTCCTGCTCTTTACGATCTTCCGCTACCGGCGCCGCCGTGAGGGCGAGCTGCCGAGCCAGGTCCATGGCAACACCCGCCTCGAGGTGGCTTGGACCATCATCCCTTCCATCATTCTCCTGATCATCGCCGTTCCGACGATTCAGACGATCTTCGCGTCGGACACGGTGCCCCCAACCGCAACGCAGTACGTCAAGGTTGTCGGGCACCAGTGGTGGTGGGAGTTCCAGTACCCGAACCTTGGCGTCGTTACGGCGAATGAGCTGCATGTGCCGCTGGGCGAGACGGTACGGTTTGATCTGACCTCGGCGGACGTGATCCACTCGTTCTGGTTCCCGCGCATGGGCGGGAAGATGGACGTCGTGCCGACCCGCACCAACCACATGTGGTTTACTCCGCGGGAGACCGGCGAGTTTGCCGGCCAATGCGTCGAGTTCTGCGGCACCCAGCATGCGAATATGCGGATGCGGCTGATCGTCCAGTCCCCCGCGGACTTTCAGGCTTGGGTGGCCCAGCAACGGGCCGAGGCGGGAACACCGGCTCCCGGCACTCCTGCCGCCGCCGGAGCTGAGGTGTTCCAACGCAGCGCATGCATCGCTTGCCACACAGTTCGGGGCACGAATTCGCGAGGCGTGATCGGACCGGACCTCACCCACGTCGGGGGCCGGAGAACGATCGCCGCGGGGATGTTGGATAATACGCCCGAGGAAATGAGCCGCTGGATTCGTGACCCGCAAGGCATAAAACCCGGGAACAAGATGGTGCTTGCCCCGCCGAACGACCAGGATCTGGCCGCGATCGTGGCCTACCTGCAGAGCTTGAAATAACGAACGCTCAGTCTTGCCCGAGCCATGTCAAGCGGGTGTTCCGTCCAAAATTGGCATCGCGAGTCCCTTGCACGGACCCTTGCAATGAAGCGAGGTAGATAGATGGCAACAGTCACCACCCACGCTCCGCGCCGTAGCGGCCTGCTCGCGCGGCCGATCGCTCCCACTGGGGTCTGGAGTTGGCTCACCACGATCGACCACAAGCGCATCGGGATCCTGTACGGGTCGAGTGCCTGTTTCTTCCTGCTCATCGGTGGCATCGAGGCGCTGTTGATGCGCACCCAGCTTGCTCGGCCCAACGGGACGATCCTGGGGCCAGATCAATTCAACGCGATGTTCACCATGCATGGCACGACGATGATCTTCCTGGTCGTCATGCCGCTGAGCGCCGCGTTTTTCAACTACATCGTGCCGCTCCAAATTGGGGCGCGCGACGTTGCGTTTCCGCGACTGAACGCCTTCAGCTACTGGGTGTTCCTCGGCGGTGCGATCCTGTTGAATCTCGGGTTTGTCCTGCGCATGGTGCCTGACGGTGGCTGGTTCATGTACGCGAACCTCTCGTCGCTTCAATACAGCCCGAGCAAGGGCACGGACTTCTGGATCATCGGGATCCAGGTGCTCGGCGTGGCCTCCCTGGCCGCGGCGCTGAACTTCCTGGTCACGATCATTCAGCTCCGCGCCCCTGGCATGACGCTGATGCGCATGCCGCTGTTCACGTGGACAACGTTCATCACCTCGATCCTGATCGTGCTGGCCTTTCCCGTGATTACCGTCGCGCTCATAGAGTTGATGTTCGACCGCCTCTTCGGTACGAACTTTTTCAACACAGCGGGCGGCGGCGACCCGATCCTGTGGCAGCACCTGTTCTGGGTCTTCGGTCATCCCGAGGTGTACATCCTCATCCTCCCGTCGATGGGTGTGGTGTCCGAAATCCTGCCGGTCTTCTCTCGCAAGCCGCTGTTCGGCTACCCATTCATGGTGTACGCGGTAGCCGCGATCGCCTTCCTCTCGTTCACTGTCTGGGCGCACCACATGTTCACGACCGGGCTCGGTCCGATCGCGACTTCGTTCTTTGCCGCGAGCACAATGCTCATCGCGGTGCCGACAGGGGTGAAGATCTTCAACTGGATCTCCACCATCCACGGCGGCTCGGTGAAGCTCTCGACGCCGACCTTGATGGCACTCGGGTTCGTCGGGCTCTTCACGATCGGGGGGCTGAGTGGTGTCATGCACGCCTCGCCGCCGGTCGACCTCCAGCACCAGGACACATACTTCGTCGTCGCCCACTTCCATTACGTGCTGTTCGGGGGGGCGATCTTCGGTCTCTTCGGTGGCATCTACTACTGGTGGCCGAAGATCACGGGGCGCTTGCTGAATGATGGGATTGGCAAGATTCACTTCTGGCTGTTCTTCATCGGCTTCAACATGACGTTCGGCCCCATGCACTTTCTGGGCGTCGATGGCATGCCTCGCCGTATCTTCACGTACCCAGCGAACATGGGCTGGGATATGTGGAATCTCGTCGCGACAATCGGCGCCTACATCCTTGGGCTCGGTGTCTTGGTGTTCATCTTCAACGTGATCAAGTCGCTTTCCAGCGGCGAGCGCGCGGGCAATGATCCGTGGGATGGGATGACATTGGAATGGACGATCCCGTCCCCCCCGCCTCCGTACAACTTCGCTGTGGTCCCAACGGTCCACAGCCGCGATCCGTTCTGGCTGCAGAAGCATTCGCAGCTCGGCGGACATGAGCTGCGCAGCGATACCGGCGACGTCACGATGGGTGCGCAGTCGATAGCGCACGTTGACGTGCCCGATGTGGAACCGGTGCATCAGGCGGGCACGCATCACATCCACCTGCCTGATCCGTCCTATTGGCCCCTGGTGGCGGCGTTCGGCCTCTTTGTCGCGGGGCTCGGCGTACTCTTCTCGCTCGCAATCGTGCCCGTGGGGTTGGGGATTACGGTCATAGGGATCTTTGGCTGGTCGCTCGAGCCGGTCAACGGCTAGGCACGACCGCAGCAAAATATCGCTGTAAGTAAAAGGAGCGACGATTGGAAGCCGCGATCGCGCCTCCGGTCCACGGTGGCCAAGAGGTTCACGAGACAAGCACGGGGCTCAATAACCGCAAGGTCTTGATGTGGGCATTCCTCGGCTCGGACTGCATGTTCTTCGGCGCGCTCATCGGCACCTACCTGGTGTATCGCGGCAAGGTGCAGGCGGGTCCGACACCGGAACACGTGTTTGATATCCCCTACACGTCGGTGAGCGCTTTCGCGCTCCTGATGAGCAGCCTTGCCATGGTGATGGCGCTCGCGTCGATCCAGCGGGGCGATGTCAAGCGCATGCGGATCTGGCTGCTCGCGACCGCGGGCCTCGGGCTCGTGTTCTTGGGTGGTCAAGTGTATGAGTTCACGACGTTTGGCTCGGAAGGGTTGAACCTCAACGTCAGCACTTTCGGAACAACGTTCTTCGTGCTGACTGGCTTCCACGGGACGCACGTGGCCCTTGGCGTGGTGTGGCTGCTCTCGTTGGTCATTCTGAGCACGCGCGGGGTGATCACCCAGCAGCGCAGTCTGGATGTCGAGATCGCGGGACTCTACTGGCACTTCGTCGACATCGTGTGGATCGTCATCTTTACGGTTGTCTATCTGATCCCGACACCGGTCATCGGCCCGGTCGCCGGTCACTAGGCGAGGAGGCGAGCATGGCTGCGCATGGAGTGACCCACGCCGGAGGCGTTCCGCACGCCGAGGAGCACGCCCACCCGGGGCCCGAGCAATACGTCAAGATCGCAGTGATCCTGACCGCTATCACGGCCCTTGAGGTAGCGATCTATTATGTGGAGGCGCTGCGGCCGCTGATTGGGCCGATTCTGATCACGCTTTCGGTGGTTAAGTTCTGCATCGTCGTGATGTACTACATGCACCTGAAATTCGATCACCCGCTCTTCAGGGCCATGTTCATGTTCGGTATGGCGACAGCGATCTTTACAATCATCGTCTTCATCGGGCTCTTCCACGGATTGCTCCCGGTGTAGCAGCCCGCTTCCCGGCGGCTCCAGTGGGCGCCCCGAGCGCCCTTAGGCGAACCAATGTCTGAGCCTTTTCTGCAAGTGCTGCGCACCGGGTGGGATATTCATCCCACCCTCCTCGCCCCCATCGCCGTGCTGGTCGTTGGCTACATCGCCGGTGTCGTGGTCGGCATCCGTCGGGGTCAGCACCTATCGGTCGGCACCGCTGTGGCCTTTGGGGCGGCAGTCGCAACGCTGTTATTGGTGCTGCACTCGCCGCTGCACCACCTCGCGGACGAGTATCTCTTCAGCGCCCACATGGCGCAGCATCTCGCCCTGACGCTGGTCGTGCCCCCGCTTCTGCTTCTGGGAACACCGGCCTGGTTGATTCGGCCCGTGGTCGATCGTCCCCTGATCCGGCGGATGGCTCACAGCCGGTTATTTCCGGTCGTGGCCTTCCTGGCCTTCAACGTGCTGTTCGCGTACCTGCACTTCCCGGCGATCTACGATCGGCTCTTTGCGAGCGAGCTCAGCCACCGTGTGACCCACATCGTGCTCTTGTTTACCGCGCTGCTGACGTGGCTTCCGCTGTTGAGCCCAATTCCGGACGTCATCCCTCGCCTGTCCGCACCGGCCCGCATGCTGTACTGCTTCCTCCAGACGATTCCGGGCGGGATCGTCGGAGCGCTCGTGAGCTTCGTGGATTGGGTAATGTTTCGCCATTACGGCGCAAAGCCGATGCTGCTCGGTGTCTCACCCATCGCGGACCAGCAAATGGGGGGGCTGCTGATGTGGGTGGTTGGCGGGACGTACTACTTGCTGATCTTGACCGTCATCTTTTTTCGCTGGGCCGACCGCGAGGAGCGAACGGCCTATGGACCCCCGAGCTTGCCCGGCGATCGCGGACTGGGGGCTCGTCCGGAGTCATTGCGCAAGGGAGCGCCGGGGCGGTCCTAGCTGTGGCTGGGAGCGGAGTCGCCAGAAGACACCACGAAGGCGCCGATGGTGACGAGGAGCGTCGCGGCGAGCGCAAAAGCAGGCGTGGTGCCGTGGGGCACGATATGCAGAAACATCCCGAAACCAAACGCAATCGCGATTACGATCGCGAACGCCATGATTGGGATGACAATCGCTTGAACGATGCGTTGCTTCTCCATGGCGCTCTCCGCTCACGTGAATCTGGCTGCGGGGACTCGTGCGGAAGTGTAGCGGGCGGGATGGCCGCCGGACAACTCGCCCGTACATCGACGGCATCCGCAAGCGACGCTTGAATGGTTGCTCGGCGAGGCGCGCCTCGGCACAGCTGGCATAGACTCGGGGTGGCATCAACTGGCGATTGGGGTAGACTGCGGCTATGGAAGGACGAGCCGCGCTCTGGACGATGGTGGGGATATTCGTCGTCTTCAAAGTGGCGACGACCGCGATGATTGTGGCCGCCAGCCCTGGGGCCGCCCAGACCATCCTGACCCTTTTCGTGGCGTTTCACTGGCCATTCATCGCGCTTGGTGCGGTCTTCGCCGCCGCTCCATTGCTGTTCTGGCTCCGGCTGTTGCGTGTCCGGAGGAAGCGAGCGCGGCTTCAGGCTGCCGAGTGGCGAGTGGAGGAGACGGCGTCCTCACGTTGATGCGTCGTTGACCGTTATTGGCGCAGTTTGACACGTGGGCGCAGCCAAAGTTAGACTGTCTGAGCAACCCCGCGCCGCAGACCCTGGGCGCGGTCCGCATTCAGCAAGGGAGGATGGCAACGCGTATGATGCGTGGCATGGCGTTTCTGCTCTTGGTCCTCACCCTGGCACTGACCGCCTGCAGTGGTGGTGGTAGCCCCCCGTCTGGTGGTTCCCCGCCTAGCGGCGGCGGTGGCAACGCCGATCGTGGCAAGACGCTGTTCACGGAGAAGCAGTGCATCACCTGTCACACGCTCGCCTCGGTTCCGGGCGCGAACGGCACCATTGGGCCACCACTCAACGGGATTGCGACCACCGCGGGCACGCGCAAGCCAGGCGTCGCCGCCGATGCGTACATCCGCGAGTCGATCAAGGATCCGAACGCGTTTGTTGTGCCTGGATATCCGAGCCCGTCGCTGATGGTCCTGCCCGTTCCCGTGAACGACGCGGAGATCGGTGATCTCGTCGCCTTCTTGATGGCGCAGAAGTAGCGCGGAACCGTTCCTGCGAACGTCACGAGGATTCTGCGAGCCATTGCTATCACGTCTAAGCGACGTGCGCGTCCTGCGCGGACCTGCGGAGCACAACTGTGGTCGAGTCCTTTCCAACTGAACAGCCCACCCGGAGCGCGCGCTCCCTACCTGCGAAGCTGATTATGGTGGCGGCGGTCATAGTGGCCGCCGTCGCCTACCTCGTTTTCACCGCGGTCCAGACCAGCGCCGTTTACTACATGACCGTCAGCGAGCTGCTGGCTGGCGGCCCTGCGACGCAGGGCCAGGCGGTGCGGGTCGCCGGTAACGTCGTCGCTGGCTCCATCCGGCAGGAGCAGGGTGGACTGGTGGTGCATTTCGACGCAGAGGATGCCACGGGCCGGATCCCGATTACGTACCGCGGCGTGCTGCCCGACATCTTCGGCGACGGCGTCGAGGTCGTCGTCGAGGGCCGGCACCAGGAAAATGGCGTCTTCGCGGCGTCGACGCTCTTCGCCAAGTGTCCATCGAAATTCGAGAGCTGATCGGGAGCGCGCAGGCGCCGGGACACAGCGTGCCTGCCGCTATGACCGCTTCCGATTCCTCCGACGTGCATCTTCCCCCTGCCCTCGAGGCCCGCGGCCTTACTCGCCGCTTCGGTCGAACAATGGCCTTGCGCGACGTGACTCTCGCTATGGCCGCGGGCGAGTGCGTGGCCCTCGTAGGTCCCAATGGAGCCGGCAAGACCACCCTCCTCCGCGCCCTGACCGGCGTGCTCCGCCCCACGCGTGGCGAGGTGCGACTTGGTGGTTTGGAGCTTGACAGGTCCCCAGCCTTGCGGCGGACTATTGGCTTCATGGGTCATAACCCCTGTCTTTACAGCGACCTGACGCCGCGCGAGAACCTTCGCTTTTACGGTCGCGTGTACGGTGTCGCCGCGCTCGAGCATCGCATCGGGGTGGTGTTGGCGGAAACCGAGGCCACGGCGGTCGCGGATCGCCCGGTGCGGGCCCTCTCCCGCGGGACCCAACAGCGAGTCTCGCTTGCCCGGGCCCTGTTGCATGAGCCCTGGGTGCTCCTGCTCGACGAGCCCGATACCGGCCTTGACCAGAGTGCGCAGGACCGGGTCGCCGCGCTCCTCCGGCGCTTGAAATCGGAAGGGCGGGCCGTGCTCTTTACGAGCCACCGCCTCGAGTGGGCTGAAACGCTGGCCGACCGGGCTATTGTCTTGCGGGACGGACGCGTTGGCGACGAGATCGCAGGCCCCCGGCCCCTCGCCCTTGCGGCCCGCTACGCTTCCCCGGTGGGCACGGGACAGGCCCCGTCGCCAGGGGGTAGGGCTGCGCCTGAGAGTGGTGCTCCGGCCTCCGCCATTGCCAGCCAGGTCGCGCCGCCGCACGTGACGGCTGCCCGGCTCTCCCCGAGTGGTCGATCATCGGCGCCGGGGATCCTGACGCAGCTCGTGGCCGTGGTGGCGAAGGACCTGCTGCTCGAATGGAGGACCAAGGACGCAGTGGCCGCGATGCTTGTGTTCGCGCTGCTGACGCTCGTGACCTTCAACTTTGCCTTGGATCTTCGGCCTGAGGTGATGGCCGCGGTTGGCCCCGGCGTGCTGTGGGTGGCGGTTGTCTTTGGGAGCATGCTCGGGCCGGGGCGAAGCTTTATCCGAGAACAGGAGGGCGGAACGCTCGATGGGCTCTTGCTTGCTCCTCTCGATCGGAGCGCGCTGTTCCTCGCCAAGCTCGCGGGGAACCTGCTCGTCATGGCCGTGGTCGAGGCAGTCAGCCTCCCCGCCTTCATCGCGCTCTTCGACGTGCGGGGCGCGCTCGGTCCCATGGCGCTCGTCCTTGTCGCGGGGACAGTTGGATTGGGCGCCGTGGAGACGTTGCTCGCGGCCGTCGCGGCGCACACGCGGGCCCGAGAGGTCATGCTTCCCGTCCTGCTGCTGCCAATCATCGTGCCGATTGTGATCGGCGTCGTCCAGGCGACCGGCCTGGCCCTGGGGAGCACGACCGCCCACGACTTGCCCTGGCTGGGGCTCATCCTGGCCTTTGACGCGATGTACCTCGCCGCGGGCATCGCGGTCTTCGAATACGTGCTGGAGGAATGAAATGATCGTCGACGATCGGGCAGGCAACCGCTGGCGTGCGATTCTCGTCGCGGCGACCGCTCTGATGGGGGCGATTGCGCTGGTCATGGTTGTCGGCTACGCACCGACGGATCGCGTCCAGGGCATCGTGCAGCGGGTCTTCTATTTCCACGTGCCGATGGCCTGGACCGCCTACCTGGCATTCCTGGTCGTGCTGGTCGCCAGCATCGGCTACCTCTGGAAGCGGGACCTGCGCTGGGACGCCGTCGCTCGCGCCTCGGTTGAGGTGGGGTTGTTGTTCACGACGCTCGTCCTGATCACGGGCTCCCTGTGGGGCAAGCCCATCTGGAACACGTGGTGGACGTGGGACGCCCGGCTGACGAGCACCCTGGTCCTCTGGTTTACGTACGTGGCGTACGTCATGCTGCGGGCCTACACCCCGGATCTCGAGCGGGGAGCGCGCTTCGGCGCGGTCCTCGGGATCCTCGGCTTCTTGGACGTGCCGATCGTCCACTTCTCGGTGCAATGGTGGCGCGGGCTCCATCCAACACCCGTCGTCGTGCGGTCCGATCCGCAGCTCCCGCCCGAGATGCAAGTCACGCTGCTCGTGTCCGGAATCGCCATGCTCCTGCTGTACGCGACCTTTATGGCTTATCGCACGCGACTCGAGTTGATTCGCGACCAGAATGGCTTGCTGCAGGAGAATCGGGAGGTGGCCGGCGTTGCCCCCGCCTAGCGCCGACCCCATGGCCAGCGTGGGCTACCTCATCGCCGCGGTGGCCGTCACGGTGGCGGGACTGGTCGGCTACGGCGTTACCCTCGCACGGCGGATCGAGGAAGCCCGCGCAGAGCGCCGCGACCTGAACCGGTAGGTGAGCTCATCCCAGACTCGACCTTGAGCTGACCGCACGCCGCGGCGATGTCCCGACCGCGACTGGCGCGAATGCTGCATGGCACGCCCCGGGCCTGAACGGTGCGGGCGAAAGCGCGAATGCGCGCTGGCGGAGTTGCGCCGTAGTCGGCACCCGTCTCGTTGTAGGGGATGAGATTTACGTGGGCCGGCTCGCCGCGCAGCAGCTCCGCGAGCTCCGCGGCGTGGCCTGGCGCATCGTTTACCCCGTCCAGCATGACGTACTCAAAGCTCACGCGGCGACCGCTGCGCTCCGCGTAGTCACGCGCCGCCGCCAGAACGTCTGCCAATGGGAAGCGCCGATTGATGGGCATGATCTGGCTGCGCAGCTCGTCGTTGGCGGCGTGGAGTGAGACCGCAAGGCGGACCGGGAGGTTCTGGTCTGCCAGCCGGCGCATCTGGGGTACCAGCCCGCTCGTGGAGATCGTGATGCGGCGTGGGCTGAAACTGTAGCCGGCGGGCTCGCCTAGCAGGCGCACGGTCCCGATCACCGCTTCCAGGTTCGCCAGTGGTTCACCCATGCCCATAAAGACGACGTTGTCCACTCGTCTGGGCTCGCCTGGCCGGTCGGCCAGGTACACCTGCTCCACAATCTCGCCGACCGTCAGGTTGCGGGTGAAGCCCATCTGTCCGGTTGCGCAGAAGGTGCAAGCGAGCGCGCAGCCTGCCTGGCTGGAGACGCAGACGGTAAGCCTCGTGTGGTCGGCGGCGGTGCCGGACTCGCCAGCGGGAATCTGGACCGTCTCGATGGCGTGTCCATCCCAGGTGGCAAGGAGGAGCTTAATCGTCCCGTCCGCGGAGCACTGCTCGGCCCGTGGATCCAGCGCCGCGAGCCGATACCGCTCCTGAAGCTCAGCTCGTAGCGCGCGTGGAATGTCCGAGAGGTCATCCCAGTTCCGGACGTGGCGACGATGGACGGCGGCCACGAGTTGCCGGGCACGATACGCCGGAGCTCCAAGCTGCACGACGTCGGCTTGGAGCTCCGGCAGGCTCTTATCGGCGATCGCGGGTCGAGCGCGTGGGGCGATGGTGTTACTTCCGGAGGTTCTTGTTGTAGAAGCTTAGCATGCGCTCCCACGCGTCCGCGGATGCGGCCGCGTCATGGCGATCACCCTTGCGCTCGTTGAAGAACGCATGCTGAGCGCCCGGGTAGACCTTCGCTTCGAAGCTCTTGCCGGCCTTCTTCATCGCCTCTTCCAGTGCAGGCACGCCAGCGGTCAGGCGCTCGTCTGCCTGCCCGTAGAAGCCGATGACCGGGCAGGTGAGCTTGGCGACGTCGTCGATGGGGTCCGGACTGCGCCCGTAAAAGATGACCGCGGCGTCGATGTCCGGGTTCGCGATGGCCGCGCTGATGGAGACTCCACCGCCCCAGCAGAAGCCCACGATCCCGATGCCGTCCTTCTTCACGTCCGGCTGAGTCTGCAGCCAGCCGAAGAGCGCCTTCAGGTCCTTGTTGACCTGGTCCATCGGGTTGGCTTCGGGGCCGCCACCGCGCTGATAGAGGTTGGGCGCGACGCCGACGAAGCCCTGCCGGGCAAAGCGGCGAGAGAGATCGTCGAAATGGGGCCCAGCCGTGTCGTTCTGGGGATCGATCCCCATGTTTTCGTGGACGATAATCACCGCGGGGTGCGGGCCACCGTCTTTGGGTCGCGCGACGATCGCGTCGAGCTGAACACCCTCGCCGGGGACCTTCGTCATCTCGGCCGTGATCTGATCGTTCGTATACTTGTCCGCGGGTGCTGGCATCTCAAACCCCTCCAGGTCTCGTGCGTTGAGCATAGCTACTGCTGGGTGACTTGGACTCAAGGGGACCCGGAGCCATTGTATCGACGCTCCGGGTGCCGGTCAACTTGACGGAAGATCATTGTGGATGATCATCATGACACACGCTGGAGTGGAGCCCCATGCTGCAGGTTGTCCTGCTCATCGTCGCGTTCGCCCTGCTTGTCATCGGGGCCGAGTACTTCACAAATGCGGTGGAGTGGCTGGGGCGCCGGCTGAAGCTTTCCGACAGCGCAACGGGGAGCCTGCTCGCGGCGGTCGGCACAGCGATGCCGGAGACCCTCGTCCCAATCGTTGCCATCTTCTTCTCGACCGGCGCATCATCCCACGACGTTGGCATCGGCGGCATCCTTGGCGCGCCGTTCATGCTCTCGACGCTGGCGATGCTCGTCATCGCCGTCGCGCTGTGGTCGTTCAAGGAGCGCCGGCGCACGACTCATCTGCATTTCAACACCGAGACCGCGGAGAGCGACCTGCGGTTCTTTCTCATCGCCTACAGCCTCGCCTTCTTCGCGGCGCTGATCCCAACCAACCTGACAGCCGTCCGCTGGGGAATCGCAGCCGCGCTCATTCCGCTGTATTTCATCTACATGCGACGGCTCCTCAAGGTCAGCGTGGAGCAGGGTGATCGTGAGGAGCTTGGGCCGCTTCAGATCATCACCCACCTCCCAAAACGGGTCCTGCCGTTCGAGAACTGGGCGGCGAATCCAGGGTTGGGCTCCATCCTGGTGCAGGTTGGGCTTGCTCTGGCGCTCATCATTGGAGGCGCCCACCTGTTTGTTGGCGCGGTCCAGGTCGTGGCCGAGTTCGTCGGGTTGGCGCCGATCATCGTGAGCCTGCTGATCACGCCCGTTGCGACGGAGCTCCCGGAGAAGCTCAACAGCGTGCTCTGGATTCGGCGCCGCAAAGACACGCTTGCGTTTGGCAACATGAGCGGGGCGCTGGTGTTTCAGTCCGCATTCCCGGTAACGATCGGCATCCTGTTCACCGAATGGAGCCTGTCGCTCGTGCCCGGGCATCCGACTTTCTTGCCAGCGCTGAGCTGCGTCCTCGCGTTGATGTCCGGGGCGATGCTGCTGTTTTTCGTCCGACGCTATGACACCCTGGACATGCGCCATCTGCTTGCGAGTGGCATGCTCTACATCGTGTTTGTCGTGGCGGTGGTCGCCACCATCGCCGCGGGAATGGGGCAGGCGCCCGCGTCGGTGCATTGATTCAGTCGCGGGTCAACGTCAACGCGGGCCCACTTCAACGGGCGACTTCAACAGGAGAGACTATGGCTGCCGAGCCGATCGAGTTTTATTGGAAGCGCACCTGATCGACCTGTCGTTAAGGCGAGAGAGGTGCTCTCGCAGGCAGATGTTCCGATGCACGCGCACGACTACTTCCGGGAGCCGTTCGATGAAGCGTCCTTGCGCGCGCTTCTCGCGGGTCGTCCAGCGGCGGACTTCTTTTCCTGGCGCAGCCCTACCGCCCGTGCGCTTGGCCTGGCGCAGCGCAGGAATGAGCTGAGCGACGATGAGCTGATCCGCCTGATGCTCCAAGAGCCCAATCTGATCAAGCGGCCGCTGCTCGTTGTGGGTGGCGAGTTGGTCGCTGGCTTCGACCCGCAAGCGCGAGCGCGTGTGAGCGCGTTGACGGGCAAATCTCTGAAGTAAGGACTAGCCGGCGGTTGTATCGCCGCCGGCGATCCGGGCCAACCCGCGGCGGTACAGCCGATATGCCGTGGCTCGGCTGATATGGAGCTGGCGCCCAATAGCGCCGAAATCGAGCTCCTCCAGCACGTGGAGCAGCACGGCCACGCGCTCCGAGTCGGTGAGGCTCGCGAGTTGGTCCTGGAAGAGCGCGGCGCGCTCCGGTGCGTTCTCGCCGATCTCACGCCGCTCGATCACCCCCAGCAGCTCGTCGTGAGGGACCGTCGTCACCCGAATCGCCCGCCGCCCGCGCACCGGCCGGGACCGGGCCACGAAACGGCGGAGCTCCCGCTCAAACGTGCGCATGAAGTACGCAAGGAAGCTGCCGGTCGGGCGCCAGCGCCCGGCCAGGTCGCCGAGGATAATCCACGTCTGCTGATGCAGGTCCTCCGCGGCGAGGGGATCCGGCAACGACTGCCGCAGGAGTCGACCGAGTGCGGCGTGAATGGCCGGCTGGAGCCGCTCATGCAGCGCTGCAAGCGCTTCGGGATCGCCGTGCTGGTAGCGGAGCACGAGATCCGCGAAGGCGACGTCGCAATCGGCGGAGTCAAGGCCGTCACCGGGTTGTTCCTGGCAGGAGTGGAGATTACGCGGCAGGGGCAAGTCAGACTCATTCACCGGCTGATCGCCTCGTCCTCGGTGATCGTGTCGAGCACCCGGCCCAACGCGTCTGCGAGCTGGTCGCTGGTGTGCTCATCCAACGCGTGACGAATCTTCAAGGTGCGGCAAAGCGTATCGATGCCGCGGCGGGCCGCTTCAACATCGCCAAGGCTCAAGACGCGGCGAATCAAGACCCGCAGCACGGCGATCTCAGCGTCCACGCCCGCGAGCCCGGCCGCGACGGCAAGGGCGCGCCGGTCCGCATCGGTGAGCTGGTCGGTGTAGAAACTATCTGGTTGAGGCGGGCTTGCGTGGGCCCTACAGGTCTTGGAACCTGAGTTAGCCGTGAGGGGACAGCGCTCACCCGAGCCGAGGGTCATGACGCAGCGCACTGCAGCCTCCGATCAGAACGTTTGTTCTATATATCCTAGCGCGAAAGGAGGTGGAGTCAAGCCCCTGGAGGTGCAGGATTCGTGGAGGCCAATCCGTTAGCCCAATCCGTTAGCATGGAAGCGAAGGTGTGAAAGGAGGGGCAATGCGGGCACTCGTGATCGGCGCGTCGGGGCAGGTTGGTGGGGCACTCCTGCGGCTGTTGCGCGATCGGGGCGATCCTGTTGTGGGCACGTATCACAGCCGTCCGGTTCCCGGACTCCAGCCGCTCGACGTCACCGACGCGGCTGCCGCCGATCGGCTCGTGAGGGATGAGCGCCCAACCGTTGTGTTCCTGCCCGCGGCGCTCACCGCGGTGGACTATTGCGAGACCCATCGCGATGAGGCATGGCGCAGCAATGTCGACGCTCCCGCGACGGTCGCTCGGGCCGCTGCAACGGCCGGCGCGAAGCTCGTGCTCTTCTCCACCGAATACGTATTCGACGGCCACGCCGGTCCGTACGGGGAAGACGATCCCATCCATCCCGTTGGCGTCTATGCGGCGAGCAAGGCCGAAGGCGAAGCGGCGACCCAGGCCGCGACTGAGGATGCGCTGATCATTCGCACGACGGTTGTTTATGGGTGGGACCCGGCATCCCTCAACTTTGCGATGCAGGTCTGGAAGCGGTTGAGCGCGGGCGAGACGATGCGCGTCCCGGTCGACCAGATTGGAAATCCCACGCTCGTCGATTTTCTTACCGAGGCGACGCTCGCCCTCGTCGAACGCGACGTTCGCGGCATCGTCAACGTCGTAGGCCAGGACCGGGTGCCGCGGACGGAGTTCGCGCTCCGACTCGCGGGGGCGCTCGGGCTTGACGTGGGGCTCATCGAGCCAATTACCACGGCGGAGCTCAACCAGCTCGCCCCCCGGCCCCTGAACGCGGGCCTGCGCACGGACAAGCTCGCCCGCCTCCTCGGCCGCCCGGCGATTGCGTTGGACGATGCGGTTGCACGATTCGCCTCGCAACAGCGGGCGCACAGCGTGACATCCGGACGCTCCTGACCTGCGCCTATCCGTTGCAGAACGAGGCCATCCGTGTTACATTTGCGCCCGCGAGCCTGCAGCGTTGGGGAGCCTCGCGAAGCGTGGCGTATGCGCCGCGTTTGCTACGGCATTTGCTTGCGTGAGTTGGGAAATACGACCCCGGGGACGGCGCTGGTGCGGGGCGAAACGCGGGATACGCGGATCGCACACCTGAGCGGCCAGTGGCCCGGTGGCGGGCGGGGCGCGCCGAGCGCTGGAGGGATGATCGTTCATGGCTAACACCCCGGAAGTCATCATCGTCACGACCGACCCGGCGATCGCCGATCTCGGGTCCAGCCTACGCGCGTCCGGGATCGAGGCCGAAAGCGTCGGCTCCTACTCGGATGCGCGCCGGCTCACCGAGCGCATGCCCGATTACGTTGCGGTGATTGATGGCGATTTGCCGCCCGACGTGTTCACGCAGGTGGACAAGCTCGTCCACGGGACGAAGCCGACACCCGTGTTGGTCCTCGTCGCGCAGGGCAACTACCACCAGTTCGCCTCCAGCCAGGACCGGCCAGCGCTCGACGAATACGTGGCCAAGCCGGTGCGCTCGGAAGAGATGGTGCTTCGGGTCAAGGCGATGATGCTCCGAGCGGGCTATGACATCCCAGACAGTGGCACCGCGTGGGACGGGCGCCTCGAGCCCGAAGGCATGCACCACGGGACGGCGATTGCCATGTTCGCCGCGAAGGGCGGGGTTGGCAAGACCACGATGGCGGTGAACATCGCGGTTGGCCTGGCGACGATGTACCACGAGAAGGTCCTGCTCATTGATACGGACCTCTGGTTCGGCGATGTGGGCGTGCTCTTGAACGTGTATTCCAGCAAGAGTTTGTTCGACGTTGCTTCGGGTGGCGATATCGATCTCCACCGCCTGCAGGGCGCGCTCGTGACGCACGAGTCCGGCGTGTCCGTGCTGCTGCGGCCGCCGAACGTCTCCATGGCGGAGAAGGTGGACGTGGCATCGCTCAGCAAGGCGATCTCTGAGTACAAGGCGCTGTTCGACTATGTCATCGTCGACACGCATCCCTCCTTTGATGAGCTGAACCTCCAGGTGCTCGACGTCGTGGACCGCATCCTGGTCGTCTGCACGCCCGAGATCAGCACCACGCACAACACGTCGCGCTTCCTTGAAGTTGCGCAGGTGCTCGACTACGCGCACAAGCTGACCCTGATCCTGAACCGCTCGAACAGCGGGGTGCGGATCGACGCGATGGAATCCACGCTCGGGCTGCCCGTATCCGCCACGGTGGTGAGCGCGGGCCGGGCCGTGGTCGACGCGGCCAATCAGGGCATGTCGATGTTCACCAAGGACCCGCAGATGCAAGAGCAGGTGACGCGTGATCTCGCGCACCTGGTGGAGCTTGTGGCGGGCCGACCTTCGCCGAATGCGAAGGTCGATACGAAGAAGGCGGAAGGGCGGAGATTCTTCCCGCTCCGCGGAGGTGCCCGATGAGCCTGCAGAACCGTGGACTTCCCGGCCCGGGCCAGCGCCCGCTGGAGAAGGTGGTTCGCTACACGGCGAACGCCGACATCCGCATGATCGACGGCATGGAGATCCGCGGCACCGTGTATCTTCCGCCGCGGATGCGCGTGATCGATCTCCTGAACCGCGAAGCCGAGGACTTCATCGCGATCACGGACGCGGAGCTCGTCATGGACGGGCGCACCGAGCACGTCAGCTTCATCGCGGTGAACAAGTCGCACGTTGCCACCTTGCGCGACCCTTCGCAAGGGCAGATGCCCGACGATCTTCAGGGTGGCGGCCGCTAAGGTCCCGTCATCGTTGGACGTCAAGTCGGCCTTGCATTCGGCAAGCGCGTCGGGTATTCTGTGCCTACGCACGTGAGGCCATCTGGCCGCCGAAAAGCGGCAGGGTGACGTGTCTCCCCGAGACGGCAGAGCGAAGGCCGAGCCTTGACGGGACGGACAAGCGTCGGGTATTCTTCCCAAGGTGCGCGACGCGCACCGGGCTCCTTAACAATCGAAGAGTGGTGAGAAGAGCACACAGACCCTCGAATGAAAGTCTGTCGCGAGACGGACAGCAATTTCGATGGAGAGTTTGATCCTGGCTCAGGACAAACGCTGGCGGCGTGCCTAAAACATGCAAGTCGTACGGTCCTTCGGGACAGTGGCGAACGGCTGAGTAACGCGTGGGTGACCTACCCTTGAGTGGGGGATAACCCGCCGAAAGGCGGGCTAATACCGCGTACGTTCACCTGATTTCGGTTAGGTGAGGAAAGCAGTAATGCGCTCGAGGATGGGCCTGCGTCCGATTAGCTAGTTGGTGAGGTAATGGCCCACCAAGGCTTCGATCGGTAGCTGGTCTGAGAGGATGATCAGCCAGACTGGGACTGTGACACGGCCCAGACTCCTACGGGAGGCAGCAGTTAGGAATTTTGGGCAATGGGCGAAAGCCTGACCCAGCAACGCCGCGTGGGTGACGAAGGCCTTCGGGTCGTAAAGCCCTTTTCCACGGGAAGATGATGACGGTACCGTGGGAATAAGCCCCGGCTAACTACGTGCCAGCAGCCGCGGTAATACGTAGGGGGCGAGCGTTGTCCGGATTTACTGGGCGTAAAACGCTTGTAGGCGGCCACGCCAAGTCGGACGTGAAATCTCCCGGCTTAACTGGGAGGGGTCGTTCGATACTGGCGGGCTCGAGGCAGGTAGGGGGAAGCGGAATTCCCGGTGTAGTGGTGGAATGCGTAGATATCGGGAGGAACACCAGTGGCGAAGGCGGCTTCCTGGACCTGTTCTGACGCTGAGGAGCGAAAGCGTGGGGAGCGATCCGGATTAGATACCCGGGTAGTCCACGCCGTAAACGGTGGGCACTAGGTGTCGGGGGTATCGACCCCTCCGGTGCCGCAGCTAACGCATTAAGTGCCCTGCCTGGGGAGTACGGCCGCAAGGCTAAAACTCAAAGGAATTGACGGGGGCCCGCACAAGCAGCGGAGCGTGTGGTT